>ENA-ORXR01002671-ORXR01002671.1-marine-metagenome-genome-assembly--contig:-NODE-2671-length-16743-cov-12.276611_pt1 | contig 16743 bp, 21 predicted proteins | sample MGYA00237866_ERZ511479 | MGnify/ENA metagenome assembly ERZ511479 | reverse complement strand
TGGCTGCCTAATGGGGCGTCAGTAAGGCGTCTTATCCGTCGCGCGCCCCTGGCGCCCCCCAAATAGGGGCGTCGTGTACAACCCTAGCCTTGACTACTTAGGCGTGTCCTGCGTACGAGTCCAGATTTCATTTCAAATACAGCATCTGATCGGGTGTTGACGGCACCGCCGGTGCACGTCGGGGTCGACAGAGTCGTTCGTGAACTGCCCCATTGCCCGTTGAATACCATGCTCCGCCGCCTCACCTTCGCCCCCAGCTTGGTCGCTAGAGGCGCGCTGTGGCTGCCGACGTGCGCCGGTCGCCACTCCTCCTCCCTCGCGTCTCCCACGCTGTTTCCTCCTTCCACCGCCGCTGCCGCCGCCGCCGCTGCCACCGTCGGCCGCCCCCGGTCGGCGTCGCCCGGTCGCGCCCCGCCGTCGCTGTCGCGGGTCCGCCCGGGGCCGGCCGCCGCGCGCATGGCGTCGACGGGGAACGGAATGGACACGGCGGCTGCGGCTCGGGGTGACGCAGCTATGGCGGCCAAGCCGCTCACGATTGCCACGCATGATGGCACGTTTCGTACGTTGGCGGGCGGCGCTGGACCGTGGCGGGGGCGAGCGCTGGGGAGTGGCGGGGGCGAGCGCTGGGGGGTGGCGCGGGGGAGCGCTGGTCGGGGACAAAGGGTGTTCTCCTGGACCGTGCCATCAGCCTTGGTATCGGTAGCTTCGGCCAGTGCTGCACATGTCGCTGACAGCAACTTTGCGCGCATGCGCTCTTTCCGCCTGGCTCCTGCGCCGCCCCGTCTGCCGGGCTCGCCCCCCTCCTTGCGTGCTTGGCTGCCACAATTTTGTTCATTTCCCTCTGACAGACTGTGACGAGGCGCTGGCCGTCTACATGCTCCGCCGCCTCCCCCAGTACGCCAACGCGTTGCTCCTTCGCACGCGCAAGCCCGAGCTCCTCGCCACTGCCGACATTGTTGTCGACGTTGGCGCCACGTATGAGCCCGCCTCCCACCGGTACGACCACCACCAGCGGGAGTTTAACATGACGCTCGCCACGCCCGGTAAAACTTGGGGCACCAAACTCTCCTCGGCGGGCCTCGTGTACCAACACTTTGGCGCCGACGTCATTGCGGCGATTGTTGCCGACGCGGGTCTCCCCGCCCTGAGCGCGGATGACGCCACCGCCGTGTATGCCAAGGTGTACGAGTCGTTTGTGGAGGCTGTCGACGCGGTGGATAACGGCGTCCCGCAGTACGTGTCGGCGCCGTGCCCGGCGGGCGAGCACCCTGCGGCCGACGACGGTGGTGACGGGGCAGCCGCGACGACGGCGGCAGCGGCGGCGTCGCGCCCCGCCCCCGCCGTGGCACAATACCAGAGCTCAACGGGCCTGTCGGCCCGCGTCGGCCGCCTCAACGGCCGGTGGAACGAGGACCTGACGGCGGCGGCGGACCCGCTCGGCGGGCCGACCGGGCGCTTCCTCGCCGCCTCGGCGCTTGCCGGCGGGGAGTTTGCTGCCACGGTCGTTGACGTGGTCGCCTCGTGGCTCCCCGCCCGCGCCGTTGTGGCCGCCGCGCTCGGCGGCCGCTGGGAGGCGGACGCGTCGGGCAAGATCATCGTCCTCTCCCCGTTTGCGCCGTGGAAAGCGCACCTGTTTGCCGCCGAGCGGTCGGCGGGCGCCGAGGGTGAAATCCTGTATGTTGTGTACGAGGATGGGCGGGGGTGGGGGGCGGGGTGGCGCATCCAAGCCGTGCCGCCGACCCCCGAGTCGTTTGACAGCCGCAAGAAGCTGCCCAATGCGTGGCGGGGGGTGCGGGACGCGGAGCTGGACAAGCTCACGGGCATTGACGGGTGCGTGTTTGTGCATGCGAGCGGGTTCATCGGGGGGAACAAGACCTTTGAGGGTGCCATGGCCATGGCCCAGAAGGCGCTGGTGCTCTAGGGAGGTGTTGCGCGTGGGCGTGAATGCACGTTGTTTTGGACGCCCTGGAGGCCACCAGTCCATACGGCCATGGGGGTCTCCGGTGGGCAGGGCCCAGAAACAGCGGCCAGAGTGAGAAGAAAAAATTGTCTGTGGTACACGTGTTGACCCATGCGTGCTAGGGAATACGACAGCGCAATCCTGGTGCCCCGACCCCTGGGCGCCAGAGAACAGTACTTGCCACCAGGACGAAGACCACTCCGCGACAGGCAGGGCGTCGTCTCGGGAAGAACACAGCGACCCCACAGCCGCCGAGGTGGGGCCGGACGCCAAGGAGAGAGCGGCTTGCCAACTGCCACCATGGAGGCGTCGACCAATAAATTTAGTCGTCCTTGACGTACCACTGTAGCACAGGGGAGCGCGAACGCAAGCATACAACAGGTCTAAGGCAAGAGGGGTCGTAATGCTGCCGAGTTAGTGGTCGGCTGCAGGCACAACGCGAGTGCAGCGCCTTCGAGCCTATTGCATGAGAAGGGCCCGCCGCCGGCAGGGTGGAGCAAGAGGGACGATTGCACAACCAACGTACGTAGTACTGGAGCATCGGCACCAAGCAAGCCACAACCAGCAGCACGATAACAACGGTCGAGTACTTGCTGCGCTCCTCGCTGGTATCCTTCTTGCTCTTGAACGTGGGGCTGACGTCCTCACGAATGATGACGGGCGGGCCGGGGTCCTCACCTGTAGAACTCAAAAGGGGAACGAAAAAAAGCAAATCACAAGAGCAAAACGAATTTGCACGTCAGTCGTCAGCCCCCGTGGACGCGGCAGACCACTTGTGTCTCGCAGGGTCACAGCTCGAACTGCACGGACGAACGGCCGGAAAAAAAACACACGAGACACGTACGGCCATTGAGGACAGGGATGAGCCTGTTGATCACATCAGAGGTGGCCAGACTGTACTGCGCCTCAATGGCCTTGTACGAGAAGGTGTCCGCGCCAATCGACTCGACCTGCTCCGGAGTCACGAGCTTCTTGGCGTCCGCGCCCAGGGCCAGACCTGCACGTGCAGCAAACCGAGCACGCCACACAACCACCCAGAGCGAAACAAAAGAGCAAGGCACAGCGTCAGAACCTGGCTGGTGGTGAGCGAGCTCACTCAGCGATTCGGGGAGCCCACACTTTCGGCGAGCTCCAAACCCGCTCTCTGTCGTCTCAGTTCCGCTGGCACCTAGTCCCCGCCGCACGTGCCACATCAAGACACTCAAAAGCAGAGTACGTACCTCCCCGAGCCACCTTGGACCCGCCGACAAACAGCACGTCCTTGTCCCCCAACCCCCAATCCTGAAACAGCTGGTCCGCATACTCCTGCGGCAGCGTATCGTACGGCACCGAGCGGACCATCACGAAGCGCACGGTGAGGCCCGACGACTCGGCCAGTTTGTTCAGGCTCTTGACAATCTGGGTCTCAGAGGCGGCGGGCACAACGTTGGCCTCGTCAAAAAAGATGGTCGGCGGCGGGGTGTCGGGGAATTCGGCGCGCGCGACATCCGCCGCCGTCACCGTCGTTAACAGCGCCAGGGCCATAGCCGTGGCAGCAGCGGCGGGTGGGAGGGTGGCCGCGAGGAGCTTGGTGTCGGCAACGGCACGGTCGGCGACGGTCGTTGCCAGCGAGCGCACTGAGAAAGCGAAGATGCGAGCAGCGGCGGGGCACGGGCGTCGTCGATACCGACGGCAACATACATAGTAGCATGTCAGTAAGCGCATACAACGCGCGTGGGGGGAAAACACACGACGCACGTCCTGTGCAGTGATACAAGCAGCACCCACGAGCGGCAACGGCTGCGAGCACTCTGGCTCACCGAGCGCCAGACCACAGGTCCCAGCAGGGCAGGCAAAGCGTACGAGAAGCGGTCACCCGCGACGGAGTCTCATTCACGCCACCATGGCTCATTCGCGCCGAAACCGCCAGGGACGACGCCACCGCCGCCCGCCGGCTGCACAGGCCCGACCGCCGCGCGGCAAACGGGCGTGCCCCAGCCAGCGGGGCGGGGACAAAAGCCGCCATGGGAGCAAAGCAGGGCGCGACCGTCAAGCGTCCGGAGCACCAAACGAACAGCGGCGAATTTTCTGAGAAGCAGGTCGGGAGCAAGACTGGTGCCGCACAACGAGCAGCGAGAGGAAGGTCGACGCGTCGACGGCAGAGAGATGGTGGGGGCGATGGAGCACGACCAAGGCGTGCGACGATTGGGTGGGAAGGGGGTCGCACTACATACGACGATCTCGATCCCGAGGGGCGAACAACAAATGCGAACAAATGCGAGCTTGAAATAAGTTTCAAACGCAGGCCAAAAGAGTAGCCCCCCTCTGTGACATTTCCAAAACTACCAATCGCAGCAACCAGCAGCGTCAACGTCGACGACCTCTACACTACGGTGCACCCGCGCAGGCGATGCACTTGTTCATCGACCGCTGTACGAAGTGCTCGACCACCCCCCGTCTACACATCACACCGTGACACACCTGTACAGTTGGTCCTTCTCTATCCCTGTTGCTACTTCGTCTGTGAGTGGCGACGTCTGGACCGTCCATGGCCGACGGCGCTACTGACAAAGCGGCTCAAGCGCTGGCCGAGATGGCCGTGGGCGACGGCTCCGCGGCGGCGGGCGCCCTCGCTGCCGAGGCGGAATCCGCCCCAGCGACAGCGGCAGCCGGTGACTCTACCTTGCCCGCCCCAGCTGCTGCCGCAGAGTTGCCAGCAGATCCTGAGCTGGAAGCCCGCATCGCCCGCATCCTGTCAGTCGGCCGGTGCATCGAGGGTTCGGAGCTGCGCGCCCTCTTGATCCACACCTCCAGGACTGGCCGGAGGCCACTCTGCTATGATGGCTTTGAGCCGTCGGGCCGCATGCACATTGCTCAGGGCATCCAAAAGGCGGTCAATGTCAACAAGTTGACCTCCTCCGGCTGCGACTTTGTGTTTTGGGTCGCCGACTGGTTCGCGGCGCTCAATGACAAGCTCGGCGGGGACCTCAAAAAGATCCGCGTCGTCGGCGAGTACTTCATCGAGGTGTGGAAGGCGTCGGGGATGGACATGGACCACGTGCGGTTCATGTGGGCGTCGGACAGCATCAACGCGGCGCCGGACGAGTACTGGCGCCGTGTTATGGATGTGGCGCGGCTCAACTCGCTGGCGCGCATCAAGCGGTGCGGGCCCATCATGGGCCGCCAAGAAAACGACAACCTCTCTGCCGCTCAGGTGCTCTACCCGTGCATGCAGGCGGCGGACGTGTTCTTCCTCAAGGCCGACATTTGCCAGCTGGGGACGGACCAGCTCAAGGTCAACATGCTCGCCCGCGAGTACTGCGACGCGACCCGCCCAAAGATTCCCCACAAGCCGGTGGTGCTCTCCCATGTGATGCTCCCGGGCCTCAAAGCCGGCCAAGACAAGATGTCCAAATCCGACGCCGATTCGGCGGTGTGGATGGAGGACACGGCCGCTGACGTCAACTCTAAAATCAAAAAGGCGTTTTGCCCGGAGAAGGAGGTTGCCAACAACCCCTGCCTGGCGTACGTGCGCCACCTGATCATCCCCGCGGCGGGCTCCCTGACTATCACCCGCAAGGAAGAGAATGGGGGGAACGTGACGTACGACGACGCGGACGCGGTGGAGGCGGCGTTTGCTGCGGGGGAGCTCCACCCGGGGGACCTCAAGCCGGCGCTCTCCAAGGCGCTCAACGGGCTCCTACAGCCCGTGCGGGATCACTTTGCGAAAGATGCCAAGGCCAAGGCACTGTTGAAGAAGGTCAAGAGCTACAAGGTCACTCGGTCGGTGGCGCGGGCAGGGGAGCCATCGGCGGGGGGTAGTGCGTGAGAACAGTTTTGGGGTGGCGTCCGGTAGTACGCCGTTGCAATCATTGGTCTCGGCTTTTGCGGTAGCTGGACTGCTTCCTGTCATCGTTACGACTGACCCACCTGCAAGCGTCGAGGTGACGGCAGGCCGACAGCATCAGTGCACAAAGACGATTTCAATATCCACACCCGAGCGGGCGAGCGCGCTGCCCCGCGACCCTGGTGGCCAGCCGACTTGAAACTCTGTCCACACGCTGCCTATGCGGCCAAACGAGCCGCCTCACATATCCAGGTTGTACTCACCGCTCTCCAGCTCAACGCTGCCACTGTTCTCAATGACCACGGCCTTCTTGGGCTTGTCGCCAGCGCCCGTCGGGTTGGACTCGATCTTGCGAACAACGTCCTCCCCAGACACGACCGCGCCAAAGACGACGTGGCGCCCGTCCAGCCACGCGGTCGGCGCGAGGGTAATGAAGAACTGCGAGCCGTTGGTCCCGGGTCCGGCGTTGGCCATGGACAGCAGGTACGACTTGGTGTGCTTGATCTTGAAGTTCTCATCGTCAAACTTCTCGCCGTAGATACTCTTGCCGCCGGTGCCGTCGCCGTTGGTGAAGTCACCACCCTGCGCGCAACCACCAGCAGCGTTACATCGTTGGAATCAAAAGTCAAGCAGCGTTGATCAAAACAGATAGAGGTTCATGGTTAGTTGCGGTTCACCATGTGTGAAGCCCTGGACCAACAACGCGGCTGCCATGAGCCAAGAAATACCACTTGGACGTGGGCAGAGCATGAACACTCCCACACATACCTGGATCATGAAGCCTGCGCCGCGGCGGATGGTGTTGGGACAGAGGTCGATGCAAGTTGAACACAGTCAATGCAAACCAGCATCGGGAGCAGGCAGGAGACCTCGCAGTTAGCACTCGCCCACGCTGCAGCCACAGGAATCCCCAACGGTGACAACCTATGAAACCCACTGCTTTGATAGGCTCCGGCCACAAACACGGGCCACGCCCCCGCCAACGCACCTGGGATGACGCGGTGGAAGCCCGACTTCTTGTAGCCAAAGCCCTTAGTGTGCATGGCAAGCTGCAGAAAGTTGTCGGCCGTCTTTGGCGTGGTGCTTCCAAATAGGCCCAGTACGATGCGGCCGGCCTGCTCGCCGCCAATGCTCACATCAAAAAAGACGTGGGAGGTGACCTTGGGGCCCTTCTTGGCAGCGACTGCTGCCGGCGTTGCCGCCACTGCCGCGACCAGCAGGCCGACACAGAGGGCCAAGCGCCCAAACCGAGACATCGCGCCAAGCAGGTGGGTACACGTACGACCAGCGCAATAAAGAGCAGGACAGAGAGGGGGAGGGGGGATTCGACGGTGTTGGGGCAGTGGTCACGGGCCAAGACGAAAAATGCCAAGTGTGGCACACGATGAAGACGTCGGGGCGATCAGGAATAGGTCGTGCTCGGAACAGGTTTGTGACCAACAGCAAGTGCCGCCTTGTCTGCTGACACCCCGCATTTGAGCCTCGGTCAGTCAACAACTATGGCCCAAGTATTCGACTTGCAGCAGTGTTCGTGTATCTCGACGGCAGGTCAGCCCTTGGCCGTCTTTGATTGGCCAAGCCTTTTGCAGAGACTGACGAGATCCATCCCATGCCACGGTGCGTGTAGTACGTCAACCAGAACCGACCCACAACGATTTTCAGAGATTAAACCTCTAAAATGGATCGTGGGGGCTGTTTCCAACGTCTGAGGGGGTAGAGTTGCATACGATTTACATCCAAGTCCCCCACCTGACGCCATTGCGATGGGGCCACTTTTGTCGCCTTCTGCTGCTCATCTTCAATTTCCCATCGGATTTGATGCCGTTGTAGCCTGCTTATTGCTCGGAGGGACCTCGCATTCAGGCGATAAAAAAAACGGCCAATCGAGGCATGTGGAGGGGTGAGGGGGAGCCAGCGGCGGCGCCTATGCTGGGTCCCGGCAGCCGGCATGCCACCCCCGGCGTGCCCACGAGCGGCCGTGCCGCCGGCGCGGCCCCACCGGCCCAGGCGGCCGGCGTGGTGGCTGCCGCGGCCTATAGGCAGGGGGACGTGTTTGCGTCGGCGGCTGTGTCGACAGCGGAGCGGGCGGGAAGCGCCACCGCCGCCGCCGCCGCCACCACCACCGCCGGCTTCCAAGCCGCGTTGCGCGGAGCGCTGCCGGGGGGCGCCGACCCGCCGGTCGCTGTGGGGGGGGGCGACGTAGCGTCGGCAACCCCCCGTCAGGACCTATAAAAATCCACCGGTGAACGGCGCTGCGCAAGTAGAGTCCGGCGCCGCGCCGGTGGGGTGGGGTTGGGCGGCGAAGGCGTGCCATGCCGCGGCCCACATCCCCCCTCCAAGAAGGGCCGCCACGCGGTTGCCGTTGCGGGCAGCCGAGAACGGCACCGTGGCCGCCGCCGCTGCCTGCGCCGATACGAGCACCGCCGCCTCAAATTCCTCGGGCCGCCACACCTCCGGCATCCTGACGCCTACGCCTGCACCTGCCAGGGCAGCAGCGGCGCCGAGTTCAGCGTGGCCGGGCCGGCGGGAAAGAAACGTAGCACTTGTGATCGCAGCGCACATGCCGTCGAGGAGCGCGTACGTCTCAGCGGCAAAAGAGCTGTGCGTGACCCGGCGCTGCTTGTGGGAGCCCCAGGCAAGGAGGAAAAGAGGGGTGTCAGGCGATAGGGAACCGCGCACCGGCGCATCAGACGCGAGGAGGACGAGGTCGCCCGTTTTCGCGGACGCCAACGAGGAGGTGATGCTGGAAGCGTCCGCGAACAGCACGAGGCGGTGCGGCGGTGCGACCGCCGTGAAGAGCAGGGGAAGCCCACTCGCTGCCCGTGCCGCCCGCACCACCCGGTTGACCGCCAACAGGTCGTGCACCACGGCCTTGTGGAAGCGGCCGGCGAGGAGAGAAGAGTGACATGCCATGAACGGCTGCGTCTGCCCCGACGCCCAGAGGAGAGCCACCACCGCCCGCCGGTACAGCGTGAACTCCGATGTGGAGACGGCGGCGGACCGGCCAGCCGCACGCTCCGATGAGACGTCAATCTCTTCGATGGACTCGAGGTAGTGGTCTTGGTCCACCGCAATCACCATCTTGCCCGACGACGCGTCCGTGTCGCAGGCGATGCGCAGCCCAGTAAACGTTAGGTTGCAGATGCGGACCGGACCGACGTCAAAGACCGCGCGGAGCGCTGTCTCAAAGCGCGCCACCTCCTTGGCCACGCCGGCGTACTTGGAATGATCGACGTGGACAGCTGCCGTAAACTCCAGCGTACCATCCAGGACAAGGACAAAAAGACCGTGGTCGGGCTCGACCCGGTCGTAGCCGAGATTGATCATGAGGACGAGCACCGCCTCATACCAGCGCCGGGGGGCGTCGGTGAGCCCGTAAGCGCACTTGCGCAAGCGCCACACGACGCCGGTGGGGATCCGTGCCTGCGGTGGAGGTTGCACGTACACCAGCGCCACCTGGTCGAGCGGCAGGCCTTGAAGAAGGGCCGTGCCCACGTCAACGGTCCGCGGGACCCAGACCCGCACCGCCATAGTGTCCAGGAGTACACATAAGGAGGCGCGCCCCACAGTAGGGGACGTGCTCACAACCGAAGCCTTCTGGGGATCCTCGAACCCGCGGACAAACAGACGGGCCTTGCGTTTGGGCGGGTCCTGCGGCAGCTCCCCGGGCTTCTCGGTCAGCACCCACCGAGTCGAGATGACATGTTGCCCGGTGGCCGCCTCTTCGGTGTAGACACCACGAGTGTTCCACGCCAGGAGCTCTTCGGCCATGGCGGCGTCAAAGCGACGCCCCGCCAGGGCCAAGGGCACCTCCTGGAGACGGCGCAGCTCAGACCGCGACACAAGAACTTGGTGGACAGCCGCCTAGGGCGTCTCCCCCACACGATGCACCGATGAGATGGTGTCGTCGCCGGCATGCGCGGCGAGCAAGAGCTCTGGGGAGGCCAGCACCAACGAATGGCGCGGCCCATGATCCACACCCGACCCATGCAAACCAACGGGCCCATCGGCCATTGTGGCTAGCAACGCAGCGTCGCTCACATCCCCCCCCAGGTCAGAAGTGGAGCGCAGACGCGCGACCGGCGCGCGGGGGTGATCGGAGCGTCGAGGCCGAGCAGCAGCGGCCGCGGCGAACGTCGACGACACAGGCAGCGTCGCAGCGGGCGCTACGGGAGCGCCGCAAGGCATCGACGGGTCATCCGCACGGGCGGGCGGAGCCACGTCAGCATTGGAGTCTTCTTCCTTCTCCATCCAGAGCGCCTCAACCGCCCGGCTCAGTCCCGCCCACATCTCGACCGCCGTCATAGGTTCGGGGTCAGGGATGTCGCTCGACGGAACAAGGTCGGGCACGTCCGACACGTCATCGTCATGGACCTCGGCAACGGTCTCCTAGGAAGCTTCCGTAGCCGTAACGCGCGTTGGTGACTTGGGCCCGGCAGCAGGGGCCGTGACCGCCCCCGATGAAGGGTCGGCGGGGATAACGCTGCCCGTAGCGCGGGTCAGACAGTGCGGCCCGTGTCGCAGCAGAAATTGGCGCCCATCCTGCCCACACACGCGGGTGGGACCACGGTAGCCGCTGGCAGACGCCGAGACGCCGGCGTGCCAGTAGAAGACGGCCGCATCGCGGGCCCACTGCGTACTGCCTGGCGAGCGGGTTTGGCGGTTGAGGGCGCGCCGCAGAGACTGGTCAGCGTCGGCTTGCATGAAAGCCACGCGGCTCGCACCCAGCAGCCGCAGGGTCGCCTCCAGGTGCGTGTCCCCATCGACACGCACCCCGGAGCGCGAGGGAGGCGCATCCGCAAGAGTAGAAGGCAGTCGCGGCTGCGAGCCGCACGTCAGTTGATATGGGGTAGCCGCGCCGTGCACGAGCAGCACGTTCTTGGCCAGACACACCTTATCCAACAACGTCTGCGGCGGGGCGTCCGGCTCTTCGACCAGGAGCTTGCCGTAGGCTGTCTTGATGCTCGCGTTGGGACGCTCGACCATGCCATCGCTCCACGGCGCTTGGGCCGAGGTTGCCGAGAGAAAGATCCCAAACCGGTCGGCAATCAACCGCCACAGGTCGTTGTCAAATTCGCCCCCCCCGTCTGTCAACAGCAGGTGCGGTGCGCCAAAAGTCGTCAGCCACGCCAGCAGGGCGTCGCCCACAATTGGCGCCGACTTTTCGGCCAGCAAGGTGCACTTGGAAAACCGGGAGTGCATATCAATTAGGTGCAGCACCGCGCCGGTCCCCGACAAAAACATGAGATCCGCCGCCACGGCCTCGTTGAACGCGCTCGGAGAGGGCAAGGGCACGACGGCGTGAGCCGGTCGGCCGCGCTGCTCGTGACACACGCGGCAGGCCTCCACCGCCTCGCGCACAGCCGCAAAGACCGCCGGATCAAACCCCCCCCGCTTACGCAGGAGGGCACAGATCTGATCTGCTGACGCATGGCTGTTCTGGATGTGCAGCTTGCGACATTCCGCCGCCATCGTCGGAAGGCCGGCATGCAGGGGCGCGGCCGCCAAGGAGCCCTACGCCGCCGAAGGCACCAGGCCCCCGTCCGGGTGCGAAGCTGCGACGGCCTCCGCGATGGCGGCACCCCCCGACGCGTGGAGCGCCCCGGGCGGATCGGCGACGGCGTCGTCCGGCGCCCCCGCCTCTCCGGACAGCGAGACAAACGGAAGAACCGCCCGCGCCACCAGGGCATGGGGGTCAACCGCAGCCGGCGGCGTGGCGCCCAGGGCGTTGATGACGTAGTGGCCGACGGCGGAAAGGGGCAGCGGGATGGCGCGGTCCGGCAGGTGCAAGACGTGGTTGACAAAGTCCAGGTTGGCGCCAGAGAGGTCATCGTCGGTCGGCTGATGAGCAGTGGAAAGCCACCAGGGACCACCAGCACCCGCACGAGGAAGCGGCCCGGGCCCAGGAAAACGGGCAGGACCACCCGCTCTACGGCCGCCACATCAGGCCCTGCGCCGAACTTGAAAAGCGTGTCGGTGGGCGCGTACGTGACACGGTTGCGCTCCGACGCCAACAGGGCGGCCACAAAAAACACCACCCACTCCTTTCCAGAGACGGTGGCCGTGGCACCCGCATCGAGGATGGCCTAACCGACGGGAGTCCGTGGTACCCGCCAAAACAACCATGTCGATGACCTCCACCCCGGCCCTGCCCACGTCCACTGCACCACAGTCCGGCACCCCGCGCTCGCGCTGGTGCTTGGCCTTGAGATGGCAATCCTTGCGGATGTGCCACGTCTTGTTGCAGTACCATCAGAGAGACGTACCCGCAGGCACGCCGTTTCCGCCGCCGGTCGCACGCCGCGGGGGCCGCGGCAAAGACCGCCCGCGGGCAACGCGACGAGAGCGACGGTGCCCGTCTTAACCTTACCGCCAAACAGCGTCAGCAGGGCCCCCGTCATGTGCTCATACGTCACCGTGTTAACGGAGCCCTTGTTGGCCATCTTCATGGACATGGCCTGCTCGTTGTCGGTCAAGTTGGCTTGGTTGAGCACGAAGTGTGCCTTGGTCGCATTTGTGATGGGGCAGCCCTCCTCGTCGCAACGCAGAGCGGCCTCATCAAACATGACGAGATACTCCTCCATGGGCTGGCCACGCCGCACGCACCGGTGCAACAAGAGGAAAAAACAGTACCGAAGCCCGACCCAGAGGGATGGTGACCATGTGAGAAAAGGTGATGTTGTCCCTATCGACGACTCGCACCCTCGCCTCGCCTCGCCTCTTCCGGTTATAAACTATGCAACCGCACTCCAGTCCAGGGCCCTCTCGTCTCGCCCATGCCTGCGCGCCCTACCGCGCGCCCCGCCCCACGCGCCCACGTGCGCGCCCACCAGCTTGCCCTGCGCCGCCGTGCGTGCGTCCGTCCACCACCAAGACAGCCGCCCACCTGCGCCACGCCCGTCAGCGCCGCACTCAGCGCAGTGGTGACTAACCTGGGGTGGGACACAAACGACTTTCTGCCATGTGGAAAGGCCAGAGCGACGTGTGGGGTTCTGCAGGACGCCGAAAACCACACACATTGACATGGTTTTGTGGTGGCTCTTGTGGGTTACAGTTCGTGAGTCGACCCACGGCATTTCAGCACATAGAATCTACCCATGAACAGATAGCCTGACAGTGAAAAACAGCCAATCAGCGCTTCGTCTCTAAGCTGATAATGGCCAATGAGAGATCGATACTTTCCTTCTGACATCGCGCCATGCTCTCCACTGAGCCAACATGGCGGGAGAGCACCCTCGTCTTGTCGCCTTACTGTTGGGAGATATCCCCACACGCAACAGGCCGTCCACAAAGTACCAGTCGCCTCCACATGCCTTTGTGGATGGACGTTACGGCTGTTCCACATGGCTTTGTGAAGCGCACTTCCTGTCCACTTGGGCGGCCGGACTCGGCGCAATGCTCTTCCTCTCGTCGAGACGCTTCTGGTGGTGTAAAGACATCCCACCCCAGAAGACAGGAAATACCATCCACAAAGGTTTGTGGGAAAAACCTGTGTGTGTGACCCCGCACAGGCCGATTCTGTGACCGAATGTGGGTCCACATGGCCCAAAATCGCATTTGTGTTCCACCCCCGGTTAGTCACCACTGCGCAGCTGTTGTCGCGCGACACCCCGCGTGGCGCGCCATCACACGGGCGCCGCTCGCCAGTGCCGCCGCCGACCCACGGTCGAGCGGCTCAGCCAAATTCCACCCCGGGCCGCCCGGTCGAATCCCACCGCGGCCACCGTGGCTGCCGCGCCGCCACCGCATCGGGTGCTGACACCACCGAGAGGTAGCACCCCTGTCTGCCAGTTAACAGCACGGTCAGCCGCGGCGCCGGCAGCCAGGCAGGCGGAGATTGCCTCCTCCGCCGCCTCCGCCACCCCGGCCTCCGTCGGCCGCTTCGCGGGCAGCGCTGGGCCGGAGATGGGGGAGGACCATCCAGCGTGGTCGTCGCCCCCTCGGCTGGTGCCCTGGTGCTTGAGGCATCGGTGGCGGCCGAACGCGTATCGATCCTTTTTCCGCCGCCAACCTAGCCACCCACAGAGGCGCAGCCTACCGTCCCGGCGGCGCCTCCCCATCGACGGCCGCAGTATCCAGCAGAGCAACGGCGGCCACGCCAGCCGTCGTGACCGAGAGCAGGGGGTTCGAGGCTCCGGCAGATGTGGTGGCAGCGGGCACCGCGGCCACGCCGTGGCAGCGGTTGGAGCGGCATGCTCGTATGTCCGGAGGGGCACTGTGGCCACATACATATCTGTGCGAAACAAGATGATGTCGTGGATTCCAGCCCATTTTGACTGCGTAGGCGTGATCACGGGCGTCACGTTACCCAGACCGCATGATAAAGTCAAGCGCCGCACGACAGTTGTGTTTGGCGCGCTACTGTCCCAATACTTGCTGCTCTTCTCCACGGGTCATTCCGAGGCATCCTTCGCGTGTCCGTAGTAGCTTTGACTAAAATATAATCCATGTCCTGATCAACCGGGGAGCTCCAGTAGAATAGAGGACAGTCCCTCGTCACATTGGTGTTCTCAGCATGATGAAACAAGGGCTCCTTCATGAGTATTTGACACCCTGTTTTCTGCCCGTAACGCGTGCCCCACGACCGATGTTCGGTTGGAACGAAGATGGCTCGAGTGAATCTTGTATTGCAGACACCCCAATTTTTGCCGATCCGAACAGGAACACAAACACAAGCGGAACGAGAACGAGAGTGTCAAGTACGGACTGACGGCTGTTAAGATCCAAATAAAACTACCTCTGAGGCCAGATGCTTGGAAACATCGGACTGGAAACCACACTGTCAGAGAATTGATCAGAGCGAGTGTGCCCTGGCTGCCCTGCTGCGTGCGATTTGGTCCAACCTATCTTGAAAAGATTTCAAGGTCGTTGAAGGATCGTCGGCGGTTCTACCCTTCCGCTCATTTTGGTTGCTTCTTGGCGATTTCGTGGTGCCACCGACAGGTCGTGCGTCGCCACGAAGTCGCCAAAGGTGCCACTGCGCAGCGCAGATGGGCGCACCAAATAAGCACCCTGCCATACACCTACGCAGCCGCATTGCGCTTTTGTCCGATCGCCATTTTTATTGGTTGATTGGAATTTTATTTGTCATCTGATGGGGGGCACCAAATCGGCGGATGCAACCCGAGACACTCGGCGCCCATCGCAAGATCGGCTGTGTAAAGAAACGGACTCGATCACGCGACCGCGCCGCGCACCCTGAGAGATCTGCCAGCGAGAACCGACGCCAGCCACGCCGCACGCATCCCTCGCATCCGCCCCCAATGCGCTGAGTCGAAGTGCGCGCGTGGCGCGGCCCCGTCCCCCTCCTTGGCGCCCATCCCCCGCCTCTCCCGCGCCACCCGCGCCTCCCCCCCAGCCCCCCCCGCACAAGGCCTCGTCGCGCATCACCTCCCCCGCCAATCCCCCCCCCCCCGACAGTTGGGGCGGGCCCACGCACAGTGGCTGGGCCGGGGAGGGGGGGGCGGTGGCGCTCGGAGCGAGGCGGTGGCGGGGGGGCGGGGAAGCGGCCTCATGGTGAGCGGCCGCGAGTAAATAGTCGGGGGAGGGCGGGGGCGGTAATCGATGACTGCGGTGCGCGATTTGGGGGGAGACGAAGGTCGCGGCAAGGGGGAAAAGAGCGTTTGTGAGAAGCTGACGGACGTCGGGAAAGGCACAGTTGCCACATGTATCTCTCTCTGGGACGTTCAGAGTCATCCTGGCTTGGTCGCGCGGCTCGGCAATGCCGGATGGAGCGAGCCAATCAGCGATCGAATTGCGTTGCAGGATTGCCCGCGATCCGCACTAGGCCTTGAATCTCAATCAAACTACTCGGACGCCGGGGCCCGGCTGCTGCTTTTCGCACAATCGCATGCTTGCAGTGATCATGCCCGAGTGCGCTGGGGGCGTGGCCCGTCCTAACTTCATCAAAATACTTCCTTACACAGAGAACCACGCCTGGACTTGGCCGTGTGAGCTTGATTCTCGTTGTCTTTGCGGTGGAGCATGCCACCTCAACTGAGAAATTGTGTCGCCAGATCCCCGATCGGCTATTCCATGTAGTACGCTGCGATTTGGATGGGGTACCACACTGTGTCGCGCCCGAATCGCCTCGAAGTCGCCAAATATGCGCCATGGCAGAACCGCAGACGATCATCTCTCTCTTGTCGTGGTGCCTGTCTCTGAGACACTTCTGCCTGGATCGGGCCTGCTTTTCAAGACTGCGGCGGCCCAGAGCTAATATTCGACGCATTTCTGAGTCGGTACGCCCGATAAACGACGAGAAAGGACGAGAAACCATGGGAAACGACGGGAAACGAAGTGTCTGCAGGGGGGGCCCGAACGACCTTGGTCGGGCCGCCGGACATGCCGTCTGTCCCAAGGTGACCCGTTTACAGATCCGAACCTGTTGCTTGGCTGCAACGCTAGATCCTCGCACATCAAACTCGATCGCTTATTGGCTGTCTGATTCTACTCGCTTGTTGTTGTCTTCGTCTTCGCCACGCCCCTGTCCCCCCCCCCAAGTGGCGCAACAGTTGGGCTCCTTGTTCAAGCCCCGACAAAAGACGGAGCAAGACTGCCCTCTGAGGGGGAGAGTGGCCGCAGAGGGAAGAAAAAACATGGCGCGTCTGCCTGTGTATTTATTATAGCGAGAATCGATGTAAAACAGAATCTGAAGCTTCACGCCCTCCCCCCCCACCGCCGCCGTGCACACGGCCCGCCAAAAGCCATACCTAGCGACAACTGGCATGCCGGACAACACCCAAGCACGCTACGATGCACAGAGCACACGAAAAAGGCAGGGGGGGTCACATAGACGAGTCAAGCACAGAGAATCGGCTGATACTTGACCATTATCTCCACCTGTAGGTCGTACACACGGGAGCGGGATAACTGTTTACGATGAAACTACACAAAGAAAAATAGGGCAACGTGAACGATCGCGCCCCCGGCCATGCACTCAGCACCCACTTGCACC
>ENA-ORXR01002670-ORXR01002670.1-marine-metagenome-genome-assembly--contig:-NODE-2670-length-16745-cov-2.347492_pt1 | contig 16745 bp, 12 predicted proteins | sample MGYA00237866_ERZ511479 | MGnify/ENA metagenome assembly ERZ511479 | reverse complement strand
CAAAACCAAAAAAATAACCACTCATTTTAAAGCAAAAAACTGCCGCAACTCTATATCGTCAGATTGTACACCCTACCCTTTCAGGGTTATGAGAGATGTGTGAGAAAGGTTACGGTGATGATAGCTATGTCAGGATGGGGAACTTTACTTTGAGCTTTATCTTTTGACCGGGATAGTAGAGTGTTTATAAAAGTAAAAATGATCAGTTTTTGTATCGTTCAAGTTGAGCTTAAAATAGTTGATTGGGAGAAAAGGAAAAAAGTATGCCGATGCAACCTTTAGTATAGCCATGCTGCTTATGGTTAGCGGCTACTCACAAGCTTGCTATAACCACCATCTCTCAGACTTTGCGGAAACGGCAAAAAAACACCATTTTCAAATAGAGCTAATTAAGGAATTTTTTAATGACAATGACAAAAATAACCTTCCCAGAATATTGAGTATCTTGCCTGAAAAAAAGAAAATAAAAAACTATGCTATTATCATCCCTTCGACTTAGAAATTATCCAGAAGACCGACAAGACCAATTTCCTTGGTCACTTCCTCTAATTAAGAATTTTGAAGAGCTTGTTTTCGAAAAGAACATCAGCTTCTTTGTGGGTGAAAACGGAAGTGGTAAATCTACGATCCTTGAAGCCATGGCTGCTTACACGGAAGTTCCACTGGCTGGCAGCTTCCGATTGGAAGATGACACCTCTCTTGCCGCAGCCAATGAGTTAGCTAACTACCTGAGTATTCGCTATGCGGAGAAAACGCATCATGGATTTTTCGTTCGAGCGGAAGACTTTATTGGATTTGCTCGAAAGATTAAAAATGACATTAAAGAACTCGATCAGGAAATTGCGGAAGTCAAGGAGACGTTTACTGGAGGTGATATTAAGTTGACCCTTGGAGCGCTTGAAGGTGAGAAAAATAGTTTCATCAAACGTTATACTGAAAACCTGGAAGCACTGTCTCATGGCGAAGGGTTTCTAAAGTTTTTCACTTCTCGCATCACCGGAAAAGGCCTCTACCTGATTGATGAACCTGAAGCGGCCCTCTCTCCCGCTCGGCAACTGAGTTTGCTTTCCCTGATCATGGAAAAAGTCAAATCGACTGGTTCCCACTTTGTCATTGCAACGCACTCCCCTCTTTTCATGTCTGTTCCAGATTCGGAGGTTTTTTACTTTCAGGATGGGAAAGTATCGAAAGTTGATTATAAAGATACAGAACATTACATTTTGACGAAGGCTATCTTAGATGATCCGGACGTTATCATGGGGCGGCTTTGATCGTTAATTTACGTAACAATTAAAAACATACTCCAAAGGCCATTTGGTCGTTAGGATTCAAACATTTATACCAAACAATAATGACAAAAACGATCACTTACATTCTACTGTTTATCCTTTCGTCAGGTGAGCTAATGTATGCGCAGGAATCCACTTTTATTGATGGTAAAATCATTGGTTCAAAAGGTGGAAATATCCTACTAAGGTACTACACCAACACAACTACCTTGGAAGAGGCTAACATAACTGTCGAGGTTAATGCTATCGGTGAGTTCAGGGCTGAAATTCTAATAGAGGATCCGCAAATCGTCACTTTGCAATATCAGAAGGTTCCTATCCCGATCTATCTTGAACCGCATAAAAATCTGGGTTTAGTATTTGAAGATCATAACCGAGCTTCCTCTATCCGATATCTGGAAAAAAACGGACAAAACAACAATGAAGTGTTGGATGCTTTTGACAATCGTTTTGGATATCGAAATGAAAAAAACGTTTATTCGAACCTTGTTCAATTACCCGTAAAACTATATCAGGCATTAAAGTTTGCAAATAATGTAGATAGATTCTTCCTCCTTGAAAAACGACATGCTGAAGAAATTCAGTTTTTCGAAAGTGCTATTGAACAAAAGCCCAATCTAAGCACTAATTTTATTGAGTCAATGCGAACGGAAATTAAGTATCGACATTTGGCTTATCTAAAAAACTATGTAGATTCAGACGATTTGCCACAGGTCTCCCAGAAACAATACTACAATCTTTTTCCTGACTCCGTTTACAGTGATACTAAAGCATTACGTACTTTGGCGTATCAAATGTTTTTAGGTGCATATTCAAAATGTGCCTGTGAAGAAAAACTAGACAAAGCGTTAGCATATTACACCGATTATAAAGTCTATTATAATTGCATAAAAACAGATGAGCAGTTAAGCGAAGCAAGCAAAGAATATGTTTTGGGTCGATTGATTTATTTGAATATAAAACCAGAAAAAGCAATTCCGATTAAACCACTTTTTGAGGACTTTAAAATGTATTCAAAGGATCGTATCTTGTCCAGTGAAATTGAAGCCCGATATCGATTGGCAAATAGCCTTTCATCTGGTACAACAGCCCCCAACTTTGAACTGGAGCAAAAGAATGGCGAAATGATTACGCTAAGTGAGTTGAAAGGAAAGAAAGTATATATCAGCTTTTGGGCTTCCTGGTGTGGGCCATGTAAGGCGGAGATACTGGCCTCAAAAGATAACCGCGCAAAACTCAAAAATGAGGATATTAAGTTCGTATATATCAACATCAATGATGAAAAAGAAACCTGGCAAAATCACTCCATTACAAAGAAGGTTGGCGGCATACATCTTTGGACGGGTTCGCAAAAAAATGAAGTATTAAAGACTTTTGGGATTGTAACTATACCTAAAAGATTTCTTCTGAATGAATCTGGTCAGTTTATTAGTCCTTTTCCTGCCTCGGATTCAGATGGGTTCGTTAACTTTGTAAAAGAGAATTAGAGACCGGACATTCCAAAAAACCACCTATTGTATCAATCGAATTATTCAATCTTTTTCATGGATGAGATCAACGACAATGGGCAGACTCATTTCAACCTCGAAGATTTGTATGTCACATTTTAAGATTAAAAATAACCACTAAGGACTCAACCTACCGGATTTTTCAAAAAATCCTTTAACCAAAGAGGGTTTATTGACGCTTAGTTACATAACGCCAGGTCATTCATCTTCAAACTTTTTTAGCTGCTGCATAAAAAGCGGTTTTATTGTTTTCCCTTCTCAGTTTTTCTAATATTTCGGCAAACAATTTGACCTTATATTCGTATTAACGATTTGGCAGAATGATATAAAGCCCATTTTGTTAAATTATAGGTTCCCAAACATTAACACATACTAAGTAAGCATGGATCGGTTATATTCAATTAGGTTAGTTCTTTTACTTTCATTTCTATTATTTTCATTAAGTATTTCGGCTCAAAAGACGTTTGATATTGATCATGTCGAAGATAAACAAATGATCCCGATGGAGTATTTGAATATGTTGACTGATCCAGGTGGGCAGCTCACTATTTCGGATATTCTTCTTCCCGAGAATCAGTCACAGTTTAAAGGTCATTTACTGAGTAGTGATTTGAAAGTTAAGAATGAGAATGAGGCTTACTGGGCAACGTTTAAACTATCAGGAAGCAAATTGGAAAACGGGAATTGGGTTCTTGAAGCACCTGATTGCAATACCTCATATTTGGATCTCTATTATGTACTCGATGGCAGGGTGGTTAATTGTATGGAATCGGGTGCTATGCGAAAGCATGATAAAAGAAATTTTTCCCATAAAAATTTCGTCGTCGAGTTACCTAGAGTAAAAGGTGATATCCAATTCTACTCCAGAATTAGCTCAAGTTTACAAAATCAATTTCTGTTTAATGTTGTGCAATACAAGTATTTTACCAGCTACTCATTGTCAGAATATATAACACTTGGCTTTTTCTATGGAATTATTTTCATACTGAGTTTTTATAATTTCCTGCTGTTCGTTGTGAACAAAAAGAGGATCAACTTGTGGTACGCTATTTACGCTCTCAGTTGCATGCTGGTTTGTACAGCAGAGGATGGTCTTGGATTTCAATATCTATGGCCGGACTTTCCTGCGTTTAATTATTTCAACATACATCATTCTCCTAGTGTTTTGCTGGTTTGTTTTTTAATCTATGCTACTGATTTTTTGGAACTCAACAAAAGGCAGCCCGTATTTTTTAAATTGATTCTTGCGTTTAGCCTACTATCAATTCTATTATCATTTAGTAATGGTAGTTTCGTTAATGCTACCTCTTCTGCAATCTATTTTATTCCTTTTGTTCTGATTTATATTGCTAATATTATAGATGTCTGGAAAGGATTTAAGCCAGCTAGATATTTTCTGTTTGCTTTTAGCTTTACGATCATGGGAATATTCGTTTTTTTTTACAGAAAATTTGGGGATGTCGATTGGTCTACCGTAGGTCCAGTTCAGATCATTCTACTCGTATATGCCTTAAACTTTGCCTTACTTATTGAAGTTGTTTTATTATCAATAGCTCAGGCTCTAAAGATTAGAATGGAATCTGAAATGCATAGAATGAACATTTCTAATAAAGAGATAAGACTTAGAAACATCTTCAATAGTTCATTTAATGCTTTGTTGGTTTATGATCTCAATAGTCGTAAAATAACGGACGCCAACATCAGAGCTTCGAAACTTTTTCGGCATTCAAATAATCAACTAAAGCAAATGGACCTGGATAACCTTATTAAACTACCGAAGGACTTTCCATACCCAAAATCAAAGACCATGAAAGCCGTTGTGTCAAACAATGCAAATTCAAAGGTTAACCATTCGTTCGAAGCAGATTGTTTTGATGCTGAAGGTAATCACATAAGTTGTGAAATCACGCTATCATCGCTAACCGATGATAGTTACAACTCTTTTGTCATCGCTGTGAAAGATATTAGTGAACGTAAAGCGGCTGAGGAGATTTTAAAATTGAAGATGGCTGAGATTTCTGAGAAAAACGAACGTTTAGAAAGTTATATCGATTCTAATTCAGAGTTGGAAAACTTTGCCTATGTGGCTTCGCACGACATGAAGCAACCCATTCGATCCATCAAAAGTTTTACTCAAATCTTGAAAAAACATTTGGAGAAAAACAACTTAATAGATGACAAGTCCGAAGAGTATCTCAACTTTGTAATCGGTGGTGCAACCAACCTCGACAATCTGGTTCGCGACTTATTAGAGCATTCCAAGATTACTTCGATGAGCGAAGTCAGTTTTAAACAATACAGTATGGATGACATTATGCTTAGTGTCAATCTCAATCTTAATCGTCAAATAAAAGAAAACAGTGTTACGATCAACACCCACAACCTTCCCACTATAAAGATGGAATCTACCCGTATCATACAGCTGCTTCAAAACCTGTTTTCTAATGCTATAAAATTTCGAAAAGAAGATACGCCTTGTATCATCGATTTATGTGCAGAAGAACAAGCTGATCATTGGTTGTTTAGTTTAACCGACAATGGTATTGGAATTCAAGAAAAATACCAGGATGAAATATTTCAAATTTTTAGAAAACTACATGATTCTAGATCTTTTGATGGCAACGGAATTGGATTGGCCACCTGCAAGAAAATTGTAGAACAGCATGGAGGGAGCATCTGGGTTAAATCTGAATATAAAGTCGGAACAACTTTCTTTTTTACCATCAAGAAAAACCTGGATACCTTCAATCTTATGTTGGTTCCTGACAAGGAAAAGGTACTTAATTAGAAAAAAACAGGTCGAACTATATGAAACAACTTTAAAGGTTGTATTGCACTTATGAGGAAACATCTTAAACCACAACCAGATAACTAAACTTGTTTTTACTTAAAGAAGTTGTTTAGGTATGGATGGTAGGGAACAGTGGATAGTAGATAGTGAATAGTGGATAGTGGATTCCACCACTGCACCAATAAGAAAGCAGGAAACTATCCACACTATCTACTATTAAAACTATCCACTATCTACTGTGTAAACAAATCCTCCCCCAACAGCCACTCCACCTCCATATACAAATCCGAAAAGTCTCTCGAACTGACATTCACCAAACGAAACGGCGCTTCCCCCTGCATCACTTTCCAGCGCCAATCAAGATGGCCAATCGTTTTAAAGTCGCCATTGTCGAACCACCAGGCGGTGTAGAATTTGTCATGGTCAGCGATCAATTCGGCAGTATAGACTTTCCGATGGTTCACTTCCAGAATGTTCTCATTTTTTATTTCAAAACCATTGCCCTGCCAGCAGATCAGGGGCGAGTGATTGGTGACTCGATATGGATATTGATTTTTTATGTAAATTAAATGTTGATTCGATTCTAAAGCAACAACTTCTGTATCGTTCGGGAATTTTAAAATTTCTTTATGGTATCCTTCAAGGGAAACGTTTCGAGTGGTCTGGTCCAGCGTTTCTTTTACAAAAGTTGGATGAACCTGATTCGCTATGCAGAAACAAATGATGAATACGCCGATGCTAGTATTCCGGAGTAAATGATTCACTTGCTTAACGGTAGGTTTCGCTTTGGGTGGTTTAGAAAAGCTTTTTGAAATGATCGGCAGAGAAAGGTAAAGCGGAAACAAAACGAAAGCAATCATGGAGCAGATACCAATCGCCTCATGCAGCGTAGTTCCGGGGGCGGCTTCCAATAATACAATCATGACGATTCGAAACAAATTAGCCATGACTACAAAAAACAAAGCAGCCAATAAGCTTGCCAGTAGCCCTATGTTGGTAAAATATCGAGTTCGCTTTTTTTCAATATAACTAATCAGAATCAGGCTTCCTAGCATAGATGTCTTCACCATATTCAGCCCCATGCAGACTGGATCGACAGAAAACGTTTTGCCATTAACTTTCATGACATTTCCGATACTGTGGCAAGTGTAGCCAGTGACATTTAAAATTTCTGTAGCCCACTTTGTCAAGCCAAGTCTTATTGGAAATCCAAAAATCTCAAAAAAACTATATGCAATCGGAGACGCTAAGAGCATGAGTACAAAAGCCAACTTATTTAGTTTTCCTAAAAAGCTCTCAATGATTAAAAAGCAAAGTGCGTAAAAACCAAACAATAAAACAAGGTGAGAAGGAACCAACAGAAAGAAAATCAGATTGGCTATAATCAATACGGAAAACCGCATAGATAAATGTTCGGGCTCCTTGATGTAAAAGACCAAAGGCAAAAATAACATGCCGGCATAGGCCAGGAGCATCCCATTGATCTGCGCATAAAATCGCAGGGTTGGAAGCGAGCCAAGTAGACCCAAAAGTAAGAGCACTCCAACAGTGCTATAAGAATTATTTTTTCCAACTATCACGATTAACCTTTAAATCGAAACAACCAAATCGTAAACACAAAAAGCAATATGATCATAGCCCATTCGCCCGGTTCAGGTGCAGCACCGCTATTGCTGCCTCCAACGAAACCATTAATTGATCCTACTTCAGATGTTTGTGAGGAACTATTGAGTGCTAATCGTTCATCAGTGGGTTCTTCCTCTAGGCCCGCCCGCTTTGGAATGTCTCGCTTTCGATGATCCACGGCAACAAAAGAAGTGTATTCAGTCATTAGATTATATTTCAAACCGAGGTCCGTAATGGACTCAATAGTCGCTTTGTTATTTCTCCGTTCGATTTGGTTGTAATCTGATAGAATTGTGATTCGTTGTCGCGCCCATAAATATCGCAGGGCTTCGTTGTTAACGGAAGCCTTAAAATTATTCAGGTTCATTTGCATTTCATAATCGTACTTTCCAGAAACGCCTTTTACTTTGACCATACCAGTAGGCTTTCCTTTGTACTTGCCAAAAACGAGGACCGGACGCTCTGAAAAAATATCAGGCGTACTCTTGGGTTCTACATCGTAAACATCCATCCCTTCAAAAGCCGTTTCTATATTTGTCAAAACAGGCGACTCAATATATTTTTTGAACCAGATGGCAGCTTCCTCCGCTTCTTTTTCATTGGTCGCCATTAGTACTTCTCCCTGCCCCGCATGCGCCAATCCTTCAATGATAAAACGGTTGTGAGATTTACCAATTCCAAAAGGGAAGAAATTCGCTTCTCCTAAATTGTCACGAACCAACTGAAAGGCTTCTTTTTCTAGTTGGACCAGACCGTCGGTGGCAATAACAACACTACGCGCGTAGCCTTCTGATTTTGGTATATTCAAAGCTCGTTTCAACGCAGGTAACATTTCAGTTCCGCCCGCTCCTTGCTTATCTTCGATTGTTTGAATTGCTTTTCGAATATTTGCCTCATTTGCAGGCAATGATTCTTCCGACATGATTGTATTCGCTCCTGCAAAGAGCAGGACATTAAATTTATCCTCTGGTCGCAAGTCAGAGATGAGATTTTTCAGTAATTTTTTAGAAATTTCAATTGGAAACCCATTCATAGAACCAGAAATATCTACGATGAAAATGTACTCTCTAGGCGGTATGTTTTCCGGGGTCACTCGCTTAGGTGGCTGCATCATCATCAAAAAGAAATTTTCTTCTTCGCCTTCGTAAAGCAACATCCCAGAGTTTATTTTCGCTCCTGCTAGTTGATATTTCAAAATATAATCCCGATTACCTTCGTACCCTTTACCGCCAGTCAGACTAACCTCAGCACTCGATGGATTATCTCTAGTAATATCTACCTGATGCGAAGTAGAACCGATATCTGCAATTTCAATTCCTGCCTCCAAATGAACCTTGATGTCAAAGGTATGAGTAGCTGAAGCCTCTTGATATGTCTTTTCATTTGTGTAAATGTTATTGATCCATTTATTCGTTGCAATGTCGTCTTGAGTAGCATAACGAGGTCCTACAATAGTAGGATAAACGAATTGGTAAGTACCGTTTTCGGGCGTTAACAATTCTGTGTAATTCAGTTCTACAATAATAGTATCACCGGGAATAATGTTGGCTACACTCATCTGAAAAATGTTGGGGCGCTGTTGCTCTAAGAGCGACGCACTTTTTCCCTGGGATTTTGCTTTTTCGTAGGTTGCTTTGGCTTGATCCTTTTGCTGGATTTCGGCAACAGTTATGCGATCACCAATTTGCATTTGCATCCCATATACAGCAGATTTTGAAGTGCCGGGGAATACATACATGGCTTCAATCGGCACAGTTCCATTATTGACATAAACCTGCCTGACCGTTACATCAGCAATTACACCTGCTATAGAAACATCGGCTTGTGTATGAATCAATGGCAATTGCCATTGAGAATTTGGACTGGAATGTTTGACAATAAAAAAGGGTGATTTGACTGAATTGACCGCAAAGCTATGCGATAAAAAAAGTAGGAATAGAACCAAAATAGAGATAACTTTGCGAAAAGAGGTAGTTCTTAACATGGCTGTTACATTTGTGTAAATGAATAAATGGAACTGTGTAAACTTGATTTGTTGAAGGAGAAAACTAATCTAAGTATTTACATTGTTTGTAAAATACGAATTAATTTTCTTTAAGAGAAGGACGAAGTGAATACAAATGTAACGGAAAATTTGATTTATTTTTATTCCTAACCGGAATTTAACGTTTACGAAAAGTGGACGAACTATCTAATTGACCGGCAGATGAAAATGAAATATTTTAAAAATAGGAAGTAAATAATTTATACTATCTTTAGACTTACTTCAACGTCAAAAGAGTTCTACTAACCTCCTAGCCTCTCTCACTCCATTATCGAATGGTTTAACAAAGCTCCTGTCAACCAATAGAAACAGCCTCTTTTAGCCTCAGAATGTTAACATTTATCATCGGCCTTCGTAAAGCAAGGCTAGTATACATTTTGTTACTGAACAATAAACACAGACCATGAAATTTTTATCCTTTTTAGCAAGCTTCTTTTTTGCCCTTACACTTTTAACTGCTCAGGTAGAAACGGAAGCTTTGCAAAGCAATGAACGTGCCTTTGAAACCTTCCGCCACATGAAAGGCTCCCATAACTTTAGCCTTGGCATTGGGTTTCCAAATCTAGCCAACTCCGCATTCAGCCTGGGTGAATGGGTTGGATATGAGAACGAAGGAAAAGCTTCTCCCAACTTTACCTTTAAATATGAATATGGTATCAACCCGGATTTCGGTATTGGTGTTCATGTTGGTTATTATACTGCCAAAACACCAACATTAGTTTCCAATATTTTTACCGGAGATATTATAAGCATTATAAGTGAAGCTGGCTGTGGAACCCCACTTGAAGAACTTTTGGGCCTCGAATGCGATACCATTTATGCCACTGAAGATTCAGAGCCGGCATATGACCGAATTCATGCTACCACTTTAGGTGTTAGAATAGGTTATCACAGGGAGCATTTTTTAGGAATTCAAAAACTCGATGTCTATGGTACGGCCTTGTTTGGCTATAGCTTTATCAGGACGAAAAGAATTGGTGATGAATCAGCTGAAGTCAAGAAAAGTAATTTGCCAAATTTTGTTTATAACACGAGTGTCGGACTCCGTTATTTTATGACACCTAAGGTTGGGATTTATGGTGAGTTTGGTTACGGAAGTCTTACCGTTTTTAATATGGGCCTCACCTATCGGATTTTACCTAAAAAGAAAATGTGAGCTTGATCTTTGCGAAAAGCTAATCAGCTAACCCCGGACATTTACTTTGTTAGAAATGGATTAAATTCGTGGCAAATGAGTTGTTGCTACGTTTTATTGCGCTTGATGTTGAAACAGCTTTATTGGTAGTTATTGGTCAAATGTAGCGACCTTGCAGGCGCTACTGTTTTTGGTTAATATGTAGAAAGGTTGATGTCTGGTGCTATTCTGAATCATCGAGGATCCTTGCTGCTCAAATAAATCTACTAACAACCATTGCGAGTGAAACGTCGCAGTATTACAACCAACAACTAACAGCAAAGATATTTTTTTTCAACTCGAAAGACAAATGAAACCATCCAAACTAATTCTCCCCGTAATCGTCATTGCTCAGTTCTGTTGCACCTCGTTATGGTTTGCAGGCAACGGAGTGATCGGGGACCTTATCAGTAATTTTGGGTTGAGTCAAAACAGCCTTGGCAATCTGACTGCTGCCGTTCAGTTTGGCTTTATCGTAGGAACCTTAGTTTTTGCTATCATGACGATAGCAGATCGGTTTTCACCTTCCAAAGTTTTCTTTTTTAGTGCATTGCTTGGAGCGCTTTTTAATGTAGGAGTTGTCTGGAATGGGAATACCCTGAGCAGTTTGTTGATACTTCGTTTTATCACTGGTTTTTTTCTCGCGGGGATTTATCCGGTGGGTATGAAAATAGCTGCTGACTATTTTGAAAAAGGACTTGGTAAGTCTCTCGGTTTTTTGGTGGGTGCATTGGTGCTGGGTACGGCCTTGCCTCATTTGTTGAAAGGCATGAGTGGTAGCTTACCATGGAAGTCCGTTTTGTTTGCAACATCTTCTCTCGCTGTTTTTGGAGGTTTTCTAATGCTGCTATTGGTTCCCAATGGTCCACACCGAAAGCCCGGTCAGGGTTTTGATTTATCAGCCTTCTTAAAAGTATTTCAAAATAGGCAATTTCGAAATGCCGCTTTTGGCTACTTTGGGCATATGTGGGAGCTCTATACTTTTTGGGCCTTTGTGCCGGTGATGCTAACAACCTACGGGGAGCTACACGAAGAGGTTGACTTCAATATTCCTGTTTTATCTTTTTTTATTATTGGGATTGGAGGCCTAGCCTGTGTACTTGGAGGTTACCTAGCACAATCGAAGGGAACGAAAAAAGTTGCTTTTGGAGCTTTATTTTTATCGGCTTGCTGTTGTCTTTTATCTCCCCTAGCTTTTTTAATAGATATGCATAGTTTGTTTGTGTTGTTCCTCCTTTTTTGGAATGCTGTCGTGATTGCGGACTCTCCTCTTTTTTCAACCTTAGTAGCTCAAAATGCCTCTCCTGAAATAAAAGGAACGGCACTTACTATTGTCAATTGTATTGGGTTTTCAATTACTATTGTTAGTATTCAATTGATTAATGGATTAAGGTTGGTGACGGATTCTAACATGATTTATATCGCTTTGGCGGTTATGTTATGAAATAAATCTAATTCCTGATAGATACAAAACAGTGGTAGATACTGTCCAGATCAAAGGAGGTATTTCAACTAGAACTACAGTTGTGGTTAATAAACGTGAACTAATAGAAGCAGGCGGTTTCACCAGAAGGGTCCCCTGCATTTGTGACAAAGATCTTACAAAAAGAAAAATCAAAGAAATCCAAAAAAGTCTCCGCGACAATGGACGAGAGATTGAAGAGATCAACGGAATCAACGATTTAGCACTAAAACGGGAATTAGTTCGTTTTCAAAAGGAGAAGGGACTCCCTGTCGGTCGTTTTAATTTGGCGACGCTGGATTCTCTTGAGGTTAGTTATTGAACGAGTTACGAGGAGAGGTTAAAAACCTTCCTCTCGTACTCTCGTGAATGCCACAAATCCTGTGTTTGTCGAGCCAAAGGTTTTCAACCCCTTGGCGTTTGTACAAACGATTCGTGTATTTGTGGCTAAAAAAATAAAAGTCACGAATACACGAATAAAGACGCATTACGGCGGAGACGCAAATCAAAATTAAAAAATTGTATTTTTGCAATTACTTAGTCTCTTCTCGAACTCGTCAAAATAATATTTAAAACGAACTACTATGAAAAAAACGTTCAAAAAACGATTTAGAAAACTAATCACCTATCTGCTTTTTGGATTCCTAATCCTTTTTGTCTTTAGACTAATCTATGGCTACACCAAAACGTCGAATAGCAGCCCGCAACAAACTCAGTTTTTCGAAAATATTTCAAATATTAGAAAAAACTACGCGTCTAAAAAGTACCAGGGGAAATCAACTGCCAGCTCTCCACAGCCCGTTCAAAAAATCGATCAGAAATACGAAAAGATTGCAGAGATCAGTACGAAGTCTACTGCTTTTGATCAAGAGGAAACCCAGTCCAGAAAAGAAGTCGACCGTTACAATGCTTTAATCCAGTTTGAACAAAAGAGTGGCAACAAAGGCTATCGTAAACTCAACCTGGTCATTGGCGTTCCGCCAGAAAACTTTGATTCTTTATATGCACGCCTCATCGCGATTGGGAAAGTGCAAGCCAAGCAAATAACTAAAAAAGATAAGACGAATGAGTATAAGGAATTAAATGCTAAGAAAACGTCGTTAAGTAAAATAAGAAACTCCTTGATTGAGCTTAAGTCTAAAGGCGGTAAGATCGATGAGTACATGCAATTGGAAAATAGAATTTTAGAAATCGAACAACAGTTGCAAGGCTTGGGCGTAAGTCTTGGTGACTTTGATGATGAAAATGAATTTTGTACCGTTCAGTTTTCATTGCTTGAAGGCAGAGAAATTACGATCAGCTTTATGCATCGAGTGAAGGTGGCATTGGAATGGACGATTAAATTTTATTTGAGGATGATCACTAGTTTGTTTTTTCTCACGGCATTTGCTTATTTGGTATTGTTGATTATTGACAAGTTGAAATTATTTGAACGTATTGTTAATAAGGATTGATGTTTTTTATTAGACCATCAGATTTGGCTTATAAAAAAATGACATTATAATGTTATACTTTTCATAGGAAAATTATAGTTTTATATGATTAATTTTATAAAGCTATGATATTGAAAAACATTCGCTGCAGCATTCCTTTAAAAAAGGAATGCCTTTATTTTAAGGTGCTATTCATGGTACTCCTTTCACAAGGTTATACGCATGCACAAACCTGTTGTGCTGATGGAATCTACTTTTATTCTCAATCACAAATCGATCAGTTCCCCATAAGCCACCCTAATTGTGAAATCATTTTAGGCAATATGCATATTGGCGATTCTTTTGATGCTACCGATATTGATGATTTAACGCCTCTGTTAGGTATTAAACAAATAAATGGCGACCTCTTATGTGGTAATATTAAAATAGATGACCTAAGTGGATTTGATTCACTAACTCTTATCAAGGGGGATTTTACGATTAGGAATATTGATGATTTGTTAAATTTTAAACACCTTGAAAACTTAAAGTGGGTTGAAGGAGAGTTTAGAATAAATGCGAATAGTGATTTAGAAAATTTCATGGGGCTCAACTCTTTAGAGTCAGTGAGTGAGTTAACCATTAGATATAATCCATTATTGAAAAATCTCACGGGACTTGATAACCTGAAGACAGTCACTAGGAATTTGGATATTGACAGGAATGCCAGTTTAAAAACCCTGGAAGGTTTGGCTAGCCTCAATTTTGTGGGATCGGCAATTCTGATTTCAGAAAATGAGAGACTCCAGAATTTAACAAATCTATCATCGGGGGAATTTAAGGAATTAGAAATTCTATCGATTACAAATAATAAAAAGCTGGAAAGTCTGGAGGGGATTGATGGTTTTGATTTAACTTTTTTACAGGAGTTAATTCTTAGAAACAATCCAAATCTAAACCTATGTCATGTCGAGAGTATCTGCAACTTATTGAATGATTGTCGATCTGCCAGCATAGTCAATAACGGCGAGGATTGTGATGGCATGCCGGAAATTATCAACGCCTGTAATCAAGCTTCTTTCTCTGCAACATCTATTGCTGTCTTCCCCAACCCCGCTGACAATTTTCTTTTGATTCAGCCTAATTGTCATTTTGACCAGCCGCTTGAGTTTGAGATTTTTGATGTCGGTTATAAAACTATTTTGCAAGACGAGTTGATTGATAATAAAGTTGACATCTCGACACTTCAGCCGGGCTTGTACTTTCTACAGTTTACTGATTGGCGTGAGGGGGAAACGATTCGATTTGTTAAGAAATAGTTATTTGTTAGCTCATTTAAAGATAAGCTAATTTGCTACCCACCAAAAATGGAGATGGCCACATCTACCCCATTGTACGATTAAATTAGCTAACATTTAAAAACAAGCAAATGAAAAGTCTCCTAATTATTCTAGCCCTTCTCAGTTCTTCTATTCTCTGTGCTCAAGACAGCGAATTCAAAGAATACGACAATGGCTTGATCTACAGTTCTCAAACGATGAAAAAATTACATTACATCGTTGACTCACTAAATCTTCAATACAAAGTCTGTAACCTCGACAAGGTTTTCTACTCCGTCAGTCAAACCGTTGGGTACATGATAACGATGGATGAGAAAATAGCAAAACGTGCAAAGGCGGATATCAAAAATCAACTATCAATTGATGCTTTCCAGAAAAAATATCCGAAAGCAGTCATTGAAAAAGAAGTACTGATATTCAAACACATTTATTCACATAGCGACGGTAATAAAACGATCGAATTTAATAAATTCAATTTCGGATCTAATTATGGGTATACCATTAGTAAATCTGAAAATATGGATCTCTATAACGGAGATTTAAAAAACAAATGGGTCTACGATGAGAATAGCTACAAAAAGGCCGCATTTTATTTCCCCAATAACTTTACCGCAAAACCACTGAAAGAAAAATATGCCCGAATGATTGGTTATGCTGATTGTTTGATTGACACCACTACTTTAAAGTTCAAAAAAGAAACGGAAAGTGGCTGGCTCACCAACTTTCCAGAGAACTGGGAGGAACTGCCACTAGCCCAAAAACAAGAAATGCTGAACGACATGAGAAGCACAAGAGTGGTGGGAATATGCAGCCAGGATGATAGTCCACGAATACACGCCATGCGCATTGCGGCACTCTCCGCTGAAACGACTAACTGGGAAGTGTTTTTACGATCACACCTCGATATTATGAATGATCGATTCGACCGCACCACCGATGGCAGCTATGCCTATGGTACTCGTAAAACATACATTCGTGAATTGGAGGAACTCGACATCAACGTGATTGACTTAATTTTTGGAATTTCATTACGAGTCACTAATCCATCTCAAAATCATTACCATGGTAGCATTCAACGAGTTGGAAGGGCATTGTCAGAAACTCAAAATCGTGCAGAAATAGAACAAGCTATGTTGAGTATGATCGAAGACGACGAACTGGATGACTACAATCGTGTGTTGGTTTACTACTTATTTTTGAATTACAATGAGTACATGTCTGATGAAAAAGTTCAGAATGAAAACGTGGAGAAACTAATGGCTTCTGTGGATCAAATGCCTTCGTATATAAAGAGAAAAATAAACGAGTAGTCTCCTGTTTTCATTTTGATTTTGAGCGCGGATTGTAGTTGCTTAGTATGGTTGATTCATGGCAGCCTGTAGGGCTGAGATTCCGTAGCTATGGGCATCGCCCATAGCTTATCAACCAGGTTTTTTTGCAGCCTGTAGGGCTGCGATTCACCCTCGAGATAATTGTAATTGTCATTAATTCAACATCTAATTGTTTAGAGAAACCTGTATCCAAAAATATGAATCGCAGCCCTACAGGCTGCCACGACCTTTATTCATTTTATACTATGGGCGGTGCCCATAGCTTTGGAATTCCAGCCCTGCAGGCTGATATAAAATATTTGCGAATTTATATTAACTGCCCTTCCCTATCATAAGTCTTTGCTGATGATGCGGAAGGGTTTTTATGTTATTCAATCTTTCACACAACGACAACTCAAGGCCGTACCAGTCTAATCATTCTTGTCTTCCCATTTATTGACAAACTTACGCACGTCGAACATAAAGCGAGCCGTCGCAACCTGATCCTCCATCGACGACCAAAAGGATGCGCTATACCCTAGTCCCTGAATTCCACCTACCTCTGGTCCCATTTCTTCTGGGAAATAATTTGTTGTCCGATAGTGATGGTTCTGTATACTTCGCCATCTCTTGGATCGGTGAAGATTTCGGTTGAATGTATGAGAGGTTGCTTTATGGTGTCCTGTTCGATTGTAGTTGCTGAGTACACTGTGTATTAAGTTTCGTCCGGTTGTATTTTCAGGCTGAAAGTCTGGGATTCCAGAACTTGGGGCACCGTCCCAAGTTCTG
>ENA-ORXR01002668-ORXR01002668.1-marine-metagenome-genome-assembly--contig:-NODE-2668-length-16751-cov-10.864160_pt1 | contig 16751 bp, 13 predicted proteins | sample MGYA00237866_ERZ511479 | MGnify/ENA metagenome assembly ERZ511479 | reverse complement strand
TTTTTTTTTTTGTTGCGCACGCTCGCTGCTGCGGGGATGCCGCGCGGGTGCCTCAGGGGGAGGGCGCGGGCGCAGCGCGGATGGTGTTGGCCACCGCGGGTCACAGCCGCGGCGCGGGTTGCTGCCCTCGTTGGCGAGGCAGAGCGGGTGTGGCGGGGACCGGGCGGAACGCTGCGGCGTCGGGGGTGGTCGGCGTTGCAACGGCCGGGGAAACAAACGGTCGAGCCGTGTCGACCGCCGCGGTCGTCCAAGGGCGACGGCTACGGCGGACCACCCGCGCGCGTCGAGGCGGGGGCGGCAGCGGCAGGTGGCCGCGGCGGGCACAGCGGCGGCCGCACCCTCCATTGGCGGTCACGACGCACGCGTGCGGCGCCGACGCGCCGTGGCGCACGCGTCGGCCGACCCCGTCGACGGCGGTGGGGGTGACCGCCAACGACACGCGCCCCGCCGGCGGCCGCCGCTGTCACACCGCCGTGGCCGCCTCCGCGGCCGCCACGTGGTCGTCGACGGCGGCCGGCCGCGGGGTGGTGGGGCGGGAGTGCCGCCGCCGCCGCGCTCGGGCGCTGGCGGCAGGGGCGGCTGCGGCAGAGGGAGGGGATGCAGGCGGGGGTGGCGGAACGGATGGGGCGGCTGCAGGCAGGAGGCGCATCAAACACAACACTGGGTGGTGACACTAGAGGCGGCCATGGTGGCCAGTAGCCAGAGCGCACAGACGGCGGAAACGGTCCGGGCCGAGGCGGAGCAAGGCCCCGGAGTGTGCGTCGGAGGAGACGATGGGAGCATTGGCGGAGAGCGTGGCGGCAGGGACGGTGGCGGCGGGGGGAGCGGCGGGCGCGGGGCGGCGGCTCAGCTCGCGGCGCTTTGGCGACACCCGTGTGCCGGCACCCCGAGCCGCCCGTCTTGGATCCACCCCGCCGCACCCGTTTGCCGGCGGCACCCCGAGTCGCACGTCTTGGATCCGCCCCGCCGCTGTGTGGCGCTTGGATCCGCCCGCCGTGGCATCGGCCCCAACCACACGGGCCGACGCCCGCCGCCGAGTGGTTGCGGTCAGCGCCACTACCGAGCGGCGCCGACTCGCGGGCGGGCGCACGCGGACAGCGACAACTAAGCAAGGATCGACGCGGCGCCGACCTTTTCGCCTCTGATCCGCCCCATGGGTGCCTCCCGATCGCCAAAGCACACCCACCGTCGATGCCACAGTGCCAAACATTGGCCATGGTGGCGCCCGTGGGTCCCGTCAAGAGCACCGACCCACAGTCTTGGACGCCGCCCGAGCGCTACGGTGCTCGGTGCCTGTTCCAACGAGCCCACCGCGGCGCCGGGAGGTGGCCGACGCGGCGCACGCGCGCGCAGCTCACGCGCACAAACCGCCAGGTATGCGACCACCGTGCCGGTGCGCACGGCTGGCCACGCGGCGGGCCGCCTTCCCAAACCTCCCCCACCTCGACGATTCCGTTGCAAGCGCTTTGACGGTGGCCGCGTGGCCACGGGGTGCCCACCGGGCCGTCCGCCACGGGCAGGCGGGCGGCGGCGGACGCAGCCTCCGACTCGTCCCCCGACGCGTCCACCTCGTCCGCGCCGTCGACGCGGCGCGCGCGGGCGCCGCGGCGGCGGGGGCGCCGCGGCTCCGCCTCGGCGTCCACGTCCGAGTCGAGGGGCTCCCCGGCCGTCGAGCGGGCAACCTGCCGCGCCGCCACCTGCCCGTCGAGGGAGAGGCGACCAAGATCCGACGGCCGCAGCCCAGACGTGCGCCGGCGCTCGCTCGACGAGGTCGCCGCGCGGTGGAGGTCGCCGGGCGCGGGGGAGCGCTCACCGCCGCCGCCGCTGGGGGGGGGGTCGTCGCCGCCGCCGCGGGTTTTGCGGAACATCCGCTTGAGCAACATGGTGGCGCGCACCGGTGGAACACGCACGTTGCACTCAATAGGGGGGAGTGGGGAGGGGGTACTGAAAAAAGTGCCGCGGCAGTTAGCACGCAGCTGCAACAAACGGGGCGGCAGTGGGGTCCACGTCCGGGCCAAGCTCGACGTCGCCTTGACCAGTGCGAGCACGGACGCACACAAAATGGGCGGAGTCGGGGCCTCGACCGACGCTGGCGGTGACAAGCCGTGGAATGCACCGCACGTGAGCGCTCAACACCACCAGGTGGTCACGGGTGGAAGAGCCTCCACCAACAAGCAGCCGCCGCCACCCCCGCCCAACCGTCAACCCTTGCCAACCCGCTCCGTGACGGTGGAAGGAGCACGCGGCGGGCGCGGCGGCGGCCGGCCAACGAGCAATTGGGAGACAACAAACGACGCCGTGCCTGGCACGAGCGCTCACACTCCGCGGGGCGGGACGGTCGGTCGGCAAGCCACACGGCGCTCCGCAGGCGACGGGCTTGGCAAGCGCCGGTACCCCCCTGAGCTGGCGCGACCCCAACCGCGCCGCCCACGACGGCGGGCGTGGCCTTGCTCCGTCGGTACCCGCCGCGGCAGTGCGCGCACCCGTGCGGCACAGGCGGGGGCAGGGGCGGGGGCGGGGCGGGGCGGGGCACGGGGGGGCGGCGCAGCCACGGATGGCACACCCCCGAGCGGGGTGGCACGGCGCCGCTGGAAAAACCGAGCGACGGACAAGCGGGGCGCGGAGGTCGCGTGGGGGGGAACGGAGAGGGGGGGTCCAACACCGAACCTCTCGGGCGGGGAGGTGCCCTCGGGCGAGGCAGCAGCAGGTGTGCGTCGCGCGGGCGGTAGCGTCGCGCACACGGCGGGCGGGGCGCGCGTGCGACACACCACGGTGGTGGGGGTGGCGGCCACGCTCAGCACCGCGAGGCGACCACGCGCGGGGCCCTCGCCCAAGCGCCCGACAGAGCGCACGGCGGGATGCGTCGGGGGGGAGCACGGCCAAACAAGCCGACACCACGGCCAGACACGGAGAAAGCCGACCGGCGGCGTGGAGGCGCACGCGCACGCGCCAGGTTGGGGGGTGCCGGCAGCGCGCCAGTGCCAGCAGTCCCGCGGCAGCGTGGGGGGGTGGCGTCCGGATCTGGGCCGGCAGGCTGGTGGCGCGGGGGGAGCGCCGGGGGCGGGCGTGGCGCCCCTTTGGGAGCGCCCCCCTCCGCCGCCCCCGCCGCACGCCCCGTGCGGGGCGGGTGCCGCCACGCCACCCGCCGGCGTGTGGCCAGACGAGCCGGGCCGAGCGGCGCAGCACACGCAATCCGCGCCCACGGGGCGCTGGGGCGCACAGCTGTGGTGGCGGGGCGGGGCGTCGAGACGGCGCCCCCACGCCAGGTCTACGCCTCCCCCACCCACCGTGGGTTCCTGTGGGTTGAGGGTGGACCTGTCGGCGTGCTAATTGGTGAAAAATAGTACCTGACACTGATTCATGTGGGGTTTGTGGGGCCAGAACGGGTCCGCGCGCACGAGCGGGTCGACCGTCGGCGCGGTGGTGTTGAACAGGTGGTGGAGGCGCGCATTCGTCTTTATACGGGCGTCAAGCTGGGCCACCACCGAGAGTTAGGCGCTGGACCCCGCAGGGGTTCGAGACGGACCCGCTTGGTGGGACACTGGGGAGCCGTGTCTCGTACTGTCAAGGACACCGCCACGTGCAACGTCCATTTGCCCACCGCCCACTACGGAAGAAAACCGGCTCACTACGCTTGGCCGTTGGTGGATCGGGACTTCTGTACGGTGCGTAATCCCCGCCCGACACACTATAGAACGACAGCTGATGGCAAGCCCCGTCAAGACAACGGCCGATAACGTACGGCCCGGATCCGGGCCCGACCGCACCGGCAGTCATTGATGACTGACCAAGAGCGGCACCGCCCAGTCGATGAAGCAGCCTCTCGCGTGGCGTCGGCGTTCAGTCCAGCCGTGGCCGCGTCGTAGTCCGCTCAGGAAACGGCAACGTCGCCCCCTGCCCCGTGCAGCGGGAACCTGAAGTGGACAGAACGGAAGGCTCATGCGAGCCGTAGCTCATCCTCCCGCGGTCTGGAAGGCAGCCAACCGCAGAGCTGCCACGTGTGTCTCCTCCTCAACGGTTGGATGACGCTGCACTCTGCGTCACGAAGCATGGTGGGGTGATGGACGACCCACTGGTCAATACCACCCTGTCGGCTGTGGTGGTGGCTGCGGAGATGCTGGTTGGCCACGCGATGGCGGCGCCAGCTATGGTACTGGCGGTCTGAGCGTATCGTGACAGGGAAGAAGTGATCGCCACTTCCTGTATGGGAGGAGCTAGCCACCCGTTTATGCATGTCTACGGCCTTCATTCTGTTTCACACCCGAGCCACCAATCCGGGCCTTCGGTCTCACCAGAGCAGGGGCGGGCCAAAGATGTGGGGGAGCCCATGAATCACGTCACCGGTGGAACGCGCGGACACCTCTATCCGGTAGGGACGAGCAGCGCTATGACCACTTGACGACTCGCGGGCGACTGGAGAAGCCCCCTTGAATCCACTACAAAATTCTCATGAGGGGTCCCCGTCGGCCAGGCTGTCACTCCTCATCACTATCAACTGACGCCGCAGCAGGGTACGATCAGCACTGTGTGGAGGTGCCGTCCTCTGTTGCGCAGACCGCCTTCCACGCGGGTGCGGCAGCCGTACGCGTCAGCCGCATTGGCCACCCACGTTTCGCCGCGTGAAAGCACGGACCATCCAGACGCGGACAAGTGGGTGGCGCTGCGATGGTTGCAGGTGCCTGTGAGATGCTCGGTCGAGAGCGAATCGCCAGGCGGACGATGTCGGTCACGTTCTCAAAACAGACGTCGCCCCGTTGCCCCCACCCATTGGCAAGCATAAAGTCCCTCGGTCTTTCGTTGCCTCACGACCCGCGTGTCAGGGACCACACTACAACACGGAGCGGCGCGTGGTGGCTTATCTCGCTCACAGTGCCCTGGCGCAGGAGGTCGTGCAGGTGTGGCTACACACTCATGAGAACAGCTGTCGTCTGTTTATGAGGCTCAGGCCAGCAACACGCGGAGAGTAAGCAAACGTTCAGACAGGGAGCGATATGGAGCCGAGGGGACCGATACATCTGCCACGCGGGGTACGTCTGCTTTACCGCACAGGCAGCGCGCGGATGCTTTGACGGACGCCGAAGCATCCACACAGCCCCCAGTCCGCCATCAAAAAAAGGCGGCCCCAAGGAGGGCGCACGCACGAGGTAAAAAATCAAATCAGGCGCGAACAGACAAAACTGAAAGGACAGGAGCCCAACCCTCTGGCCTACACAACCCCCTCCTCCCCAACCCCCACATATGTCGACGTGCTCTGGCCCTCTCGCTCGTCACCTGATGCATGCCCCTACCCACCATGACTCTCCACATCATCCACACACGCTCCCCCCCGCCCCCTCCCCCATCATACGTGGGCATACCTCTCATCCTGCTCCATCTCCTCCCTCCGTGCCTCGTGGCGCTCCGCATCAGCGCGCATTTGCGCAAACTTCTCCGGGAAGCAGCACTGCAGCACCAACCGATAGGGCCAGCAGAGCAGGTAGAGAATCAAAAACACGAGGAGGACAAGCAACACCAGTGGCAGCAGTAGGATGAAGAGGATGCCAGTGACCACCCAGTTGACGCCCCGCATGGAGAGGAGCCACACCAGCCAGCCAGGCAGCTGCACGGGCTCTTGGCGCGCCTCCCACTCGGCGTACGTTTGCTCTTCCGCCTCACCGTCCGCGCCAGGTGGGGGTTTCCGCTCCGTCATGTACTTGTCGTAAAGCGGGCGCTTGATCGGGTTGGACAGGGTGTCGTACGCGAGGGACACCTCCTTCATCGCATCGTCCGCCCCCGGCACCCTGCACTTGTCCGGGTGGAGCAGCCGCGCCAGCGTGTAGTAGTTCTTCTTTAGCTGTGCGTCCGACGTGCTGGGCGACGCGTGGAGCACCACATAGTAGTTGGCAGCCGCTTGGATGCGGGCCACCTCCTCTTCCGGGGTGCCGGGAAAGGCGGGCTCGGCGGCCTTGGTGTCCTCTGCAGCAGCCGCCGTCGCGGGCGCACCACCTGCCGCCGAGGCAGCTGGAGCCGCAGCGGGCGTCGCCGCACTAGGTGCTGCGCCCGCCGCGGCGGCGCCGTCCGCAGCGTTATTGGCCGGCGCCGCACCGGCCCGCAAAGCCGCCCCAGTCACACCAGCAGCGCCATAGCCATGTGCCCCCCCCATGGGCATCGGCACCCCCGCCACGAGCGGTGGCCGCACGTTGCCCGAGTCGACCCCAACGGACGCGGTTGATGGAATTGAGTCGAGGACGCCCGGCGGCATGCCACCCGCCCAGCTGCCGGCCATGGCCGACGGCATGCCGCTCAAGGACGAGGTCGGGTTGAAGCCACTGGCGCCAATGGACACGGGGGTGCGGCCGTCGGGGACTGCGTCCCCGGCAGCCGCCGCCTGGGCGGCGCCCGGGCCCTTGGCAGAGTTGTAGGCGGCGACACGCGCGCGCGCGGCGCGCTTCCCCTTCAACAAGTTGCCATCACCGGGACACTTGTCCAGGCCCGCCGTAAAGGTCGCAAGCGCAGCGGCATACGAGCCCGCCTCCAATTGGGCGGTACCCTTGCGCCACCAGCCCTTGCCCCACATGGGGTTCAGTTCGACGGCCATGTCCGCATCACGCACCGCTTTGTCAAACAACTCGAGCTTTGTGTGGGCGGCAGCACTACAGGCTCGGCAAGCACGCACAACAACCAAGTACCAAACACAAGAATGGTAGCAAGAACACGAGCACGTCAGCGTCCGAACACACTATGCCATGCACATGGGATGTACACACGCGGCAGAGGCCGCAACAAAGACAAAACGTGGTGCATACCACGACCCCGCTGGCAGACGCACGGAAGCACATCAACCGACAGAGGGCACACCACACACCCACAGTTCACGCATGTCCCCGGTCTCCACGGTCGGTCCTTGCTGAAGGCGTATGGCACGGTCTCACACTCGACGGTGCGGCTCGTCGCGGCCGTCGCCCCAGGCACCCTCCCGCCAAGCCGCACATCCCGCCAACAGCCATCCTCGTTCAACCGCACATGCGCACTCCCCAGCGCCATTGCCCCACCCCCATACCGCACGCGCAGCCACGCACCCTCCGCAGGTTGCCTCTTTCGCTCCTCGACACCACCCGCCTCGACCAACAAAAACACAACCAAGAGCAACAACAATCAAAACGCACCGGTTGCTAAACAGCGCCGCGTTGGTCGGGTCATGCCCAATGGCCTCTGTGTACAGCGACACCGCCTGCTCATAGCGCCCCGCCTTGAAGTGCTCGTTCCCCTCGGCCTTGCACGCCTCGGCGGTCGAGTTGCCCTCCGGCTCCTCCCCGCTCGGCGATGCAGACGCTGCCGTCGCGGCGGTCGCGTCCCCGGTCGCCGCCGTCGCGGCGGCCGGCGGCGCACCGGGCGCGGCGCCGACCGGCGGCGACGGCACCCCCACCACCGGCGGTGCGGGGATGGGCGGCACCGGCGGCGACGGCACCCCCACCACCGGCGGTGCGGGGATGGGCGGCACCGGCGGCGCATCCAGGGGCATGGTGCCGCCGCGAAAGGGGCGGGGAGGCCGCCGACCGCCCACCCGATGGGGCGTCGCCCCGGTGGCGATGCGGCGGGCGTGCGAGGCGCGCCCGCGGGGTGCGCGGGGGGGCGGGCACCGCCGACCGACGGGCGGCCGAGGCGGCGCACAGCGTCGGCAACGACGCAAACCCGCAGCCGGGGGCGGCGGGCGCGCACGGGCACACCCACGCACACGCACGACGGTGGGGTTGCACGCGGGAGAAGTGCGCGCTGCCACCACGGCGCGACCGGGGTGTCGGCACCGCCCCCGCAGGTACACCTCACACCCCCGACACGGCCGGTGGGCGGCCAAGACGCGGCGGCTGCACCCCCCGACGGCGCCACGTCGACGGCTGCGTGCGCGGCCGGGAGGGGGCACGCGGCGGTGGCGGTGGGGGTGCAGCGCGCCGCGTCCCGCGGACGCGCACGCCACAAACGTGCCGGCGCGTCACGGAGTCCAGGCCGACGCCGCCGTCGTTGGGAGCCCCCCCTGCCAAGGGCGTACACTGCGCCGACAACAAGGAAAGTGGCAGGCCCGCCCGAACGGCGGCCGCTTTTCTCAACGGCTGGCCGCGCTGTGGCAGGGGGGCGGGCCGGCGGGGGTGACAGGGGAGTGGACGGTCCACGCCCGGTGGTCCAATCGCCTCCGCGGTCGACCCGCCTGCACTCTGTGTTGCGCTCGAGGGGGGGGGGGGGGGCGGCGGGCGGGCGGGCCGCCTGGCCAAACGGCAGCCTGCTGCCGCGAGTCACGCCGGGAAAAGGGCAGACTGAGTCAAAATTCAAGTAATATCACCAAAGACAGCCACACCGCATCGTCACAAAGCTTGCAACCTGGACGGGAGGCTGAACGGGAGTTCCGTTCGCGGGCAATCTGAACGGGAGCCGCTCCCGTTCAGTCTCCCGTTCGCGAACGGGAGCCTGCACGGGAGTGGCTCCCGTTCAGCAGAATACTGCAAGCCTCTGGTCTGCTGCCCTCGCAGGATTCTACCTGTCTCGATGTCACTCCGTAATTAATACATAAGATGGACCAATGGGAGGGCTAAGTGACACGATCACGTCGATCTCGCTCCTATTCTATCTCACGCATCGCCGGAAAAGGGCGAAGCGCCAGGAAATTACGGCAACAGGCGGCTTTTGCAAGCAGGCATTGAGCAATTGTGACGCAGAGTCCGAAGCGTCGCCTGGACTCCTTGGCGTGCCGCGTCCGCGTCAAGAGAAAGACACAACGGGCTCGAAGACGCTGCCGGTACGTGCGGTCTTTTCTCTTCGCAAGTGCAAGCCCGTGCTGGGTTTAGGAAGCGGGTCCATCGTCCTTGTCTGGCCACTGCTTTTCAGAATCGAAGGTACCGCGCAGGAATACGACGCGGGGGGCTGGTCGAGTTGGTGACAGGAGGGGCGCCAGGATAAAGTTTGTATGACACGTGGCGCAACACCCCCCTTTTTTCTCATACATTATAGACACACGCTACGCAAGAAAAAGTTGTCGGATACAGAAGCGGAATGGAGAAACAAGGGAAACAAGGAGCAGAGGAACACTCTCCACGAATCTGTGCGCCCCACCGCGCGCGCACCATTGCGTCCGAGTGCCGAGCTACAGGCCTGGCTGCTGGTCACGGCTCGTCCACGGGTAGAAGGCGTTGGTGAAATAGCGCGCCAGGCGGCGCTCAAACGTCGAGTTGGTCTTGTTGCTCGGCGTTGCGCGCAGTCCAAGGCGGTCTCCCAGGTCAAACCAGTCGACCTGGACGTCCTCGGCTCGGAGGATGCGGTCCGCGTTCACGAGCTCCAGAGCGGGGTGAGTAGCGCCGTCATGCTCAAAGTCCCACGCCAGGCGCACACACCCGTACCTCGACAGGACACAGCCCAGACGACTCGCACAGCGGCGCATGCGCTGGACGACGACGCAACTGCGGGGCTGGCCGTTCGAGGAGCGCAATACCAGGCGCATGCGGCCCCAGCACAAGCCGCCACCGCTATCTTCGTAACGGATGAACGAGTACCAAGACTTTCCGAAGAAACTGTCCGCGGCACGCAGGTTCTGCAGCGCCGGCGAGGCGCCCCACTCAAAGCGCGCCATGATGCGCACCGTGCGGTGCTGCGTGACGTAGCCGTCGTCGGCCATGCAGAGGACGGCGTCGAGGCTGGACAGCGCCGGGATACGGCGCAGGTCACCGACGGCCACCCGTTGCGCGCGGCCCGTGAATGAGAGCTGCCAGGTCTGCATCGGCGGGTCTTGGACCGAGTTGCAACCGCCGGCGCTCGCAGCCCCGTCACCACCGCTCGCCCCGTCCAACGCCCCATCGCCCAAAGCGCCGGTGGACCCGCTGCCAGCGGCGGCGCCACCGTCGACGGTGGCGCGCTCGTCGATGCTTCGGCGTGTACCATACCGAGAGTCAGGCACCGATGTCGTTGCGTCCTCGTCCGCGTCGCAGAGCTCCCGGATCACCGCCGACTGGGCCTCCTCGCAACGCATCATCTGCAGAGCGACACCCGGCCCGCGCTTGTTGCTTCGTTTGAACATGCGTTTGCAGCTGCCGTGCAGCTTCTCATTGACAGACGTGTCGCCCTCCCACAGGTTTCCACGGTTGCGCAGCTCATCGCCGAGGTGTTGCACCAGACGGTGCAGCTTTGTGGTGTTGACGTGGCCGTAAAGCGTCTGGATGAAGTCGACGCCGAGCACTCTCGCCGCCTCTTCAATATCTCTCACCGCCGCTTCGGTGACGACAGTCGTGTTGGCCACGTTATCTCCAAACAGCATTCCCCCCACACGCGCCGCCTGACAGAACATGGCCAGGTAGGCGTCATGCAGGGGCATGCCGTCAAAGTGCTCCGCGTACGCACTTGAAAAGGCGAGCTGGTCGTCGGGCAGGGCGCCGCCTTGTTGCTCAGCGACGGCTAAGTCGTCACCTGGGACGGCTCGCCAGCCGTCGTCACCATCATTGGTGGTGTCATCCACCGAGCCGCCGACGGACGCACTGCTCGCGTCGCTGTCGTCGCCGCTCGAGGCGTCGCTGGGCGCACTGCGGGCCAACTCTTGCGCTCTGGGAACCCCCCCAGTCGGCGCCACCGGCTTGCCATCAACAGTCGCGGGGGCGGTGGCGGCTGTGTCTGGGCGGCCAATAAGGCCGGCCACCATAAACGGCCAGAAGATGCTGAAGTGACGCCAACAACGACCCGTCATTGTTTCCTGTGGTTCGGATGTCGGAACAAAGCAGCTGAATATAGCAGCATGCCCAAGCAGGGAAGACATGGACAAGCAACGCAGATCGCTGTTGGAGCGCGTCAGTATGGTCGCAGAGAAAAGTAATACTCATGCGCCCGCCGCAGCGTACACTTCTGCGGCGTGCCCACTCACATGTGCTCCACCCAGCTCCGCCGGATTCAACTCTCTCTCGCCCCCCCCCCCCCCCCCCCCCCCCCCCCCCCCGCCACCCGAGCAGTAGTGTGGCAACGTACCCTGGCGCAGATGGGGTCACCTTGCAGTTGCGACCAAGCTCAAAGCCGCGCAGATTCAGAGCGTCCAGAGTGTCCTGGACGGACCCGAGACGGGCTTGACCGGTGCCCTCACACAGTGCGCGCAGGACCGCAGGGAGGCGCTGCGCCAGGAGCCGCAAGATGCCCAACTTCCACACGTGTAGGAGGTCGAAAGAGACGACACGATAGAGGTTGTACGGGGCCGTGCCAAGGCCGTGGACGGCGCCCAGGGCTGGCGCAAACGCCAGAGCGCTGTGCTCCCGGCCGAGAGCGCGGCGACGGCTCGCGCGCGGGTCCTCCGCATGGACAACTGCGGCAGCCAGCTGCGCATCTAGGTTCGTGACAACCTGGCGGTCTATCGCCCGCACGCCGAGCAAGCCGCCGCTCACGTCCTTGTTCTCCATGCAGGGAGAGCAGAAAAAGCGACAGCGGTTGCCCATCAGCGCAAGCATGCTGCGCTCGTCGGCTTGGTCAACAACAATGCCGACGACCCGCAGAACTAGGAGGACCGATCCGTGCCCAGCCACATGTGATGTGACGCCCTCTTCGCTCGCAATTGTAAACGTGCGCAGCGAGACGGCTAGGCAGCGTTGGAAGAGGTCGTTGCGCATGTCACTCACAGCGAGCATGGCACCCGCAGTCCGCCCGACCGCCTTAGAGATGTGCTGGATGTACCCGACTGTCTGCCACTGGCCGCCATTGTCGAGCGCGTTCGTTATCTTGACGCGCACAGGGAACATGTAGTGAGCACCACTCCACGACACCAGCGCCTCGTCAGCGTGGAGTTGAATCCCCAGGACGCGCGCGTCGGCGCCATTAATGCGCCGCACTTCACGGCACTCGTTGACGTATATGTCGGAGTCCAGCGTCCCGCGACGCTCGTGGTCGTCGAAGAATTCGTAGCCGTCCAAGTCATCGGCCGCCACGCCGCCCCCCGCCGGCCGCGCACGACCAAACGACACGTTTTGGGCGCCCGCCAAGGCATCCAAAGAGACCTTGAGAATATCGCGGTAGTAGTATAAGAACGAACGCCCCCCGATTTCAATGGTAACCTCCATCCAGCCGCGCGTGGCCAGCACACGGTTTTGCTCATGTCGAGTCGCCGTCAGGAAGCCGTGCGCGGAGGGGAAGGCAGCCGACACAGGTCCAACCAGACTAGTGCCTCGGGTGGCCTCCTGCTCAGCCGCACACAGCGACTGCGCGTACGCCACATGGTCGCGCTCCGTTAACCCGCAGCCGCCCGCCGTCAGAGCAAATCGAAGGGCGCCACGCAGCGCCGGCGAGCAGAAGCGGGTGGGGCGGCTTGCCCACGACGCCGGAACCACAGGAGTCGACTGCGACGTCTCGGGGAAGGCGAGGTAGTACGCGCGGATGCGCGCCGCCGTGCTGGATAGGAAGACGTGCTGCGGCAGGGCTGCGAGCAAGTCGCTCGCCGCCGCGCCGATTGTGCTGCCGTCCTCGGCCGCCCCGACAACATCCTCCTCATCGTCGGTATCAAATAGCGACTCGCCCACGAGCACGTCGCAGTGGTCTTCGGCCCCGTGTGACTGGGAGGAGCCCACGGCGGCCGCGACGTTGACCGAGTCGCCGTCGAAAGCCGCGTCGCTGGCCACTGCCGATGTGGCCCCGAGAACGACGTGCTGCGCCGCTCCTGCGAGTGTAACCCCTTCGCGGTTGACCTCAGGCGACGGCACGACCGCGTCGTCGGCGGCCGTGGCTCCACTGTCCAGCAGGGGCGGCCCAGACGCGCTTGCCATGGCGGCCATGGATCCATACTTGAAAGAGTGAGAGACGGCTGCCGCCGCCGCCGCCGCCGCCGCACAGCGGCTCTCGTTCCTGTGCGACGTCTGAACGTGGCGTGCCAAGTTGGGGGTCCTACGAAACGACATGCAGCAGAAAGGGCAGGCGATGGAATAGATTGACGCCGCCCGCGGCGGCGCCATGGCTCCGACTTAGCGTGGGTATCCGGCGAGGAGGGTGGCGACGGCAGAGTCGAGAGCCTGCAAGGAGGGCAGCAGCAAGGACGCGCGTGAGCGCGCACCGAAGCGGATGGGGCGTCGTGGGACTTGTGGGCTCCTGGAGAATGGGACGGCCGGCACGCAGACGCGGGTATATATACAGGTCGCATCTCAGGCGCGACGCCAGAACCCCCGTCAGTGCATGTCGTGGCCGCCTCACCCTGTCCGCCCGCGTGCAAACGACATGGCCCCACACGCCGCTCCTTCGTCACAGCGATGGGTGCCAATAGAAAAAGGCGACGGGCGGAAGTGCCTGTACGCTGACTGCATCCTCACGCTGCGATAGTCCTCGCGCAACTGTGTACGACACAGCAACGGCGCTGTGGGCCCAGCGCCCTCTCCCGGCGGCGCCCAACCGACCACGCTCCCCAGACTGTCGCCGAAGGCGCAAGACGGCACCGGACCGCCGCCGTGGCCCCGTGCACTCAATTCACCAGCGGCAGTCGTCGGCCGTCCGTCTAACCCTCAACCGCGCTAGGCGCCGCCGATCTCCCCGCATCGCGGCATGCGCCCCACAATCCAGTGCTCCCCCTCGCGCAGGACTCTGGCGTCGCTCTCTACCGCGCCGGCACTTACCGGCAACCGTTGGCGGTGCGATCACCAGCGGGCAGGGTCCAGCCGAGGGCTTGACGGAGTTGGGGCAAAGGCGAGAGACGCTTGGCCCGTCCTCTACGGCAGCCCGCAGCTTGTACCCACTGTCAGACTTGGTCAGCCGAGTGGGGATGATGAGGAGACTCGTTGGTGCATCGTCGGAAGCGAAGCCAGGTATGGGATGCTCTAGCGGCGTGCCGTTGTCGCCGACGATGCACAGTCAAAGTCAAATAACCGATCTTCTCCGTCACAGCAGGAGGAGTGGCCACGGTCGACGACTGAGCTCAAGATTTTCTCAGAACGAAACTCCGTCCTCAAAACGTGCAGATGACGCACGACGCACGAAATGACGACTATGTGTACCGCTGCAGTGCAGTGGGTCTGACAAATGTGTGTTGACTAGCTCAAGTTTTTCTCGATTGAGGGGGGCTTGTAAAGCTGATGCAATTCGACTGTGGACGTTTGCCAATGATGTGGCGCCTTGCACGTTGTAGCACCATCGGAAACAAATTCTGATGAACAAAATTGAGAATCCTGCGATTTGACCTCAAGTATTGCGTGCGTCCTCACTCTTCAAACTCGTCTTCGGGAGGTTTGGGACACGATGCAGATCGCTGTCCTTGACATTAAACAGAACGGATTGACAGCTCCAAGCGACGCGGTGACTGCGACTGTTCGTGCCCGTGCCTTTCCCGTGCTGCGGCCTCGCCGCCGCTTCTGTGCTCCTCCCGGGGGAGCGCCGGTATGGCAATCTGTCGAGGCGCTTTCTCGCCCCGGCCGTCGCGCTTCTCTACTGTCTGGTTGTCCCCGTGTGCCAACGGATCCGCTTGTGACCATGACGGTCTTCGACGACGGCCCGGTGGCGGTGTCTGCTCATGGCATTGCGCCAGCGAGGCGCGCTCCGCCTCGCTTGCTCTGCACGCCACAGCTCTGTCGCGTGCTCCCTTCCCCCCCCCCCCACCTTCCTCTACCTCCCGTCGCGCCCTGATGGTGGCGGACGGCACCGTGAGTACGAGGGTCATCACCGCCGAGGAGGAGGCGGGTCTGGAGAGACGGCTTCCCGCTTTACGGCGCGGCCGCTCGGTGCTCTCGGTAGCTCGGGAGCTGGGCATTTCGCAGGGTGCTTTGCGTCGTTCGAGGGAAGGCGTGCTCGGAAGCGTGCCCCAAGGGAAGCCACCTGTGTTGGGTTACGCAGAGGAGGCCTTGCTGGTGGAGAAGATCCTCTACTACTCCGCACGAGGGGTCCCGATGACCCAAGCCATGTTACGGGACGGTGTTGCTGCGTACGTCAACGAGGACCTGTCACAGGAGCGCCGGCAGCACATGCGACAAACGTTCGTGGACGGACGGCCTGGGCAAAAGTGGGTGCGGCTGTTCCTGCGGCGACACCGTGAGGTCTCCCAGTGGTATGGCCACTCCCTTCAAGCAGCAAGGGCGGCCGCTTCCAACCCCGAGAACATTGCGCAAATGATGGCCCTCCTCAAAAGTGTGCGGGAGGAGAAAAAATTGGCGCCACAGAACGTGTTCAACGCGGATGAGTGCGCCATCCAGCCTGTGAAGCTGTTGAACTCCACTCGCCGAAAACTTTTGGGAGCCAAGGGCAGCGCGGCCAACGAAATCGTGCCGAAGGTGTGCGATGACGCCCAGTCGTTCACATTCATGCCAATACTCGCTGCCGACAGCACAAAACTACCCCCCACCATCATTTCCCTCGGCACGTGCGGCAACATCAAGCGCCGACGCCCTACGTCGCCGCGTGTACCACGTAGAGCGCCTGCTGAGCGGGTCGCCGGCAGTCGGCGGAAGAGCGCTGGCAGTCGGCGGGGCACCGGGAGCCCACGAGCTTGGGGCGCGGGGAGTATACCCGCGGCAGCCGTGGGTGAAGCTGACAGGTCAGCTGCTGCTGGGGGCGACGCGCGGGGGGACGGAAGGAGCGGGGCACCAAGACCGTGGCAGTACCTGAACGATGTCGCGACCCCCAACACCCTCTTCATGTTTCGAGACCCGCCCGGCATGAACAAGTTCATGTTCACCGACTGGTGTCTTTTCGCGGCTGACCCAATCTTCAAGGACCTACGTCCTGGCGACGCTAATTTGCTGATACTCGAAGGCTGCCGGGTTCATCTGGCGTTTGAAGCACTGGAGGCGCTGGCGTGGGTCCGTGTGGAGGCTTTTTTGGTCCCGGCAAACACCACGCACATCACCCAGCAGCTTGACGTTGCACTGCTCAAGCCGTATAAGGCCGACTTTCGGGAAGCTATGTTCGAGCTCGTGCGGACCTGGGACTTGGCGATTGGGGCCCGGGTGGACCCATGGGACATTGTGTCGTGCATCGCCAAGTCGGAAGAGAAATCTTTTATGCCCTCCCAGATCAAGTTTGCTTTCCAGACGACCGGGGTGGAGCCCTGGGACCCTTCACGACCCGAGACCAAGGTACTCGTGAGCGACTCAGACGCGAGGGGAAAGAATCCCAATGAGTCGCTGTCACGGCTGGCGGCGCGCTTGGCCCGCGTCGTTTCCAAGGAGCGCCACAACTTGTCATGGGAGCGCGGCACGTTGAAAACAACTCAGGCTGTTTTCATGAATGAGGAGAACCGCAAGCTCATGGAGGCGCAAGAAGACGAGAAGAAGGACGCGGCGGAAGCGAAGGAGCTCAAACGAGCAGCCAAGGCTGAAGCCAAGATGCAAAAGGCCGCCGCCCACGCACTAAAGTCCGAGGCCCGCAAGGAGCGCGAGGCGCATGCGCCAAAAAGAAAGAGGACGACGAGAGGAGGAAGGAGCAGGCCGCCATTCGGCGGGAGGCCGCCAAGGTCACGGCGGCGAGCAAGAAGGAGGAGGCTGACAAAAAGAAACGCTTGGCAGCGACAAGACGGGCTGCCGACCGGGCGGCGTCGGCCGCAGTGAAGGCCGCTGCCGCCAAGAAGCCTAAGGCGACCCAAGCAGCCAAGATGGCGGCGGCGGCGGCGCGCAAGGTGGGCACCAAGCGCAAGCGCGGGGATTGCTTGCCCCAAGGCGCCCCTGCGCTCTTCCGGGCACCTGCCGACTGCCCAGGCGACGGCTTGGCTGTGGAGGCAGCGCAGAGGCCGGCAGCAGCAGGTCTCATCGCCGATGGCAGCCTCTAGGCCTCCACGTTCCATTGTTGGAGGGGGG
>ENA-ORXR01002666-ORXR01002666.1-marine-metagenome-genome-assembly--contig:-NODE-2666-length-16755-cov-11.841528_pt1 | contig 16755 bp, 7 predicted proteins | sample MGYA00237866_ERZ511479 | MGnify/ENA metagenome assembly ERZ511479 | reverse complement strand
GGGGGGGGGGGGGGGGGGGGGTAACGTGTCATCAGGGATTTGACCACGCCGGCCAGCGCCGGCCACAAGGCCGCCCCTTCCGTCGGTTAAAGCGGTCTGAGCGCGGGCCTCCGCACACGGCGCACTGCCCAGGCCCCTCAACGGAAGACGGTACGGTGAGAAGACCCCGGACGGAAGACGTCGTTGTGCGCGCTGGCGAGTTGATAGGCACGCCGTCCGTGCTCCTGGCTTGCATAGGGATCCAAGTAGGCGTAGCCGGGAAGCAGGGGGTGGAGAACGGCCGGAAAAACAACACCACCGCTGAGAGGGGGGAGCGGGATGGCAGCTGTCCCCGCGCACGTCTCTACGTCGGGGGAGCCTGCGGTGGCTGTCGGGGGCAAGTGCAGTGCTCGCCCCTGTCATTGCGATCGCTGCGGGCGCGCGCGCGCGCTCGTGCCTTTTTCTGCTGGTGGCTCCGCCGGTACTTCGGACCTCGGCTTGCGCGCTGTTCCGGGTATGGAATTAGTCGACATCGCTGGATGCCCGGAAAGAGTCGCATATTTGCCACCCCACAAGAGACCCACCCAGGCGCGTGCGCCTCGGGCCGTCCATATCTCCGCCCCCTTGACGCCCCCGCCTGTACCGATCCGCCTGTCCGCCCGCGTGCCAAATTTGGCCAGAACTACTATACCTGCGGGGGTTTATTGCTCGATGCAAGGGTGCACGGCCACCGTCTTCGTCGCTTCTGGAAGCCCCATTGGCAGCCCAAGTCTGCCGGCGGCCGCCCCATCACCCCCAGCATCACCGCGCTCTCCGTCATCCCCTCCCCTCCCCCCCCCCCCCCCCCAGCCCCCCCCTTCGCCCCCCCCCCCCCCCCCCCCCCGCCCCATTCCAGTTCCATATTCGTCGCGCTGTCGACCGAAGAGACGGCCGTTGCGTCGCTGGTCGCCACCCCCAACGCCGCCAAGCTCGATCGCCCGACAGCCCCCCTCCCTCCGTCCTTCCAGTTGTGCACCGGGGTGTTCTTCCGCCTCCTCGCCGACAATGTCTTGGCCTTGACCGAATCCTTTCCGAAAACATCCGCGCTCTCTTCAATATCCAACTTCGTGCTGACCTGCTCCTCCGTCTCGGCCGTGCCTCCTGTGGGCTCCCCCCCCCCCCCCCCCCCCCCCCCCCCCCCCCCTCCCCCTTTCCTTGGCCGCCTGTTACCTTGCTGGTGTTAACGGCATGGCTGGCTGCCCTGCACCTCGGTGCGGGCCGCTAACGAAATAGGAACCACCTGCGCACATGTTGCCACATCTAAGGCAACACGCGACTACAAGACTAGCACATAAAAGTTTGACTGTGGCTCTTTTGCTTTTTCTTCACTTTTCAATGATGCTATCTATTTTTTTCTTTTTTGACGACATGCAGCGCGATGAACAACTGACAAAACACCTTACGAGGAGCCCCCGCTGCGATCGGGCAGACACGGCCATCACACTGAGCTGCCGCCACCACCATCATCCTGCCGCTCAAACCATCTTTGCCTGAGCTGCTGTATCCGCTGACTTGGAAGCCACGCGGTGACTTGTAGTCGTCGTTGTAGCCGTCGCCGGGGTCTCCGGAAGAGCCCACGTCGCCCTTTGGTGTATAGTAGGCACAGGACGACCTTCGTGCAAGGACGCCATATGCCATTTTCAAGTGTTGTCAGTATCGGCTGATGATCCCCCATGAGCGTCTGCCGCGCCTGCGTCCAGGGGAGGAAGGTGAAGACTCTACAGCACAAGCCGGCACGAGTAAAACGATACGAAAGTCCGCACTCCCACCGAGGAAATCAAAAGCGAGCTTGGCAGGACTCGAACCTGCAATCTCTTGATTCGTAGTCAAGCGCGTGAACGACAGAGTTTCGTTGCGATGACCCAGGTAGGATCCAATTTTGCCACAGGCCCCTGTTGCGTGTGTATTTCACACTATGTCATCACTCCTAAAATCAACATAAAGCGCTACACATTCCTCTGTGTTGTAGGGGTCTTTCGCCATGCCGCGGCGGGTCCCTTCTCGGAACCACAGCTCTCAAAAAATGACTCCAGCTTACGTCGTACACTCAACACCATGTGAAAAAACGAGAAACCAGATCACACACTTGTTCCGGTAGGGAGATAGTGAGTGGAGCAAGCTACATCCGATCCAGCACCTACAACCGTTGCGCTCTCTCAGCTTCTATCAGACTCCTCGTCCGGCCCGCGTGGGAAGGCAACTCCCATGCTAGCCGTCCACACTGCAGTCAGAGGCCGCTGCCGCAAATTATTGTTGACATGAAGCTGTCGGCAGAACCCCTCATCTGGTCCTGTGCTAACTGTATTAATATCAACACACTGTATGCACGGTTCGTGTCAGATCTGCCTCCTCTTGTAGCACTCGCGGCACAATATTGTTGTTTACGCTCTCTATTGAGTCAATGCATTACTTCTTACTGCGAAGTACAATTACCTCGTCCTAGATCAAAATACCCTAGTCGAGTTTTGATCCGTCGTTGTCGAGACGACGGCCGCGACGCGGCTGCCGACCGGCAAAGCGCCATCGTCGGCACGTCTTGCAGCTGCTGCTGTTCCACGGCACCTGCCCCCACTTGAAACCTAACACTTCTGTTACCTCTATCCCCCTGCTCCCCACACCATGGCACCTTCTGAGGAGCTGGTTCAACCGTCTACCCTCCCTCCGGAAGGTGAGGCCGACCGGGTGGCCACACTCCGCTCCATGGTCGCCCCCCACGTTCAGTCGTTCTCTTGGGCCGCAACAACTGGCCTGCAGCTCCTCCCCTCTGAAATGGAGTCGCTAACCATCGACAACCCCCACACAGGCGAATCCCTCATCCTCCGCTACGAGTACCTGCGGCTGGCGCGGCCGCTGACCGCCGCGGCCGACCGGGATGGCTCCTCCTCCCCTGCCCGCCCCGCCGCCTGCCGCCGCGCTGGCATCTCCTACCGGGGTGCCCTCAACGCCGGAGTCATTGCCACCAGTTCGACGGGTGTAGAGCAGCGCTTCACGTACAAGCTCGGTGATATCCCCATCATGCTCGGCTCGTCGGCGTGCAACTTGCACGGCCTATCCCCGACCGACCTGCTCTCGGTGGGGGAGGAGGAGTACGAACTCGGTGGATACTTCATATGCAATGGGCTGGAGAAGCTTGTGCGGATGGTCATTGTGCCGCGGCGGCACCACGCACTCGCCGTTCGGCGGGCACCCAACGCCGCGCGGGGGGTCGGCTTCACCGACGCGTCCATCTCGATGCGGTGCGGCCGTCCAGACATGTCGACGGCGACGCTCCACATGCACGCCCTAACTTCTGGGGCGGTGATGGTGCGCATGCTGGTTCGCCGCGCCGAGTACTTTATCCCCCTGGCGCTGCTGATGCGCTCGCTTCTGCCGTCGGGCACGACCGACGCGGACCTGTACGGGCGGCTCGTGGGGGGGGATGGGGGGGAAGATGGCGACCTGTGTGCCGCCGCGCTTGCGTGTGTCAAGGACGGGGCGGACTGCCGGCTGAGCTTGCCCTCGCCCTCCGACGCGGATGTGGCCGCCGGCCACACCGTGCCCGCAACGGCTCGCTCGTCTGTTCTCCGCTACCTCGGCGCCCGCTTTCGGGTCGTCCTCGACGTGCCCGTTGGGATGAGCGACGATGACGCGGGGCGGGTGCTCCTCCGCCGACATGTGCTCGTCCACCTTTCCGCCTCGGCGGGGGAGGCCACCGCCGTTGGGGAGGAGGCGGCGGCTGCAGGCGCCGGCTCTTCCGACGGCGGTATCGACGCCGGCGCCCCCGACTTGACATCGCCCGCGGCCTCGGTCGACCAGGCCAAGGTTGACACGCTCGTGCTCCTCGCACGGAAGCTCGTCGCGGTCGTGCGCGGGCGGGTGGAAACGGACAACCCCGACGCGCTTACGCACCAGGAGCTGCTCCTCCCTGGCCACCTGTACCTGGTCTACTTGAAGGAGCGCCTGGGCCTCCTCCTGGAAGGCACTCGCAAGCTCGTGATGAGGGATCTGCGGTTGGAGCGGACGCGGGAAACGACCAATGCCACGTGGTTGACGACCTCGTACTTGACCTCCGCGCTGCGGCGGGGCCTCGGCGGCTCCCTGTCGGCGCGGATGAGTTACTGGTTGGCAACCGGCAATCTGCAGACCGAGTCTGGCCTCGACTTGCAGCAGGTGTCGGGCTACTCAGTCGTCGCGGAGCGCATCAACTACCTCCGCTTCCTCGCGCACTTCCGGTCCGTCCACCGCGGCCAGTTTTTTACGACGATGAAGACGACCGCCGTTCGCAAGCTTCTCCCGGAAGCGTGGGGCTTCATGTGCCCGGTGCACACGCCCGACGGGTCTCCCTGCGGGTTGCTCAACCACATCACGTCGGCGGCGGTCGTCACGCAAGCGCCGGCAGCGTCACCTGTCGCCGCCGCCGCCCTCCTCGTCGACACGCTCGGAGCCATCCCCCCTCCTGCAACGCACCCCCTCCACGCCCCCCCCCCGGCGGGTGCCCTGCCGGTTGTCGTCGACGGCCGTGTTATGGCCTTCGTGCGGCGGGCGGACGCGCGCCGCACCGAGCGGCGGTTGCGGGAGATTAAGGTGGCGGGGTCTGCGCGGGAGGCGCTCCCGCGCGACGCCGAAGTCGTGTACGTGCCCCCGCCATCGGCGGCGGCGGCGGAGGCGAGTATGGCGGCCGCCGCGGCGGCAGCGGGGGCGGGTGGCCGCGGCGGAAGCGCGGCGGGTTTCTTCCCTGGCATCTATGTGTACACCACGGCCGCGCGGCTGATGCGGCCCGTGCGGTGGCTCCGCGGGGGAGGTGGGGTGGAGCTGATTGGCGCCTTTGAGCAGGTGTTCCTTCGCGTCGCCGACGCGGTGCGAGGGCGTGGGGACGTCATCACGCTCGGCGCACAGTTGGGCGAGGCAGACGATGGAGTGGCCAACGGGGTCGGTGGGGACGATGCTGACGGCGGCTCTGATGACGTCAGTGGCTCAGACGAGTCTGGGGACGATGATGCTGACAACGAGGGCGACGCAGACGGCGACGGTGACGAAGCTGACCCCGACGACCGGACTGTGGCGGCGACGCACGCAGAGCTCGACGCGATGAACATGCTCTCGGTCGTTGCCTCCTTCACCCCCTTTTCGGACATGAATCAGTCCCCCCGCAACATGTACCAGTGCCAGATGGGCAAGCAAGCGATGGGCACGCCAACCCACAACTACGCGGGGCGGACCGACGCCAAGGTGTACCGCCTGGCCATGCCCGCCGCGCCACTGGTCCGCAACGCGGCGGCGGCGTCACGCCTCGGCGCCGACGTGTTTCCCAACGGCTTTAACGCGGTCGTGGCGGTGCTATCGTACACGGGGTACGACATGGAAGACGCGATGACCATCAACCGGGCGTCGCTCGACCGGGGGCTCGCGCACGGCACCGTCTACACCAACCAAACCATCAATTTGGACTCGGAGGACGCGAGCCGCTCGACGGTGTTTGGCACGAATGAGGTGGCTGGGGGGGGGGGCGGGCGCCGCGATCGTGGTGCGCGCCCGTCGGTGGTGGACGAGGACGGGTTACCGCAGGTCGGGGCGATTGTCCACCAAGACGACGACCTGTGCTCGAGCATCTCCCACACAGGCGCGGCGGCCCTGTCGGGCGTACCCCGCACCAGGAAGCACAAGCCCGCCGAAGCGGCAACGGTCGACGAGGTGCTTCTCCTCGAGCCGACGGTCGGTGCCAAGACCTCGACGCGCGGCCAACCGTCGGCCGCCGTCAATGGCGTCCACCGCGCGCGCATCCGGCTGCGGTACGGGCGCAACCCGGTGGTCGGCGACAAGTTTGCCTCCCGCGCCGGCCAAAAGGGCACCCTCGCCGCCGTGTGGCCGGCCGAGGATATGCCCTACTCAGAGTCGGGCATGGCCCCTGACATCCTGTTCAACCCCAATGGCTTCCCGTCGCGCATGACCATTGGCATGATGGTCGAGTCCATGGCCGGCAAAGCCGCAGCCGCCCACGGGGTTTTTCAAGACTCGACGCCGTTCCGCTTTGACGAACGCCGCCGCGCCGTCGATTACTTTGGGGAACAGCTGGTCGCCGCGGGCTTTGACGCGCACGGGTCGGAGACGCTCTACTCGGGCTACACTGGCGAGCCGTTTACGGTCAATGTGTTTATGGGTGTCGTGCACTACCAGCGTCTGCGGCATATGGTGTCGGACAAGTTCCAGGTGCGCTCGACGGGGCCGATCAACCCGCTGACGAGGCAGCCCGTCAAGGGACGCAAGGTTGGCGGCGCCATCCGCTTTGGGGAGATGGAACGGGACGCGCTGCTTGGCCACGGCGCGGCCTTCCTGCTGCACGACCGCCTCGCCGCCGCGTCCGACTTGCACGTCCTCCACGTGTGTGCGGCGTGCGGGTCTCTCCTCGCCCCTGTTGCAGCGGTCGTGCGGCGGGGCGACGCGACGGAGCGGGAGGTGTACTGCCGCATCTGCCAGAAGGCGGACAAGCAGGAGGGCGACCAGGCGGGGGATGTCAACCAGGTGTGCCGAGTGGCCATGCCGTACGTCGCCAAGTACCTGGTCAACGAGCTGGCTGCGATGAACATCCAGACGGTGTTCCAACTGACATCAACGCAAGCGTAGCTGAGACCGGGCGGGAGATGGGGAAACGGAGGAGGGTGAGAGCAGACAAGCAAGCACACACACAAAATGGCAGCGTGTTCTACTCTTGATTGTTGGAAGCGCACGGGTCAGGGCTGCAGTTTATCTGCTGCGCCCTCCCCACCCTTAGCCTCTGCTCAGCAGCTGCTGCACGCCACCCGCTACCGCCCGGGATAGCAGCGCACCCACCGCCGGGTTCGTCGCCCCCGCCACACGGATGGACAGTTTGGCTGGCACCCCCCCCCGTGCCCCACGCCCGCCTGGCGGCACAGACACCTCCGCAAGTACCGTCACCGCCGGCGGCAGCCGTGACGCGAAGTACAACACGTGAGCGCCGCCGACGGTCCGCCGGGCGACGAGGAACAGGCGCGCACTCGCGAGTACCGCAGTCGCCGCAGCCGACGCAGCGGCAACTGCGTCCGCCCCACCGCCTCCCACCTTTACAGGTACCTCCACGGCGGTCGCAACCTCCGCGTCGTCCCGCACCGAGGACCAGGCGGTGAGGAAAGCACGTTTGGGTAGCGGCGATCCCGCGGGGAAGAGCGACGGCACGCGGGTGGCGAGGCGGTCCGCAAAGTAAAGGACGCCGATGGGGCGCACCTTCAGGGCGACCTGCACGGTAAGCGCTTTGGCTGCCCCGGCGGGGGTGGTCGTGTCCCCTGTGACAACGGGTGTTCCAGAGGCATGAAGGGGCACCTGCAGAACCGTCGCGGCGCCTGCCGCCAGAGCAGGAGTACCTGCAAGCACACCAGGAGCGGGCGCTAGGCCAAACACGTTGGAATTGACCTGAATGGCAAAGCCGTCGACAGAGCCGGTCGAGCGGTTTGTGACGGCAAGCCACAGCGTCGCCGCCGGGCCGCCCTCCGTCGCTGCACCGGAGAGACCGCCTTGGATGACCAGGCCTTTTCCTTGAGCCCCCTCAATGAGGACCAAGTGCCGAATGTCGGCGGGCAAGCCAGAGGTCACGTCGGCAATCGGCGACGGGGGAGAAGGGGGAGCGTCGCCAAACGGGTTGGCCATGCCGCCCCTGCCGAAGGAGTTGGCCGTGGGTGTCCGGCCGGCAGGGAAAGGGGGGCACTGGGACATGGATGCACTGAGAGACGACAACGGCGCTGGGGCGGGGGCAGGTGCTTGCGAATGGGGGGCATCGGTTAGCTGTAGGAGGTCTAGGCCGCCTGCGGCGGCGCCGACGTCAGCGCTACCGCGACTGCCGCCGATGCTGCCGCCCCCACCGCCTCCGTCGCCCAACAGCTCATCAAGCAACGTCAAGGCAGAAGAGGAAGCCGCTTGCCCACTGGTCGGCGGTGGAGCGGTAGGGACAACGGCCTGACTGGACGGACCACCCGCCAGGCCGAAGAAATCGTCTGCCCCCGACGGACCCCACGTAGCGACCGCCGTCGATGGCGTAGCACCATTTCCGCCCACCTGCGTCGATGGTTCCCCACCACCGCCGCCAAACAGCAGGTCGTCCACGCCCTCGCCGGCACCAGCGAGAGACGACCTGACAACGGTGCCCGGCTTGACGCCATGCAACACCGCCACTGGCCAATGGTAGATGGCCGCGAGAGTTGAGAGGTGCCACAGCAGTTCCTCCACCAGAGCAACAGGCAACTCGTCGGTTACCCCCGTCGAGGCGGGCTTGTTCGCCAACACTACCCGCCGCACCCGTTCTCTGTTGGCGGTCGGGTTGCCCGCGTCCGCGCCGTTGCCGTTTGCACCAATGGACGACACTGATTGCAGCAGGCGTGTGTACAAAAAGCCCCGATCGCGTACGTCGACCGACTCGGATTGACCGGCGCAGAATCGCACTGCGTCAGACGCAATGGCCTGCGCGTCTGCGTCAGACGGCCGCCGCAGAAGACACTTAACAGCTGCGGAGAGCACGCACAACTGCACGGAGGGGGACTCCTCCGCAAGTGTATCAACGCACGCTCGCAGCCGCGATAGCGCCCCGTCCGCCTCGTCGGCATACTCGCCGAGCAGCCACGCGAGCGCGGCCTTGGCCTCTGCACCGTCCAGTACATCAGCGACGGCATCCGACGCAAGCGCCGTCACGTGCCGGCTGTACCGTCCCGGGTGCCGCCGGAACACATCGCGCATTGCAAGCACTACAGGTTCCGCCACATGCGGGACGGGGCGCGCGAGAAGGCTGATCAGCGCCTCCACCCCACGGTCCGTCGTCGTCAACTCGGTGGCGGCGAGCGCCACGCGGCCAATCGCATTAATGGCGCGGGACACAAACGACACGTCCACCTCGTTGGTGTACTCGCGGAGCTCCGCCAGGACCGCCACCGCATCCTCAGCCCGGGTGAGTCGGACGATCAGCTCAAGCTTCTCGACCTTGACGTACAGCGGGTCGTTGTACTTGCAGAAAAAGGCGCGCACGTTGCCTGCTAGCACGGCCGGCCGAGCGCGAACCAGAATGCTCATGTTGCGCAGCGCGACGTACTGCATTTCAGGCTTGGCCGACAGGAGCGTCAGCAGTGGCGACGCCATCTTGCGGTACACAAAGGTCATCCGCTCGGCAGCGCTGCCGCCACGGCCGACGACGACCAGCAGCTGGAGCAGCAGGCGAACGGCAGCAAGCACGACCGCCGCGTTGGCGTGCTGCAGCCGCGGGAGTACGTGTTCCACCAGGTCGTCCGCCTCGGCCGCATTCGCGGGCGCGTAGTCGGCGAGTGCGTCCATGACCGTCACCTGCCCCCACTCGGTGCATTCGCCCAGGGCGGACATGTACGAACGCACTGACTCGGGGGTCAGAGATAGCGCGCCTGGCCGCGATTCGGATATCTCGGCCAGCGCCGCGACAGCATTAACAACAACCGTCGCGTTGTCGTCGTTGAGCAGGTCCGTCAGGTTGTCAAGGAAGCCCTCCTCTACGGTCAGACTCGGGTTGGTGTCGTACATTTTGGCGACGCACAATGCAGCTGTCTTGCGCACGTACGCGTCCGGGGTGGAGAGCGCCCGGTGGAGTGGCTCGACTAGGTACTCGGCCATCCGGTCGACGCGCATCGATGCCATTGTCCGCAGTGCGAGCGCGCGTAGCAGCGGGTTCTCCTCAGCCGCATCGCGCAGCAACGTGTTGACAATAAGGATAGTCAACTCCGGCTTCGCCGCCGCGTAGTGCACCAGGTAAAGGTAGACGAGCTTCTTCAGTTCCACGCTCGGCGTCTGGGTGCACTGCAACACGTCCGCAAAGAGCGACGACACGTCCTTACCAACGGTCATAGCGGCAATGGTCTTCCGCAGCGCATCCCGACGAGCTTTGTTAGAAGACGAGTGGAGGCCCTCCTTCAGGTCTTGCAGCTCCCCTTTGCGGACCGTCGTCCCGCTGCCGCTGCTGCTGCCGGCGCCCCCATTCTCATGGGCGCGTCCAGAAGACGACATGGGGGAGTATCAGCACAGCAGATGAAACGAAAAAAGAGTTACGGCTGAAGAGGCTGCCGCCGCGTCGACTTGACGCCGACAGCAGCGTCCTCGCAGTATCGAGTTGCGCCAGGTCGCAGCGCACCTGCCGCCTCCACCGTCGATGTGTAGCACAAGCCCATCAGTGGACAGTGGCGTCGACGCACACAGCTTTGCTGACATGACGACGAAACCATTGCAGGCCTCGCCGGGAGCCAATTGTAGAGAACTACCCAAACTGACAATTCAGTTCTAACACATTGTTGCATTTATCACACGTTCCATTTCGCGTGAAAGCCCAAACCTGCACTGCCTCCCATACCAGGTGGTGAAGCACGGACGCGGACGTGTGGCTTGCGTGCTCGTCTGCTCACCACCCATCTTCGTGACAAAAGTGGGTGGTCTGGCAGGGGGAACAAGGAAGGCCGGCGCCATGATTGCGCCCGCCTTCCTTCCTCCCCCTGCCTTCACCTACGAGGTCTGTTCCTCACATGGCTCACTCTGATAACTAACAAGATTGCGGTTTTTGTATTGCGGAGCATCGTGTCGCCGCTGACGCCGCCTGCCGCTGTACGTTCCTTCCGCTCTTTTGAAGCTGGCTATCCCTGCGGGTGCAGTGCTTGTCCTCTTTTCCGCCAAAGCCACCCACGTCAACGCCCGCGGCGTGTGCGCGCCCGCCCCCGTGCTCTTCTTCAACGGGCATAGGGTGCATGTTCGGTGCTTCAGACCCCCGCCCACGCGGATGCCGCGATTGCTCTGCAGCTGACCATGACGCAGCAGTGTATCGTCCACTTGCTGACTGGTGAAGGTTTTCCTTTCTCCTACACCACGGAAGGACAACTTTTTGTTACGGAAGGACTCACAGAATCAGCCAGAAGCAGCCCGCAACAGCTCCACAATACGGTTGTAAGACGGCTAGGCCGCAACTCGATGCGCAGCGCAAGCAGGCCCCCGTTTGATGTCTGGGCTCGCCGTATCCTTTCTCGTTGTTTTGCGGCGCTCATGTCGGTGTGAAGTGCTGCAGACAACCGCCAAACGAAAGACTTGCACAAAATTTCATGTCGAAAACCTGCCCCGTCAGGTGGGTTCCACAAAATATGCGGTCCCCCTTGAGCAGGGCAGCTCAGGCGGTGCGGCACCGACACGATCAGACGATTTGAAACATCATTGCTTCGCACGCACAATGGTTTGGCGTGCTACATATGATTGGAAACCGCTCGGTTTCAACAAGTACCTCCCGTGAGGTCGCCTCGTGTGCTGGCGCCTCCGCGGCCGCGTCGAACCGCCCGTCCGCGTGGCCCGCTCGTGGCCTGCGTGCCCGGTTGCGGCTGTCCCTGCCCAGCGTCAGCCCTACACATTGTCGCCTAACTACGCCCTCTGACTAGCCGCCGCTGTGCCCGCCACACCCCGTGCGTGTTGACCATCGTACCACTGGAACGTCTGTCGACCGAGCTTGTGTGCGCGTCACGGTGGTACGGGTCTCTCAACTCCACCTAACGGTCGGGGGAGGAGCACGTGTGTCCCGTGGACCGGTGCTCCGTGCTGGACGCCTTGGATCTTTATTGCCGCGTCCTCTCCCCGACCCTGTGTGTTCTTGTGGTCGCCTGCTCAGGTGTTTGGCCGCGTCACGGTGGAGCATCCTCCACTTGCGTGTTTTGTTGTTTGGTCGTTCCCGCGGGCTGGTCTGTGGTCCCTCGGACGACGCGACGGTCGACTTCTACTCGACGACGTGGCGGACTGGGATCGGTTGTGGAAGCGGGGGGGTCTTTTTGGCTACCGTGTTGGTCAAGCGGGCGGCCGCGCAGCCTGGGCGCGGTACATCTCACTGCGTCCGGCGGAAGCTGTGGAGAGCTTGTACGTGCACATCACCGCGTTCCTCCTCACTCCTCACGCTCTCGGGGCGTGACGGCGGCTGTTCTGGCGATTGGGGTTCGGACTAGCCAACACGGCACTGCCCCCCCCCCCTCTCCCCGAGAGCCGTCCCAATGGTGTTGCCCGAGTGTGCGTCGGAGCTTAGCGTCCGCGGCCGCGTCGCTGTCGGCGGCGGTGGTGCCGAGCCAGCCGCTCTGAGCGTCGCCGCCGAGGCAGCCTCCTCCCCCGCGCCGCCTGTTTCGCTATACTGTCCACCGGGGGCCGTGCCAGTCGCGCCTGCCCCCACCGGTCGGGGTCGCCGGCAGGGGCGCCTGACCGGCCGTAAGCGCCCGTCTTGGGCATTGGATGCAGACACTGGCGGAAGCAGTGGCGTCGGTGGCGGTGGTGGCGGCGGTGGGAGCGGCGGCGGTGTGCCCATCGGGGACCACCGAGTGGCGTCTGAGATGAGGAGCGGCGGCCTGCCTGCTTCTTCGGCCCGAGGGGGTGCTGTGGTGCCGTTAGCGTTCCCACAAGGCGGCGGCGGCGGGTTGCTGGCAGAATTTCGCGCCGCGACTGCCGAGGCGGTGGAGGCGCCGGGGCGGTCTCGCGGTGACGGGCGGGAGGGGGGAAACGGCACACGCTTTGGGGTTGGCCTCGACGTGGTTGGCGGCAGCCCAAGTGGTTCTGCTGAGGCAAGCGGTGCAGCGGCGTCACCAGGAAGTCACGGACCATCCATTTGCGGACGAACTGTGCGCGATGTTCCCAACAGGTGCGTTTGTCCTTTTTGGTTTTGGAGCCTCTTCTCTCATGTTGGCTGTTTTTGGCTATTGCTTGCTCGGCAAGCTCCGTTATGTTTCTTGTCCATGTGTTGCAGCGTTCATGGGCAGGTTCTGTCTGTGTACGCAGTCGGACGGCGGCCTCTCACGTCGACTACTGAGACTCTGAGCCATGACGGAGTCGATGTATACTGACACATTGATCTGCTTATCTTGCTTCCTTGCTGAGTGCTATCTCATTTGTTCTCCCTGTATTGTGGTGTATTGCATTTTCTTGTTCTCAGTGGGGTGCTGGCTATGAACCAGAACGCAGCGGGGGGCCTCTACCATGGTGCCGGTGGCAGTGGCAGCGGTGCTGGACGATATCGGTCATCTGACGCGAGCAGGGGACACAGGGGTGGCGGCGACGAGATGGACGCTGCCGGCAACGGGGGATCATACGACGGGGCAGGCGGTGGCAGTGGCGGTCCTGCTGGTGGTGGCGGCGACGATAACGGTAGCGGCCGCGGTGGAAGCAACAGTCGAGACTCCGACCAAATGATGGTGGCTACCAACGAGGTGGATGAGCTGTATGTGGACCCAGATGACGCAGACTCAGTCGCCAACTTGGTTACCGGCCTTCGCGAAATGCTCGACTACGTGCGAAGAAAGCCGTTGCTGGTGGGTGGCTCCGCCTCCTTCATGCGCGACTACTTGCGCACGCTGCTCGCATCCAACTCATCCGCCGCCGATGTGGCCGCCTCTGTCCGCGACGCGCGAGTGACGCGCGTCCGCTCCGCTCTGGCTTCGGCTGTTTGCGCGGGCGACTATCAACACAGGCTCTCGCCGCCGCCGCCGCCGCGCTCTCCTGGGAGCGACCATGACGTTCCGATGGAGGTACTTGGGAATGGCGATGGCAGCGGTGCCTACGGTGTGCAGGCGTCTGCTCACTCGTTCCCGCCGGGGTTTGGGCCTCCCATGGCCGCGAGCGGTTCGGCTGCGTTTCCCGCGGCTCCTGCGGGCGATGGGATACCCGGTACGGCGGGGATGGACCACTACATGGCGGGTGCCGAACCCGTGGAAGCGTCGCCGGGCCACTCGGATGGGGCGCTGGTGGTATCGAGACCAATGCCGAGTGTGGGTGACGCCGGCTCTCTCTTTGCCAACCTCTCTGACGCTCTTGCACAGCAGGTGTTTTCTTACCTCGACGGCGCCGAGCTCGCTCAAATGCACGGCGTGTGCCAGCGGTGGCGGGAGCTCGCGTCGGACCCGGACCTGTGGAAGGCGCTGACGCTGCGCCACTGGCGAGCGTTAGAATTCGACATGCACGTGTGGAAGTTCATCGACCAGACGGTCGAGGCAGGCGACCCGCAGAAGTGGCGGCGCATCTACCCGGCCGTTTCGACGCGCGCGCGGTGGACTTGCCGGCTGCAGAAGACGGGCAAGTTCATCTGCAACCTGGTCGCACATCACATTGCAGGGGCGGTGCTGGGCGACGACGGGTTGCCGTCGGTACTGGTCGTGGAGCGGCGGTTCAACATCCATCACCTCAAAAACTTTGTTATGCCCAACGCGTCGGTGCTCTACTTCGAGCCTGAAACCGAGAGCGACTCCCTTGGCTTTCATGACTTCATCGATTACCTGACCAAGCGCACTCGTGCGGGGCTGGCGTTGGAGGAGCACCCACCGCAGCGGCGCTTCATCTTCATCCCCCCGTGCGAGTACTCGCGTGAGCTGGGTTACTATGGACAGAGCCTACTCGGCGTCGTGCAGGTGGCCTACCCTCCTATCAACCAATAGCACGCGCCGGCGGCCGTTGTCTGCTGTTGTGCAGCTGGGGTCGCTCTGTGATGCGCGGTTGTCTGCTGTGGGTAGTGTTGGTGAGGGAGTTCACACGGCGCGTCCGTGCAGTTACGGCCCTTGCGGATGAATCATGCCATTGGGGGTCGGAACACCATGGCTACGGACGTTGAGTTGCACACTAGCTGCTTGTCTCGCTGCTGGGAGTAGTGTCACGATGATCAAGGGATGATCCGTCGCAATACCTGCTTGTTTTGCTCTAGAGCGTGTTTTTGTGTTGGCTAGCTGGCAGAACTATATGCGTAGCGCTCTCGCAACACCCGAGCGTGCTTCTAGTGTGCTGGGGCGGCCGCCAGTCCGATTTCTCAGCCAAGTCTCGAAGCGGAGTAACGCAAAGCGGCCGTGGGGACTTGTCACAACAGGGAGAACCGCTTTTACTGCGTTACTCCCGCGGCCACTCCCTGCACCCACACGCAGCCACGCAGAGACGCCGGTGCAACGCTCAGTTCTGCATGAACTGAGACAGGAAGCGCCAATCCGACTGGTACAGCAACCGGATGTCAGCAATGTCGTGCATGATCATCGCAAAGCGCTCGACGCCGAAGCCCGCGGCAAACCCCGCGTACTTCTCCGGGTCGATACCGACGTTGGTCAACACTGCCGGGTCGACCATGCCGCACCCGAGAACCTCCAACCACTTGCCCCGAAAGAGGACGTCGACCTCCATGCTCGGCTCCGTAAAGGGGAAGAAGGAGCCACGGAAGCGCACCTCAATGTCCTTGCCAAGCATCTCCTCGAGGAACAGGGTGACGGTGCCCTTGAGGCCGCCAAGCGTCAGCTCCCCAATTGGCGCCACCGCCAGGATCTCAATCTGGTGGAACATGGCCGAGTGCGTCGCGTCGATGGTGTCCCGCCGGTACACCCGCCCCGGCGCGATGACCGCAAACGGGGGCTGGTTCTTCTCCATGAACCGGATCTGTACGGAGGACGTTTGAGAGCGGAGGAGCAGGTCGGGGCCCTTTGGGTCGGACGGGTCGTTCAGGTACAAGGTGTCTTGCATGTCCCGTGCCGGATGGTCCTCGGCGCAGTTGAGCGCGCCAAAGCAGTAGTACTCGGTTTCGATCTCGGGGGAAAGCTCCGGGTCGTCAATGACCGAGTAGCCGAGTCCCTCAAAGATGTCCAACGCCCGATCAATGGTGCTGTTGATGGGGTGCTTGTAGCCGAGGCGCCGCGGGTACACCCCGGGCATTGTCACGTCAATATCGTCCGCCGCCTCCGCCGCCTCCCGCGCCTCTTGCAACAGGCGCTCCTTGCACGTCACGACTGCCTGTTCAACCGCCTCCTTCGCAGAGTTGACCTCCGCACCGACCGCCGGGCGGTCCTCCTTGCTCAGCTTGCCGAGTGTCTTGAGTACCGCCGTTAGGCGGCCCTTTTTTCCCAAGAAGGCTACCCGTACAGCGTCCAAGGCGGGGGGGTCGGCGGCAGCAGCGACAGAGGCCAGTGCCTCATCGCGGTCGGCGGCGACCTTCGCGAGGGTGGCGGTCAGCTCGGGGGAGAGCAAGGGGGGGGCGTCGGCGGGCGCGTCGGCTGAGGCAATGACAGCTGCCCTTCGCCGGACAGGGGGGGCTCGAGGGCCGACTGCCTGCCGTGTACATGCGGCGACGCCGCTACGACTCCGCAGTGGTAGAGGCGACGCGGCTGCCGCAAAGCAGCAAGGCACGCGGGGGGCGGCGCGAGAGCGGGAGAGGGGAGAACACATGGCAGCGGGTTGAAAGGGAAAAACAGATACCGCAGTGCGTTGAGAGAGGAAGGCAAACAGGCACGACAGCAACGACAAGGGCGAGGCGGCGTCGGGGCAGAGTCGAGGGCGGCGCACAGATGGGAGGCGGCAGGACGACGCGCATCAACCACGGAACCCGGAGATAGCTCTCTGTACATTATCAAGTACGCGTAGTTGAGGATAGAAAGTCCAACCGTATGGGATCAGGTCGTATTGGCGGATGACATGACCCGACGAGCCGCAAAGTCGTTCCTCAAGTCACGACGAGTCAAGCTACAGCCGTTCTCTCAAAAACCCCGTACTGAAAGCGCGTTCGCGAAAACACCCTGGACTTGCGAAACGACAAAACCGTTTTCACACGACGAAAGATAGACGAGAGCGGCACGAGCATCTTCTGAGGGTGTCCTCGGACAAGAGGGCAACGCGGCTCAGACACAAGGCTACCTACACCTACGCCACTGTCTCGCCACACCAAAAGAGAGTCCTTGTCTTGTTTCCACCCCTTTCTCACCCACACCACAGGGCGGC
>ENA-ORXR01002665-ORXR01002665.1-marine-metagenome-genome-assembly--contig:-NODE-2665-length-16756-cov-11.903052_pt1 | contig 16756 bp, 12 predicted proteins | sample MGYA00237866_ERZ511479 | MGnify/ENA metagenome assembly ERZ511479 | reverse complement strand
CTGTGAAGACGGCTCGGCATATAGACGCCTTTCTGGAGATGATGGCAGCAGAACGCGGGGCATCTGAAAATACGCTTGCCGCTTATGGACGGGATTTGGAAGGCTGGGAGGCGGCTTTGTCCAAAACCAAGTCTTCGCTTCTGATCTGCGGGACGGGTGCATTGGAAGCCGTTTTGTCTCGCTGGGCCGGCGGCGGACTTGCGCCCTCCACGGCAGCTCGGAAACTCTCCGCTCTCAAACAATTTTGCCTCTTTCTTCAAATGGACGGCCTGCGCAAAGATAATCCGGCGCATAGTTTGCGCGGTCCCAAACAGGGCCGCGGGTTGCCGAAGGTCCTGTCCCATGACGACATCGACGCGCTGTTTGCTGTCGTCGAAGCCGACACATCCGTCAAAGGCATACGTCTGCGCACCCAGCTCGAAATTCTTTATGCAGGCGGCTTGCGGGTTACAGAACTTGTGTCATTAAAGCTAAACGCCGCCGCGCGGGTTATCCATGCGGACGCCACGCCCTGCCTGACCATTCGCGGCAAAGGAAATCGCGAACGTCTGGTCCCGCTCACAAGTGCAGCGGTGCGGGCCATTTCGGATTGGGTTAAGGTTCGGGATAAAACTCTGCCCAAAAACGCAATTGCAAAAGACCGCGCAGATAATTTCTTATTCCCAAGTTCAGGCAAATTAGGCCATGTCACCCGAGAACGATTTGCCCAGCTCTTGAAACAGTTAGCTCGGGATGCGGGTCTCGATGCCTCTCGCATTTCGCCGCATACTTTGCGCCATGCTTTTGCCACGCACCTGCTTGAGCGCGGCGCAGATTTACGGGCCGTGCAGACCTTGTTGGGCCATGCCGATATTGCAACGACGCAAATCTACACCCATGTACTGGATGCGCAAATGCAGCAGCTCGTCGAGGATCACCATCCTTTGTCGAGCATCACGAAATAAACCGCATAGGACTTTAAGATGGGCTTTGAGAGACGGATGCACCCGGTGCTGGCCGAAGATTTGAACATTTTGCTGAGCGATTTATGCAGTGAATGGGATTTTTGTGCAGGGGTACGGGCTGCGGATTTACTGGAAGGCTCTAAGTCCCTGACTTCCAAGACATTCACAGACGCTGTGCTGGACGCAGAACCCGAACTGCCGGGACCCCGCGCAGGTTGGGAACGCCGCATTAAACGAAAATTTGTCCAGCGCTACGGCCATGAAGTCAGCACGAAAACCTACTCGATTTAGCGGTAGAGAATTCTGCGACCTCAAAATAGCACTGCTTATTCCCTTTACCCATGTGCCCGCTCCGCTATGGTGCGGTCCCGACTTCACGGACCTAACAGGCAGACTTTATGGCCCGCACCTATCTCGATTTCGAGCGCCCGATTGCAGAACTGGACAGCCAGATTGAGGCTGCCCTAGCCGACGGCAAAGACGTCTCCGACCTGGAAGCGAAAGCTCAAGATCAGCTGAAAACGCTTTATGGTAAGATCGGGCCTTGGGAGAAAACCCATGTCGCGCGTCACGTCGCGCGCCCGCATTATTCAGCCTATGTCGAGGCCCTAATCTCAGATTATACGCCGCTGTCCGGTGATCGGAAATTTGGCGATGACCACGCACTTTTAGGCGGCCTCGGGAAATTGCGCGGTCGTTCTGTTGTTGTCATGGGCCATGAAAAAGGCACAGACACTGAGACACGGCTCAAGCATAATTTTGGCATGGCCAATCCCGAAGGTTACCGCAAAGCCGTCCGCCTGATGGATATGGCGGAACGGTTTAATCTGCCCGTCATTAGTTTTGTCGACACCGCAGGCGCCTTCCCGGGGCGGGGGGCGGAAGAGCGCGGCCAAGCCGAAGCCATTGCGCGCTCTATTGACCGAGGCCTCTCGCTGAAAGTGCCGTTCGTCTCCATCATTACAGGAGAAGGTGGATCCGGCGGCGCGGTTGCAATTGCGACGGCGGATAAGGTCATGATGCTGGAGCATTCCATCTACTCCGTCATTTCACCTGAAGGCTGCGCGTCTATTTTGTGGCGCACACGGGACCGCGCTAAAGATGCGGCGAAGGCAATGAAAATCACGGCCAAGGATCTGAAACGCCTCGGCGTGATTGACCAAATCGTCAAAGAGCCGGTCGGCGGCGCCCACCGCACACCGGATGTTGCGATGAAAACTGTTGGCGCAGCGATCTTGAAAAATATCGAAACCCTGAGCGAGCTAAGTCCGACAGAGCTGGTCAAAGCCCGCCGCGAAAAATTCCTGCGTATCGGACGTTCGCTCATTAGCTAGGTCTATTCGCTTAAATTTTTTAGCCAAAGAAAAACCCGACCGCTTTGGCGTGAAGCCAAAGCTGCCGGGTCAATCGCCCTCCCGGACATTCCCTCAACGGGACATCCAGAATTAGAATTCAGCTTTAGAACCCTGCGGAGATACCAGTTCCAACCCAGAGCATGCTGCCTTTTGGATCGCCGTTAATCGCGCTGTCGAAATCCAAGAGATCTTTTGAGTTCAACGCAAAGTTTGCGCCGACATAAGCCGAGACATCATCTGTAAACGCGTGACTGACGGCTGCAGAGGCTGTGCCCCACTCATAAGAAAATCCGTCGCCGTCGACCAAGCCCGCGGTCAAGCCTAGATCAACGCTTTGTGCTTCGCCGATTTCAACGGAATGCCCGATGCCGCCTTCCAGCGTGAAGGCTTCCAGCGTTAAGTCGTAATAGACCGCAACGGACGGTGCCAAAGGCACATCGCCAAATCCAACAGCGGCGGAGACCTCATAAGTGCCGGCCCCGCCATCTTTTGTTTCAAAGAAGTCGCCGCCTTGTGGGTAATGATAATAAGTCGCGCCGAGATCGAGAGAAATCGAGCTGTCGAGCGGAACAGAATAGCCGGCATAGAGATCAAATTCATCCCCTGCGAAAACTGAATTTGCGCCAATACCCGTAGAGAACCAACCGCCGACCGTGAAATTACCGTAGCTGGCCTCGACATAAGGCTGAACGGCATCATCTGCCAATGAAACGCCACGGAAGACATACTGGCTGGTAAAATCTACGCCTGTAGACACGGAAAGCTCTGAGTCTTGCGCGTAAGCAGCGGGCGCAATCGCCGTTGCGCAGAGGAGTGCGGCGGCGAGTGTTAAGTGTTTCATTTTCGGTTCCCTTCGAATGTGCGCATGAGATAAAAGATGAGCGCGTCATGAAATCTGATGACGCTGTTTGCACAGGCACAAAGCCCCTTTGCAAAGCGTCAGACGGAAATCAGAAGGGAGGGGCCGCAATGAACCAAATCGGGGCGGCCTGTGCACCAAAATGATGCGCAGATGGGCAATGCGGAAAAATTACCGATAAAGATGAATTTTCAACAAACTGTGGCATGAATGCCACAGTGAAGCCTTGAGTCTTAGGAGATTTTTCCGTGACACTGCTTTACTTTTCGGCCCGACCCGCACGGGCAAGGACTGTTGCGGGACACCCCGACTAAGGCGCTGGGCGAGAGTTCGGTTTTCGCCGGAGCGCCTTGATTGACCATATCCATGGGCGAACGGGCCGCTGCGGGCGGAGCCGAGGATTGGGTCTGCATATTCGCCATACCGGCTCGGGCCTGTTCCAACTGGTCCTGCCGCGCCTGACTTTGCGCTTGGGCTTGCTCCTGACGCCGCATTTGCACGTTGAGCAATTGAGACATCATTGATCGGGTTACATCTTCGCGTAGGTTGGTAAGCAAGCCATCAAATAATGTGAAGGCTTCCGATTTATATTCATTAAGTGGATCGCGCTGCCCATAGGCGCGCATGCCGATGACCGATTTCAAAGCGTCCAATTGCTGCAAATGCTCTTGCCAATTCTTGTCAATGACTTCCAGAAGGACTCGTTTTTCAACACGCGCGAGACTCTCCGGATCGAGGCCCTTAATCATTTCGGCATAAATTGTGTCCGTCGCTTCTCGGATACGCTTTTCGAGCTCTTCATCCGCAATACCTTCTTCGTCGGCCCAGCTTTTAAGGGGCAATTCGACAAGGATCGTCTCTTTGACGGATTTGTCCAAACCCTCAATATCCCATTGCTCAGCATAGGCGCGTTTTGGGATATGTTTCCCAACAAAATCCTCGACGAGTTGATGACGGAAATCTTCAATCACGTCAGACACATCTTCATCCGTCATGAACTCCATGCGTTGTTCGAAAATTGTCTTGCGCTGATCATTCATGACATCGTCATATTTCAGCAAGTTTTTACGCGAGTCGAAGTGGCGGGTTTCGACGCGCTTCTGAGACGTCTCAATCGACTTCGTCATGAAACGGTTTTCGATCTGCTCGCCTTCTTCCCAGCCGAATTTTTGCATCATGGCTTTCAGTTTTTCACCGCCGAAAATCCGGAGCAAATCATCTTCCATGGAGAGATAAAATTTTGAACGGCCCGGATCGCCCTGACGGCCCGTCCGGCCGCGCAATTGATTATCAATCCGCCGACTTTCATGACGCTCTGTGCCCAGAACATAGAGCCCGCCAGCGGTCAGCGCTTTTTCTTTTAGGAAAGCAATGTCAGCTGTGATTTCTGCGGTTTTCTGCTCGCGATCAAAATCTGACATATCGTCTGTCAGCTCTTGCTCCAGCACCATATCCAGGTTGCCGCCAAGTTGGATATCCGTGCCTCGGCCCGCCATATTGGTCGCAATCGTGACTGCGCCGGGCACCCCGGCCTGCGAGACAATAGAGGCTTCTTCTTCGTGATAGCGCGCGTTCAAGACGCGGTGCTCAATATTGCGGTCCGTCAAATAGCGCGAGAGCAATTCGGACTTCTCAATTGAGACCGTGCCAACCAACATGGGCTGGCCTTTTTTTGCAGCCACTTCAATGTCATCGACAATCGCTTTGAACTTCTCTTGCTCTGTTCGATAAAGGACGTCCTGGTCGTCAATCCTCTGGATCGGGCGGTTCGTTGGAATGATGAGAACTTCGAGGCCATATGTATCGGCAAATTCGGAAGCCTCCGTTTCCGCCGTGCCTGTCATGCCGGAGAGTTTGTCATAAAGACGGAAGTAATTCTGGAGCGTAACAGACGCCATAGTCTGGTTTTCAGGTTTAATATCGAGGCCTTCTTTGGCTTCAATCGCCTGATGCAGGCCTTCGGATAGACGCCGTCCGTCCATCATGCGCCCTGTAAATTCATCAATTAGAACGACTTCGCCGTTTTTGACGATGTAGTCTTTATCAGCCGTGTAGAGCTTATGCGCCTTCAGGGCTTGGTTGATATGATGAACCACCGTGATGTTCTCAACGTCATAGAGGCTTTCACCTTCGAGCATACCGCGCTCGCGCAGAATAGTTTCAATCTGTTCTGTGCCTTCTTCGTTAAAAGTCGCCGTGCGCGCTTTTTCATCTACGTCATAGCCTTCCGGCGCAATGTCGGGGATGATGGCGTCGACTGTGCGGTAGAGATCAGATTTATCGTCTGTCGGGCCGGAGATCACCAGCGGTGTCCGCGCTTCATCAATGAGGATAGAGTCTATTTCATCGATAATGGCATAGGCGTGACCGCGCTGGCCCATTTCCTCGACGGAATATTTCATATTATCGCGCAGATAATCGAAGCCGAACTCATTATTCGTGCCGTAAGTAATGTCGCAATCATAGGCGGCTTTGCGCTCAGCCTGATACGGATCGTGATTATTGATACAGCCAACCGTCATGCCCAGGAAATTATAGATTTGGCCCATCCACTCACTATCGCGGGTAGCAAGATAGTCGTTCACCGTGACAAGATGGACGCCCTCGCCGTTCAATGCGTTGAGATAAGCTGCCAGCGTGGACACAAGGGTCTTGCCCTCACCCGTGCGCATTTCGGCGATTTCACCGCGATGCAGCGTAATGCCGCCGATAAGCTGCACATCGTAATGACGTTGACCCAAGGTGCGTTTTGCGGCCTCGCGGACCGTCGCAAAAGCTTCCGGCAGCAGATCATCCAGCGTTTCGCCTGTTTGTAAACGCTCGCGGTAAACTTCAGTCTGTGCGCGCAAGGCGTCATCCGTCATCGCTTCAAATTTGGGCTCTAAGCCGTTTATTTTATCGACGAGAGGGCGAAGTTTTTTGAGCGTGCGGTCATTTTCCGTGCCGAAAATCTTCTTGGCGATGCCGAGCATGAGACGTCCTGAAAGCTGCTGGCGGGCCATATATTACAGGCCGCGCTTTGGTTTGTGTCGACTTAGGTATGGCACCGCGCTAAGTCAACGCGCAGTCGCTGTATTGGTGATGTTGAAACCTGGTGGGGTCCGAGGAAAAATTGGTATGAAAATCCAAGTCGCGACATTATTGACCGCCTGTCTATCCTCTGCTCTTCTCATCAGTTGCACGCCTGCCGAGACGGAAAACCGGCCTGCACTGGAAACCGTGGCGCGCGCAGGCGGAGACGACGTTATCGCCCGTGTTAACGGGACCAAAGTCTTTGCTTCCGACGTTGATCTCGCAGCACAAGAGCAGGGGCTGGTGGATGAAGGGACTCGCCTACCCAAGACAGACCCGCGTTATCGCGGCGTTTTAGATGAGCTTATCGACCAGCGCTTGCTGGCTTTGGATGCGGAGAGCCAAGGGCTGAACGCGGACCGGGAAGCGAAAATCCGCCTCGCAGCGGCGCGGGAACGCATCCTCGGAAATATTCGTGTTGAGCGGCATTTACGCGACACTGTAAATGAGGCCTCCGTCCGCCGCATGTATGACGAACAAGCCAAATTAGCGGCGCGCGGGGACGAAGTGCGGGCGCGGCATATTTTGGTCGAGGAGAAATCCAAGGCAGATGAGCTCCTGAAAAAACTGGAAGCCGGTGAAAATTTTGCCGCGCTGGCCATAGCAAATTCTATTGATGAAAGCAGTGCGGAACGCGGCGGAGATTTGGGTTATTTCACGCAAGACATGCTGAATGGTCGTTTTACACGCCCCGTTTTCAATGCCGGAAAAGGCCAGCGAATTGGGCCGATTAAATCTGAATTTGGTTGGCACATTGCGGAAGTTTTGGATCGCCGCCCCGCTCCGCAGCCAAGCTTTGAGACGCTTCGTCCCAAAATCGCGAATTTCATGACCTTTGACGCCATACAGGATTTATTGAAAGATTTACGGGGCAGCGCCCAAGTTGAAATTTTGACAGAGGGCGTCGAAGACGCGCCTGAAATGCCTGACCCGGAATCGACTGAGCCAGAAGAAACTGAGCCGGAAGTACTTGAAAATGAGTGACATGAAAATCAGCCCTTTCGCACCCGCAAATTTCCCAAAGCTTCCGCCCCTCGCCGGATTTGTAATGGCGACGGCAGAAGCGGGGATAAAATATAAAGGCCGAACAGACCTCTGGGTCTTGCGCGGCCAGCCGGGAACCCAAATCGCAGGTGTATTTACAAAAAACGTTTGTCCCGGCGCACCGGTGGAATGGTCGCGTAAAACCCTAAGCGCCCCTTTTACAGACGGCCCTCGCCTTGTCATCGTGAACTCAGGAACAGCGAATGTCTTTGCCGGGAAAGCGGGTCGCGACGCGGTGATAGAGACCGCGATTGGGGCTACGAAATATTTCGGGGCAGAGGCCAATTCCATCCATCTCGCCTCGACAGGCGTTATTGGGGTCGCTTTGGACGCCTCGAAGGTGGTCGATCAATTTCCAACGATGAAATTACAGGCAGATGGCTGGGAAGCCGCCGCGCGCGCTATCATGACAACAGACACGCACCCTAAAGCCGCAACTGCGACCGCCAAAATCGGCGACACGACTGTCACCTTAAACGGCATCGCAAAAGGCTCCGGCATGATTGCGCCCGATATGGCGACGATGCTCGCCTATGTCGCGACGGATGCAAAACTGCCGCAATCTATTTTGCAGGATTTATTAAATGCCGAGGTCGGACCGACCTTTAATTCCATTACCGTCGATAGCGATACTTCGACATCGGACACTTTGCTTCTGATGGCCAGCGGGGCAGCTGAGCATGTTGTTATAGAAGGCACAGGCGATCCGGCATTGGAAGGGTTTCGAAAAGCGCTGCAAGATGTGCTGTTCGATTTGTCTCAACAGATTGTCAAAGACGGCGAAGGGATATCGAAATTCATCACCATAGATGTTTCAGGCGCGGCCTCTGATGAATCCGCGCATCGCGTCGGTATGAGCGTCGCGAACTCCCCGTTAGTGAAAACGGCTATTGCAGGTGAAGATGCGAATTGGGGCCGCATTGTTATGGCCGTCGGCAAAGCGGGTGAGCCTGCCGACCGCGATACATTATCGATCTGGATTGGACCGCACGTTCTCGCCGAGGGCGGACAACCCGCAGCGAGTTACAAAGAAGAACACGGCGCAGCCTATATGAAAAATGCGGAAATCGTCATCCGTCTGGACCTCGGCATCGGGGACGGCGCGGCCACAGTCTATACCTGCGACCTGACCCATAGCTATATTGATATCAATGCCGACTACCGTTCGTAAGAAAACCCTCCTCGTAGCCGCATGCGCTTTAATTGATGCGGATGGGCGGGTGCTGATGGCCCAGCGGCCTGCGGGAAAAGATCACGCCGGGCGGTGGGAGTTCCCCGGCGGCAAAGTGGAGGTCAACGAGACGCCTGAGCAAGCCGTGCGCCGCGAACTGTTTGAAGAACTAAATGTCGAGCCTTGTGAGAGCTGCCTGCAGCCCTTCTCTTTCGCCAGCTTCGCCTATTCCGAATTTCACCTCATCATGCCGCTCTTTTTGTGCCGCCAATGGGATGGGTTTGTGCGCGCCAAAGAAGGACAGGCGACCAAATGGGTGTGGCCCGATAAGATTTTGGATCTCGATCTTGTGCCTGCAGATGTAGACTTAGCGAGTGAGCTCAGAGACCGTCTTCCGCGCGGGCGACGTTTTGTGACAGCTTAGGTTCTAATTTTGAAAAGCGGCGCATTGGCAGACACTTGATCTCCAACTTTGGCGAAAACCTCTTCGAGCGTCCCCGACACATCAGCTAAAACATCATGTTGCATTTTCATCGCTTCAACAACGGCCAGCCGTGTTCCGATGACGACATCGTCGCCTTTGGAAACCAACAACTCCGTCAAAGCTCCGTGTAGCGGCGCAATGATATCACCTTGGCCAACAGACACCTCATGTGCAGGTGGGAGAGCAAGGCCGTTGATAAGATTATAATTGGCAGCGCCCATTTGAATATAGATCTCTGCGAGTGAAGAGATATGCCAACGAACAGTCTTACGGCCAGATTGAAGGGCGTATTGGGCTTGACCCGATGACCAATGTTCAACCCGAACGTCCTGATTAATTTCCCCGCATATAATTTTAAACCTCGCGGCATTGTGGGCCGTCACCTCCACGCGCCTACCCTCATATTCAAAAGGCACACACAGAGGATGCCCGCTGCACCATCCTAGAATATCTTGGGGAATGTTTGTCGCAACGCTCTCGCGCGCAGCCAAATATTGCGTCAAGGCTGCCAAAGCCGCAACCTCGTCAGTGAGAGGGCGGACCGCTAAGTCGTCCGCTTCAAACGTCTCGCCGATAAAGGCCGTTGTGGCTTCACCGGACACAAATTTTCCGACGTTCAAAGCATCAATTAAAAACTGCCGGTTTGTCGGGACGCCGAAGAGAACGGTCTCCGTGAGAGCTTGCACCAACTTACGCCGTGCGGTTTCGCGGTCCGGGCCGGATGCGATTATTTTTGCAACCATGGGGTCATAGAAAGGTGAAACTTCTGATCCTGTTTCCACGCCGCTATCGAACCGAACGCCTGTTGGGCGCGAAAGATACTCGACCTTACCTGTGGCGGGCAGGAAATCCTGCGCGGGGTTTTCAGCATAAAGACGCGCCTCAATTGCGTGACCGCACAAGTTCACATCATCTTGAGTAATTCCGAGAGCCTGTCCTTGGGCGACGCTGACTTGCAAGGCGACCAAGTCCAATCCAGTGACTAATTCTGTGACGGGGTGCTCCACCTGCAAGCGCGTATTCATTTCCAGAAAAAAGAACTCTCCGTTTTCATTTAAAAGAAACTCCACCGTGCCCGCGCCGACGTAACTCACGGAGCGCGCCGCCTGCACCGCTGCCTCTCCCATGCGCGCGCGGAGATCATCCGTCATCACGGGGCACGGCGCTTCTTCCAGAACTTTCTGATGCCGCCGTTGGACGGAACAATCGCGTTCGCCGAGATGGATGATGTTGCCTTGGGCGTCTCCAAAAACTTGGATTTCAACATGGCGCGGGCGCAGGACCGCGCGTTCTAAAATGAGCGTATCTGATCCGAAAGCCGAGAGCGCCTCTGCCCGCGCGGCTGAAATTGCATTGGGTAGGTCGCCACTCTTTGACACCAAGCGCATCCCGCGTCCCCCGCCGCCCCCTGCCGCTTTGACCATCATCGGGAAACCTATGGATTTGGCTTCTTTAATGAGAGTCTTGTCGTCCTGCGTATCGCCTTGATAACCTTTCAGAACAGGAACGCCTGCTTCAATCATATGGCGTTTTGCGGCGGCCTTATCTCCCATCAAAGTAATCGCCTCTGCGGACGGCCCGATGAAGACTAGCCCCGCTTTCGCACAGGCCAGTGCAAATTCCGCATTTTCAGATAAAAACCCATATCCCGGATGGATGGCCTCAGCTCCGCTGGCCGTCGCTGCCGCAATAATCTTTTCAATGACGAGATAACTCTCCGCCGCTGGCGAGGCGCCAATGTGTACAGTATCATCTGCCAGCTTCACATGCGGTGCGTCTTTATCTGCGTCGGAATAGACAGCAACCGAGCGTAGGCCCAACCCTTTGAGCGTCCGAATGATGCGGCAAGCGATTTCGCCGCGATTGGCAATCAGAACGGATTGAAAACTCATAACCGCGCCACCCCGAATGAATTGGGACGAAGCTCGCGCTGGCGGGCTTCCATCACGATGGGCAGCAAAAGGCCCAGCAACTTTCGTGTGTCGCGCGGGTCAATCACACCGTCATCTAATAAATGGCCGGAGGTATAAAATGCGCTCGACTGGCTGTCGAAAATATCGGTCAGTTTCTCGCGCTGCGAAGCGCGTTTTTTCGCATCCGGAGTCACGCCTTTGCGGGCAGCTTGAGCGTCGGCAACAATTTCCATAACGGTTGCAGCTTGCTCTCCGCCCATTACGCCCGTCTTGGCATTCGGCCAACTAAAGACGAAATCCGGATCATAGCCGCGCCCGCACATGCCGTAATTTCCTGCCCCAAAACTCGCGCCGATCATAAGGGTGATGCGCGGCACATCGGCATTTGTGACGGCCTGTATCATCTTTGCGCCGTGCTTGATCATCCCCGCTTGTTCATAATCTTTGCCGACGAGATATCCCGTCGTATTTTGCAAAAAGAGAAGCGGCGTGCCCGCCTGATCCATGAGCTGGATAAATTGCGCGGCTTTCGTCGCGCCGTTCGGATCAATCGGTCCGTTATTGGAAATGATGCCAACGGGCTGTCCAAATATCGACGCCTGAATACAAACTGTCGACACACCGTAATCCGGTTTGAAATCTGTAAAATCGGACCCGTCGACCAAACGCGCAATGACCTCGCGCACATCATACGGCTTGCGGTAATCGACGGACACAATTCCGGCGATGTCATCTACGGGAAGTGTTGGAGCCACATAGGTTTTAGCTTCAGACTTATTTTTCCACCCCAATCTGCCAACGACCTCCCGCATCATCAGAACCGCTTCGCCGTCATCCTCCGCCAAATAATCTACGAGACCTGTCGTCGTCGCGTGCATTTCTGCGCCGCCCAGATCTTCGGCGCTCGCGATTTCCCCTGTCGCCGCTTTCAACAAAGGCGGCCCGGCGAGATAGGCCTGCCCCCGTCCTTTTACGCCGACCACATAATCCGACAACCCCGGCATATAAGCCCCGCCCGCCGTGGATGAGCCGTGCAAAACCGCGAGCACGGGAAGTCCCGCTTTCGACAGACGCGCCAAATTCGCGAAGAGTGTTCCGCCGTGAATAAAACTCTCGACGGTGTAATTTAATAAATCCCCGCCCGCGCTCTCGACCAAGTGGATAAAAGGCAGTTTCTGTTTCAATGCGATTTGCTGCATACGCTCCAACCGCCAGCCGCCAGCCGTCGTCAGCGACCCCGCCCGAATCCCGCTATCATCAACAACCACCGCGCAGCGTGTTCCGGACACATATCCAATGCCGCCAATAATCGTCCCGCCGGGAATAGATTTTTCCTCATCAGACGTGTCGAGAAGATAACCCGCCAAATTCCCAATTTCCAAAAAAGGCATGCCGGGGTCCAACAATCGCGCCAGACGTTCACGCGGCAGGAGCTGCCCCCGTTTTTCAAAGCGGGGTTTCTTTGATGCGGAGAGTGCGGGGGCACGCGCATTCAGCGCGGACAGCTCATCAACCAGCGCCAGCATCTCTGCGCGGTTGGTTTGATAGCGCTCTGACGACGCGATCGCTTTTGAGGTGAACTTTGGGATGGAGTGCTCCTGAACGGGATTTCAGATTTTCTGAATAGCTTTCAGTTTTATCGCGGGTCAAGGCAATTGAGGCCCTGCGGCCTCTTGACCCCTGCGCCCTTTGCCAGCATCCCTGATGAAACTGACTTCCTAATTGAATGTCCCAGGAAACTTCATGACCGACATCGCACATCCTGTCCCCAAAGACTTTGCTGCCAAGGCCAATCTGTCACCTACAGATTATAAGAAGGCTTATGACCGGTCGATCAAAGATCCTGAACGGTTCTGGAGCGAACAAGCAGGGCGCCTCAATTGGATGAAGGCTCCGACGCAAATCAAAGACGTGTCTTGGGACACGGATGATCTGCATGTGCGTTGGTATGCGGACGGCGTTTTGAATGTGACAGAAAACTGTCTGGACCGCCATTTGGAGACACGCGGCGACAAAGCCGCAATTATTTGGGAAGGCGACAGCCCGAGCGACTCTCTTACAATCACCTATAGAGAGCTGCATCGCTATGTGTGCCGCTTTGCCAACGTCATGAAAGCCCGCGGCGTCAAAAAAGGCGACCGCGTCACAATATATATGCCGATGATCCCGGAAGCCGCTTTTGCCATGCTGGCTTGTGCGCGGATCGGCGCGGTGCATTCCGTCGTCTTTGGCGGGTTTTCGCCGGAGGCTCTGGCAGGACGCATTACGGATTGCGACAGTGATTTTGTGATTACGGCGGATGAAGGCCTGCGCGGGACAAAGCGCGTGCCGCTGAAAGTCAATTGCGATGCGGCTTGCGAGATTGCGGCGAAGGCGGGCAAGCCCGTGAAAACCGTGCTCTGCGTTCAGCGCACGGGCGCGGATATTGGCTGGGACGATAAACGCGATATCTGGCTGCATGAGGCATTAGAGACGGTTTCAGATGACTGCCCGCCCGAGCCGATGAACGCCGAAGACCCGCTCTTTATCCTCTACACCTCCGGTTCGACCGGAAAACCCAAGGGCGTGCTTCACACGACAGGCGGCTATCTCGTCTGGGCAAGCCTAACGCATGAAGCTGTTTTCGACTTGAAGGAGGATGATGTTTATTGGTGCAGCGCCGATGTCGGTTGGGTGACGGGACATACTTATATTGTCTATGGTCCGCTGGCGAACGGCGCGACGACGCTGATGTTCGAAGGCGTCCCGACCTATCCCGATGCGTCGCGCTTTTGGCAAGTCTGCGACAAACATCAAGTCTCGCTTTTTTACACCGCCCCCACCGCAATTCGTGCCTTGATGCGCGAAGGTGACGCCTTCGTGAAAGCCGCCTCCCGCAAAAGCCTACGCCTGCTGGGGACGGTTGGCGAGCCAATAAACCCTGAAGCCTGGGACTGGTATTTTAATGTCGTGGGCGAAAAGAGATGCCCGATTGTTGATACTTGGTGGCAAACGGAAACTGGCGGCGCAATGATTGTGCCCCTGCCCGGAACAACACCCATGAAACCGGGGAGCGCGACCCTCCCCTTCTACGGGATTGAGCCTGCACTCGTCGATGCGGAGGGTAAAGAATTAGACGGCGCGACCGAAGGCAATCTGATTATCAAAAATAGCTGGCCGGGTCAGATGCGAACGGTTTACGGCGATCATAAACGTTTCGCCGAAACCTATTTCAGCGCCTATCCCGGTAATTACTTTACAGGCGATGGCTGCCGCCGCGACGCGGACGGGTTTTATTGGATTACAGGCCGTGTCGATGACGTGATCAATGTCTCGGGTCACCGCATGGGAACGGCCGAAGTCGAAAGTGCCCTCGTCTCTCATCCGGCCGTCGCGGAAGCCGCTGTCGTCGGCTATCCGCACGATATCAAAGGCCAAGGCATTTATGCCTATGTCACGACCATCCCCGGCAGCGCAGATGATGATGATTTGCGCGCAGACCTTGTCAAACATGTGCGCAAAGAAATTGGTCCCATTGCCAGCCCTGACCTCATTCAATTTGCGCCGGGCTTGCCTAAAACGCGCTCCGGTAAAATTATGCGCCGAATTTTACGCAAAATCGCGGAGGATAGTTTCGATAATTTGGGCGATACCTCGACCCTATCCGAGCCCGGCGTAGTTGATGATTTAATCAAAAACCGGATGAACAAGGCCGTTTAAATATGAAAAAAGCCATCCTCGGACTTGCCCTGCTTCTCGTACTCCTCATCGGTTATCTCACCTTTGCGCCAGTCCCGATAAATCCCGGTGTTTGGGAACCCGAAAAAAATGCAGGCTATGTCGGAGCCTTCGCGCCAAATACGGAGCTGGCAAATTTGGAACGTATTCCGCTTGGCAAAAGCGTCGGGCCTGAAGATGTGGCTGTCTTAAACGGCATGATCTATGCGACCTCGCAAACAGGGGACATTACACGGATTGATCCCGCGACTAAACAAGTTGAGATCGTCGCGAATACGGGCGGCGTGCCTTTGGGCATCGAGGTTAGCAATGGCATCATTTATATCGCGGACGCCCATAAAGGCCTGTTGTCTCTGACCGAGGGCGGTGAGCTGAAAACCTTGACCGATGAAGTGGACGGCACGCCGATATTATATGCTGATGATTTGGATATTGCGGAAAACGGCATCATCTATGTCTCTGACGCTTCGACTAAATTTGGCGCCGAAGACAATGGCACAACCATGGCCGCGTCTTTGCTGGAGATTATGGAAAGCAAAGGCACGGGCCGTGTCTTGGCCTATGATCCGCGCACCCGCCAAACGCGCACCATTGCGAAAGGCCTCGTTTTTCCAAATGGCGTTGCCATGCACCCGGACGGCAGTGTGCTCGTCAACGAAACCGGCCGCTACCGCGTGTTGAAAATTGACCCCACGACAGGCCGCATGACAGATTGGATTGCGAACCTTCCGGGGTTTCCGGATAACATAAATCCCGGGCCTGCCCTGAAATCAGGGGAGCCGACATACTTCCTGGGAATAATCTCTCCGCGCTCAGACTGGCTCGATGCCAACGCAGGAAAACCGGCGATGCGAAAACTCGCTATGCGCCTCCCGCCCGCGATGCGGCCCAAAGCCGAACATTACGGACATATTGTGCAGCTGGATAAAGACGGGAATGTCCTGCGCACCTTCCAAGACCCGGAGGGCGAATATCACGACGCCACAGGCGCGATCGTGTTTGACGGCCAGATGTATGTCACGAGCTTACACGAGACGGACTTAGCGCGGCGGGACTATACCCCACTTCAATAATTATGCGGCTCTTCCGAAATATTGGCCGCGCCTTTGGTTTGGCGATTGGCATATACGCGGTTTTCTTCGCCGTGCAGACATTGCGTCCACGCACGCTTGCGCTGACGCTGCCTGCCGATGTTAAGCCGGGAGACGTCGTTCTCATGCGGTCTCACACATGGCGGGCCGAGCTTGTTCGCCTGATTGACGGCGTGCGATATCGTGATGGGTTCAGCCATGTCGGCATCGTCGCTATACGCTCCGTCGATGGAACGTGGGATATTATACACGCTGTACCGGGGGCAGACGGGACCGTCCGCCGCGAAGCTTGGGCAAGCATAGCTCGCGGCGGAGGAATCAGTGAAGCCGTGATCTATCGGGCGGAGATTAACTCCGCCGAACAGGCAGCATTACTGACGCTATTGGATGATTACGCCGCGCGCGCCGTGCCCTTTGACGGCGCATTTGATCATACCGACGACAGGACGCTTTATTGCACGGAACTTGTGACGACCGCCTATGCACGAGCGGATCACCCTATCGTCGATGACAAAATTTTAGCTGGGCGTGCGATATTCCCGGGGCATTTGGCAGGGTCAGACCGTTTGCGGCGTGTTGGCACAACCCGCGTTCCCACGCGTTAAACTGACGATGCCTTCCAAACGTTCTTCAAGTCACGCCCCAAAACTTATGCCGCTCGCCGATGTCGACACCGCCATCCGCATTCTCTCCGACGCCATGCCCGGTGATAGCCGCGCGGCGCGGGGACCAAAGCGGGCTGCGTCTCCCTTTTGGTCCTGTGTGTCCTGCATGCTGTCGGCACAATCTTTGGACCGCAATACGGCAGCGGCGACGAAAGCTCTGTTCAAACTCGCGCGATCTCCAAAAGGTATGTTGAAACTCTCGGAGGAACAGATTGCGGCGGCGATTAAACCTGCCGGGCTGTATAATATGAAGACGCGGAATATTCGGAAATTCTGTGAGCAGCTCTTATCCGACTATGATGGCATCGTGCCGGACACGCGCGATGAGCTGCTCAAATTGCACGGCATTGGCCGCAAATGCGCGGACCTCGTCGCGCATTTTGCCTTTGGCGCGAAACACATCGCCGTCGACACCCATATTCGCCGCGTCTGCCAGCGAAC
>ENA-ORXR01002664-ORXR01002664.1-marine-metagenome-genome-assembly--contig:-NODE-2664-length-16759-cov-2.911102_pt1 | contig 16759 bp, 12 predicted proteins | sample MGYA00237866_ERZ511479 | MGnify/ENA metagenome assembly ERZ511479 | reverse complement strand
CAATTCTTGGGTCCGGGTGGACGCATTGGCCAGGCGTTCTTCCCACCGCTTGATGTCGCGCGCCACGTCTGCCGTGCGCTTGGCACGGGCATCCCCCACCCGGCGCAATTCTTCTTGGCCGGACCGTTTCGACAACATGGTCACCCGGCTGGCTTCCACAGTCATCTTCACGTCTTCGGCCAGGGCGCGGGCGGCGTCTAAATCTTCTAACCCGTCCAGGGTGGTTTGGGCTTCCTTGGCTTGGCTGCGGGCTTCGGTCGCTTCATCGGCAAAGCGGTTCAACGACAGCGTCAGGCTTTCTTGTTTGCCTTGGGCAACGTTGCGTTCGGCCTCGGCCTTGGACAATGCGCGGGCGGCCCCCGCCAGTTGTTGTTCCGCTTCGCGCCGGGCGGCGCGGGCATCCCGATCAGCTTGGGTCAGGTCCGCCAAACGCGTGGCCACTTGCGTGTGCTTGGCACGGGACCCGGCGGCAGCTTCGTTGGCGGCGGTCAATTGTTCAGACAAATCCGCCAAACGGTTGCGCTGTTCCAGCCGCAATGCAGCGGTGGACGGGGCATCGTCTGCGGTCATGCAGAACCCATCCCAACGCCACAGATCCCCAGCTTGGCTGACCAGTCGCTGACCGGGCAACAACTGCGGTTGCAATCGGGGGCCATCGGCTGCGTCCACAACCCCCACTTGCGCCATGCGGCGATCCAAAACACCGGGTGCTTTGGCGACCGATGCCAGGGGCGTCACCCCTTCGGGCAAGCGCAGGGGCGTGGGATAATTGGCGATATCCACCCAGCCGGACAAAGACCCATTACTGACAACAGGCAGTTTCAGATCATCGGCCAACGCCGCCCCCAAGGCTTTTTCAAACCCAGGGGTTACCTGCACCGCGTCCAAGATTTGGCCGGACGCATCTGTGCCGCGTTCCACCAGTTTTTGCAGGGCAGATACTTCGGCCTGTAGTGCGCTGACCACCCCGTCGGATTCCGCCATGCGGGCGCGGGCTGTATCTTCTTGGGTCTGGCATTCCGTGCGGGCCACTTCAGATTCGCGCAGGGTTTGATCGGCCAGCTCCACCGTCTGTGCCGCCGCTGTTTCTTGTTCTTTGGCAGTGTCCACCGCACCCGCCGCGATCTGGGCTGCGTTCGCCGCCGCCTCAATCGCATTGCGGGCATTTTGTTCTTCGGTGGCCGCCCGTTCCAGGCGTTTTTGCGCGTCGTCCAAGAACCGCTGTGCCGATTGATACCGCGCCGCCAAACGGGCGACGTCTTCGGTCACCTGGGCCAACTGGCTTTCGCGATCATGCAAAATCGCCGCCGCCTCTGATGCTTCGGCGCTGGCTTTGGTCAGACGATCATCGTGACCATCGGCATCGGTGGCAAGTTCGGCAGCTTCTGTGCGCAGTCGGGTCACTGTCGTGCCCGCGTCCTTGTTCAAGTCCCCTTCACGGTCCAAGTCCGCAGACAGTTGCGCGATGCGGCTTTCCAACGTGGTGATGGTTTGCGCCGCGCGGTCTTCTTGTTCGCTAAGGTTATCGCGTTCCACTTTCAACCGCTGCAGAACCGCGTTCGCCACGGCCTCGTCTTCGCGCAAGGGGGGCAAAGACGCTTCGCAATTTGCACGGGTTGTTCCGGCACTGCGTGCCGCCCCTTCTGCCTGGGACGCGGCAATGGTGGCGGCGCGCAATGCTTCTGCGGCGGCGGCTTGGGCATCATCGGCTTCTTTCCAGCGACGGTACAACAACACACCTTCGGCCAGCCGCAGGGCACTGCCCAATTCCCGGTACCGCGATGCTTGCTTTGCCTGGCGCGCCAATGTCGTCAGCTGCTGGGTCAACTGGTCCAACACGTCATCCACGCGGCCCAGATTGGTTTCCGCCCCGTTCAGCTTCAACTCCGCTTCGTGACGGCGTTGGTACAGCCCGGAAATGCCGGCCGCTTCTTCCAGGATACGACGGCGGGCTTTGGGTTTGGCGTTGATCAGTTCGCTGATCTGCCCCTGACGCACCAGTGCCGGCGAATGCGCCCCCGTAGATGCATCCGCAAACAACATCTGCACGTCGCGCGCGCGGACGTCTTTGGTGTTGGCTTTATAGGCCGATCCGATGTCACGGGTGATGCGGCGGTTTACTTCCAATGTATCTTGGTCGTTGAACCCCGCCGGGGCCAGGCGTTCGCCGTTGTCGATCGACAAGCTGACTTCCGCGAAATTCCGCGCGGGGCGCGTGGCTGCCCCCGCAAAGATCACGTCTTCCATGCCGCCGCCGCGCATCGCGGTGGGGCGGTTTTCGCCCATGACCCACCGCATGGCTTCCAACAGATTGGACTTGCCGCACCCGTTGGGACCCACAACCCCGGTAAGACCATCCGCAATAATAAGGTCCGTGGGATCCACGAAACTTTTGAAACCGTTTAAACGAAGCTTAGAAAAACGCACTGCCAGACCAACTTGATTCTTATTTTCAAGCAGTCTGGCGTTTCGCCAGGGCGTGAGTCAACGACTAGGCACCCGATGCTGTGGTTTCAGGCGACTTATCCACAAGATATGGAACGAAACCTAGCTTTCAATCACAATTTCCGGCACCGACAAGGACGTCACGCCCTGCAAAAAGACGATGTCTGTACCTGCAAAACTAACGTAGGCGCCATCCGACTCAATGCGCACGGCGATGTCGCTGGATGACACGCCAGGGGCATCCAAGATCAGCGTATCAGTTCCGGCCGCGTTGAAATCTGTGATGGTTGCGATGGCAAAACCGTCAGTGGCGTTCAGGACGCGGAATGTATCTGCACCCTTCCCGCCGGTGACTTCATCACCCGCATCGAACACGATGGTATCGGCTTCAAACCCGCCAAAGGCTTCGTCGAAATCCCCAGCTGGTGCACCGCCATCAGCGATATCAATGAAGTCATTGCGTTTATCGCCAAAGATCGTGTCGCTGCCTACACCGCCAAAAAGGCTGTCGTCCCCGTCGCCGCCGCGCACCAAATCATCGCCCGAGTCGCCAAGGATGACGTCATCACCGCTGCCGCCAAAGATGCGATCACTGTCCAAACCGCCATTGATACCGTCGTTACCGCGCTGGCCAAAAAGGGTGTCTTCTCCATCCCGTCCTTCAATGACATCATTGCCGAGGGTGCCCACGATGGCTTCATCGGCATTGGAACCCTGGTATTGAACTGTGCCGGACAACTGGGACCCCGTCAAAAAGTCACCATTCGTGGACTCCACCGCGATATAATTTAGGTCCAGCGGGCCAGTGCCCTCCAAAACCGCCAATAGCGTGCCTCCTAAGCTGACTTCTACAACAGAAGGTATCCCGTCGCCTGTGTTCAACATCACGCGCTGCTCCACATCCGTTGGGGCCGCGCCATCCACGCTGAATTGTAAAAGGTCACCTTCGCTTTGGTCAAAGTCATTGATGTAAATCGGGCCAGTGCTGTTGTAGATGTTGTTTTCAAACAAATCCCCGCCTGGGCCCCCGGTCAGCGTATCGCCATCATCAGCAGTCAACTGGTCAAACCCCTGACCGCCGAAAAGCAAATCAGCACCCCCATCAGTGTTGGGATAGCTGTCCAAGCTGATCAACCAGTCAGCGCCCCCATCACCGTAGATCGTGTTGGCCCCGCGGTTATCTGCCAAAGTATCTTCGCCCGCGCCGCCCCTGATGAAATCATCGCCCGAAGCAATTTGATCAATGCTGATCCCATTTTCATCAAGGAAATCCGTGAATACCAGATCAGCACCGTTGCCCCCGAAAATGGAATCCGCACCGCCTTGGGGGGCAAATACATCATTGCCCGCACCGCCAAAGATGCGGTCATCACCGGAGCCGCCATCGATAGCATCGTCCCCATTACCACCGCCAAGGGCATCGTCACCCGCTTCTCCTAAAATCAGGTCATTTTGTTCTGTCCCAGTCAGGGTATCGTTGCCGTCGGTGCCCTCTAGTCGACCGCCAGGGTTTGGGTCATCGGCACCAAGATCAGCAGACCCACCGTCATCGCCGCCGCCCAGTAAAGCGACCAAACCCAAAAGGATGAAAACAAAGCTGAATTCCATGACGACACCTGCGCTTAATACGTTAACACCACCACCATAACGTGTGCCGGGGGCGCGGCGTCAAGGGTGCGCCGGTTTTGTTTCCAGTTCGTGGACAATCTGACGGATATCGCTGTCACGATGCTTATCTGGGAAACCCAATGCCGCATTGTGGACACATTCTAAGGGCGCAAAAATTGCTGGCTGCCCATGCCCCCGCGATTCTAACCTTGAGCACTGCCATTGGGCGGTAGTTCGCCAGAATGCCGCCACGTTACCACCTAAGATTGCAATGATCCGGACCAGGTGCCAGCCTGGCCTTCAGATTTTCAGTTCAAGGTATGGATTATGGCACAGGGTATTATTCTTCAAACAACACCAACAGCTACTTCGGAGCCGAGCCAGTATTTAGTGGCCACAGTGGGTGACAATGTTTTTGCAATCGCAGATTATGTTGGTCAAACTAGCCAAAGTGCGCAAGCCCTGACGTTTTGGTCCGCAGGCCAATCTGTGACTTTGCAGGGTGACGATTTGAATCTGCCAGGCAGCATTACTGATTTTTACCCAGCATCTGGCAACCACATTGCCATCACGTCGTCACAAGCTGGCGATCCAGAGACATACATAACTTTGTTTGAAGGCAGCCAGGACCAAGGAAACGCGACCCTAACAAAAGTGGCGACACTGACGGTATCTGACTACAACGCCATCACTGAAACAAGCCTCAGCGCAAGGCCGCTGTTGATTTCTACCGACGGGTATATCGTTGCCCCCACTGGACCGGAATTCGCAACCGTAATCGCCCCGGATGACCTTTCCGTTTTAGAAGAAAATGTTCCTCTGACTGCGCTGAACCTGTATGAAAATGAGGCCGCAAGCTTGCTTGGCTTTCCCACCACCGAACCGGTTGCACTTCCAGCGGTTGGCATCGGGGCCCAGCTTGCACCCACATTTCCAACCGAGTTGGTAGGTGCATGGGCGGACATGGCGTCACAGCCTGTCTTTGCGTTATCGGACGGATCTGCGCTGGCCACGGTCGTGGAAAAGGGCGATGCAAGTGATCCAACCGACAATTACATCGGGTTTGCGTTATTCTCACCATCCGAAATAGAAACGATCACCGGCGAGGCGCTGCCGTCAACCGTTGGCCCACAAGAACCTATTTACCTGGCGGACTATGTGCCAGGATCCTACGTTCCCGCGTCCCCCCCTGCGCCAGAAGATGCTGCGTTTGTGGGGGACGGGTCCAACAATGAATTCTATGCCAACTCCGGCGACGACACCCTGATCGGCAAAGGCGGCGATGACTACTTGGAAGGTTGGGTCGGCGACGATCTTTTGCGCGGCGGCAAAGATGATGATGATCTGTACGGTTGGGACGGGCACGACACGCTGTTCGGCGGAAAAGGCAACGATGAACTTTATGGTTGGGATGGCCGCGATAAAATGCACGGTGGCAAGGGCGATGACGAACTGTACGGCTGGGATGGCCGGGACAGTTTGTTCGGCGGAAAAGGCGAAGACAACCTCTACGGCTGGCACGGCAAGGATTTGATCCGCGGCGGCCAAGGCGATGACGATATATACGGCGGCACAGGCAATGACCGGTTGTTCGGCGGAAAAGGTGAAGACGAAATTTACGGCGGCACAGGCAATGACAAACTGTTTGGCAAAGGCGGCGATGACGAGCTGTATGCACAGTCCGGCAACAACACGATGGACGGCGGTTGGGGCGACAATGGCTTCACCGACGGATCAGGCGACGACCTGATTTTGTCCAACGGGCGCTTTGACGATGTCGATTTGGGGGGCGGCAACAACACCGTCGTGGCGGATGCAGATGTCACCCAAATCAATGTGGCCCACGAAGGATTTGAAGATGGCGGGTTCAGCGACGGGGTGACCGAAGTGGAGAACTTTGATCTAGGCCAAGACATCTTGAACTTAGTCGTCGTGGGCGGATCGTTGAACGCGAGTGACGCCGGATTCAAAGATTTTGTCACGGGTGAAATCAGTATCGACGGCGATGATGCGTTCCTCTCCCTGGGGGACGGACGGTCGCTGAAAATGATCAACGTGGTGGACGATGACAGCGTCACCGCCGAAGATCTGACGGACGCGATTTTCTTCGACATCTGATACCTTGGCGCAAGGGGCCGGGGCCATGTCGCAATGGCCCTTTTGCCCCGCGCGATTCCCGCCTAAGACGGATTAACCGTTTCAGGAGATCGCGCCATGCCCGCTAAAATTCCCGCCACTATCATCACCGGTTTCCTAGGGGCCGGGAAAACCACCTTGATCCGCAACATATTGGAAAACGCCAGCGGCCGACGCATCGCGTTGATCATCAACGAATTCGGCGATCTGGGCGTGGACGGCGATATCCTTAAGGGCTGCGGCGATGAAACGTGCCGCGAAGAAGACGTGATGGAACTGTCTAATGGTTGCATCTGCTGCACCGTGGCCGACGACTTTATTCCCACCATGGAAAAGCTGCTGGCCCGCGAAGACAAGCCCGACCATATCGTGATTGAAACATCCGGCTTGGCCCTGCCCCAACCCTTGGTGCGGGCGTTCAACTGGCCTGGCATTTCCACGCAAGTCACCGTGGACGGCGTGGTCACCGTGGTGGATGGCAAAGCCGTCACCGAAGGGCGCTTCGCCCATTCCGTAGAAGCCGTGGATGCCCAGCGCAAGTTGGACGAAAATCTGGACCACGAAACGCCACTGTCCGAACTGTTCGAAGATCAAATCGCCTGTGCAGATATGATCGTGATCAACAAAGCGGACCTTTTGGACGGGCCCCAAGCGGACGGTTTGGTGACCCAGTTGCAAGACGACAGCCGCGATGGCGTTCAGGTGGTGAAAACGGCCATGGGCAAACTGCCCGTGGACGTGTTGTTGGGCCAGGGCATTGGCGCAGAGACGGACATGGATGCCCGTCATGAAGTGCATCACCACCACCATCACGATGACGAAGACCACCATGAGGATGATCACCACGACGATCATGATCATCACCACCACGACCATGATCACGATGATTTTGAAAGCTTTGTCGTGACTTTGGGGGAAGTGGCTGATGCCGCTGCGTTCGCAGAACAAGTGGCGGACGTGATCCGCGCCCATGACATTCTGCGCCTGAAGGGATTTGCCGCGATCCAAGGCAAACCCATGCGGTTGACCCTGCAAGCTGTGGGCCCCCGCGTGGACACATACTTTGATCAACCCTTTGGCGATGCACCGCGCGCCACGCGTTTGGTGGTGATCGGCCAAGCGGGCCTGGACCACGCCGCAATCGAAGCCGCGCTAAAGGCATGACAATCCGCCGCCTGTCCCCGTTGCACCCCGATGCGCTTGCGCTGATCGACGGGTCCGAACGCGAACAGGCGGCGTTGTATCCACCGCATTTGCGCAACGTTATGTACCCCCAAGAACTGGTGGACGCGGACGTGCGGTGCTTTGTGGGCCATGACGCAGATGCCCCTGTGGGCTGCAGCGGATACCAAGCCTTCGATGGGTACGGCGAACTCAAGCGTATTTACGTGGCGCAAGACAAGCGCGGCCAAGGCTGGGCGGAAACCCAGGTCACCGCCTGCGAATACGCCGCCTGCGCCGAAGGATTGGCTGCCATGGGCCTGGAAACCGGGGATGTATCCCATGCCGCATTGCGGTTTTACGCCCGGGTCGGATACGCCCCCACGGGCCCCTTTGGGGGGTACATTGAAAACGGATCTTCCATATTCATGCACAAGGCATTGACCCCATGATCATCGTTGAAAAGACCGATCCCCATCACCCCCAAGCCACGGCGTTGCTGCACCAAAGCCATGCCTTGATGGAAAGTCTTTTCCCGCCCGAAGATAACTTTTTTCTGAACATCGATGACCTGTGCGCCCCTAACATCCATTTCTTCGCGGCCCGGCGCGGGGACTTCATCATTGGCACGGGGGCATTGGCCCTCAAAGACGGCTACGGCGAAGTGAAATCCATGTACGTGGATGAGGGCGCGCGCGGCAGTGGGGCTGCCGATGCGATCATGCGTGTTTTGGAAGATGCCGCCCGCGAAGCTGAATTGCCCAGTCTTAGACTGGAAACCGGCAACGTTCTGCACGCCGCCCACAAACTGTACCGCCGCCACGGGTTCACCGATTGCAGCGCCTTTGGCGACTACCCCGAAGGCGGATCGTCGATCTTTATGGAAAAGGCGTTGTAATGCATCTTCTGGCCGCCACCTCGGGTGCCGTGGATGATGGGTCCGAACCCGTTGATCTAGGGCAAACGCCCGCCGATATCGTGGTGATTTCCGCCGCTGATACCGAACTGGCGGCCCTGTCCACGGCCCGGTCCGAAATGGACAACCCACCCGATTTGCGGCTAGCCAGCATGATGCACCTGATCCACCCCATGTCGGTGGATTTGCACCTAAACAACTGCGCCACCCACGCGAAATTGGTGGTGGCCCGCGTTCTGGGCGGGGCGGCATACTGGAAATACGGGTTCGAACAGTACGCTGCGCGGTTGCGCACCGCTGGCGTGCCCGTGGCGTTCCTGCCCGGCGATGACAAACCCGACCCCGATCTGCGGGCGTTTTCCACCGTGTCTGATGAAGATTACGATGGCCTGTGGGCGTATCTGGTGGAAGGCGGCCCCAAGAACGCCGTGAATTTCCTGACCTATGCCCAGGCGATGTTGGACGGCGGGGATAAACCCATGGCCGCCGATCCACTGTTGCGGGCGGGGGTATATTGGCCGGGGGCGGGCGTGGCGGATTTGTCCGCAGCCCAGGCCCATTGGACGAACGATGCCCCAGTGGTGCCCCTGATCTTTTACCGTGCCTTGGTGCAGGGCGCGGGGCTGAACCCCATCAACCGCATGGTCAAAGCCCTGCTGCGCCAAGGGCTGAACCCGCTGCCCATCTTTGTGGCCAGCTTGAAGGACCCCGTGTCGGTGGCCACTTTGGACCAGCTGTTCACGCAGACAAGCCCCGCCGTGATCTTGAACGCCACCAGCTTTGCCGTGGGCAACCCCCATGGGGACGATGCGCCCAGCAATCCGTTAACCATGGCATCGACGGGCCAAGCGCCTGTGTTCCAAGTGGTCTTCGCCGCAGGGACCGAAGCAAACTGGCAAGAAGGTCTCACCGGACTGGCGGCACGTGACATCGCCATGAATGTGGCCTTGCCCGAAGTGGATGGGCGGGTTCTGTCCCGCGCGGTGTCGTTCAAGGGCGAAGCCTTCTTTGATGACGCCACACAATGCCCCATCGCGACCTACAAGGCGCGCGGGGACCGGATCACATTCGTGGCCCAACTGGCCGCCAAATGGGCCGACTTGCGCACTACCAAAATGGCAGACAGGCAAGTCGCTTTGGTCATGGCAAACTATCCCAACAAAGACGGGCGGCTGGCCAATGGCGTGGGTTTGGACACCCCAGCATCTGTGGTGCAAACGCTGAACGTCATGGCGGACGCGGGCTATACCACGGACAACATCCCCCAAGACAGTGACACCCTGATGGCTCAAATCATGGCTGGGCCCACCAACTGGCTGACCGACCGGGCAGACCGCGATGGCGGTGTCACGCTTGCACTGGCCACCTACCAAGAACACTTCGCAGCCCTGCCCTACGCTGTGCGCCAACGCATCGAAGACCGCTGGGGCAAACCCCAAGACGATCCCTTTTTCTTTGCGCCAAAAATACCTTCGCCGAAGGCACCTGCCGAAGGCGGGTTCAAGCTGTCGGTGCTGCAATACGGCAATGTGACGGTCGGCGTTCAACCCGCCCGGGGGTATAACATCGACCCCACCGATACGTACCATTCGCCCGATTTGGTGCCCCCGCACAATTACATGGCGTTCTATTTCTGGCTGCGTCACGTACAATGCGCGCAGGCCATCGTGCACATGGGCAAACACGGCAACATGGAATGGCTGCCGGGCAAGGCCTTGGCCCTGTCAGATGAATGTATCCCCGAAGCGGTGTTCGGCCCAACGCCGCATATTTATCCGTTCATCGTGAACGACCCCGGCGAAGGCACCCAGGCCAAGCGCCGTGCCCAGGCCGTGATCATCGACCACCTGACCCCGCCCCTGACCCGCGCTGAAACCTACGGCCCGCTCAAGGATCTGGAAGCTTTGGTGGACGAATACTATGAAGCCGCAGGCGTGGACCCCCGGCGGATCAAGCTGATCCGTGAACAGATCCTGGCCATGTCATCGGCCACGGGTTTGGACCAAGACATCGGGTTTGAAGGCGACGCAGACACCGATCTGGCCAAGCTGGATTCGTATCTGTGTGAATTGAAAGAAGCCCAGATCAGGGACGGCTTGCACATATTTGGCCAGACCCCCACGGGGCAACAGAACCTGGACCTGACCATTGCCTTGGCACGGGTGCCACGGGGCGATGGGATAGCGGCAAACCAATCCCTGATCCGCGCCATGGCCCAAGATTTTGACCTGGGCTTTGACCCGCTGGATTGCGATATGGCCGCCCCTTGGGGCGGGCCCCGACCGGACACCCTGGCAGAAATTAGCACGGATGCATGGCGCTCCACGGGGGACACCGTTGAACGGTTAGAACAGATGGCGCAGTCGTTTTTTGCAGATCAAAAAGCGCCCCCCGGCCCGCAAACACAAACCGTATTGGACCACATCACCCAAGATATCCGCCCCAAGCTGGAATCTTGCGGCCCGTCTGAAAACCTCGGGCTTTTGACCGCGCTGGATGGCCGCTTTGTGCCCCCTGCCCCGTCGGGTGCGCCGACGCGGGGCCGGTTGGATGTTCTGCCCACGGGGCGCAATTTTTATTCCGTCGATACCCGCGCGGTGCCCACCCCCACGGCGTGGACCCTGGGTTGGAAATCCGCAAACTTGTTGATTGAAAAGCATCTGCAAGACCACGGCGATTGGCCGCGCAGTTTGCTTCTGACGGCATGGGGCACCGCCAATATGCGCACGGGGGGCGATGACATTGCCCAATGTTTGGCGCTGATGGGCGTGAAACCCAAATGGGACAGCGCCAATCGCCGCGTCACCGGATTTGACGTCATTCCCGCCAGCGCCCTGGGCCGACCCCGCGTGGACGTAACATTGCGGGTGTCTGGCTTTTTCCGCGACGCATTTCCCGGCTTGATTGATCTGGTGGACAGTGCCGCCCGCGCGGTGGCGGCCATGGATGAACCGTTGGACGTTAACCCCGCCAAAGGGTCCACGGGCGCGCGGGTGTACGGATCAAAACCCGGCGCGTATGGGGCCGGGTTGCAAGCGTTGATCGACGAACGGATTTGGGACACCCAAGCTGATTTGGGCAACGCGTATCTGGAATGGGGCAGCTACGCATACGGCAAGGGCCGCGAAGGGGCCGCCGACCGGGCCGGGTTTGAAGAACGCCTGGGCCAGGTGGACGCCATTGTTCAAAACCAAGACAACCGCGAACACGACGTGCTGGACAGTGACGATTATTACCAATTCGAAGGCGGGGCTGCGGCAGCCGTGACCGCGTTGCAGGGCCAAGCCCGCCCGATTTATCACAACGACCATTCACGCCCCGAACGCCCGTTGATCCGCACCCTGGACGATGAAATTGCCCGCGTTGTGCGGTCCCGGGTGGTGAACCCCAAATGGATCGACGGGGTCAAACGCCACGGATACAAAGGCGCATTCGAAATTGCCGCCACCGTGGATTACATGTTCGCCTTTGCCGCCACGACTGGCGCTGTAAAGAACCACCATTTCGATGCCGTGGAAGCCGCGTTCCTGGAAGACGACGCCACGCGGGATTTCATCGAAGACCACAATCCCGTGGCTCTGGCTGAAATTGCGGAACGTCTGCAGGAAGCCATCGACCGCGGGTTGTGGCAGCCCCGGTCCAATTCAGCGCGGGCGCGCATCGCTCAGTATTCGCGGCAAGAAATTTCGCCGGTGTAAGGATCAACTGGGTCGCAATCCCATCTGGCCCGTTCCCCCATGGCGATTTCTTCGGGCGTGGGGGGCACGTCGAACCCGGGGCATTTCAACCCAACCGTCACCGCCGCCACATCGCCGCGCAGCCACCCGACGGTGCACGGGCTGGCCACTTGGGCCACCACCGTTTCGAACTTGCGGTTCATGGCATATCGCGACGGCAAACGTTCAGAATTGGTGCGCACCACATGGGCGTGGGGGAATTTGACCCAGGCTTTGAAATCCGATCCGGCCACAGACAATTCCTGTGGATCAACGCCATAAAAATTCGGCGGGGCAACGTTACAGGCGGCCAGGGCAAAGCCCAAAAGAAAGCATAAATATCGCATACCCCCTGAGTGCCCGCATCAGGTTAAGGAAGGGTAAATGCCCGCCAACCGCTTGCACGTACAATCCATCCGTGCCAGCGTTTACCCAACAAGAAAGGCCCAGCCCATGACCGATGACAACGCCCGCCACGCCACGAAAATGGCCAAGAAGAAAGCCGCCCGTGATAAGATCATGGCCACTAAGACCGACGAAAAGGGTCTGGTGATCGTGCACACCGGCAAGGGCAAGGGCAAGTCATCGGCGGCCTTCAACATGATCTTCCGCCACATCGCCCACAAACGCCAATCGGCAGTGGTGCAATTCATCAAAGGCGGGATGAGTACCGGCGAACGCGACCTGATCTTGGAACACTTCAGCGATCTGTGTTCATTCCATACCATGGGCGAAGGTTTCACCTGGGAAACCCAAGACAAATCCCGCGACACAGAAATGGCCCAAGCGGCTTGGGCCAAGGCCAAGGAACTGATCCTGGACGAGGCGAACCACATGGTTCTTCTGGACGAAATCAACATCGCCATGCGGTACGATTACGTGGACGTGGCCGAGGTTGTTGAGTTTTTAACCAACGAAAAACCGCCCATGACGCACGTTGTTCTGACAGGGCGGAACGCAAAGGAGGAGCTGATCGAGGCGGCGGATTTGGTGACCGAGATGGAGTTAGTGAAGCATCCGTTTCGGAGTGGGATTAAGGCGCAGATTGGGGTGGAGTTTTAATCGATAAAAATTTCCACGTATGGATCATATCGAAAAACGCGATACCTCTGGTTTCCAGTAAACTCAAATAGCAAACCCAAACTTTGAAACCGTTCAGCGATTTTATTTGCTGCTTGAACAGAAACGCCAAGTTCATCACGTATAACATTCACGGTTATGATTGGCTTTTGATACAAAATTTCCAACAGCTTAAGTGCATTGGCTGCGCCTTTTCCAGACGCGTCAATTAGTTTGTTTCTATGCTCTTCTCGCAACGACACAATTTTTCGGGCAGTATCGGTTGACTCATTAGCGACCTCCACAACACCTATCAGGAAAAATTTCAGCCATCCTTCCCAGTCACCTTTAGTCCGCACCGCTTGTAGGCGGTCGTAATATTCAAGGCGATTTGCCTTTAAATAGTGAGACAAATACAAAACGGGCTTAATAAGCGCTTCACGTTCGCACAGCAAAAAGGTGATCAACAACCTGCCCATGCGCCCATTTCCATCAAGAAAAGGATGAATGGTTTCGAACTGGGCATGTATCAATCCAACTTCAACAAGCAACGGAAGTTCAGATTCTACATGAATGTAGCTTTCCAACGCCCCCAACACCGACATTAGGTCACTTGGTGGCGGAGGTATAAATGAAGCACTTTTTAAGGTTGCACCCTGTGATCCGATCCAATTTTGAGTTGTCCTGAATTCGCCTGGACTTGCGTTATCACCTCTAACGCCACTCATAAGTTTGGCGTGAATCTCACGGAATAACCTCAACGATAATGGAATCTCTTTGAGTCTATTCAGACCATGATTCAAAGACGCTACATAATTAATGATTTCGTCAGTGTCGTTTGGGCGCAGTGGATCAAAAAGTTCTGCTTCCGCTTGAAGCAAATCTCCAAGAGACGCTTGCGTACCTTCTATTTGTGAAGACAGAACCGCCTCTTTCCTCACGTACATAAAAACGAAAAGTTCAGGGTCCGGAAGCGATTGTATTGACCCATCCAACCGCCCAAGCGCTCGATCGGCCTTAGACAAAAGCGTCCGAATTTCATTGTCAAATTCAAGAGGCGGGAAGGGCGGAAGCGGATGAGGAAGAAAAGCTTTATATCCTTCCAACTGATTTACGTATTTTCCGGATTCTCGTTTCGCCAAACTAATTTCCTTAAAAGTGTGTAATGAATCTTTGGCTGAATTGAATACCCAACAACCACCTCTAAATCAAGCACTGGTTTAATTAGAGACCGTTTGGCTGATTTCACTCATCCTTGTGTGAACAATTCCATCCCGGTGGGAAAACAATCGGCGCGCAGAAGTACTTGGCTGACCTCCTGCCTTGCGTTTTGCAAATCCTGAAACGTGGATGAAATAAAAACCTGATACCGCTTTTCCAAAATCGCATTCCTTCAAATTCACCCGAACTTTACACACGGCGTAGGGTGGGTGCCAACCCACCGATAGATACAGCGACTTGCACATCCTCCAAAACTCTCTCACCATTCGCGCATCAACACAGGAACCGCGCTTATGACCGACGACAGTATTCTTTGGTCTATCCAACGGGCGGCCCAGGGGGGCGTTTCTGGGTGGGATTGGGTGCATCATGAATTGGACAGCCCAACGGTAAAGGACGCCGTGGGTCATTTGCCCGAACCTGTGCAACTGGCTTTGCTGGCCCCTGAAACGCGGCCCCGGTGCGATGCCCATGAAGACGGGCTGATTTTGAATTTGCGCGGGATTAATCTGAACCCCGGTGAAAACGCCGAAGACATGGTGTCGATCCGGCTGTGGGTGACTGCGACATCCGTGGTGTCTGTTCAGCGGCGCAGCTTGGTGTCGGTGACGGAAATGCACGATGCGGTACTGGCGGGCAATGGCCCTGAAAATACTGGCGCGTTTGTTCAGATGTTGACCCACAAGTTGGTGCGTCGGATCGAACGGGAAACGCTGGCCCAGGATTCCCACATCGACGATTTGGAAGACCAGGGATTAACGCCTGATCCGCCAACGGCAGATCATCTTTTGACCACCTTACAACAGCTTATCAAGCTGCGCCGTTTTGTGGCCCCCTTGCGCGAAGCGTTGGAGGATTTGACCACCCTGTCGGACCATCCCGTACTGCACGACGCAGCCCAAAGCATGATCCGCGAAACGGGTCATAAATGCACCCGGGCCGTGGAAAGTTTGGATGCCTCGCGGGATCGATTGATGGCCCTGAAGGATCACCAAGACGGGCGCATCGCGGAACGCCAGGCCCGCAACGGATATGTTTTGTCGGTGATTGCCGCGATCTTTTTGCCGTTGGGTTTTTTGACTGGGTTGTTTGGTGTGAATGTGGGCGGGATGCCGGGCGTCGATATGCCCACAGCCTTTGCGATTTTGACCGCTGGGTGCTGCATCGCGGGCGTGGTGTTGTTTGTTCTGCTGCGGTGGCGGCGCTGGTTGTAGTTCGGCCCTAACGCAACGTCATACCCCACTTTTTTCACCCCCATTAACCATTTGCGCGGCCAAGGGTCGGATGACACCCCGGTGTACGGGCTGTGTACAGCTTGTGCACGGGTTGTGCGGGTCCAAATCACTGCATTCAAACCATGGTTAACGCACCGTGCGTTGCCCTTGGCGGGTGGCTGTCCTAGGGTTGTGCAGGGATCAACAAAGGACTGGCACATGCATCTACTTGGCATCTCTGGCTCGCTGCGGGCGGCATCGTTTAACACACAACTTGTGACGGCGGCGGTGGCCACTTTTGGGGCAGAAACCTTCACCTTGGCGGACTTAAATCTGCCGCTCTATTCCGGTGATCTGGAAGAAAATGGCATCCCCACTTCGGTGCTGGATTTGGCCGCGCAAATCGCCCAGGCGGACGCCGTGGTGATCGCCACGCCGGAATACAACAAGGCCCTGTCGGGGGTTTTGAAAAACGCATTGGATTGGGTCAGCCGCACCCCGGACAAGCCTTGGAATAATAAACCCGTGGCGATTATGTCCGCCACCGCCGGGCGCACGGGCGGGGAAATGGCCGTGGCATCCCTGCGGCTGTGCATGGCCCCGTTCAACGCCCGTTTGATCAGCGCCCCCAACGTGTTGGTGGCAGGGTGTTTCAATGAATTAAAAGACGGCGCATTGGTATCGGAAGAATATCAAAACGCGATGTCTGGCTTGATGGACGCCCTACGGGCGGAAGTTTGAAAACACAGATAAATCAAGGGGATACCCATGGCGAAAAAGCGATTGTTAACTGAGTTCGGCATGGGGTCGTCGCTGCGACGGCAAGACTATACCCAAGCCGCCAGCCGGGCCTTGAACGATGCGTTATGGCACAATTCCATCAACTTGGCGGAGCTGTTCGGCAAGCAAAAGGGCGACATGATTGTCGACGTGGAAGTCGGCGTTCAGGCCCCGGATCAGGTGGATACAGACGCGCTGAAGTCGGTGTTTCCTTACGGTCAGATCAGCGTTACCGCCGTCAAAGGGGGCTTGGATGTTCCGCGCCCCGACGGCAATCCGACGGTGATTGCGAACGTGGCGATTTCAGTGTCTTTGGACTTGGGGGGTGCGCCATGACCGATCAACGTTTCATCATCGAAATGGGCATGGGCAACAGCCAGTATGACGGCGATTACACCAAGGCCGCGGGCCGCGCCATCGACGACGCTTTGCGCCATTCATCCATCCCCATGTTCGAAGCATTGGGCGTGTCCCACGACGAAATGCGGGTCCAGGTCACGGTC
>ENA-ORXR01002662-ORXR01002662.1-marine-metagenome-genome-assembly--contig:-NODE-2662-length-16765-cov-7.813219_pt1 | contig 16765 bp, 6 predicted proteins | sample MGYA00237866_ERZ511479 | MGnify/ENA metagenome assembly ERZ511479 | reverse complement strand
GGGGGGGGGGGGGGGGGGGGGGGGGGGGGGGGGGGGGGGGGGGGGGGGGGGGGGGGGGGGGGGGGGGGGGGGGTGGAGTCACTGCACTTTGTAGGCGTCAGACGGCGGGCGGCGGTCTGCCGGCGGTTGCATGAGAAACCCTGTGGCCCTGCGCGGCAGTAGGGCTCTGGGTCGCGGCGCTCGCATACATGAAGCGTTGTACCTGCTGGGTGACGATACTGACAGACCTGCTTTTGTCGTGCGGCGTATTTTTTTTTTGTGTTGCCGACGCCTGGTGTTGCTTCACTGTGTTTCTGCACGCCGCAGGTGGGTCCACCCCCAAAGAGCGGCCTCGCAGCCAGCCTCTCCAACACTTCCGCCGCGGGCGTAATCCGCCCCGCCACCTTTTCGCTGCCGCTCGCCGCCTCTTTGTCGGCGCCGGCGCTCGCCACGCCACCGTCCAGTGGGACCGGGGGCGCCCGGGGTACTTCGGACGTCTCCCTCCCTGGCGCGGCCGCTGGCAGCGCCAGCGCCTCCACCGACGGGCGGCCGCCGCCGCCCCTGTTGAACGCGGCGGGGGACAGCCCCGTAAGCGCCTTCTTTCCGCTCACGTCCTCCAACTCCACGCCGCTTTCCATGCCCCTGCCATCGGCGCTCTCGAGCGGCGGCGGCGGCGGCGGCGGCGGCGGCGGCTCGCCCCGGCGCCGCCCGTCGCGGAGAACGCCCTCCCAGGGGAGCGTCTCCCCGCTCCTGACCGCCGCGTCGTCCCCCCGACCAGTGTCGGCGGGTTGGCCGCTGCCCCTGCCCGTCGCGCCACCGTCGCCCGCCCGCTCGACAGCGTCGGCCGCGCCGTCGACGCCCCGGCGGTGGCCGACGGCGGTCGGCCGGTTGGGCGCGCGGCGGCACGGGCGCGCGTCGTCGGCGAGCTCGGTCGGCACCTCGTCGGCGGCGGCGGCGGCCGACGGCTGGGCGGCGGCCGACGGCGGGTGGGATGTGGTGCCCGCGCCGGTGACGCCCCACTCGCCGGCGCTGGCGGCACGCGGCCGGCTGGGTGCGTCGACGCCGGCGAGTCCCGCGCCGGCAGCGGCGGCCGGCGACGACGGCGGGTGGGGCGCCCGCGACGAGGCGTGGGACCCCGTGTCCCCGGCTGGCGCCGCGGCGTCGCCGGCTCGCCGTGGCAGCCGCTCTGGCGGCCGTGGCGGCGGGTCCACGACGGCCACCCCGTCCCCGCGGCGGTCTGCGGCGGCGAGCCCGGCGTCCGCGGCCGCCGATGGGTGGGGCGCCCGCGACGACACGTGGGACCTCGTCTCGCCTGCCGTTGCGGCGGCAACGCTTGCCCGCCGCGGCGGCCGGCGCGGCGCGCTCGCCGCCGCCACGGCGTCGCCGGCGCGGTCGCCGTCGGCGGCGAGCCCGTCGCGGGCCGCCGCCAACGACGGCTGGGGCGCCGAAGACGGGGAGTGGGATGTAGTATCCCCCGCAGCGTCGCGGTCGCCTCGGCCCGCTGCCTCGCCGCGCGGCCACGCCTCCGCTGCCGCCGCCGCTGCTGCCGCCACGTTGACGGTTGCCGCGGCCGAGGCGGCAGGCGACGCCGGCTGGGCGGTCGGGGACGATGGGTGGGGGGAGGTGACTCCCCCCGGCGCCGGTGGCGGGACCGCCCCGCCGGCGTCTACCGCCAAGCAGACCCCCCCGAGTCGCGGACGGCCGATCAAGGGCCGCCTCGGCGGCTCGGCGCGGCGGGCGCGGGCGGCGGTCGCCGCTCCAGGGTCGGCGGCGCGGGCGACGGCGGCGGTGGCCGGTGCTTCAGCGGGCGGCCTGCCCAATGGCGGGTTGGTGGACGACAGCCGCGCGGCTGGTGCGGCGGTGGTGGCCCCTACCTTGGTCTCTACGTCCTCGTCTGAGACGGCGGTGCTGCTCGCGGCGCCGCTCGAGTCGCCACCCGAGGCGCTGCCCGAGTCGCCGCCCGGGGCGCCGCCCGAGTCGCCGCCCGAGGCGCCGCCCGAGTCGCCCCCCGAGGCGCCGCCCGAGTTGCCGCCCGAGGCGTCGCCCGAGTCGCCGCCCGAGGCGTCGCCCGTGTCCCCGCCCGAGGCGCCGCCCGAGTCGCCGCCCGAGGCGCCGCCCGAGTCGCCGCCTGAGGCGCCGCCCGAGTCGCCGCCCGAGGCGCCGCCCGAGTCGCCGCCAGAAGCGCCGCCCGAGTCGCCGCCAGAGGCGCCGCCCGAGTCGCCGCCGGAGGCACCGCCAGGGATGCCGTTAGAGACGGCCACTCATACCGCGGTCCCCGAGGGGAGCTGGGGCAAGGAGGGTTGGGACGTGCTGCCGGAGCCTGCGAGCGGTCCACCCGCCGAAGCGACGGAGACCGTTCCGGTTGCTGTTCAGGCCGACAAAGCGGGCAGTGACTGGCTTGAGCCGACGGCTAGCCTAGCTGCCGCCAATGGTGACGGGGAGCGGGACGCGGCCGCGGGTGAGTCACCGTCAGAGGTGATCTTGCCGACGGCCGTGGCCAACGACACCCCCTTTGCCGAGGCCTGGGACAGCGACTGGGGCATGCCGCCCACTGCCAACGCAACGTCGAGCCCTCTGTCCGTCGGTGCCGCGCCACTCCTCGACGACGCGGTGGCGGCAGCCGCCGGGCCCGAGGCGGAGCTCTTGACGGCGCCAGAGGTGGCATCCGCACCCGAGCCACAACCACCCGTCGACGCGGCGCCTGAGCCCGAGCCGCAGCCGCCCGCTGAGGCGGACGTTTGTGCGGACATCTCTGCAGCCGAGTCGGCGGATGGCGACTGGGTTGTGCCACCAGCTGACAGTGCGATCGCGAGCCTGCCCGTGAAGGAGCCTGCCTCTGAGGCCGCGCCGGCCGAGCAGGAGGCCCCCCGGTCGCCGTCGCTCACGGCTCAGGCCGAGACGTCTGCAGTGGCCGACGTAGTCGCGACGTCTGACGCTGTGCCCAATGGCGAGTTGGCGGGTGACAGCTCTTCTGCTGACGCGGCGGCAGCGGTGATTCCCGAAGGGTCGTTCCTTCCTCTCTCCGAGACGGCTGCATCGTCCGTGTTGCCACCAAGGACACCGCCAGAGGCGTTTGCCACGGTGGTGCCCGCCGACGCGTTGGCTCCCGAGGGGAGCTGGGGCGAAGAGGATCGGGATACGTTGCCTGCTACGTCGAGCGGCCCACCTGCTGAGGCTACGGAGACTGCTCTTGTTGCAGACGAGCGAACCGTGGTGGCGGAGGCGCAGCCACTTGCCGAGGCGAACTCGCCTGACGCCACCCCGGCCGCGGATGCGTGGAATGGCGACTGGGAGGTGCCATCGTCCGACGGTGCCGTTGCGACCCCGTCTGCCGTCAACCCCCCTGTCGAGGCCGCAACTGCTGAAGAGGACGCCGCCGCCTCTCCGCCGCTGCCTCCCGAGGCCTCGCTGGTGGAGAAAGACGGACCCACGAGGGCGCGACCACTCGCTGCGGCTGCACCGGTGGAGGAACCGGCCAGCGCCCAGCGGGACAATGACTTGGTCACGCCCACGTTGCCGCCGCCCCCCGCTGCGGTCGCGCCCGTGGGGAAGGAACCCGTGGACGCCGCCTGGGATGGCGACTGGGGTGTCACACCCACTGCCGCTGATGCGCCTGCGACGGCGACCGGCTTGCCGGCAGTGCGGGAGGGCTCACCCTGTGCGGCCGTCATCCAGGAGGATGAGCAAGATGAGGACGCGGCCGTGGTTGTTGGGGCGGTCGCGGAGACGCCAGCTCCTAAGGTTGACGCGGTCGAAGCGGTTGCCCAAGAAGAGCTCGCTAGGGCAGCGGCTGATGGGGTCAGTAGAGGGCTGGAGCCCCCGGGTAGCCCAGCTGCCGCCGCCAGCGACGGAGAGCCTCATGCGGCCGATGGTCGGACAAAGGAGTCACGGGGAGATATTTCCCTGGCGGCTGCTGCGGCCGGCGACGCTCCCTCCGCTGATGACTGGGACGGGGACTGGGACGGGCCGTCCGCCACCGACGCGGCGGCGAGCCCGTTGCCCGCCAGGTCGCCCATCGAGGCCGCGCCCGGTGAGGAAAACACCGCCGTCCCTTCTCCACTACCCGCCGAGGCCGTAGCGGCCGTTGCGGCCGCCGTCGGGCTTGAGATAGCGCCCGAGACTGCGCCCGAGCCCGAAGTACAGCCACCTGCAGAGGCGGACGCGCCCGCCGACGTTCCCCCCCCAGACACACCTGGCGCCCCTGGCGATGAGGCCTGGAACGGCGACTGGGACGTACTGCCAGCCGCCGACGCGGCGCCGTGCCCACCTTCCGACGATACCGTACCACATCCCGCCGGCGCTTCGACGGTCATCCGCGAACCCGAGACGGCGTCCGAGGGGGTGCCCGAGCCCGACGTGCAACCACCCACTGAGACGGAGAAGCCCGCCGACGCTCCTGCTGCGGACGCGCCGGCTGCCGAGGCAAGGGATGGCGACTGGAGCGTGTCTCTCAATGAAGGTGCGGCAGGGCGCTTGCTTGTGGAAGAGCCCGCTCCCGTATCGCACGCTGGCGAGGTCTCCGCCGCGTCGCCGCCGCCGCCCGCCGAGACGGTGGCGCCGCCCATGTCATCGCCAGTGTTGCCCGTTGCGGCCGACCACCTCCTTGCGCCCGTGGAGGCGCCGTCTGCGCACGAGCCGCGTTCCCCGCCCGCCGACGTTGAAGACGCGTGGGGTCCCGACGACTCGTGGGGCCCCGACGACGATGATTGGGGCGTGCCACCGACCGATGGTGTGGCGGTGAGCCTACCAGTCGACGTATCCCCCGTTGCGGCCATGGCGGCTGAAAAGGAGGGCCCTCGGTCGCCTCATCCAACCGTCGGGGACAAGGCGCCGGCGACGGCCGACGTAGATGTACGGTCGGCGGCTGATACACCCAACGGTGGGTTCGTGGGAGATAGTCAGGTCGTTGCCCTGTCGTCACCTCCTGCCGGGGCGGTCGTTCTCCCCACAGAGGCAACGCCGCCGCCTGTGTCGGCTCCAGAGGCGACCGCGACGGCCGCCAGCCCCCCCGCTGTCAAGGTGCCCGCCGCGTCCGAGCTGCATTCACCTGCCGACGTTGAGGACGGGTGGGGCCTCGATGACACGTGGGGCGCCGACGACGATGGCTGGGGAGTGCCGCTGCCCGACGGTGCATCTGCGAGTCCGCTCGCACAGAAACCGTCCGTTGCGGCAGCGGCGCTCAAGAAAGATCCACCTCGCTCGCCGCCGCCGTCCTCCAAGGCGGTCCAAGTGGACTCGGTAGATGCCACGTTGGAGGGCAAATTGGGTTCTGGTCGCCCTCCTGTGGCCGCGGAGGCGTCTGCTGTTCCCGAGCCGCACCTACCTGCCGACGTCGACGACGCGTGGGGCCCCGACGACGACGGCTGGGGGGCGCTAGCACTCGAAGATGATACCGTTGACGACATTCCCGACGCTGGCAACTCTGCAGTTGCGGAAGACCTAGTCGATGGGTTGAATGGGGTCGTGTTGGCAGCGGCGCCGCTGGCTGCTGCCGTCGCCGCAACGTGGGCTCAGTCGCGCGCTTACGTGGCGGCTGGCCCCGTTCCGACGGCCACTGAGGAACAGGCGCCCGCGGCGCCCGACGTGGCCGTGCCGTCCGATGGAGAGGGCGGGGACGAAGGCCCATCGGCGGCCGAATTTTTCCTCGAGCAACAACAAGTCGGCGACAAAGTGGACGGCGAAGGTGGCGACGCGGAGGTGTTGGACGACTCGTGGATTTTGGCCGACCTGGCGGCAGAAGAAGAGGCGAAGGCCGCTGCCGAAGCGGCAGCAGTGGCCGAAGCCGAGGCCGCGGCGGCGGCAGCAGCGGCAGCGGATCTCACTCCCGTCACGTCCCCGGTCGCGTCGAGCGGTCGGCGAGACGACGCATACGGCACAGACGGGGAAACGGGTACGGTGCGCATCATTGACACGCCCGGCGACGGTGCCGGGGAGAGCATGATCAACGACGACTCGTACGGCTTTGGCCCGGACGACAGTGCGTTTGACGGGGCAGACTCTGGCGGCCTGCATCCGAGTGCCACATCGCAATTTTCGGCGTCGCACCCGCCATTTGCGCTGCACCCGTTTGCGCCGTCCACCTTTGTACCCGACTCGGAGGTGGTGGCGGTGCCGACACTGCACCATATGTCACCAGCGTCGCTTGGCACGCTTCCGTTGCCGACGGGCGGCTTTGGCTCCTTTGCGCCCGCACCAGGCGTGGCGTCGAGGTCCCCAGAGCTGGACGCGTCTGCCCGTGCCCCCCCTCCCCCAACAGATCTCTTCACTGCCTTGTCGCCGGCGCTGCCGCCGTCCTTCCCCGAAGCAGCAACGACGCTGGCACCCGGCCAAGAGTCCCCGGCCACCCCCCTCGACCACCGGTGTCGGATTTCGTTTGGCTTTGGTGGGGTGGTGGCCGTAACCGCCGCGCCGCGGCCGTCCGACGACTCGTGGGCGCCCCGCGACATGGTCGCGTCGCCCCCTACGGTGCGCATCTACACACTTCGTGACGTGGTGCCCGTCTCCGCGTCGGTTGACGTAGAGGCGGCGCTCGAGGCGCCCGCGCCTGCAAATGGCGAGCCGCCCCCGCTCGCCGCCTACGTGCCAATGTGCGAGCGGATGGCCGCCCGTGCGACGTCGACCGACGCGGCTGTCTTGTGGCGGCTTTTGGCGCTCGCCGCCCGCCGGCCGGCCGACTGGCGGGCCGACACGGCCGCGGCAGACGTGGCGGCGGCGCTCGTCGGACCGGCCTCGTCGGGGCGCCTCGGCGCACATCGGCCAAACGGGGTGGCAGCGGCCGGCGCCGCCGCGGGACCCATGTTGCCCTTCAAGCGGGAGGACGAGCCACTTCTCCGCCGCCGCGCGACGCGCGTGCAAGCGCTCGTCGCCTGCGGGCGGCTGGCCGATGCGCAGGCAGCAGCGTCTGACGGGGAGCTGTGGCCACTGGCGCTGATCCTCGCGTCCACCGGCGGCCCGGGGTGTGTCGGCGTTCCCGACGCCACTCGGTCGTTTGCGGCCGCCTCGTTTGCCGACAGCAGCTCCCTCCGCACGCTCTGCGAGGTCGCCGCCGGCGGGCCGATCACGGCCGCCGGTGGCGGCAGCTGGGCCAAATCCGCCGCCGCCCTCGTCGGCATGCGCCGACGGGCTGCACTCTCGGAGCTGGCCGGCGACGGCGCCGCTGCGCGTGCGCACGTGTGCCGCCTCTTGGCCACGCCGGGCGGGGCTGCCGATCCGGCGGTTCAAGCCGCCCAAGCGGGCCAGCCCATCGTCCTCGACGGGTTTGGAGGGGCGACCACCGGCAGCGGTGCGGCATCGACGCTCGCGACGCTCGTGTGGGAGGCGGCCGAGGTCGGGGCGGCCGAGGCGGCGGCGTCCGCCGCCGCCGCGGCCGCCGGAAGGCCCCCGCCCCCGCGCGGCGCCCTGCCCCCCGGCGGCGTACTCTTCCGCGCTCTCCTCCCCCACCGCCTGCGGCTGGCGGCGGCGGTCGCATCGGTGGGCCGGCTGGACGACGCGACTGCGCACGTCCAGGCGTTGATCGCCGCCGTGCGGGCGGCGATGGCCGCCCATGCGGGGGCGGGCGGCGGCGGCCCGCCGCCGGTCGGTCCAGCATTCCTCGGCGCCCTCCGAGACCTCGAGTTGCGCCTCGCCGCCGCGGTTGCTGGCCGCGCGCCGCCCGCCCCGGCGGCCGTGGCTGGGAGCAAGGCCGGCGCAGGGGGGCGGTGGAAGCCAAAGCTCTTTGCCGCTTCGGCAAAGGCGGCGGCAGCCGACGAGGGGGCGCCGCCGCCGCCGCCAACGGCCGACGCGCCTGTCGACGTGCGTACGGGCGGCCGCGCGCGCCGCCTGGACGGTCTCCTTGACTCGACCGTCAAGGCGCTCATTGGCGGCGGGGACGAGCCCGGGGGGAGTGGCGGTGGCGGCAAGGCGACCGGCGCCTTTCCGCCTGGCTTTGAGCCCCTGGGGGGGATGCCCCCTGCGGTTGGCAGGGCCCCACCGGCTGTGGGCGGCGTGCCGCCCGCGGGTTGGTCGGCGGCACCTTCCCCAGGGGACGGGGAGGGCTTCCTGTCCGTCGGCCCCCCGCCGCTCGGCCCCGCCCCCGCCGGTCCGGCACTGCCCGCAGCGCCGTCGCCGTGGGGCGAGCCCGCGCCAGCAACGGCAGGCTACGGCGCGCCCGGGAGTGGCGCGCCGGTCGACTCTTCGGGCTTTGGTAGTGGTGAGGTGGCGGACTCCGAAGGGGGTGCACCGGGCAGCGGGTGGGGCGCGGCGCCGCTGCCAGGGACCGACGGGGGCTGGTCGGGTCCGCAACAAGAGTTTTCGGTTGCGGCTGGAGACAGCGGCGACGGGGGCGCGGGTGGTGGCGGCTGGGGTGCGGCGCCGCCGGCGGGTGGCGTCGGTGGCTGGTCGCCTCCAGGGTTTGCTGTCGACGCTGGCGGCGCCGGCGGGGGTGGTGGGGGTGCGTCGGGATGGGCGCCGCCGCCGACTGCAGTCGATGCGGGCGCCGTTGGCGGCGAGGGGGGCGGGTGGGCGCCGCCCGCCCCTGCTGAGGGTGGCCCGACCGAGTGGGCTGCTGCACCCAATGCTGGCGGTGGAGACGCCGCTCAAGGATGGGCCGCGCCCCATGCGGACGCCGCTCCGGACTGGTCTGCACCGCCGCCCTCGGCGGCGGCCGATACTGCAGGCGGTGGCAGCGGGGGTGCATGGGCGCCACCTGCCGCTGATGAGGGCGGTTCCGCGGGGTGGCCGGCGGCCGAGACTGGTGGGAGCGATGCTCCAGCGTGGGCTCCGTTGGCAGCCAATGGTGCCTCGTCCGCAATGGCCTCGACCGGGTGGGGGTCGGCACCGCCAACCGCCGCGCCTGCCGTGGACGCCGCGCCCGACTGGTCGGTGGCGCCACCCGCGGCGGCGGTCGACGCGGCTGCGCCAGGCGAGTGGGCGGCGGCGGCGCCAGGGGCAGCAACCGAGGCTGCTGCACCGGATGGGTGGTCGACATCTGCTATCGTCGGTGCAGCGGGCGGGTGGATGCCACAGCAGCCGGCCACTGCCGCCCCCACGGGCGCCGGCCAAGGGTGGCAAGGGGCGCCACCGCAGAATGGCGGCTGGCCGGCGCCAACGCCGGAAGCCGACGCTGGTGCGGATGACGCCCCGGGCGGGTGGCCGACCCCGCAGCCAGACGCTGCGCCCGTCGCGCTCGCGGCGGACGGTGGCGGGTGGGGTTCGGCGCCCGCGTGGGGTGCCAACCCCGACGTCATTCCCGGTGCGGCTGCGCCCGAGGCGGCGGCCGCCGCAGAAGCCGTTGCCCCGGCAGTTGCGCCCGTGAATAGCGGGGCACCCCCCGCGGATTGGGCTACGGCGCCGCCCCCAACGTCAGCCACCGAGTCGGCCGCTGAGCCGGCCGCCTGGGCCGCGCCTGCGCCTGGACCGTTCCCGCCACCGATGCAGCCGCCTGTCGTGCCCGCCGGGGACGGCGGGCGGGCGTTGCAGCCCGCCTGGTCGTCGCCGGCGGTTGGGTCAGCTTTTGGCAGCGGCCCCGCGGGCGCCGCCGACGCCTCCGCCGCCCCGCTCCCCACCCCACCGGCCGAGGCGCCCGCAACGCTGTCGGCGGCGGCGCCGACTGGCGACGCTTTCCCCCCTCCCCCGTCTGACCCATCCTCCCGCGGCGACGGGTCCGCGTCGCGCGGCAACTCCCCGGCGCCGACGCCGACGACGGATGGGACGTCCGCAGGGCAGCCGCGCGGGCGGGACGCTGCCCCCGCCCCGGTGGGCCGCGCCGCCGAGCGTGCCGCGCGGCGGCGGAGCAGCAGCTGGGGGTCCTTTACGGACCGGCTGCGGACGGCGCTCGCGAAGCGGTCGGGCGTCAAGCAGGCGCACATGGGGGCGGAAAACCAGTTTGTGTACGACGAGGCCAAGGGGCGCTGGGTGATGGAGGGGGAGGAGGACGATGGCGCCGATGATGCGCCGCCGCCGCTGCCGCCGGCGCCGGCGTTTGTGGCGGGTGCGCGGGTGGGCGACGCCGGCGGCGGCGGCGGTGGCGGACCCGGTCCGGGCGTGGCAGGCGGCGCACTGCCGCCGGCGCCGGCGCCGTCGGCGGTGCTCGGCGGCGGTGCTGCCCTGCCGCCCGCGACGGGGGGCCGCCCACCGACCGGCGCGCCGGCGCCTGCCGGCCTGGCGCCGTCGGCGTCGCTGCCGCCCCGCGGGGCGGGCCCCAACATGTACAGCGCCGGCCGGCGGTCGGGCGCCCGCAGCCGGTACGTCGACACGTTCGGCGGCGGCGACGGCGGCGTCGGTGGTGGCGGTGGCGGTGGTCGCCCGCCCGTCCTGCCGCGCGGTGGCTCCATCCGCGCTCCGTCCCCGCTGTCGGCGGGCGGCCCGCCACCGGGGGGGGGGGGCGCAGACTCCCCGTGGCACAACTTTGTGCCGCCGCCCCCGCGGGGGGCGCCGCCCCCACCAGAGGCGTCTGAGGGGGGAGGGGGTGCGCCGCCATTGACACAGACGGCGGCGGTCGCACCCGCCCAATAGATCACGGATCCCCCCATGCCCGACGGGTCCTTTCTTCATCCAACTTGCATTCTTCTTCTTTTTTTTTGTGCCCTTCCCGGGGCGCGGTCTCTCCCTTCACCCTGGTGCCTATCTTGCTTCTGTCCCTTTTGGTTTATGTGCTGCCGCGGCTGACTGCACGAGCGTATTACCTTCTTCGCATTTCTCTTGTTCGTCCTGGGCGGCGACGGCAACACCCGCCACCACACTCCTCGCAATTCCGTCTCCCCCGCCATCCCGCCATCCCGTTTCCGGTGTCTCGTCCTCCTTGTTTCTCACTTTGGCGCACACGCGCGGTGGCGCGCACGTCGTGCGGAGCCGTACGGCGGTGGCGCGCGCCCAGCCGTCCGGCCTCAACTCTTTTGCTCCACACACTACTTTTTTCGCTACATGTATCGGCCGTCGCTCGGGGGGCTACAACAATGCTGACAAGTTCTTATGCAGTGGATCGCCAAACCCGCTGTCGCAGAGGACCCCCCCAAATCGGCCGCCACTGCTGCCGCCTTGCTCCGACCCGTACGCCGCCCTGCTGCCCGCCGCCGCGGCCGTCGCTGCGGCGGTCGGCTTGTGGCCGACGGTGGTGGGCCGCTTCCTTGCCCAACCCGTGGGGTTGCGTATGGCAGCGTATCGGCTAGCTCGCCACAACACTGGTTTCTCTGACGCCTGCAGGTGGGGCGCCAGCCTCGGTGACTGGCCGGGTACTCGGCGGGCCGGCCCCACGTCCGCGGCGCCGCCAAATGGATCGGACGGCGGCGATGCAGCCGCCGTCTTGGCCCGCTAGTGGCGGCAGCTGCTGTGACGGCAGCCACAGCAGCGGCGACGGCGGCGGCTGCAGCGGCGACGGCGACGGTAAGCGCACCAGGGTTGGCACCGGTGAGCGCGGATGGAGCGACGACGGCTGTGGCGCCAGCCGCGACAGTCGACGCGCGGGTGGCTGGGTGGGCCGACGGCCTGGGAGCGGTGCCGGTCTGGCCGACCTGGCCGCCTGGGCCCGCCTGACCGGTGTTGCCGGTCTGCTGGCGGCAACCGAGCGGCAACCACCCCCCAGCGGCCCATGTTCCTCAGCGGCCGCGCGCGGCTGGTGGCCGCGCGACGGGCCACAACCACGGGGGGGGCGTTTGCCTTTTGGCGGCGGGGACGCCCCCCAACCGGCGACCCTGCTGCTTGTCGGCGGCGCAGGCGGGGTGCCTCCCTTGGTCCCGGCGTCCGCGCACCCCTGCCCGCCCGGCACTCCCCCTCCGCCAGACGGCGGCGTCGTGGCCTACTCGTCTGTTCCGTCGCCCACGTCGACGACGCCAAAGCGCCCCCTCTCGGCCGACGGCCGAAGTGCCGTCGCCGCCCCAGGGGCGGCGTCGCGGCCGACGGTGGCAACGGCGGCGGCCGGCCATCAGTGGTCCCCACTGGCGGTGGACATGGTGGCGGGCGCCGTGGCGGGCCTCGCCTGCGACGCGGTGATGCACCCGATGGACACCATCAAGGCGCGGCTACAAGCACAGCGGGGACCCCCGTGGCGTTACCGGGGGATCGTTCATTGTGCGACCCGGTCGGTACGAGACCTAGGTACGTCCGGCGGGGAGGAGGCCGCGAGAGTGCCATGGGCGCGAGCTGCTTGTAATTTGTGTGGTGGGGGAGCCGTGTTGCGCAGCCACTTCGAATGTCTGCCGACTTCATTGCTTGCACATCTGCCAAATGGCCCAACTGACGCTGCCCGCCATATGCTCCCTGGTTGCGCCGTGACTACCTTCTCCTGCCCACAGGCTTTTCCAGAGGCTTGTATGCCGGTTTTGGCGCCGTCCTCATCGGCACACCCTTCACCCATGCGCTCATGTTTGGTACCTACCGCGAGGCCGCGCGGGAGCTCACATCCGATTCCGCTCCTCCCTTTGGGCTCTCCCCCTACGCCCTCTCTATGCTCCTGACCCTTACGACGGCCTCGTTTGGCGAGGCCATTTCCCTTGCCACCTACGTGCCGACTGAGGTCATTGCCAAACGCATGCAAGTGGCGGCGGTCGGTCCCGGCCGGCACTACCGCAACGCCCTGCACGCCTTCTCGTCCATCGCGCGCGTCGAGGGCCCCCGCGGCCTGTACGCGGGCGCCGCCGCCACAGCGCTGCGGGACATCCCCTACACCGCCGTGCAGCTTGCGTTGTACGAAGCTGGCAAGTCGCTCGTCCTCGGCGACGGCGGCGTCCCCGACCCGACGGGCGACGACGGGGGCGGGGAGGGCGTCGGCTTTGGCGTCGCCGGCGCCCTCGGCGCGGCGGCGGGCGGCATCGCGGCGGCCATCACCAACCCGCTGGACGTGGTCAAGACGCGCCTCCAAACGCAGCCGGGCGGCGCGGAGCGCATGTACGCGGGCGTCCTCGATTGCATGCGGCGGGTCGTGCGAGAAGAGGGATGGGCCGCCCTCGGCAGGGGCGTCGGCGCCCGCGTCGCCTGGGTCGCCCCATCGAGCGCCATCGTGTTGGCGGTGTTTGAGGCGGCCGGCCGCGCGCTCGGGGGGGACGCCGACGCAGAGACGTCCGCGCCGCTGTAGGGGTTGCCAGAACGGGGGGGGGCGGCGGGAGCGTCGGTCGTGGCCACGCGCGCGCGTGGCCGTGTAACTAATTTTTGGGAGGCGCTTCCCGTCGGACTGCGGCGCGCCGCCGTGGGCGGGGTGCGTCGACTGTACATGGCGAAATTCAAAGGCGAGCACTCTGTGCACTTGATGGGGGATGTGGTGGTCGGTGCGGCTCCATGGCAAGCCGTGCGTCGCGGCGGCGGCTGCGACCGCGTCGATTGCGATTCTCTGCCGCGGCTGAGACTGGTGAGTGGATCGATGGCGACTGCCGCATCGCGCGCAGTACGCCATTTGTATTCATCGGGAGGACGAACCCGTGGTTGTCTGCGCGGCCAGACTGTCAAACAAACACATCCAGCAAGTCATGAAAAGCAAAACACACGGTGCGTGCGTCCCCACAAGACCAATGCCCCACGGTCTTGACAGCAGGGACGACGGCGCTGTCGCCACGCCCAACCCCGCCCCTCAACTCCCCCCCCCCGGCCCACCCGGCGCCCTACCTGTGCACCGCATCCTCGTCCCCACTTCCTCTTCTCGACTCGCTGGTGTACAAGAACGATTCCTCCTCCTCCTCCTCGTCGGCATCGAGCCCTCCCCCGCCTGCACCCGCCACGCTCACCGGTAGCCGCCGGGACGCTGCCGACGGCCACGGGCGAGGCGATGTCGGGAGGCCCGCTGCGCGCTCCCGGGGCGGCGGTGACATGGGCGGCGACGCTACGGCCGACGCAGCACCATTACCCATCCCCCGACGCCGAGGCGCCACTGCTGCGGCAGTGCCCACGGGGAGGGGCGACACGCTCGCGGCGCCGCCGCCGTCGCCATTTGTGCGCCCGCTGGCGGGTACGCCGCCGAGTTCGATGTCCCCGCCAGCGCCGCCTATAGGGGAGGACATCATGCCTGCGCGCGGTGACGATGTCGAGGCCGCTGCCGGGTGGGCGAGCCACCGGGGCGACCGCGGCGTGCCGTCCGCATTGTCGTCTGCGACAATGTCGTAGAGCACCTCGGCAGTGTTGAGCGGCTGTGCCTCGTCGCTGGGGCAAAGCAAGCCGACGCCCCCGAGGATGACGGCAAAGCCCAGCACGTACGCCGCGACCTGCTTGCTACCCCAGTCGTTGAACTCTTGGAAGTAGATACCGCCCGACACGGTGGCAAGGAGGATCCAACAAACCTGCATCATTGGTACAAAGAAGACGGCCTCAAACAGCCGCAACCCGTGGTTGAGGCGCACCACCCAAAAGGTGGCGGCGGCGGCAAAGCCCGCCAAGATGAACCACGTCTGGTATTGGAAGACGGGATTACCATACGCCTCACTGGGGTGCAGCGCCTGAGTGAGGAGCATGGAGAGCGACTTGGCAAGCAACACGGCCTGGGAGCCCCACAGCGCAGAGCGCACCGAGTACAGGGCGGCCAGCAACTGCCGCTCCCGCAACGTTGTCAAAGAGATATTGAACGACTCGGCGTTTGACGCACGAACGATACGACCCTTGAGCCAACCGTAGCCGAGCCACGACGCCACCGACAAGACCGCCGCCATAATCAGGTAGCACACGTACGAGGAGCGGCCGTAGAGCGCAGCGAGCTCCTCCGGCCCATAGTTGCGGGACGTTTTGGTGCCAAACGTGACGAGCAGGATGCAGCCTGCAATGATGGCGCCAACGCCCGCCAGCGATGACGAATGTACCTTCTCATTCAATACGAAGCGACTGAACAAAACTTGCGACAAGAATTGCACGGACGACAGGCCAGAGAGTAGGCTCTGCGCGGCATACTTGAACGCCGCAAAGTTGAGGCACGTGCCAACGACGAACATGGAAAAGCCGCCGAGCCACTGCGGCGTTCGCGACAGCCGCTTACGCTGGTCGGTCGGCTCGGCCAGCCGCTTGTTGATGGCGAGCTTCATGATGTTCGTCCTGCGCGCAGAGACGAATGCAACAAACAAAAAGGGCGATGCAAAAAAAACCAGCGTCAGTTCCTCTGTCCTCCCAATATGCCCGTGGCAACCGCCTTGGCCAGCACACGAAGACGCCAAGTCAAAAAGAAGCCTCATGCAGGGCCGGCCTCACCCCGCTTCCCACCGTTTCATTGATGCAACCCCGCCCGCGATACGTACCCGAGGTTGGCCGACACACAGCCGACCAGCAGCAATAGGATACCTGGCCACGACCCGCCCACCTCCCATCCTAGGTTGGCAAAGGGGTTGAACGAGAGCATGGCAGCGACCGTATGGGACACCCCCCCGACGGAGGCGCGCACGCCGCGACCGTCGCTCCGCCGAACGCCGCGACCGCGGTGGCACCAATGCCTCCCAGCGGCAAGGCGCCGCGACAAAAGGCGTGCCCGCGGGGGGGGGGGGTCGCGGGCAGTCGGCGACGCCGGCTGACGCGGCCCAACGGCAGCGCCCGTATGAAACGCGCGCCACGCCTCCAACCTCACACCAATGGGACGACCAACGGCAGCCGGCGGGGACGGCGTCCACGCCGCCCACTCCCGCCCGCGGCCGTCGCGCGCGAGTCGCCGCGGCGCACTGCGGGGCGGACAGGCGGGCGGGTCGGGGGCGGCGCCACTCAACGGGCGCCGGGGCTGCCGGTCGGCCAACGCACGGCGCGTGCGCGGCGCGTTCCCAGTCGAGACGGTCAAGCGCCTGACACCGCTGGGGGCGAACGGCGGGCAGCGCCTCGGTCGCGGTGGTGGGTGTGTGCTTGCGGGTGGATGCGGGGCAGGGAGCAGGTGAGCCGTTTGGGATGTGGGTGACGGCGAACAGTTTGCGGTTCCCATTCGAACGAAAGATTCTGTAGTCAGATTTCTTAGGGTTCGCGAGGGCACGTATTGCCTTCCAGTCATACTTTGTGTTCATTGCTGGAAAATAAATGGTGTAGTTGACAGGGATCAATACACATGACGCCGGTGTGTCGTCTTCGTGGTCGCCGCGTCCACCTCCGAGTTGCAATCCCCGCCGCGCTCGCTGTGCGCCCCTTGTCCCGCACCGACCTGCACTACCACTCCGTCCGAGATGCCTTCGTCCGATCCGTCCGCCACCCCGCCCCGGGGCGACTGGAAAGAGGCCGCCCTCGTCGTCCGCCTGTCCACCACGGAACTGCGGGTGCACCTGCGGGAGCTCCTCCGCCGCCCGGCCGACGACGCGGCCGCCGCCGACGGCGTCGCGGCCATTGCCCGCGCCTGCAACGCCGTGGAGGGTGTGTTGGCCGCCCTGGCGGTGGCTGCTGCCGAGGACGACTCGGCCTCTGACGTTGACGACGATGATGACGACGACGATGACGACGACGGCGGCGGTTTCTCGCAGAGTGGCGCCGACCTGGGCGGCGGCGTCAGAGGCAGCGACTTTTGGGAGCAGCTGCCACCACCCCGTCTGCAAGGCGGCCGCGAGGCCGACGGTGGCGTTCCGTCTAGGCGGGAGCGCCCCCGTGGCCCGCGCCTGTCGGAGCGCTCCATGACGGGGGAGGAGCGGGATATGGCCGCCGCCATCACCGCCGTCGTGGCGGCCGTGACGGCCGTTGTGGAGTTTTACGAAGCCGACGAGCTAACCGAGCCCCCCTGGGCAGAGGCACCCCTGCCCACCCACCACGGCGACGGCGGCAGCGCCCGCAGCGCCCGTGGCGGCAGCGGCAGCGGCGGCAACCACCCCCCTGCCGGCGGCAGCGGGGGCGCCCCCCCTGCCCAGCGCGTCGTCGACGCCCCCCCCCCCCCCCCCCCCCCCCC
>ENA-ORXR01002660-ORXR01002660.1-marine-metagenome-genome-assembly--contig:-NODE-2660-length-16771-cov-7.810950_pt1 | contig 16771 bp, 11 predicted proteins | sample MGYA00237866_ERZ511479 | MGnify/ENA metagenome assembly ERZ511479 | reverse complement strand
TTTCGTACTTTATTCGACTACGTCGAACTCATTCGTTCTTGCCTTGATCCATTTTGAACAATTCTAAATCCTTTTCCTTCATCTAAAAACAGAATTGGTATTAGGTCTTGAAATTGTAATTACTGCTTTTGTACAAAAAAATAGTCCCCAACCTTGATTCTAGTGTAGGAGACTATTCTGATCTAGTATACATTTTTATTTCAGGTATTCTAGTGTATTTACCATTTCATATTTAGGACTACGCTTTATAAATTCTTTTAAGAAAGCAGCGTGACTACCTCCAGAAAGTATAAAGATTCTGTCTTCCTTTGTCGTTTTAATTCTATTTAGGTTAGAAAAAATTCTTAAGTTTCTATGGTAATACTTAGCAGCTTCGTCTGCTCCTTCGTATCCATCTTTAGAACCTATATATGTCAATAGATCGGCATTGACGTTGATTAGAAAATCCAAACATTTAGCAGTATTTCCTAATTTTAATCTCTCTAGGGTAGTAAGTTTATCTTCATCTACATTCAGCTCTGGATACAACTTGAAAGGGTTAGAATAGAATTCATTAATAGTGGAAGGATCGATTTCATTTTTTATTTCACTACCTATGTTATAATTATATGACATTTCATAGTCTATACCGTATATGCTATCTACTTTACATATTTTACCCACCTCAAAAGCGATGAGCCCTACCTCTCCATAGAAATCAGAGGAATCATTCGGATTCTGTAGACATTTCTGGTATTCAGAGCTTAGTTTAGCTTGCTCGTCTAGCGGTACTTCGACACAGATAACTGTTGGTTTAAATTTTGCAATCATCCCAGCAATTTTCTTCGTATCTGCCTGGTTTTTTTTGTCCTTTTCATCAAACTCTACACTGTATGCGTCTGATGTAGTGCCCATGTGAAAGGTAGCAAAGTTTAGAACTTTTATTTTATCCGTTTCTACCAGATTGGGTGTCGTGTTTTTATAATTTATTTTTTCTAGTTTCCCGAGACATATTGTCAATATTACTAAGGCTATTGCAGGCATTAAGTTTTTCATATATTATAGTTTTTTAGTTGTTATCAATTCTAGCAGTTCAAGAATCTAGGTCTGATTTAAAATATGGTTATTTTTGTTAATTTTTATAATCTTCGGTCATTACTTTTTAGCTAATACGGTATCTTTTTCTCGTAGTTTTTTGAATATCAGTATATGTAGAAAAACTATAGTGGGTGGAGCGAAAGCGGGAATCCAACTAAATGGGAAAGTTCCGAATTGCTGAACGCCAGCCTCATTATTTGCCATCGCGAATTTAGTAAGGATTATGGCAGTGGATAATACAGATATAATATCCACTAGTCCTATAATATTCCATATCCATGCAAGTGACCTAGCATAGGACTTTCCTTTTTTTAGAGCTGCTACAACAGGGAAAACCAGAATAGCTGAGATAATGTCACCTGTACCACCGACGAAGGCAAATTCTTTAGGTATCGCATCATAGAAGTATACCAGAAAGAAGAATACCCCTACAAATCTAAACACGTGGATATAGATAAGTTGTTCTAATGTAATATGCTTAAATGCGATTCTGAACCATTCTCTCTTCTGTACGTAGAATATGTAGAATAGAAAAAGAGGAATCACAGTGAATATAATTATTCTTGGTGGCAGGATATTCTTTTCGAAAAATCCAGTTAATGAGATGATTGCAATTACTAGAAAATAGGTCCAGTAAAAGAGAAATATTCTTTTCCTAATGATAGCGCCATTTTTAATGTTTCCATTTTGGTAGGCAGATGTAATCGCATTAGTAATCAAATATACGGGAATAGTGCTGAAACAAAATATAAATATTATTGACAGCCAGAGAGGAACTTGTGTTATTGATATTTCCATAATTATCTTTTTACAAATATGGACTAACTAATTGGATATAAAATTGCCCTATGACAACTCTTGTATTTCTTTTCGTATTCTACTCAGGGAATACTTAGTGATGCCTAAGTAGGATGCGATGATATGCAATGGTACTTTTTCTATTATTTCTGGATTTTTATTTTTTAGATGTAAATATCTTTCTTGAGCAGTTTCTTTATGCAAGGCTATCATTCTTTTATTTACATAGGCATAATTTAAGGTAAGTAGCATTCTGCCCCATTCTCTAAACTCTGGTATAGTATGAAAACAATGCTGGACATTGTCATAACTTATACCGTATAGAACACAATCAGTGATAAGTTCATAATTTTCCACACTAGGCTTTTGTTCAAAAAATGATAGATAATCATTCAGGAAATCTGGAGCTGAGTAGAATCTTGTGGTCACTTCATCACCATTTATATCTATAATATAACATCTTATTATGCCTGATTCTAGAAAATAGGATCTCTTACTTGTCTTTCCATCTTGGATAAGTAGTGAACCTTTAGTAAGTGATTTTACTGAAAAAAAACTAGAAATCAATTCTGCTTTTTCATCAGGCATAGACTTTATATTCTTAAGGTATTCTTGGAGTTTCATTATGTGTGATTGATGTGATCTTTAGTAGCTACTATATGTTGTTATATCAGACTAGTGGGATCATTATAATATAAGACCAATTTAGTATTAAATCTTCTGATTCTATGAGCCAAAATTAAAATTACTTTCTAATACTAAAACCTTCGACACAGAGACTTTTTCTTGTGAAAAAAAAACTATGGTTTAGAGTACCCAATACATAGATATAATCTTATTATTTTCGAAATTTAGTTAGTCCATAGTTTGTAAAATTCATTAGAGCACTTCTATAATTATAGTAGTCAAATAAGCAAATTTACATTCATTATTTACCATCTAAATTCTTCATTAATCGTTTGGAGTTTTACTTCTTATGGAGAAGAAAGTATAAGAATAAGATAAGTATAATGATACACTATATGTAATGTACTTTCCTTTTCTTACGAAAACTATTTTTTTCTTCTCTGAGCTAGTTATTAATGTATTACTTTGTGTGACACAAAGATGCATAGTCATCACTCACCCCTATACATCTACTTTTTAAATTTTGTTTTTACACATGACTTTTAAAGAAAGACAAGCTCTTGTAACACCCTATTTTGAGACCCATAATATTGACAAATACTAAATAGTGCGATACTGAATTACGGTAATCGTTCTCATCAATAGGTCACCTATTAAAATAGTTAGATGAAAAAAATAGCAATCTATACACTATCGAGAGAGACATTTAGTTCTTTATTTAAGTTTTTACTTATTTTAGTTCTATTGTTTACATCCTTATTTGCTCAGGCTTAGTGGCTAGAGTGGTAATCATGAAGTTAGATGGCGATGAACGGAAGATCATTCCTGGAAGTGATCTTATTTCTACAAAATAATTATTTTCTTATTTCCTAAAGATCATAGATAACTCCACTGTTCAAGTAGGAGCATTCAGATTTAATCATATAAGAAGAAAATGTAATATGATAGTATAAAAATTTGATGCCTAATACATATTAGATCAGGATTGAATAGCTATATTGTGAGTATTATTAAGTTTTCTTTCAACTATATTTATTAAAAAATATCAATATTTCCGCTCTATAATATATTATGAGTTCGACTATAATAAAGAATCCTAAAATAAGTATAGATCCAGATTTGCTGAAGAAATTGGCTACAGACACGGACGAGATGGGACAAGTCATTGTCCACTGTTTGTGTAAGGCTCCTGCAAGTTACAGTAGTTACATACGTATATGGCCATCTACTTTTTTATTTGATTTACATTCAGCTCATAAGAGTAAGTTACTTTTTGCAGAGAAGATAAATATGTTTCCAGAATGGCTGGAAGTACCAGCAGGTAGTTCTTATGTTTTTACGCTTATTTTTGGTGGGCTTCCATCGTCCTGTAAGTACTTTGATCTACAAGAAGTTATTCCTCAGTCAGGAGGATTTGCTGTACATAAGATATCGAGAAATGATACAGATGTCTATTTTGTACAGGTATAATTCTGATCTTAGTTTGACAAATGCTTTCACCAAATAGATCTATTCTCTTAAAATTATTTAATCTTCATTCTTTATTTACAATCTTATAAGGTAAAAGCAGATACTATCGAAAACAGAAAAGAGTTTTTCATCATTTTGGCTTTCATATCGATTTACTTTATATGGGGGTCTACCTATCTATGTGTTGCCTATGCTGTAGAGGAGATACCTCCTTTTTTTATGGCAGGTATTCGATTTTCATTAGCTTCCATGTTGATATTTATCCTTAGAACGATCTTTAGACAATATAGAGCAGTTACTAGAAAGCAGATCAAAAATGCGATCATTGCTGGTTGTTTATTCTTGACAATAGGCAATGGAGGTGTAAGTTGGGCTTTACAGTTTTTAGATTCTGGTTTTGCGGCCTTATTGATCTCTGCTCAGCCACTGGTGCTTATTCTCATGATGTGGGTTTATGATAAGAAACCCATGCCGGCTAAGACTTGGGTAGGTGTAGTACTGGGAATAGTAGGTATTTATTTACTGGTTTCGCAATCGGCTTTAGTGAGTCAAGAAGGGCAGATTTTTGGCTTAGCAGTTGTGTTTCTTTGCCTTGTAGGCTGGGGAATAGCTAGTATTTTTACAAGCAAAGCCGATATGCCTAAATCATATTTCACTAACTCCGCTATCCAGATGCTGGTAGGTGGGCTATCTCTTATTTTCATTAGTCTTTTTGTAGAGGATCTGAACATGGAATGGGGAGAAGTGAGTTCCACAGCTTGGTATGCCTTAGCCTATCTAGTAGTATTTGGTTCGGTTATCGCCTTCACTTCCTTTAATTTTTTACTAGCCCATGTGTCTCCAGAGAAAGTGGCCACTAGTACTTATGTCAATCCTATTGTAGCCATGATACTAGGCTTTTACTTCAGAAATGAGCTTGTCACTACTCAGTCCATTGTTGCATCAGGTATCTTACTGATGGGTGTTTATTTTATCAATATGAATAAACCTCGCAAGATTAAGAAATTGTAAGTAAATGCAGATCATTTCTTTTAAATCCTTCAAATTAATTTACAGACAAAAAATATTAATAAAAGGGAGCCTAGGATTTATAAGTTTTATGCAACTTAGCATTAGATTTACAAGAGGATAATGCTGGTGAGCTATATAGTATTCAGCGCAGAACCTTACAATAAGGTGATATGTGATCTACTTGGTTTAAAGAAATAAAATGATTTTGTAGCATATGAAGGTACATTTGATAAAAGAGTATATCGAAAAATATAAGACGTTTCTGGATTCAGAGATACCTTATTACGAAGCGTACAAGTGGGAGTGTGTGTCTAATTTTCAGGAGCACTGGAACCTAGGTGCGGAGGATCTCAGAACGATGTATAAGCAATCTCTTTCTAGTATCTATTCAGCAAAACTATGGAAAGGAAGTAAGAATTCGCCAAAGTCTGTTATGCTTAAGTATTTCAAGTCTAATCCAGAGTTTGCAAGGGATGCATTTAGAGACTTGTTTAATGAAGAACTAGAAGTCATTCTTCGAATGGATAGATTCTCCTATCATTGTGATCAGTTGTTACCGGAGTTGATAAAATTTGACAGAAAAGCCGATAGACATTATCATGATGATTTCAGAATTTTGTCTGTTTACTTAGCGCTGAAGTATCCACAGAAATACTGCGTATTCGACTATAAGCCGTTTAAGAAAATGATGGTCAAGTTGGAGACACAAGATGTTCCTGCAGAATTCGAAATAGGGAGATTCTTTAAACTAATGCAAGGCTTGTATAAGATACTTATAAAAGATAAGGAGCTTCTGGAAATTCATGCAAAGAAAATAGAGGGAGAGGAATTCTATAAGGAACCTTGTATGATGTTAGTTCATGACTTTTACTGGTGTTGTAATCAGGACGAATATGGTATAGATAAGTTATGAGCAAAAGGAATGTAACGCTAATATTTATACTTGTAGGATCTCTCATATGCGGTGTAGGTATAGGGTATCTTTCTAAATTTATAATAACTGACGGAAAGCTAGCATCTATAAAACCTGAAGAAACAAGCAAGTGGATTATATTCGCTGGAATCATAGGGTCGTATTTTTTCGTTACTGTTTTCCACGAGCTAGGACATCTATTGACGGGCTTAGCTCTTGGTTTTGGTTTTACACTTTTTGTAGTTGGGTTCCTTGGTATTCGTAAGAAGGAAGATGGAAAGATAGAATTCTATCTTAACAAGGAGTTGGGTTATTTTGGTGGGGTAGCAGGTACAAGTCCTATGCGTCATGATCCTAAGAATATAGACATCATGTCAAAGATAATTCTAGCAGGCCCGATAGCATCTTTAGTTCTGTGCTTCTTGTGTGTATTTCTTATTTCAGTGCTAGCGGAGCCTTATGATTTTTTCGCTATGACGACAGGTCTTATGTCATTTGGTATTTTTCTAGCAACGACCATTCCATCCAGAACGGGCATCTTCTACACAGATAGAAAAAGATATCAGCGTCTGCGCTCTGGAGGCGTAGAGAGTAAGATAGAAGCAGCAATAATGGAGGCTAGTGGACTGATGATGAGTGGGGAGTCTTTGCTAAGTATGCAAGAAGAAAGTATAGATGTTATGCAACAAGATGAGTTAGTTTTTATGAGATATCTAGGACTTTACTACAAGTGGAAATATCTGAAAGAAAAGAAATCAGATGACGTTTCAGAAATTGTCTCTATGATAAAAGATATGGGAAAAGACATGCCAGCATCTATGACCAAATGGATGAATACGGAGTTGTCAAAAGAGAACTAGACTTATGCAGTTAGGCTTAATCATCTAAGTAATAATGCTTTCTAGACTCCTGTTAAAAATCAAGGCTGAACCAGTTTCTTAACATGACTGAATTAACTCACAGAATGGTTACGATAATCTACAAGTGAAAAAACTGCGATAAAGCATTACTTTTTTATTTAGCACAAAGTAGTTAAAGTAGGTACAAATCAAAAAATATCCCCTTATAACACATTCCTTATTAACTGCAGAAACTCCGATAAATCTTAGGCATCAAGAAACAATCTTCAGCTTACTATAACCTTGTGCATTTTTCTCCATAACAATCTGTACATGGATCCTTTCTTTCAGCGCTTCTACATGGGAGATAACACCTACTGTCTTCTGGCTTTCGGACTGTAATTTTTCCAAGGTGTTCAGTGCAATTTCAAGTGTTTCCTGGTCTAAGGTTCCGAATCCTTCATCGATGAACAAACTGTCTAGGCTAACATTCCTAGACGCCATATCTGATAGGCTTAGCGCTAGAGCAAGACTAATAAGGAAAGTTTCTCCTCCAGACAAGGTGTTGACACCTCGCTCTATATTGCCCTGATACTGGTCTACAACTCTTAGCGGCCCGCTATCACTTGCTGGCTTGTCTAATATGTATCTATCAGAGAGATGTTTCAGCCTTTTGTTAGTGAAGACAAGTAGATTTTGTAAGGTAAGACCCTGAGCAAAATTTGCAAATTTATTACCATTCGCATCTCCGATCAATTTATTCAGTAAATGCCATTGCTCTAATTTAGATCTTAGTTTGTTTATTTCTTCTTCTTTATTTTTCTTCTTAAGGCGATGCTCATCATCAAGTTTTATTTTACCTAATATGTCTTGAATTTCCTTAATTAGGTTGTCTCTTTTGATTTGCTTCTTTTCTAGTTCATCTGAAATTTCGGTTAGTTGGAAACTACTGACGTCATTGTTCTGATGAGCTTTTATCTCCGTGCGGATATTTTCTATCTCCGTATTTAGTCTCAATCTAGAATTATTTAATAATACTTTTTCTTCCTTGTAACTATTTAGGGTTTCTTCATTAAGAAGCAGTTCGCTTAGTTCTTCTATAGTCGGAATTTCTAAGTCTTTTAGATGAGGTTTTAGTTTGGCGCTTGCTAGTGCTAGTAATTTATCAGCTCTTACTAAATCCGCGGATTCTCTAGAGATTGCTTTAGTATTCTCTTGGATACTATTTTCAAAATTATTGAAATTGTCTTGTAAGTTATTACATTCTTCAGTGGGGTTATCTCCTTCATATAGCAGGTTCTTCTTAGCTACGATCTCTTTGTGGCTTACAATAATAGCTTTTAATGCCTCATATTCCTTACGGAGGCTGTTAATTACCTTAATCTCTCTAACTGCTTCTATGGCCGCATCTAAATTATTTATTTGATCAGATATTTGATTTATACGAGGGTCGATAGCTTCTAGATTATCTTCTAATTCAGAATATTTTTCTAATAGTTTTTGGATCTCTGCTTGCTTGTTTTTATTATATTCTTGATGTTGTGCTATGTCTTTTCTATTGAGTTCTAGTTTAGCAATAGCAGATGATCGTTGTTGTTCTAGAGTTGACTTCTCTTTTCTTATCTGGGCTGTCGCTAATTTAGCAGCAGCTATTTTCTTAGAAATTCCACTCTGTTCTTTTTCAGGAAGGTGTACGGTGTAAGGATGATCAGCCGAACCACAAAGTGGGCAAGCATCTCCCTCCTTGAGTGAAACTCTATATTCTTCTAATGACGCAATTTTAAGTGCGTCTTCTAATTGTTGCTGTAATAGTTCTTCTATTTTGATTTTGTCGTTCAGTTTTATCTCTAAATCCTTAAGCATAGTTTTTGCATTTTCGGAAATAGGAAGGAGTTCTTTTATTTTTTCTTGCTTTGTTTCTATAGTGTTTTGTAAATCTGATTTTGCCTTGCTTAGAGTAGATAAGCTTTGATAATTTTCTTTCGATGCCTTTAGGTCTTTTAATCTTTGGACGTGTATGTTTATATCCTCTTCTAGACTTATCTGAGCTTTTCTAATGAGAACTGATTTTTTTTGCTCTATAAGTTCTAGATCGCCTAATGCTTTCTCGGGATGATTATCTAGCGGATAGGAAAATTCTGCTTTGAGTTCGTTAATTCTTTTTCTTAGATCTTCTCCTTTTGATTTGTTTGTGTTTCTTGCATTGACTAAGTCTTTTACCTTGTCTTCAAAAATGGTCATTACATTTTTAAAGTTATCTTTTGTAACATCTTCTTTAGTTAACCTACTCATTTTCTGAATTGTATTATGGAGTCCTTCTTGAGCGGCTTCTAATTCAGATTTATATCTTTTTAAGTTTTCATTAGTTTTATAGGTATTATTTTTTGTCTCTTTATAAGAAACAATATCAGCGTTTAGAGGAAGTACCTTGTCATGTTGTTCCAGTTTTTTGTTATTGGAAGAAAATTGTTCTATTCTAAAATTGAGAATTTTATCTGCCTTATTTTTCTCTTGGAGATTTGCGTTAAGTTTATTTAGATTTTCTTTTGTAGTCTTCTGTTTTCTAAGAGCTTTTATGTTGGTATCTAAGCGGGTTTGCTCTTCTTCTTTATCTTTTATTCTACCCTCTAATTCTGTTCTTTCTTTCTCATTGAGTAGGATTATATCTTCTATTCTCTGAAGTTGAGCTTCTACCGTTTCCTTGACTTCTTTATGCTTTAGAAAAACTTGTTCTCCTATTTTTCTATAGATATGTGTTCCTGTTAGATTCTCTAGGAGTTTACCCCTTTCGTTTTTGTCTGCTTTTAGAAACTTGGCAAATTCTCCTTGCGATAGAATAATTGCTTTGACAAACTGATCATATTTAAGACCAATTATTTTTTCATTTTTCTCCGGAACTTCTGATTTCTTTAGATCTAGATATTGTCCATCACTAGTTTGTAAGGTCATCTCGTAATCTTTGAGTTTTCCCTTTTTAGTCTTACTTACAGACCATTTAGATATATAGCTTTGACCATTTATTTTATAGCTTATACAAGCATTAGCTTCTGAGGTGTGATGGGTGAGAACAGAACCCTGTGTTATCATTTCGTTTTTAGAAATTGATTTTCCGAACCTAGGTATTTTATTGAATAACGCTAAGGTGATAACATCCAGTAGGGTAGACTTTCCAGAACCAGTAGGTCCTAGGATAGCGAAGATACCGGCACTCTTTAGCGGCAGTTCGTCAAACGATACTTTGTGCGACCCCTTAAGGTTGTTAATATTAGTAAAACTGATTTCTATGATCTTCATGCCAGGTCAGATTGTTCTATATTTTCTAATAGTTCTAGGAAGGTATCCTTTAACGCCAGCTTGATTTCAGCAGATAATTCTTCTAGTTCTAGCCTTTTGTCAAAAACATCTTGAGGCTTTAAATCTTCTATATTACTACCTTCTACATAGAGATCAGAAGTATCTTTCATACCGGTGATAAAAGCTGTCTTACTTTTAAGGATAGAAAATTTTTCGTTTTCGGCATAGAGTTCCGTTAGGTTTTCTACCTGCGATAGAACGCTAGCGCTGAATGTATCTTCCTTTATTTCTAATTCTAGGAAAGAGGGAAGCTGGTAAGTTGGTTGATACTCCAGTAGTTTGTTTTGCACTTCTTTTAGTGATCCTGAGAACCTCCTTAGCTCTCTAAATTTAGGAACAGCTATTACCTGAGCTGGACCTAATTTGTTTTCTATGAGTTCCAGTATAAGAATACACTTATTATCAGATCGTTCAGAAAAGCTAAGAGCTATCGGAGAGCCAGAATATCTTACTTTATCATTTTTAGCAACACGCTGGGGCTTATGTATATGACCCAGAGCTACATAGTCAAAACCATCAAACACACTATCTTCTACAGCCGCTGCATTGCCTACATGAATATCTCGTTCGCTTTCGCTGACCTCTGCTCCTACAGTGAATAGATGTCCCATAGCGATGACTGGTGTATCAGGGTACCTATTCTTGCTTTTTGTATATAAGGCACGATAATGGTTTAATATGCCTGCTCTGATTGCCTCTGTTCGTGTTTTGTGCTGCGCATCTGTTTTTTTATCTCTAAGATCCTTATCCCTAAGGAAGGGGACAGCTGCAACAATAAGTTCAGGCTCATCATTTTTATTTGTAAAAATAATAAGTTCATCCTCTATATTTTCGGTGGCACCTCCTATGACTGTAATGTCAAGGGAGGCAAGGATTTCTTTAGGAGCATTCAGTAGACCTACAGCATCATGATTACCACCTGTAATAATGATTTTGAGTTTATGGGAAATCAGTTGTTTTAGAAAACCATAATACAAAGCTCTATCACTAGCTGATGGATTAGCTAGATCAAAGATGTCACCAGAGACCAAGAGAAGGTCTACCGATTCTTCCTCTATTGTAGTTAGCAGCCAGTCAAAGAATAACCTAAGTTCATCCTGTAAAGGATGCTTGTGCAAGACCTTGCCTATATGCCAATCTGCCGTGTGTAAAATTTTCATCTGGTAGGCTATTATGTTGGTTTTTTTTAAGAATCTAAAGTATGATTTCGCTAAAGTATAAAGATATATTTATAAAAATAGAATATGTTTTTTTGGGATAGAGAATTCATCTAGTAAAAATGAAAAAATATCATTAAAAATTTTTAGAAAAAGTAAGGTCATAAATAATAGGATAATAAACACTGAATGAAAATAATACATATATTAATATTATTTATATGTAAAAATAGAATAGGTCTTAATATTTTTTTAACAAATTCCCAAGCCACGGTTAGGTTCCAAAATGTATTATATAAGTGTAGATCGTTACAACACACCATGAAAGCATTGGTGGAGATTTTGATCTGAACTGATATTAGCATAAAGGAATTATAGCCCCTAATAAGCAAAATTTTTTTTAGAAAAATAGCTTTAGCAATCGATCATTTATGAACTAAAATTAGTAGAGTTTACAGTCAGCAAATAAATAGGAATTCATTATGTCACGCAATAGCAGATTATCATTCGGCAAATGACATTTGTAATCCTTAAGAACAGCATCCATATAAACAGTCTCAGAGGGAAAGCCTTTGTGAAAATTAGAAATTATTATGTACTACAGCTTTATTAGTAACATCATTATGTAGTATTATTTTAAACAAATTATGTGTGAAAATGGAGCATAAGATTTCTAAAAGAATTTGTCAAGATCAAGGCGAAAAACGCAGTCATAGCCTTAGCTACGACGAGTATTTTCAACGAAGAAATTGGCTAATTCTATAGAAATATATGCTGTATTCTCTAGCATAAATTGTTTTAACCTTAAAAATGTTAAAATTATGAGTACGCTTTTAATTAGTATTATCGTAGTAGCCGCAGCAGCAATGGTAAGTAGTGTTTTATCTTATTTTGATCGCTTACCGAATGCATAAGCTGTAGCTGATCAAGCAAGTAATAAAAGCCCGCATTAGAATCTCAGATTCTAATGCGGCTTTTTTTATAAAAGCTAAATGTATTTGGCTATTTTAGCCGCGTCACTATCCATTCAAAACATGCAGCGCAATAACCTATTAGCAATAGTTAGCTTTTTTAGTTTTATCTTCTTATTCTATACAGATACACTTTTCTCGCAGAATAATTTTCAAATTACTAAGCTTCCTGATTGGGTAGAGCAGATAGAAAACAAAATGCCACTGAAAGAGGAAGATAAAGATGGATCTTCACGTTTTCTTTTAGTGGATTATCAAAATAATTACGTCCAAAATGAATTTTATAGCCACTTTACGATAGAACTTTTTAATTCAGATGGAGTCCAGAGTTTTTCTGATATTACAATAACATATGATCCTAGTTTCCAAAAGCTAAAATTACATTATATTGATGTTATTAGGGCTGGGAATAGAGTCTCTCGTATAAATAAGGAGAAGTTAAAATTTATTAATTCTGAAGAAGATGGAGACAGATATCTTTACAATGAAGAAATAAAATGCCTCGCGAATCTAGAAGATATAAGGAAAGGTGATATCCTAGATTATAGTTATACTATTGCCGGAAGAAATAAAATATTTGGAGAAGATATTTTCTCTTCTTTATATCAAAATTACAGTTCCAAAGTGGGTTTAATCTTCCAAAAAATCATAAGTAAAGAACCTCTTGTATTTAGTTATTTCAATGGTGCTGAAGAGCCTATTTCTGAAGAGAAGAGGGTATGTATATTTATAGATGGAGCATAAATGAGTCAGAAGATCTTATTGTAGAGGATTGGATTCCTGGCTGGTATGATCCATATAAATTTGTTCAGTTCTCTACCTTTAATGGTTGGGAAGAACTTGTAGCGTGGGCACTTCCATTATATGAAGTTGATAAATCTTCAATCCAAAAATTGATTAAGTCTTACGAGGGAATTGCTAAGGAGAAAGATAGGTATAAGGCTGCTTTAGAAGCTATTAGATTTGTTCAGGACGATATTCGATATTTGGGTTTTGAGGCAGGTATATCTGGTTATAAGCCAAGTAATCCTAATGTTGTAATTAATAGAAGATTTGGAGATTGTAAGGATAAGTCTTTAGTACTATCTTTATTACTCAGGAACCTTGGACTAGAGTCATATCCGATACTTGTAAATACAAGCTTGGGCGATAAAATAAACTCTAGATTGCCGTCACCTTATGGATTTAATCATTGTATTGTAGCATATGTTTATAATGGGAAAGAATATTATATTGATCCCACAATAAGTAATCAAGGTGGTGATCTGGAAAGTCAATATGTGCCTAATTACAAATCTGGACTTAGGATATCGGAAGGTACAAAGTCTTTAAGTTTTTTTGAAGAAGTAAAGCCTAGAAAAATCATTAATGATCTAATCAAATTTGATAGTATCGGAGGATCAGCGAAATTTGATATTGAAACACAGTATTACGGTTACGCTGCGGATAATATGAGAAGTAGCATTGCTTCTAATACAAAAGAGCAATTACAGAATAGCTATGTAGATTTTTATTCTACACTTTATCCTAATCTAGAAGTTTTTAAGGATATGACTTTTCAGGATGATACCAGGGATGGAGATAATATTGTGATTGTTCGTGAGTATTATAAAATACCTGATTTTTGGAATCCCTTATCTGATACAACTCAGTTATCAGCGGAGATCTACCCACTAGAGCTAGCATCCTTGGTTGATCTAGGACCTGGAGCTTCTAGAAAGATGCCTTATTATATGGGAGAAGCAATTGATTTTAGGCAGACTACTACTGTGATATTGCCAGAGGAATGGAGCCTAAGTAATACAGATAATAATATTAGATCTGATTATTACGATTATGAAAGCTCCTGTACTTACAAAGATAAAAAAATAGTAGTGAAATATAACTATACACGAGATTCTACGGATGTTAATGCAGAGGAAGTTTCTAAGGTGCTCTCAGACCATAGTAAAATATTAGATGACATCTTATTACAATTAACATACAATAAGAATGTAGATACTTTTAAACTTAGTTGGTACGGTCTTTTTTTATTTTTAATAAGTGTGATTGGTTCATTTGTTATATGTTACAAGATCTATCACAACTACGATCCGGAACCGCAATCAGATATGTCAGAAGATATAAGCGGGTGGATGGTTTTACCATTAATAGGACTCATTATTAGTCTTATAAGTTTGATATATAATTCCTTTATAGATACAAGTTTGTTTAATGTTAATGTAATTAATAATTTGGTAGAATTGGGCTGGTATAATTACTTGGCTATTATAAGTTTGGAGGAATTTGTAAATAAATTTTTAATGGTTGCTATCGTTTTTCTATTAATCTTATTTTTCAAGAAACGATCTTCACTTCCTCGACTAATGATGTATTATTTTACGTTCTGTTTTGTGATATTAGTCATTGATTATTTTGCTTCCTATTTTTTCTTAGAAGGTCAAAGTAATTTAATAGACCATTATGAAATTCAGAAAGAAATATTAAGATCTATAGTTGTTGCTGGGATCTGGATTCCTTTTTTCTACTATTCTCAGAAGGTAAAAAATACGTTCACCGAGAGAATATAAAAATTTTGATAGTCTGAAATTAAGCGATGTGGGATGGTCTAGATTTCTTTATGACGTAATTCAATATAACTAAAAGTATCCCGGTAGATATCATCAAATCAAATAAAGGATGTATAATGTGCGTCATAATGATATTAAGACGGAATAAAGAGCTAGAAGTATCTCTTTTGGTAAAATATCTTATCGCTATTTGTTGAATTCTAAGTTTTTATGAAGATATGACTTAGTAATAAATAAAGAAAAACTAAATAGTCATTAAACTTTTTGGTTTAAAAGAAAGTTATATATTTGCATTCCCAAAGAAAAGAAATATCGCGGAGTGGAGCAGTTGGTAGCTCGTCGGGCTCATAACCCGAAGGTCGTAGGTTCAAGTCCTGCCTCCGCTACTAGGAGTCTTGTAGATCATTGATTTACAAGGCTTTATTTATTTAGGACGGTCAGACTGCGATCGTTTAGCATTACAAAACTAAAATAAATTCAATAGAAGTACAAATCATAATCTTTTGTAGCAGTGATAAACATCTAACAATAGAATTCTTATTCTATATGTAATTGAATCATGTGAAAATAGGAGCTTAATTTATTTAAGGCTTTTTCTGCACTGAAATGCGTACTGATCTAATAAAACTTAAATTAATTGAAGGTTTTCTCTCGTTTTTTTGAATATACTTGTCAATTATTTAGTGTAATAGAATCTGGGGCAACACGGAATTTTATTTCGGCCTTTCACGGATTGGCATAATAGTTGACTCTGATGTTGTAATTATTCATTACAACTTAGCAACTATGCCATTACGCAAACTCCTTTTGATAATATTCTCCGTATTATTCCTGTTTCATTCTAATATTTTCAGTCAAAAAAATCTTTCTCAAGGAGATCTAGTCATAAGAGGTTTCGATACAGAAATCAACCCCTGTGGTGCTCAATTTATAACATTGAGTGTTTTAAAACCCATTACAAGTTCTACCGAATTTAATCTAACGGTTACAGAATTAGATAGTCAACAAGGTGATAATTGGAATTCTGGCAATGGTGGTATTAAAAATATCACCATTAAGTATTTAGGAACGGATACCTTGCAAGTAGGGGATCAACTATGTATTGTAACCCTATGTGGAATAAGTAATCCAGGAGGCGGTTTCTTAAATATAAGTATCAATAACATAAGCTCAAATGATCAGTTCCTAATAAGTGATACGGGCACAACTCCTTTTCAAGGAAAATTGCTTCCGCGAAACGGGAAGGAAGGATTATTCATAACACAAGGAGAATTCTTTAATGTTGATGACTCCAAATCTCGATTATTAGGAACTGTAATAGATGGACTTATTATCAGTAATTCTGATAATATATCTAGAAATACACCCACAGCATTAAATAATATTAATATACAAATTAGAGATGCTAGAAGGTCTTTCTATGCATATATAAAATGTGAGAATAATGGTGAATGCGAAAGAGAAAAAATAATAGACAAATCAGATTGGATCGTAATAGAAATAGGGGATCCAAACGATTTAGATCTAGAGGCGTTGTGTGCTGAATACTGTGACTTCACTAAGCAGCCTTGTAATGGTGAATTTGACTTTCATATGGATTTTAGCCAATGTTTACTGTCTATAGAAAACCATCCTTGTCCAGACTCCATAAGCAGTACTTATGAATGGTATTGGTTAGATGGTCAAAACAAGATATTAGTTGATCAAGGGACGGGAATTGATATTGATCCTCTCTTAGTTGCTAATAATGAATCTTACGAACTTGTTATTTACTGTAGTGATAGCTGTATAGTTTCGAATACTTATCAATCTACATGTTTCAACTGTGAAGGAGCATTAGAAATTACACAGGTAGAAATAGATGGGAATGGATGCATATTTATTGCCGAAGAAATAACTGATTGTGAATTTCCAATTTATACCTGGCAGTTACAGACTAATGAAGGTCTAATAACTATTCAAGAGTCGTATAATAATCAATTCA
>ENA-ORXR01002659-ORXR01002659.1-marine-metagenome-genome-assembly--contig:-NODE-2659-length-16772-cov-22.871099_pt1 | contig 16772 bp, 13 predicted proteins | sample MGYA00237866_ERZ511479 | MGnify/ENA metagenome assembly ERZ511479 | reverse complement strand
TAGGCTTAACTTCCAATTTTCAGATAGGACGATTCTCAAAATTAATTTACGTTCCACTAAATTCCTAGATGAGCCAATATTTTTATTCATGAAGATTCCATGATAACGCAGTTCAGGCTGGAAGCCTGTGTTACTATGAAATACATCGTCCTACTTCGCGGCATCAATGTCAGTGGCAAAAACAAACTGAAAATGGCAGACCTTCGTGCTATGCTCGAAGGTATGAATTTTGAGCAGGTGCAGACCTATATCCAAACTGGAAATATCATGTTGGAAGCCGACGAAATGCTCAATACTAAATTAGCGGAAAGCATTAAAGCACAAATCAAAACGACTTTTGACTATGATGTGCCGACCTTAGTATTGAGGGTAGGGGAGTGGCGCGATATTTTTCAGAATAACCCTTTTCTCCAAAAAAGAAATGAAGATATTAAAGCACTATATGTTACAATTCTCGCTGAATTGCCTGATAATGAAATGCTTAATGCTGTAAAAGACTTCCAACACAAAGCCGACGAGTTTCAGGTTATCGGTAAAAATATCTATATCTTTTGCCCTGACGGATACGGCAGAACTAAACTTACCAATACATTTTTTGAACGAAAATTAAAAGTCGCAGCTACTACACGTAATTGGAAAACAGTGACAAAGCTGATGGAACTTTCGGAAGAATAGAACGGACTGAATTAAATAAAATGAATACAGAACAATACTGGACAGAACGCTACGAAAATGCCTCAACCGGCTGGGACATCGGCTATGCTTCTACGCCGATAAAAGCCTATTTTGACCAATTGGAAAATAAGAATTTGAGTATCTTAATTCCGGGGGCGGGGCGTGGTTATGAAGCGGAATATCTTCACCGTGAGGGTTTTACGAATGTATTTGTATTGGATGTTTCGGAATTGCCGCTACAAGATATACAAAAGCGTGTGCCGGATTTTCCGAAGGAGCAACTCATTCAGGACGATTTTTTCGGACACGAAAGTAGATATGATATTATTGTAGAACAGACCTTTTTTTGCTCATTTCCTCCTACAAAAGAAAATCGTACAGCCTACGCCAAAAAGATGTACGAACTACTCAATCCGGGCGGCAAACTCATCGGTTTGTGGTTCGATATTCCATTGACAGGCGATATGGAGAAGCGTCCTTTTGGCGGTTCACGCGAAGAGTATCTCACTTATTTTGACCCATATTTTGAAGTAAAAATTTTCGAACCTTGCCATAATTCGATACCGCCGCGAGCAGGGAATGAGTTATTTGGAATTTTCACAAAAAAATAATATTAATTCTGAAAAACACTTACTACTACAACGAATTTGATATATTATTTTGTAATCAATTCTGATTGATTGCTGCTTTTATTGAAAAAATAAATATAAGATGCAACCATTTAAGAATAATGCTATTCTTAATTAATAAGATTGTTATATTTTTTTTATAACTTACAATCATATCTGAACTTATTTACACACCATTTATTTACCACCCGAATTCTGCATTTTCGTCAGTCCTAAGTAATCGAACAATACCGATGCAGAACAACAGGTACAAAAACTATTCACTATGAGAATTTTTACAATCACACTCATTTTGGCATTGACATTTTGCTATAGTCATGCCCAAAGTCCGACTTTCACAGGCAATGCTGCCGCTGATTTCCTAAACACACCGGGGCATCAATTTTTCCTTGATTTTGCAGACGATGTGGGCTTGCCCGATGCTGCACCCAACAACACGGTCAGCGGTTGGGATATTCGTACTGCTTTCTTTTATTATGACGATGTGGCAGATGACTTGTATGTGGGAATTGATTTTGGCGGTATTTTTAGCGATGCTGAAGGCAATGGTAATCCATCTACCTCTGCACCCTGGCTCACTGCACTGAATGGCATAGACCACCCTAATTTGAGTAATACAGAGGGCTTTGTTTTAGCTTTTGACAATGGTGGCGACGGCAATTACGATACATATATTGGTGTGTCCCGGATGGATGATATCGCCAAATTCGGATTGTACCAATTTACTTCAAATATAGATGTTGCACCCGATCAGTTTCCGGTAGCGGCTACGGGTTCGGTTGCTTTACATGCTGATACTTTTGATGAAGATAAACCTGATTTAGAGTTTGTTATCGAAGATATTTCCAACTATGTAGATGAACTTTGCGGCGTTGATTTTACCATTTTTGCCGGAAGTTATGAGGATGGTCCTGTCGGAGAAGATCACCTTTATTCCCGACTCAATTTTTGTGAGTCGCTGCCCGTGACCTTTACGGATTTTGAATCATCTACCAAAGGCAGACGGGTACAATTGGATTGGAATTTGGCAACAGAAATCAATAACGATTATTTTGAAATTCAACATGCTGCTGATGCCAATAGTGCTTTTAAGACTATTGGAGAAGTAAATGGGAGTGGCACGACTTCCGCGCCAACTGCCTATACATTTTATCACGATACTCCTGTAAAAGGGAATAATTATTACCGTATCAAACAGGTTGATTTTGATGGAATTGTGTGGTATTCATGGGTGATTATAGAGGAATATGAAGGTGCAGACGGCAGTACAATTGAAGTTTACCCAAATCCGAATAAAGGTGAATTTATGCTTGGATTACCCACGATAGTTGCTGATACCGAGGCATTTATACGGGTTCTGGATGCCACAGGCAGAACCGTTATGGAGGAAACGACGATGCTTCAGGCAGGTTTGACTTCTTATCCGATTAATATGAAAGGACTACCGGAGGGATATTATTACGCCTCGCTTGCCTTGCACATTACAGGAAGCACTTATAATAAAGGCTTTTTTGTTAGGTAGTTTGGTTTGTTGAGTGATTGGGTTTATTGAGTTTATTAGGTTTATTGAGTTATTGAGTTTATAAAGTTTATTGAGTTTATAAAGTTAAAACGATATAGAATGAATTTCGGAACTGTTCAATATTCTGTGTCACGCAGAGAATTGATTATCAGACCTCTGCGCCCTCTGCGTGACACACTTTTTTGAACACTCTCGAATTTCGCGAAGCGAAATTTTCGCTAATAAACTCAATCAACCCAATCAACTCAATCAACTCAATAAACCCAATCAACTCAATCAACTCAATAAACTCCCACTCGCCCTGTCACACAAATTAAGGATATTTTACATGCCAATGCAGCCTCTTACCCTTCATGGTCGTCTTATCTGAAAAATGAGTTTAGTTTTTTTTAAATAAATGAGAAAAAATATTACATTTGAGTATTCATGAATATAAAAAGTGTTGTATTTAAATTGATTATATTGTTTTAATAAAATTTTTTTCAAAAAAAAATGCTCAACGGATATCCGCTTTACCACCATTTTTTAACAATCAACCACTGCCACTATGAGATTAAAATTTACCCGTACTATTCTAACCACATTATGTTTATTTGGATGTTTGGTGTTATTTGTGAGCTATGAAGACGGACCTGCAAGTAACGGAAATGCGTGGATAGGCGCACCCGGCGAATCCGGCGTGACCTGTGGAACTTGCCACAGTAATCCCGGAGCTTTTGGTTTTGTGAATATCGACATCACGATGCACACGATGGGAGGTGTGGAGGCTACGAACTATGTACCCGGCAATACTTACACGGTAACAGTGATAGTCAATCCCGAAGTCGGTGCACCTGCCGGATACGGATTCCAAGCTGTTGCGCTTGATGTAGCCAATAATAATGCAGGAACATTTACATCCGAAAGCGATATCATAAGCATCCGAACACTCAACGAACGTTTGTACGCTGAACACAATATGCCCTCTCCTTCGCGGACTTTCGCCCTTCGATGGGAAGCTCCTGAGACAGATATAGGTGACGTGACATTTTATGCATCCGGCAATACCGTCAATGGTGACGGCACTACCGCCGGAGATAGCGGTATAGGAACTGCTCCCGCCAAGCTAACCGTTGGTTCAAATACTTCACTTGCGGTGGAGTTGGTTACCTTTGAAGCAGAGCAATCCTTTAATAGTGTATTGTTGAAATGGATAACGCAGACGGAATCCAATAGTGATTATTTCGCATTAGAACATGCACCGCAAGGCATTGATTTTAAAGAAATTGCGACTATACCTGCCGTGGGTTTTTCTACTGATATTCAGGCATATAGTGAGTACCACATTACGCCAAATAACGGATTGAATTATTATCGTTTGAAGCAAGTAGATACAGACGGAACATTCAAATACAGCGATATTATCGTATTTGAAATGAACAAAAAAGACCGTCCAACACTCGAAGCCATTCCGAACTTAATAGCTAATAATACAAGCATCTTTTTCCATAATAATATGGGCTATACATTCCGGTCGGAAGTGCGCGTACATGCGATGTCCGGGCAGTTGGTGAGTACCTATCCCTTTGAAATTTTACAGGGAGAAAACCGCCTTGAATTAGATTTGAGTGATTTGGAAAGTGGTTATTACACCATTAGCTTGAAAGAAACAAGCGGAGCTATCCGAATTTTTAAAAACTGAATGATTTTTGGATTTTAGATTTGGGGATTTTTGATTTTTGATTGAATGAATGAATTTTTGATTTAGTGATTTTTGATTTTTGATTGAATGAATGAATTTTAGATTTGGGGATTTTTGATTTTTGATTGATATCAATACGCGATTATTATTTGGAATTTTGCGAAGCAAAATTCAATCAAAAATCAAAAATCTCTCAATCAAAAATCCCTCACTCAATATACAATCCTTTCCATTTACTATTCATCTCCACAAAAACGGCGGGTGTACCAAGTGGCGCATCCACTTTATACTTCAATCCACCTGAAAATATTTCGCCTGTCAGTAAGTGTCGCCATTCTCCCGGCGGAATATAAACTTCCACATCTCGCGCACCTTTTTTTGTCACAGGAGCCACCAAAACATCCTTTCCAAGCAGGTATTGCTGCTGCAAATTATACGTATTTTTATCATTGGGAAAATGCAAATATAAATGGCGAATAACGGGATAACCCTTCACCGTAGCCATCTCGACTTGCTCTTCGAGATACGGGCGTAGCCGTTCGTGTATCTTTGCGAATCGGGCATAATAGGCTTGCATTTCGTCATCATACACCTGAATATTATCATCGGGTAAAATACCTTCATGCGAACGAAATACGGGCGTAAACGCACACAATTCAATCCAACGCTTCAACAATTCCTCACTACGAACAATCTTAATGCGCCCGTTCATTCGTATAAAACTCATAAAACCACCAATATCCGCATGATTAATCGCCATGCCGCTGATACCGCTCGACAGCAAGGCAGGAACTACGGACGGCAAACCATCATTCTGTTGCCAGTAAGTCGTCTGGTCGCCTGTCCAGTAGAATGTACTGTGCTGATTACCATTTATATACGAAGACCGCGAAAAGAAGGCGATAAAACCCTCGTTGCCCGTTTCGTTGATGGCTTCGCGATTGAGTCGCGCCCAATCTACGGGATATTGGTTGTGATATTCTTGCGCCGAAATGCCCGAATGTAGCACCGCATCCCAGGGCAAACCTTCGGCATAATCTGCCATCCAACCTGCCAAGCCTTGATTAATCATATGCTCTTTGATGATGTCTTTCATCCACTCGAAAGCTGCCGGATTGGTGAGGTCAAGCATGTGCACCGTTGCGCCCGGCATCTTGATAGGGTAGGGTTCTCCCGCTTGATTTTTTACGAAAAATCCCTGTTCACTTGCTGTTTTGTACAATTCGCCTTCCGGCATCAAAAAAGGATTATTATAGCCCAAAACACGTATTCCGCGTTGTCGCATTTTTAGGCAGAAAATCTTAAAATTGGGGTAAAGACTTTCATCTGCTTGCCAGTTCCATTGCAATTGCGAACCGAGTTCTGTTTCTCGTTTTCCGCACCAATCCTGAATCCAAATTGCCGACACCGGAACATTTGCTTTTTTTAATTTATCTAATTGACTCACAACGACTTCCTTGCCGCCTTGTATGCCCAAAATATTGCCGTAAGCCCATTTTGGCAGCATAGGTAAGCGACCTGTTTCTGCCGTAAAATCTTCCAATAAATCCAGTGGGTCGTCCATTTGCCGGATAGTCGCGGAGAGTTCATTGTCCCAAGCCTCGACCTCAATAAAATCCGCATATTGAAAATCAAATACCGAACGTGTTGTATTATGCAATTGAAAACTTTTTTTGAAGGTAGAAATATAAAAAGGCACAGGCGCGTAAGTCGTGAATTGGTTGCCGCCCGACATCTGACCATTCGCAAGTCCGGTCAGAGGTTGGTCGCCACGCCCGACGCCTTGCTCCTCCACCCACATAGGTACGCGATGTCCCCGCATATTGACATGTGAAAACTGCTCACCCATTCCAAAAATCTGTTCTTCAGCTTCGGAAACCATGACCAAAGAAATGCGGTTATAAGTTGTATCGGTCAGGCTGACCTTCATTTCGAGTGTATTGGCTTGCTCAATAGTCAGCGACATCGTGAAGCCTGTACCACACAAATCGCCCTGTATCACCACCGCCGTTTTGGATAAGTCTATATCCTTGATTTTTAAATCATTACAAGCACCTTCCGGATTTTCTGTAAACTTAAAACTGCCGTATTTGTATCGGACTTTCGGAACATCTTTAGCGATTTTCAAAAAAGACTGGTCGAGTGGCAAGCGCAAAGCCGGTGCTGTACTGCTGACTTTTGAGAATTTATCAGACTTTTTAAAGAAAATATTGATTACCTTCTTATCCATGCCAAATTCATGGTATTTACCCGAAAAATATTGCCTATTTTCGGAGTTGATTTCAACAACATCAGTGCTGACCCCACAAGCACAAAGAAGGATAGGCAGTACAAATAACAGTATTTTACTTTTCATAATTGATTAGTTTATAGTCAATGGTCGATAGTCGATAGTCTATAGGTAAGCGTGAGAACCTCATCCCCAGCCCTTCTTCTAAAAGCAGAAGGGAGTACATTCAAATTTTGCACAGCAAAATTTGAATAAGGATAATGACTTTCTATGGACTATCGACCATCGACTATGGACTATTTAATACGCAACAATGAACGAACAAATTATACGACAGACAAGAAATTGGATAGAAAAAGTGGTGATAGGGAATAATTTTTGCCCTTTTGCGGCGCGTGAATTGGTGCGGGAGCGTATTCGATATGTGGTATGTGAGCAAAAAACGCCCGTAGAATATCTCGAAATTTTGATGAAAGAATTTCAAGAATTGACTGAAAATGAAGCTGTTGAGACGACCTTGATTATCTTTCCAAATGATTTTAAAGACTTTAATCACTTTTGGTCTTTTGTAGAAATGACGCAGCAGTTTCTCGTGGATTGGGGCTACGAAGGCATTTACCAATTAGCCAACTTTCATCCCGAATATATCTTTGCAAGAGCCGCAAAAGATGACCCCGCAAATTACACCAATCGCTCGCCTTATCCGATGCTGCATATCTTACGGGAGGCTTCTGTAGAAAAGGCAATTGCCAATCACCCTGATGCGGAAAATATTCCAAATCGCAATATCACTCATGCGCGTAAGGAGGGCTTGAGGCGGATGATGCAGGCTTTGAAGGATTGTATGTAAGTGTAAAAAGATGTTGTCGCCTGACATTTATAAAATCTATCAATACCCCATATCTTTTTCGGTTGCGCGAGTTGGCTGACATTTTGCAAATGGCAGACAACAGCATTTTTGTATTTTATTGACAATTAGAAACTTTATGTATTATTGGAATTTTAAATAAAAAAATAAAATAAGTAATTCCGTTTGCTAAACTTTTCAAGTTTCGTAAACGTGGGCATATCACAGAATTTTGTAATCAACTAAAAATCAGTGCGTTGCTTCTCCGATAGCTATCGGAGTACGAAACTCAAAAAGTTTAGCAAACGGGGTATTTAAAGATGTGGGGTATCAATAGATTTAGAAAATGTCCGACGACTTAGGCTTAACTTCCAATTTTCAGATAAGACGATTCTCAAAATTAATTTACGTTCCACTAAATTCCTAGAGGAGTCAATTTTTATTTTCGCTACGCGAAAAACATCCCAAAAAAGATTATCCATTAATCATTATCCATTATATTCCGCAACTTCTCATAACTCAATCGCCGACCACAGACAATAAGAACCACATTTTTCCCTTGATATTTTTCAGGATTTTTGAGCAATGTCGCGAGTGCCAAGCCTGCCGAACCTTCGACTATCATTTGTCGGTTTTTGATGAGCCAGAGCAATGCGTTTGCAATTTCTTTTTCGGAAATCAGGACAAATTTATCCACCAATTTTTTACACAAATCAAAAGTAATTGCGCCTTGTTCGATGCCGCCTGCTGTGCCGTCAGAGAGTGTTGGTTGGGCGATGAGTTCTTCGATAATATGTCCTTGTTCGATGGAAAGAGACATTTCGGGACTATTCTCGGGCTGGCATCCAACCATTTCAATATCAGTATTATAGGACTTCAAATATCCACCGATACCCGCAATCAAACCACCTCCGCCAACAGGTACAAACACCGCCTCCACTTCCGGCAAATCCTGTGCAATCTCTACACCAATCGTGCCTTGTCCGGCGATGATGTCGGGGTCATTATATGGGTGTACGAGTATATGTCCGTGCTTGTCGGCGTATGCGCGGGTGTGGATTTCGGTTTCGAGGCTATCTTGTCCGTGAAAGTGCAATGGCACACCAAAGGAACGCAAATATTCTAATTTAGAAGGGGATACATGTTCAGGTAAGAAAACTTCACCACGCAAGCCCAATTTTTGAACCGCGTAGGCAAATCCCGCCGCATGATTGCCCGTAGAAGCAGCGACGAAAGTTTTATGTTGCCGTTCTGATTCAGGAATAGAGAGCAACTTATTCATCGCCCCGCGCAACTTGAATGACCCTGTGAGTTGCCAATTTTCCAATTTTAGATACACATTCGCACCAGTCATTTGACTTAATAAAACACTGTGTTCGAGTGGCGTATGGCGGATGTGAGGGCGGATACGTGTACGCGCTTCGGTGAAATTCATGTGTTGATGTGTTGACGAGTTGTTGAGTTGTTGAGTTGTTGAGTTGTTGAGTTGTTGAGTTGTTGAGTTGTTGAGTTGACGAGTTGTTGAGTTGTTGAGTTGTTGAGTTGTTGAATTGTCGAGTTGTTGAGTTGACGAGTTGTTGAGTTGACGAGTTGTTGAGTTGACGAGTTGTTGAGTTGTTGAGTTGACGTGTTGTTGAATTGTTGAATTGTTGAATTGTTGAATTGACGTGATTTGATAATTCATCAACTCATCAACTCGTTAACACATCAATTCATCAATTCGACAACTCGACAATTCATCAACTCGACAATTCATCAACTCGTCAACTCATCAATTCGTCAATTCATCAATTCGTCAACACATTTCTTCTCTACGCCTTTTCTGAATTTGCATTTCTTTTCGAGCGTACCGTCTTGATTATAGTATTTCCAGCAGCCTTGTTTGTAGCCGTTGCGAATTTTTCCGGTAGTGGTACCCGTGCCTGTATTGAAAGTGTATTTGCCGTCTTGCTGTTTGAATTGAGCGATAGCCAACATGTCTTCCTGATAGCGCGGGATGGGAGAAGTGCCATCCTGTTCAAGTTTCAAGCTGCGTGTACAGATGCTCGAACTGTACATCGTTCCGTCATCACTTGCCCAGATGTACCAGAGTTCATCTTCACCAAAAGTTAAGCCACAAGTCGCTGATTCGTAAGGAGTAACGATGTCAACAGTAGTTATATTTCCGGCGACTTTCAGTGGATTGATGATTTTGAATGTAGCGGTGCGTTTGTAGGCTTGTTGGTCGGCATTGACAGCAGTAATTTTACCGATAAAAATCAAATCGGCATTAAAAAACTCGACATCCGTCATGGGCAAAGGCGGACGACAGCTACAAGCGAATATTTGAATGGAAAAAGCAAAGAAGAGTAAAAAAAGTGTGCAGTATTTCATGTATCGACGAGTTGATGAGTTGTTGAGTTGTTGAGTTGACGAGTTGTTGAGTTGACGAGTTGTTGACCTGCCATTTTATTCGACAACTCATCAACTCGTCAATTCGACAATTCGTCAATTCGACAACTCGTAAAAAATTATTTCACTTCAAAAAGTTCCACATCAAAAACGAGGACAGAATTTGCAGGAATTTTCCCTGTCGAACGCGAGCCATAACATAAGGTCGAAGGAATGTAAAACGTACCTTTCCCCCCCGGTTTGAGTAATGGAACGGCTTCCTGCCAACCTTTCACCACGCCATTTAGCGGGAATTCGGCAGGTGTGCCTCTATCTACAGAAGAATCAAACACTGTACCATCCAATAACATACCGTGATAATGGACTTTTACTTTGTCGGAAATGGTTGGATTTTTTCCTTTACCTTCTTTTGCGATGGTATAGTAAATGCCTGAATCTGTGCGTTGTGTTTTGCCTTCCAAACCAATTTTAGATAGATGATTTTTGATAATGACATCATCTTTGGTGGCTTGTTCGAGGGCTGCTGCCTGGGCTTTTTTAGCTGCTTCCGCCTCTTGGCGTGCCGCCTCTGTCGGGTCGAGCAATTCGATGTCAAATACTAAGGGTGAATTTGGCGGAATACTTGCACCCGCACCACGCTCGCCATATGCGAGAGCAGAGGGAATTACAAATTTACCTTTGCCACCCGGCTTCATCATGCCCATGGCTTCCTGCCAGCCTTTAATCACACGTCCCAATTGAAATTTAAATGGAACACCACGCTCTACAGAAGAATCAAAGACATTACCATTCAACAGCGTACCGTGATAGTGGGCTGTGATATTGTCAGCAGGTGTCGGGTGTGCGCCTTCCCCTTCTTTTTCCATGATGTAATAAATGCCTGAAGGGGTCTTCGTAGCTTTACTATACAAGCCTTGTTCTTTTAGAAATGCTTGCATATCAGCATCTTGCGTACCGGCTTGGGCAGCATCGAATGAAGCTCCGCCACCGCAGCCGATAAGTACTAATATAGCAAGACTGAATGTTAAAAGTTGAATTGATTTTTTCATATTTAATTATAATGAGTTGTTGGGTTGACGAGTTGATGAGTTGTTGAATTGTCGAATCTAACGTCCGTTCAACAACTCGACAATTCAACAACTCGTCAACTCATCGGTTATTTTATTTCAAAAAGTTCTACTTCAAAAACGAGGACATCATTCGGCTTAATTTTTCCGCCCGGACGCGGGTTGGGACCATAACACAAGCCCGATGGAATATAGAATGTACCCTTGCCTCCCGGTTTGAGTAATGGAATGGCTTCTTGCCAACCCTTGACCACTCTATTCAACGGAAATTCGGTAGGTTTTCCTCTTTGTCCCGAGGAATCGAATACCGTTCCATCCAATAAAGTACCATGATAATGGACTTCTACTTTATCGGAGACAGTAGGATTTTTCCCTTCGCCCTCTTTTTCGATAGTATAATAAATACCTGAATCTGTGCGCTTGGCGGTTTTGTCGATGCCGAGTTTTGCTAAGTGTGCTTTGATGATTGCGTCATCTTTTTCGGCTTGTTCGCGGGCTTTGGCTTTTGCTTTTTCCTTCGCTTTTACCTCCAATTTGTCCGCTTCCTCCTTACTAAATAATTCGATGTCAAATATCAATGGCATATTGGGTCCAATCATTTTACCTGCGCCACGCTCACCATATGCCAACGTAGAAGGAATGATAAATTTGCCTTTGCCACCCGGCTTCATCATACCCATCGCTTCTTGCCAACCTTTAATGACACGTCCCAATTGAAATTTGGAAGGCTGACCGCGCTCCACCGAAGAATCGAATACCGTACCATCCAACAAGCTACCGTGATAGTGTGCGGTGATGGTTTCGTCCATGGTTGGGTGTTCGCCTTCACCCTCTTTTTCCATGATGTAATACATGCCTGAATCGGTTTTTTTAGCTTGGCTGTCCAGATTGTTTTTTTTGAGATAGGCTTGTATTTCGGCGTCTTCGTTGGGTTGGGCGAGTGTTTCGGCTTCGGCTTCAGCTTTTTTCTTAGCTTCCGCTTCCAATCTTGCCAGACCTTCGGGGGTGATGAGTTCCATGTCAATTATCAACGACGTACTGGGGGGGACAGGACCTGAGCCGCTTTCACCAAACACAAGATTCGACGGGATGATAAACTTCCCTTTACCGCCCGGTTTCATCATCATGATTGCTTCCTGCCAACCTTTGAACAACCGACTTAATGGAATTTCAGCAGGTTGTCCTCTTTCGACCGAAGAATCGAATACCGTACCATCCAGCAGCGTACCATGATAATGCACCATGGCGGTCTGTGTGACTATCGGGTGTTCACCTTCGCCTTCTTTTTCTATGATGTAATACATGCCCGAATCGGTTTTTTTAGCTTTCTTATCTAAATTATTTTCTTTTAGATAGGCTTGTATCTCGGCATCCTCTTTTTTGATTTGGGCAGGTGAGGGAGCTTTGAAGAGTTTTTCCATAGCCTCGGCGTCTGCCTGTGCGACTTCTTCCGGTGTGAGCCATTCAATGTCAAATACCCTCGGTGGAGGAGGAGGACTAACATCTGCATTTTGCTCTCCAAAAAAAAGAACAGAGGGAATGATAAATTTGGCTTTACCGCCCGACTTCATAAGACTCATTGCTTCATGAATGCCTTTAGGAATCATTTGGGATTGAATATTATAATTAACCTCAGAGTAGTCATCAAGATCGCTATTCATATCCCCGCTATTCACACGCAGCACAACAGATTCTTCGGGGTCAGTCAGGTGTTCGCCTTCGCCTTCTTCTTCGATAATGTAATAAATTCCCGAATCGGTTTTTTTAGCTTCCTTGTGTAATTTATTTTCTTTGAGATAGGTTTGTATGCCGGCATCTTCCGTATTGGGTTCGGCTGGAAGATAGGAAGTGGCGCGACAGCCTATTAAGGCGAATGTAATACAGCTAATTGCAAGTAGTTGAATTATTTTCATTGAAAAAAATTATGATTTTTGATTAAGAGATTTTTGATTTTAGATTTGAATGACTTTTGATTGAAAATGAATTTAGTAACGAGTAAATAAACACACGAAATGCACGTTGAAAACATTTCGCAAAGCGAAACCTAATCAAAAATCACCCCACGTCTCCATCCGCATCACGTTTAATTTCTTTTGCGGGAATGACGTATTCATTTTTACGATATTTTTCTTCATCCTCCGAATATTCTGTATCGAACTCAAAGGAAGTATTTTTGCGGTCTTCGTAAGTGCGTTCTTCTTCGTTGGATTCCTGTGGTGGTACGAGTTCATCGAATATCTTCTCGACCCTTTCCTTGATTTTACGTGGGTCGGTACCCGAATTTAAGGCTTCGCTCAGTTCGGCGATTTGTCGGGTAAATTTGGCGCGGGTCTTTTTAATATCGCCCAATAATTTCGATTTTTCGCGATTAATGACTTTGACAGCTTTCGATTTTCCGCCAAACATAATTTCCACCGTCTCCACAAAACGTTTCAAAATACGATAGACCAATGAGGAAGCAAAACCGCCGACCATTGCCAATGTCGGACGTGCAAGTAGTTCGAGTTTATCATTCGCTTCATTCATCGGAATCAGTGTAGCCAACAACATACCTGCTATCAATCCCAATACAAAACGCATCCAATAGGACGACAAATAAATCGGGTCAAATGTACCTGTTGTGATATATTCGTCTGCCTCAAACAACTCTGCGAAAGATGCTCCAAGCCCTGCCGCTGCCATAAAAAACAGCAAATTGGTCAACATCGGCAAACCTGAACCTTGTATCGCTTCATCACCTCCTGTCAGGCTCACATAAGAAAGCATACTCAAGAGGATAAATACGACCAGACAAATCAGAGCTGCTCCCATCATTTGCCGGACAAAACTCACCGGTGAGAGGAATTTGAGAAAACTCGGTTTATTTTCCTCATTAATCAAATAACGAATCGAATCCGGCGTAGCAGGATAGACAATTTTGGTCAATCGCTCATGTGTGGTGACTATCGCCTTCAAATCACCGACGACCTTTTCATCATAATGCACACTATCGGCAGCACACTGGCCTCTGTCAACAAAGCCTTTGAGGATGTACGATTCGAGTGTTTTGACAATAGAAGAAGGAACAGCGATACCTTTATTTAAGGCATAACGCAACATAAGGTTGCTGTCTTGAATGTATTGCTCGCGTATGGATGGTTCTTGCGACATTTTTAACTTGATGGTTCGTAGTTCGTAGTTCGTAGTCCGTAGATTATGCACTATCAAATGGCATTTCAACTATGGACTATGGACTATGAAACTATCGACTATTACGAAATAACGGGCAAAATTAGGAAAACTTGTGCGCTCTGATAAATATTATTCAATAAATCTCTTTATCAAAAAGAAATGAATAATTTGGATATCACTACCAGAAATGCGAAATTGTGGTTCAAAATAATTTTGAACATACGGTTAATCTCATTTTAGCCGATAGGCTAGCACTATTTTTTCATCTTTTTAACCTATAAAAGATATGAACCTATACCCACAATCTCCACTTGGCATGGATGCCGATTTTGCGAAACCCAATGCACAGTACAATAGCCGCGTTGTCATGGTCTTACTGGGCATGATGCTGTTTTTTGTGTTTTACGTTGGTTTTGTGATAGCTTCGGGCTATCTGTTTTATTTGGCTGTTATGAATATCAGTCAATACGGTCTTGGTTACAATTTTTGGGTGATGCTTTTCAAAATTGCCCTTGTAGTAGGGGCGGCGATGTTGTTTGTTTTTACTTTGAAATTTTTATTCAAAAAACATTCATTTGAGAATCCGAAAAATATCGAACTCAAAGAGCAGGAACATCCTGAATTATTCCAATTCATTCGCAAATTATGCGAAGAAACGGGCGCACCATTGCCCAAAAGAATATTCGTGAATGACGAAATCAATGCAATGGTATTTTACAACAGTACCATTTTGAGTCTTTTTATGCCGGTACGCAAAAACCTATTAATTGGTTTGGGCTTGGTCAATTCTGTGAACTTGACTGAATTTAAAGCGATTATGGCGCACGAATTTGGTCATTTTGCCCAAAAAAGTATGCGTCTTGGCAGCTACACCTACATGGCGAACCACATTATACACGATATGGTGTATGACCGCGACAGATGGGATATTTTTCTGGACCGATGGGCGCAGCAAGACATCCGTATCAGCTTCGGAGCTTGGGCTTTGAAAGGCGTTATTTTTGTGGTGCGAAATATTCTGGCATTGATATATCGCGGCATCAATATGTTGTATGCTGCGCTTTCGCGTCAGATGGAATTTCAGGCAGATTTGGTGGCAGTCAGTACCACAGGTAGTGAGCCTATTATCACAGGTTTGGCAAAGGTCGTGGATGGTTCGCGAGCCATGTCCGTAGCCCAAAATCAATTGTCTGACGCCGCAGACCACCAACTGTTTACCAAAGATATTTTTTACCATCAGACTCAGGCTAAAGCCTTCATTGACAGCCTCGAAGAGCGTAGCGAAGAAGCACCACAAAGAACTGACGAGCGCGGCGTGACTTATATTTTCAATAAAGATGACCACTACATTCCGAGTATGTATGCGAGTCATCCGCCTAATTATGATAGAGAATTGAATGCCAAAAAAGAGTACATTAAAGGTGTAGAAGACGAGCGTTCGCCGTGGGAACTTTTTGGTAATGCAGCCGCACTCAGGGCAGCAGCGACAGTTAAAGCATATCAATTTTCGAAATGGGGGCAAAACGAACTCACGTATTCCGAACCTGAACGAGTACAGGCATTTATACAATCAGAATTAGAAGAAACTGTTTTTGATAAAAAATATAAAAATGCCTATGATAGCCGTTATTTGAAGGGTATCGAAGTTGATAATCCAAAGAAATTAATTGCCAAATTTAAAGAAGAATTTGAAGATGATACCCGCAAAGCCTACGATGCGCTTTACGGTGAATATTTGGACGAAGGATTAGCAAGTATAAAAAAACGTGAGGATGCGGTAAACGAACTTGTTGGAGCTGTGCAAGGCACTTCGGGTAAATCTTTCGTTTATAAAGATAGAAAATACAAAAAAGACGAAGCGGAACACATGTACAAAGAACTCCATGAGGAGTTGGATAAAGAATGGGAATGGTATGCCGATTTTGATAAAAAAGTATTGGCGATTCATTTATATATGGCAAAGAAAAAGAAGCTGAAAGCTGAGAAAAATGAATTGTTGGAACGCTACGAATTTCAATTAAAATTGCAAGACCTTCGACAGCGTGTGCATAGTGGTCAGCAGGAAATAGGGGAGTTTGTACAAGATGTCGGTTCGCGGGATATTATGGAGGATGAGGTCTATAATCTGAAAAATATGTTGCGGGAGATGAGGCGTGCCTTTTTGGAATTACTCGACGAAACTGCCGAAATCGAAATACCGACTTTGAGCAATATGGAAGATATTTCCACATTGAAAGCCTTCTTATCACCCGAAGAACGGATTCGTGCGGCTGATTTTTCCGGCGAATGGATTAATGAATACGGAACTCAATTGGAAACCGTTGCTTCGCGTTTGGTGCGTTTACACTTCAAGAGCATCGGTAATATACTGACCTTGCAGGAGCGTATTAGTGAGGCGTATTTCAATGAAGAAACGCCCACTGAATAGTTTTTTTGTGAAAATAAATTATAATTATTTTAGGCTCATCTAGGAATTTAGTGGAAAGCTTACTCGACGGACATTTTCAAAATGTCAGGCGAGATGTATTTGCGTTTTAAATTTAAATTTTTTTATGAAAA
>ENA-ORXR01002656-ORXR01002656.1-marine-metagenome-genome-assembly--contig:-NODE-2656-length-16784-cov-10.074699_pt1 | contig 16784 bp, 16 predicted proteins | sample MGYA00237866_ERZ511479 | MGnify/ENA metagenome assembly ERZ511479 | reverse complement strand
GGGGGGGGGGGGGGGGGGGGGGGGGGGGGGGGGGGGCGGGGGGGACGGCCGGCGCCCCGCGTGCCGCCGCCGCCGCGGTCCCGGCGGTGGCACCGACGGCGGCGGGGCGGGCACCGCGCGCCGCGGGCACCGCGGGCGCGGTGGGCGCCGCCGCAGGAGCGGCGACTGCCAACGGCGCGGCCGCGGCCGGCGCGGCGACAGGGACGGCGGCGCCTGCCGGCGGCGGCGGGGCGGCGGTCGCCCCGCGGGGCGTCATCACCCTCCCCTACACGGCGGTGCGGGTGCGGGTGCCCCACACCCCCGGCGACCGGGTGCGGGTGCTCGACGGGCCGCTGGCGGGCGTCGGCGGCGTCCTCGTCCGCCTGCGCGTCGGGGAGCTGGCGCTGGTGCGGCTGAGTGGGGAACACGACCCGCGCTTGCTGCCGCTGTTGGAGCTGGCGTGGGTCTTGTCGTACGCGGAAGAGGATTTTTTATGAGCGGGGCGGGGGGCGGCACGGGCGGACCGGCGCACCGCGCACCGCACGGGCGGGGGGCGGGCGGGCGGTCGCGCGCCGTGCCGGGATTGGGGGCGGCGCCGGCGCCGCGGGCGGCGGGGCGGTGGGGGTTGGCCGCCGCCGGGGCCCCACCGCGGGGGGCGCCGCGCGCGGCCGCCGCGGCCGACGGGGGGTTCCCCCGCTGGGGGGGCGGCCGGCGGTGGGCACGGCTGGCGCCGCCGCGCGCGGCGCGGGGCGGCCGGCGCGCCCGCGCACGGGCGCGCTGCCCCGCCCGCCGTGGGCGGCGGCGGGCGCCGCCGCGTCGGCGTGCGCGCGTCGGCGGCGGCGCCGCCCGCCGCGTGCGCGGCGGCCGGCGCGCCCGCGCGCCACGCGGGGTGCCGCCGCGCGCCGCCCCCACCCGTCGGTCGGTGGTGCCCGCGGCGTGGCGGGGGGCGCCGACGCGGTTCCCCCCCCGAGGGGCGGGGCCGGTGGGCCCCCGCCGGCGGTTCGACGGCGGTCGTTTGGCTCGTACGAGCCGTGCTCCGCGGGCAGCGCGTCGCTGCGGTGGACCCGACGCCGGCCCGCGCCGGTGGGCCGTGCGTAACGTATTCTAATTGTCAGCAGGCGCGGCGGGTGCCCGACGCGATGCACCGCGCTGCGTTCCCAGTGCCCCCTTGTCGTTGAACTGCGCGGGCGTCGCGGCTATGGCTCGACGCGGTGCGCAACAGCTGTACTTTCGAGGCGCCGGGATGGTTGCCCGGCCGTGGTGGGGGCCGCACGCGCAAGTCATCACCATGTAAAGGACAGCCAACTATCGCAACCGTGCCCCTCTGGTCGGCAAGAGGCGAGAGCGCCGCGCCCGTCGGTCAAAGCGACGGAGGTGCCAAAGGATTGTCGCTCTCTCCACCCATCGGCTCGGCGGCGCGCCACGTGCCTCGGCCGCGGCGGGGCGGACCCCACGCAGCACGGCCCAAAATGGAAAAAAGAAGATCTACAACGAAGCAGAGTCAAGGAGGTCAGGTATACATGTCACGTCAGCTTCCACAGGCCCGTGAGGAAGAGCAGGGTGGCCACGACCAGCGCCATCACCATCACGTCACGCTTCTTCTTGCGCCGAATCTGCCCAATGAGCCGGTTGATGCCCGGCACCCGCTCGCCAACCGCGTCCATGCGCGCGACCATACTCGCAAACGTTTGCCGCTGGCGCTCCAAGTCCTCCCGCAACGCCGCCCCCGCGTTGAGCGCCGCGTCCGCCCCCGCCCCCGCCGACGCCAGCGACGTGCGCTCCGCGTACAAGCCGCCGCCGCCGGCCGCGGGCGTGCCGCCAGCGTCGTGCAGCAGCTCCGCGCGCGCGCCCGCGAGGCCGTCGGCCGCCTCGCGTGACGCGACGAGCGCCCGTTGTGTCCTCCGAAACTCGGTGGTGTAGTCCCGCAGGATGTCCGCGTGGCGGGCAACCATGTGGCGGCTGGCGCCGCCGCCGGCGGCCGCCGCACCGGCCGCCGACTGGACGCGGGACATGGCGTCGACCGACGCGGCTAACCGGGAGAGCAGCTCCTCCACTTCGGTGCGAATGTGCTCGGCGGCGGCGTAGCTATCTGTCCCGCCGCTGCCATTGGGGGCGCCTGCAGCTCGTCGCCGACCGGCTGCAAGGAGAGGTTGGGAGGGTGCCAAAGAAGAGAAAGCAGTAGACCACAAGGCCACACGTGCACGCGTGCATGTCGGCCAGCGAATCATCAGTCCCGCCAGCACACAGCAAACAGAAACCACAAACCAGAGCAAACGATGAACGCCACCAACACGCCGGGTAACACGTGCACAATCAACACAACCCAACGACAGCGCACCAACAACAACGTCCCGCAGCCACTACCACGTGAGTACGCCATCCATCGTGAGGCGCGCGCGGGCATACACGACGTCAGCACAAGCACGCGAGCCCCTCTAACCACGAACAGCGCCACCAACTGACATGCGCAACAACCGGGCAAGGAATCGAACTCACCGTCGCCTGTAGCCGTTGCTGTAGAAATCCCCGTAGCAGGTCCACCCAGCCCAGGGCCACGGATCGATGTCAGCGACGCAGTCGTGCGGGCAAAGAGCGCCAGCTTGGCATCAATGTCCGACTCTAACCGCCTGGCATCCTTTCCCAGGCCGTCCCATGACGTTGCCATCAAGACAGGGATGCCCGGACAGACCGCCGGAGTAGCTTCGTCGAGCGGCAGATGTGTGGGACTGGGGAGGGAGAGGTGAAGCAAAAAGTGGGCGGACGTGCGGTAGTACGCGAAAGCCCTGGCGCAGAGGGCTGACTGCATGCACGTCCACTCTCGAAGACGTCACAGCCAACAAGGAACCTGCGACCGACAGGGAATTGCCTCCTTGTCCGAAATTGTGCACCGAAATTCTATGACTGAATCAGTTGCGGATCAACACCATCCATCAAGTATCCTGCTAGATCTGGACGTGTCACAAGAATATCTCGGGCATGAGTGCTGGGATCCCCCCCACCTGGGCACACCACCCCAGCTCGCCCATTCCACCAGGAAGGCCACCCGAGGTCTTGGGCATTGGAGACACGCGCGAGGCTATCACGAAGCTGCAGGCGCATCCCCTCGGAGTGTGGTTGCCCCCGCTGCGCTGCCTGCAGAATTGCGGGTTCCTTTCGATAGCGCCATCCGCTCGCAGACGCAGCGGTGCAGTCCTACTTCACCTTGACCCAACGAGCCGTGTGTCAGTCGGCATCGATCCCGTGCTGCCGTCTGCTTCCCGTCCACTCACCCCTGACGCTCTCCCGCACCGACCGCGTTCCACCACCACCACCGTTTTGTTGTCGGGCGCTGCTCCTTGACGGCGCTTGCTGTTGATTGCCCTACCCGAGCGCCCCGCCCTCTCCGACGATGGCCTTCGTCCCGAGTTGCTCGGTCGCCGCCCGTGCGGTGGCGGCCCCCCGCGGATCCACTTGCTCCTCCTTCATGGGCGCCGCCACCCCCGGCCGGGCACCGCGGGTGCATGCCGCGCCAGCGCGGCGCCATCGCGGCGCCGCCGCCGCTCCATCTATTTCCATGACGGCCACGGAGGAGGACATCCGCACGGTCGTGACCGGGAACAACATTGACCTCACCGAGTCTCTCGTCGACTACGTCAACACCAAGATTGGCAAGCCGCTGCAGACCTTCTCCCGGGTGCTCACGCGCGCAGATGTGCACCTGTCGGTCGCTCTCAACCCGTCCATCTCGGATAAGCACGAGGCCGAGGTGGTCGTCTTCACTACGAACAAGCTGGTCGTCCGGCAGCAGGTCAAGTCGGCCGACATGTACGCGTCTATCGACTCGGTGGCGGACAAGCTGACCCGCAAGCTCCGCAAGTACAAGGAGCGGTCCGAGCCGAAGCAGCGCTCGCACGCGGCGCGGCGCAAGGGTGTGGAGGACCTCGACTTGGAGCCGGCGTCAGCTGAGGCGGTTGACGTGGCAACCGGCGAGGCGGACGTTGTTGCCGACACCGCCGCCCTCGATGACGCCATTGAGGGGGTGCCCAAGTCCCGGGAGATTGTCAAGCGCAAGGTGTTTGCGATGCCCCCGCAGTCCCTGGAAGACGCGGTCATGTGTTTGGAGATGCTTGACCACGACTTCTACGTGTACCGCAACAAGGATACGGAGGAGATCAACGTGGTGTACAAGCGCAACCACGGCGGCATTGGCCACATCCAGCCCGATGAGGACGAGTAGGCGATACTCGCGTTGTACTGCGCTCAGCCGCGCCCTCGCCGCGTGCAAGCTGTGCTCGCGAAGCGACGAGAGAACAGGGTGGGCTTCCTTTAATCATTGTTCTCGTGTTCACTGTTTTCTTCCTCTGGGTTCTCTGATCGCTGAGCTCCCATCCGGGAGTGTGCGCACTCATTACCGAGAACGTAGATACCAAGTGACCCGTCCATGACCCCTTTTTGTTATTTGTCTGCGGCATCTGTTCGACGTCCTTCTGTAGAGCAGTGGTCCCATCGGAGGAGAAGATATGCTACTCACCCAGACAGGCACATATATGAGGCTGTACGGCAACAATGGGCGGAGCTCTGCAGACGCATTGTATGGCGAGGAGATAACAAAAAGAATCAGGCTACTCGACGCATAGCGGCGGCTATCCTGTTGCTCCCGACTGCACGGCAGGCGGCGCACTCATCTTGGCACTGAACGCGCACTCGCAATTGGCCTTCCACGTCGAACCGTCGGCGTACACCTCCCGCTTCCAAATCGGCACTGTCGCCTTGAGCTCGTCAATCGCAAAGTGGCAAGCCTCTGCGAAAACAGCCCGACGAAAGACCCAGGCAGTGCCCCAAAGAAAACCAATCAGACCAGGACCACACGACAACACAAACACGCAGACAGTTAGTCGACTGGCCCCACGGAATGGCGCCAGCGCAACCCAGACCGCTGGTCCTAACAAGCGTACCGTGCCAAATGCACAACAGAGCGGCACCATAGCAAGAGGAACATCCCGCAACATACCAATGGCCTCCCTCCGGTGCGGCGATGACACAGAAATCACCACACTCGCCTGCCCCACGTCCACCACCCCCAGCCGGTGGTGCACCGCCATGTGCAGCACGGCCGGGTGTTTGGCACGGACGGTCGCGCACAGCGTGGACAGCTGCTTGATCGCCATCGCTTCGTACGCCTCGTACTCGAGGCGCACCACGACCTTTCCCTGAAAGGTGCCGCGCGTCGTGCCGACAAAAGTACTCACCGCCCCGGCGCGGTCGTCGCGCACCGCCGCCTCGGCGGCGGCGCTGTGCAACACGTCCGTACCGAGCCAAACGTCGTCCTTCGGGGCGGCCACCCCGCCGCCAACGTCTGCCATGGCGCCCGCCTTGGGGTTCCCACTCTCCACGCTCCAGGAAACAACCCCACCAACCTTCTTAGGCAGCTTTCACCGACACGCTGCCCCGAGCCCCGCCCCCTGCCTCCCCGCTGCCGCCGTTCAGCCGCCGCTGATGGGCGGGATCACCGCCAGCTCGTCGCCCGCTACGAGCGGCGCCCCCCCCACCTCGTCTGCGTATTCTGCGTTGACGGCGAGCGCACAGTAAGGGAGAAGTTCTGCCAGCGCCGGCAGCGCCGCGACAATGGCCGGTCGTGCCGCCGCGGCGGTGGTCCCGGCGGGCAGCGCGAGCCGCACGGCTGACGAGCCGCCGGCGGCTTCACGGGCCTTGGCGAAAAGGAGCAGCCGCACCGAGACTGCCCCGGGGTCGGCCGTGGGGGGGGGCGGGACGGCAGCCGATGGGGAGCTCATAGGGGGCGGAGTGGCGGCTGGCCGAGGGGGCGGGCGAAGGCCGGAGAGACAAGTTCGTGACGTGGTCGACGGCTTGCGCAAGGCCAGTCAAGGGCCTCGCCCCAAAGAAGCAAAGATCCAGCCTCTGGTCAACTTGTTTCGGCACTTACAATTTCTGCAAATGGGGCACTTGAACAAGTAGGTGCATCGTCAGCAAGCAGAACGTGTTCGGTCACTTGTGCTCCACCTCTCGCGTCGCCCGCCACCCTCGTCGCGCTTCCTCGCGCCCACCGCTGTGCCTATCGCCGCCCCCCCCCAGTCGCTGCCGCTTGCACCGCCTCGGCTGCGTCGGCCAACGCGTTCAACGCGGCCACCGCTGTGGTGACCCCCGCCTCGTCGACCTCGCCCGTCAAGCGGGCGGCCAGCAGCCGCTCCCTCGACCGCAGCGCCGCGACCGCCGCCGCCACCCGTGCGTCGCCGGCCGCTGCGGCTCCGCCGCCGCCGCCGCTTCCGCCGCCGGCAGACGCAAAAGCGGGGGTACTCCCAAACGGGTTTCCCCGCCCGCTGCCCCCACCGCCGGCGCGACGGTCTGCGCGGCGGCCGCCGACCGCCACCTGAGCGTGCGCCCCCCCCGCCCCGTCGTCGGCCGCAAAGGGGTTGCCCCACCCCGGCTCGCAGCCGCCGCCGCCGCTCCCCCCGCTACCTCCGTTGTTCTTCCCCACCCCCCCACCCCCGTAGGCGGCCTCAAACAGCTCCACCGCGTACGTGGCGGCGTCCCACGGCGCCGCCGTCGCGCCGACGGTGGTGGCGGCGGCCGCCCCCCCGCAGGCGGCGGGGAGGGGCGGCGGCCACTGGGGGCCGCCTCCGCCGCCACCCGCCCCGCCCGTGCCATCACCATCGTCGGGTAGGGGCGGCGGGAGGCCCGCCGCCCACGCCATGTCGGCCGCATCAGCCCCGGGCGTGGCGGCGACCGCGTCGGCAAGCGTGCGTGTGACGGCGCGGGCGGCGGCGGCGGGGAGGGATGGCGACGACGACGCCATTGTGCGGCGGCGGGGCGGGCGACGAGGGGAGGAGGGGGGGACGACGAGTGCTTGCAACACGGTTGATGGGTAGCAGACAAGAGAAACCAGGAGGGGGGGGGGGGGCAGCAGGTGCAGTACGCTTGTCAGAGGACAAAGGCGTCGACGACGAGAGCCGGTCCGTATGGACGCGCGGTCGCCGTGCATGGCACAGCAGGAGGGCCCACTGCAATGCCAGCCGCGGTGACAACAGTTGCCACAACAAGCGTTGCTTACGGCACGGCAGTGTGACTGCGTGCGTGACAGTTGTCGCACGGCTGTGCATCCCCTGCCGCGGCTGGCCTGCGAAATCGGCGGCCCGGCAGAGCCGCTAATAATCAGGCGATTGCTGGGAAGAACCGCCGCTTCCTTTGACACACCGACCGGGTAACGAGACGTACACAACCGCCGGCACGCGGCAGTAGTGCAGGAGCAAACTCCAAGAGCGAGCGATGTCAACGTCAAGTGTGATGCGAGCGGTACGCGCACATACAGCCTGCCTATCCTTGTGCTTGCAACGGTGCGCGCGTCCGCTGTGGCCCGAACCGCACATTCTGCCATGTCCTCGTGCTTCTCCGTGACCCCACCACGACCCTTGCTCTTCGTCTTCCCCCAGTCCCGACCCTCTTAAGAGACCGCTGTACCCTATGCCTCCCCTCAGGCCCCATTTGCCTCAGACCCCGTTGGGCCCCACTACTTCCCCGAGCTCCCCCTCGGACCCCACTTACAGCCGCACCCCCTGAGGCCCCATGTCCCTGAGCGTCCCCCACCCACCGCACCACATTTTTCCCCGTCCCCCGCACGCTTCCGTCAACCCCATGCGTCATACGCATGCGCCAACTCCTCCCCCAACACCTGCCCGAACACTCCCGCCGGCGGCGGCAGCGGCACGCGCGCGTCCCAATCCCACGCGCCGACCACTTCGGCCAGCGACGCTGGCGATGCGAGCGCGAGGTGACCCCGGTCGGACATGGCGCCCGCCAGTTCCGCCTGGTGGTTGTTCATCAGCGCGGTGTTGACGACGACGATGGTCGGCACACCCCCACGGAGGGCCTCGAGGATGCTGCCGGCGCCGGCGTGGCTGACGACCAACCCCGCCGCTGCCATGTCGCCGGCGAGGGACGGCTTGAAGCGGTAGGTCACCACTTCCAGAGGAGGCGATGACCCGCTTCCCACAGTGGGAGGGACCGCCCCCCGCCCGTACTGGATGACAAGGCGGGTGAAGCCCCGTACAGCGAGGGCGGCGCGGACGGCGGGGGTTGTGGCAGAGGAGACGAGGGCATCGAAGGAAGTCGAGCCGACAGTAACGAGGGCAGTAGTCTCCATAGTGGGGGCCGATGCGATAGGGAGTTTTGCACTACGCCACGAAGGAGGAGCGCTGCAGTCACATAACCATCGCGGCTGCAGAAGAGCTGACAGATGTTCCCGCAGACAGGACGATCTCCAATTATACTTTTTCTTCTTGACTAAGTTGTTGCTGTTACGAAAGTATTAGCACAGGACTTGAGGGATGGTGGCCACAACTCTTACTGCAGTTGGCTGCATGCTCGTCTGCAATGCCAGCCAGAAAGCTGGGATTTTTTTCTGCAATGAGCATCTCAGGCGCGCCTGCAACGTATCTCGATCTCGAAGGTCGCCTTTTCAGTGCACGCGTTGCAGCGACAGACCTGGAGGGGTGTGGCTTGAAAAAACTTTGACAACTGGCGGACAGAGAGGCACAGATGCAAACGAGGGCGCAAGCCCCACCAATCCGCACCCCCCTTGCACGCATCCGCCAGACCCGTGGCTTTTTCCGGTTGAAGGCGGTGGGGCCGTCTGCGCCATCGCTGGGCCACCCACACCAGGTGTGGGCACAGCGGCCGCTGGCGATCTCAGCCGCCACGCGGCCGCGCCCGCACCCCCTCGCGTATTGCACGGACGCGGCGCACGCAATCACGCGCGCTGGGCGCGCCCCCCGCCTCCCAAACCCCAATCCCTTCATCACCGCAATCGTGGGTGGCTCCGCGTGCCCGTCGCGATCCCCCGTTTTGTCTGCGCGCCACCGCACCAACACCCGGACCGACCGCTGCTTTGCCGCCACCGCCGTTTCTCGCAACCCTCTTCCGCCTCCTTCCATTTTCGCATCCTCACCTCCCCTACCTCCTATCCCCTCTCCCCTCTTCCCCCCCTCCCCCCCCCCCCCCCTCCCCTTCCCCCCCCCCCCCCCCCAACCTCATCACCATGGGTGCCACGTTCTCCAAGGACAGCCAGGCGACGGTGGTTCTGGAGGGCGTGCCCGTCGTGGGCTTTGTTGTTGGCATCGTGCACGCCGCCCGCAAGGAAGCGGATCGTGCCAAGCGGACTGCCGCGAAGGCGGCCAACTCGACACTCGGTGTCGCCGGCGCCATTGCCGGCGGGGTGCTGCTTGGCCCCCTGGGCGCTACGCTTGGTGGTGCCGTCGGCGGGCTGCTCGGCCACGCCGCCGAGGGTGGCATTGCCAAGACCGTCGACGATCCGATCATCAAGGCCAAGCTCACCGTCCTCAACTCGGGTGGCTTCGCCGTCGATGCTGTGCACGGCGCGATTGGCGGCGCGCTCGCGAGCGTCGGTAGCTACGCCGTGAAGGAGGCGGGTCTGTCCCGCGCGGTCGAGTCGGTGGTGACGGTGGGGCTGGCGAGCATCGGCCAGGGCGCGCCCAAGTCGAAGCGGAACGGCACCGCCTAGGCGGCTCCTTTGACCATTGCCATTGTTGTCTACTGTTGCTGTTTGCTGTTGCTGCGGTAGCGGATGTATGGATGAGTGCGCGCTCGGTGTGTGTGGGGATTGCGGTAGAGTGAGGTGGCAGAGCTGGGCAGGCGGGTGCGCCAGTGTACCCCGGTGTTCTTTTCGTTTTTGTAGTGTTGGTTGTCGAGCAGAGCCTCTAGACCTTTTTTGGTCTTGTCACCGGCATCGCGTGAGCTCCACGCAGCGCGTATTTCGACCGCTCAATAACCGACCATCCACTCTGTGTGCCTAACGTGGTCCGCTGCCGTCCATGGGATCCCGTGTTACGTTCTCGCCTGCACAGTGGTGCTGTTGCCGGCCATTGACAGCGGTGGAGAAATGGATGTGAACGTGCATGTACGCTCGCCGAGTTGATCTGCTTTGCAGCTACGGCATCAGCGCGTGGCACCACCTCGCACGCTAGGCAATCCACGTCGTTCCAGTGAACCGAGTTGTTTACCGTTCATAGTTTATTGCTTGTATTTGATAATTGCATTACAAGCTCTTCTGAGGCATTTGCCTGGACAGACAATCGAAATCTACTGCGTCACAGTCCCGTCGCACAAGAGACGCCTCCACAACGTCCCCCTTGCAGGGCGCGGCTTGTCCAGCGATGTTTGCCAACTGGGCCGCTCCACGGGCACACCTCTCGGAGGAGCCGGTCCCACCGCTTTGGCGCCGTCGAATCTGCAGGCAGCCCGCGGCCCGAAATCGAGCTGCCCCGCCTACGCCAGACTCCACCCACCACCCGCGCGGAGCAGGGGCGCTCACTGGCTCGGCCTCTTGGGGTTCGCACGGCCCCCAACCCCGTCCACTCCTCGCACTTCACAGCGCCACCGTGCGCACGCGCACGGCACTCTCTTCGCCGCCGCCACCCTCCCGCCTCCCTCCCCCTTCCCTCACGCCCCCAACACGCGGTGCACCAACAGTGTGTGCCACAGCAGGTTCGCCACGCCCCGCTGGCGAACGCGAGCTGCCGAGGCGGGCGCCGCACGCTCGCGCGTCGCGCTCTGGTGTGTGTCTCCCCATTTGTTCGTGTGTCGGTGTCGGCGGCGGACGCACGGGTGCCTGGGGTGAGGCGTGGGTGGGTGGGGTGGGTGGGTGCTGTCCTGGGGACCGCACGAGCACCGGGCACTGTGGCAAGGCGCTCTTTTCCGCGCCTGCGGTCGTATGCTGTTTGGCGCCCTTGACAAGCGACCGCCGTCGGGCCAGTCCTTCGCCCTCGTTCCGACCAACGCCGTTGATTGGGCGTGTGGCGCAGCAAGTAGCTACGTGGTCGACAGACAGCCAGCTGGCCCGAACCTGGCTCGTCAGCTGTCTGTGCTGTGGCCCTGGTCGTGTGGCGTTCGCCGCAGCGACTCCTCCTCCGTCTTCCACACACCGCGCCCCATTGGGGAAACCCTGGGGCGCCGAGTCGTGGAATCATCTTGGTGCAAACTTGCCCTCACCACGCCGCCCACCACCACCGCGCCCACCTCCACCACCAACCTCGCCTTGAGAACACCGAGGCCGTCACCGTCGCTGCTCCGTGCTGCCGACTACGTCTTTTCGTTTTTTCAACTGCTGACGTGACTGCGGGGTCTGATTGGGCGGATTCGCTTGCGCTGGACGTCTGTGGGTGACGGCTACGCCTGTTTGTGTGTCGCCATTGTGGGTGTGCACTCTTTCGGCCGGCGGTTCCCCGCCTCCCTCGCTGGCGTCTTTGTTGCAAGCGCGCGACCAGCACGTGCAGCACCTCTTCGTGGTGCCTGTGAACGACCCTGTGCTCTTGAGTGGCTGGTTCCAACTCACTGGTAGTGCTTGCGTCATCCGCGTTCTGCTCGTACCGTCTCTGTTGCACTTGTGGTGTACGTGGCGGTGGGCTGATCACGCCCTTTTGTCTTCGACACTCCCTATATCCCCGCACGTCCCGCCTCCTTCGGCACATTGTCGAGCAGCGGTTGCTGACGTCCACCTGACGCCGTTTTCCCGTGCGTCGGCACGGTGGCGACCATGGCTGGTTCCGCCGTCGCCTTCCCCCCCCCGCCTAGTACCTCAACTGCGGCGGCGGTGGCGGTGGCGGCGGCAGCGGCGGCGGACATGCCCACACCTGCTACACCGGGCGTGTGGGCAGTCTCCCACCGGGAGGTTCAGCGTGCACACGGGGGCGGTGGCGGGGCGGGCGGCAGCGGCGGGGGGAGCGGCAATCCAGGTTCGGGCCTGGCCATGTCGTCAACAGAATCCCGAGATGAGCGGTTGAGCGGTTTTGAGGTACGTTGTTTTGACGCGGCACCTGTAGTGCGTCGGCTGTCTGTGTGTTGGGAGAGGATGATGCTCTGCGAGGGAGGTGCTTTGTGCATTGTTGGGGAATGCGCTGCGTCGTCGAATGCGCCCTTGTCATGCTACGCTGGCACGGGGGCCGGTGCGACGTCGTCGCTGCTCTCGGGGCGCTCGTCTCTGCAGCGGTGAGCTTGGGTCGATGCGTATCGGTGCTGGTGCTACAGCCTGGGTGCTCGTGCGGGAGGAGCGTGTGCCGTTTGGGTTTCCGCTGGTTGTTTTGGCCGAGTCAGTGTCCGCGGACAGCGCTTGCCATGGTATTGGTGACGTTCGGTGGTGTCGTCACGGCCGGAGCAGCACGGCGGACTGGTATCGCACAGCACCCTTGAACGTTCTGCGGAGCAAGCGAGAGTTGGATGACTCGACATCATGCGGTCGGGGAGAGGCTTACGGTGTCTCGCCGCTCTAAGCACTGAGACTTCTCAATTGGTTGATGGCAATCATAGCGGGTGACTGACATTCTCTTCCAAGACTCTGTGTCCTACTTTCGTTCTTGCTCTTGCTTGATTTTTCTTGTCGCTGTCGTCGAGCAGCTCGTGACCGACGTGACCTTTGTGTGGCCCTATGCGGCCAAACACGTGTTTGTTACAGGCACGTTTACGGCGTGGGAGACGCTGCTGCCGCTTGAGCGCGTTTCGACACGAGACGGGTGCGCGTTCGTGTCTTCCAAGCCGCTGCCACCAGGCGACTACCAATATAAGTTCATCGTGGACAACGTATGGCGGCACGCACCAGACCAGCCAGTTGCGCATGACGAGCGTGGCATCATCAACAATGTGCTCACTGTTACCGTAGAGGCTTGTGGGGACCCCACCTGCTTTTGCGCATCCTTTGACACCCCCCCTCAACCGCTCTCGGCTGCTGCCGGCGTCGGCGGGGGGATGACGCCTAACACAATGTCTCGCTTCACCCGTGATGTGGGCGTCGCGTACCAGTATGTGGAGCTGCCGCCCCCACCATCCCTCTTTCGCAAGAGCTACATGCACACCCAGATTTGCGACCGGCCGTTTAACGTGACGGTCGTCAACATTGCTGCGTTGCGTGCGGCCGCGGCGGCCGCCCCACGGCTGGAGGAACCGACGCCTGGCTCCATCTCCCGTGCTCCTTCTTTTGACGACCTCGTGTCCGATTCTCCACCGCCGGACCCGACCGACGCGGACGCTGCCAGTAGCGCCGCGGCGGTTTCCTCGTCATCCGCAGCTGCGTCTGGCGCGGTCAGCGAGACGCCATCGAGAGGTGGCGGCGGCACCCGGCGGCGTCGTCGGAGTAGTCTCGGCGAGGACCCAGCCGTGAGCTCCCCATGTGTCGTCAAGTCCCCAACAATGTCGGAGGGTGGGGATGACGGGGAGCTGGAGGAGGACGATGCGACATTTGCGGCAAACCTGAACAACGACCGGCACGGTTCCCTCCCACGGACGGCACCGTACCGGGCGGGTGCGCTCGCGTCCGACCCAGCCGAGTTGGCCTGCTCGGTCCGCGCTCGGCTGTCGTCCCCGCGCTTAGCATTTGACCCCAAAGAGTGCCACGATGGCATTGCGCTGCTGGACCGGCAGCATTGTGCGCAGCGGGTACAAGAGCGGGGCCTGTACAAGACAGTCCGGGCCGTGCTGCCGGTCGTCCCCCCCAAACCAGACGCACGCGTGTACTTTGAGTTTTACATCCTGCGACAAGCTGCTGGTGGTGGTGTTTGCGTCGGGTTGTCGACGCGGGAACTGCCCCTCTCGTGCCTCTGTGGTACGAGGCCCAACTCATTGGGTATCTCCACGTCGGGCAATATCATTCGCACAGTGGACGGCAAGGAGTCTTGGAGCGATTTCGACTCGCAACTCACGTCGGGCTGTACTGCCGGACTGCTCGTGTCCCTCGACCGTAGGTCGGGCGCGTCGAGTCAGGGCGACCGTGCGGCAGTTACGCTGGCGCACGTCAGCTTGTACGTTGACGGCCAGCATCGGGGGGACGTGGAGTACACCTTCCGTGGCGACATGCACGTGTACCCAACGCTCTCCATCTACGCCCGCAACGCTCGTGTGTATTCGCTCTTTGCTGGTACCGACATGCTGTGGGCGTCGTGCTTGCCTGCTGGTGACATCTACACGCTCGATGGCTTGGAGGTGTGTCGCGACGGCGCAAGCACGTCGGGGGTTATTTCAGACGCCAGGGGGGGTGGAGTCGTGGCCAAGGACCCGTCCTAGGATCGCATTGGCTCACGGCGGCTGCGAGCCTTCCCCAGAGTGGTTGCCTCAGCCTCTGGAAGCTGTGTGCCTTGTCTCCGCATTCATTTCTTTTTATTCTTTCTTTTTTACGTGCATTCTGCGTACCAAGGCAGCAGGTTGTTGCACTTTCTCATCGCTAGAAAGGCATTCCGTCGTCCTTTCCCGTTCCTCACCTTGCTCCTGGTCCGTTGGGTTGTTTCTAGTGCACGCCCGCAACCATCTTGAGTCGCGCTGCCACTCGCCTTACGCGTCCACCATACGTAACAGAAGTACACGAAAAGCACGTTATCGATTCACAGCAACAGTAGCTGCTTCCTCACTCTGAAAAGCGAGAGTTGGGGCTCGTCTTACTGGCACCACTCCTCTTGCTTCGACTATTCCGCGCCTGGTGCTGGCAGTAGTATCAGCTGATGTGCACTACACCAACCATGGCCGTTGGCATCCCCTCCCAACGCTCTTTCGTTGCTTTCTTCTTCGTTTGATTACAGCCCCACACCCCCTTCCCTACTCTGCGTCGCTGGCATCGTCATCACCACCCACCTCCCTGTTCTCCAATTCCAGTTGCTCCATGAGCGATGAGAGCTGCTTATCGTCCTTGTCGCTGACCGCACGGGGCTCCTTGACGACCTTGAACTTGCCATGCCGGGCAAGGATCTCCTTCTCCACCACCCCCAGCACCTTCGTGAGCGCGACGATGCCATCCGCCTTACGCAGCGCGCTGGTCGTGACAACGTACAGCGGAGGAGCCACCAGCTTGATTTTGATGGGCGTGTCAGCCTCGGACGATGACTCCCCAGCTGTCAGCGCCGCGCGGACGGCGTCGACGCCCTCAAAACGGGAGCAGGTCACCTCGATATCTGCCCGCAACTTCATCGGTTGCACCGTCAGCCGCAGCTTGACGTTCTTCTCCAGCTCCTCCCGCTCGGCGTCCTTGATGTCCAGGCCGGCCAGCACCCCCGTCGCGTCCGTCACCGATGCCCGAAAGGCGTCATAGGCGTGGCCATACTTTTTGTAGAGAGGCCACCCCCAGCGGATGTACAGGTCCTCCACATCCGTGTCGACCGTTTCGGCAATGTGGCGCATGATGGAGTGGACGGACCGCGCCTTGTTCCACTTCTCCTCCATCTTGACCGCATCTTCAGGGGCGACGCGCCGCTTGGACAGGTCGATGTAGCCCTTGTCGTGGTCAACACGTACGACAGCCGCGACCTCCTGCCGGCCGACGCGGATGAGCTTGTTGACGGAGCGGATGCGCCGCCGGGACAGCTCAGAGAGCATAATCATTCCCTGCGCATTGTTGTACTCGAGGAGGTGCACGTATGCGCCCATCTCCTGGATCTCCTTGACAACGACCATGACGACGTCGTCGGGCTCGGGGAACTGGGGCTCGTACATCCGGCATTCCAGATTGACCATGGTAGCCGAGGGGATCGCAACACGCGCGGACGACACGACACCAGTCGCAGACAGACAAAAGTTGCCCGGGGAGAAGATGAGGAAAGGGAGGAGCGGAGGTGACAGGGACGGAGGGAAAGAAGGCGGCTGCGGGGGCGGCAGACGCGACCAGCCGGCTCGGACGGTGCTGTGCTGAAGCTGTGCGCCGGTGTCGTCGACGGTGCCAGCCCGTGGCATTGATGGCCAGCCAATCAAGGGGCAGCTGGTTAACCATTAGGGTAGAATATACTTACTACACTCCAATCTCAACTCTTGACCAAGTCATGTCCGATACGGTGTCACGTAATTCTCTTGATCCGTCCGCTCCAGCAGCCCGCCGCCATCGCGGCCGCCATCCCACGCTCCTCCGACTGCACGGCGATGGACCGCCGGCGACGCCGCCCCGCGGCTGCCTCTCGACGCTCCCCACGGCCGGCGGTGGTGCTGGCGTGCACCGTGCTGGCGACCACGCTTGGACACGGTGTTGTGTTCAAGGGGAGCCCCCGCCGGCCGCCGCCGCAACGGCGATGGGGTGGCAGCAGCCGCGCGGTACGCCGGCACGCCATGGTCGGCGCGTCGCGCGCTGCGCCCCCCCCTCACCACAACAGCTCCCGCGGTCGCGCGTCGTCTAGGGATAGTTCCTCTTCTTGGGCGCGCCCCACTTTTTTTGAAAACCAGTGCCCACCAGACTCTCGAAGTGCCGCCACGCGGAGAAACCGGCGGCGGCGCCCGTGGACGTTAATCTTAAACTGTGGTGTGCGGGCACGCCCGTGCCAAGGGCCACGGCCTGCCCGCGGGGGCCGCGCGCCCTTGCCCACGTCCCCCCCCCCCCCCCCCCCCCCCCCCCCCCCCACCTCCCCCCCCCCCCCCCCCCGGCGCCCGCATCGCCCGGCGGCGGTCGCCGACCGTCCCCCCCCCCCTGCGCCGAGGGCGGGGGCGGCCACGCGTTCCCCCCGCCGGGCGGCCGCCACGCAGTGGCGGCGGCGGCGGTCGGCGACGGGGGCACGACGAGCGGCTCCCCGGCGTCCCGCGAGGAGGCCGACAGTCCCGACAGCTCCCGGATGGCGCGCATCGCCCGCCCGCTGACCGAGCGCGGCGACGTTGGCGGGGCGGGCGGCAGGACGCCCGCGCCGGGCAGGCGCAGGGGCGGGGGGGGGGCGACCACTGGCGGGGGGGCGCCCGCCACACCTGGGGAGGGGGCCCCCGCCACGGCGGCGCCGCCCGCCGCCGCCGCCGCCGTCACTGCCGCTGCCGCCGCCGCCACCGCCGCCGGCGGCTGCGGGCCGAGGGCG
>ENA-ORXR01002655-ORXR01002655.1-marine-metagenome-genome-assembly--contig:-NODE-2655-length-16784-cov-20.622194_pt1 | contig 16784 bp, 9 predicted proteins | sample MGYA00237866_ERZ511479 | MGnify/ENA metagenome assembly ERZ511479 | reverse complement strand
GTCTATCATATCTCCAAGTTCCGATGGAATTGTACCAGTTATATCATTTCCTGTAATCAATAAATGGCTAACGCAACCGTTGATATTCAAAAAAACTCCATTCCATTCGCCCATAGGTTCTGTTAAAACCCAGTCTATTCCATCGGTAGATTCATACAAAGCCACCAAAGCCAAAGAATCCCTTTCCCGACAAGGCGCGACAAAATTACACCCGCCCACGCCCACAGCACACCAAGCCAGCGCAGTCTGTTCCGCTTCGTAAGAGTCCAAGCCATATAGGTCAATCGCTGCCTGTATCGCGGCATTACGAGCATCGGCGTATTCGGCGTGTGGCGTGAGGTAGGTCGTGAGACTTCGGTAGGCGATATCGGCGGCTTTATCCATGCCTATACCGCCTACGTCGTAAGCATCGTCATTGTCATTGGTGCCGCTGCCGCCTTCGGAGAGGAGATAAAACCAGTAGTTTTGTACGCCGCTATTATAATGTACGCCGCCTCTGTCGCCGGTGCCGTAGTACCAGAAGTCGCCATGATAGGTATCCGGCTGTCGGGTGAGGGCGGTGGGGTCATTGGGATTACTGAGATTTCGGAGGGTGGTTTTGCCGGATTGCACGGTGAAATCTGCGCCCATGAGCCAATCATTAGTGCCGCGCATGTGGCGTTCTGCCACCTCGCCGAAGATGTCCGAAAAAGACTCATTGAGTGCGCCCGATTCGTCACGATACACCAAGTCTGCCGAAAAATCGGTGATGCCATGCGTCATTTCGTGCGCCACTACATCTGGTGCGGTCAGGGCAGAGAAGCGTTCATTATCGCCATCGCCGTAGGTCATCCAACCACCGTTCCAGAAGGCATTATTGTAGTTGCTGCGGTAGTGTACCCAACTGTGGAGGGTCATGCCGTTGTCGTTAAGGCTGTTTCTTTGATGAGTATTGAGGAAATATTCAAAGGTCTTTTGGGTTGCCCAGTGTACTTCGGTGGCTACAGGGTCGCTCTCAAAATAACCGTCCGTATCGGTGAAGGGCATAAACGGATAGTTCCATGTATTGAGTGCGTTGAATACATTTTTGATGACACCGCCGACACCATCGCCCAAGGCATGCGTGCCATTGGAATAACAGGTCATAAAATCGACATCGCCGGAGTAATTCGTCGCACCGGAAGCGGGAACGTCGGTGCAGTTATGGATTTTTTCGAGCGTGGTGAGGACAGTGCCATTTTGTGCGTCGATATACACCAGTTGGCGAGTCAGCGGCTCTACGGCGTAGATGTCGAATTTGTAGGCGAGTCGGTAGTTATTGGCTTTTTGCTGTCCATCCGGCGCAGTGATAACCAACTCTGCATCAGGGCAAAAGGTGGCATCAGGGTCTTCTTGGGTTTGCTTGAGCATATCCTCATGTACGGGGTCGTCCCATGCGTAAAGGTCGGCATTGACGTATCGAAGGGCAGCTTGCAGGGCAGCCGCTTCGCTTATCGCGGGTATGGTCGGCAGGTCGAGTTGGCGAATGAGTTTGCCGTTGGCTTGTTGTACGCGATTATCTTTTTCGTGCATGAGGTAAATCGCGCCTTCTATCGGTATACCTTTGTAGGTTTGCTGATAGCGGTGGTGGCGAAAGCCGAGTTCGTCCGGTTTGCTTTCGAGCAAGGTGAGTTCGTCGTGGGTGCCGAGTTGGAGTCGGGTTTTGTCGTGCTTGAGTTCGGAGGCGGCGACTTGCTCGGTGGCTTTGAAGGTGCGCCAATCGGCATTGCCTTTTTCGCGGACATCCGGTGCGGATTGAGCGAATATTTGTGTGACGATGAAGCAATACGTTAATGTGTGAAGTATAATTTTCATAATAAAAAATCATTTGGTGAACGTAAAACGATTTTGCAAGTCGCCTGTACTGACGACTTTAGCCGTCAAGTGGCTCGGCGATTTCTGCGACGGCTAAAGTCGTCGGTACGGAATTACGTTGCGTTACGTGGAATATAATGCAAATATAATGGCTATTTTTTATATTTTTGTAGTTCAAAAAAGCTATTCGCTAATTCATTTTTACTAAAATTAATTTTATAATTAATTAAATTTCAATTAATTATAATTATAAAAAATATTTAAAAGCAAAAAAATATGAATCCGATTGGTATTGATTTGTTAAATAATTTTTCCGAAAAAGAAATTATCGGATTGAGTGCCTTTGTGAATTGTACACATTTTAATACAGATAAATATGTGGTGCGGCTGTTAGAAGTTTTGAAACGAGAGGTGCTGGGAAAAACATTCGAGGGGGAAATGCGGCTTCGTGTGTACGAAAAAGTATTTTCCGAAAAAGTACCTGCAAAAGGCTGGACAGAAGACCAAAGGAAGTTGATGAGTGCCAAGCTAACAGGATTGACGCGACTTGCAGAACGTTTTTTAGCCATCGAAGCATTAGAAGAAAATCAGGTGTATCGAAGTGATTTGGTCTATCAAAAGTTGCTGGAGAAAAGGCAGTACGCACTGTTTCAGCGTAAGATGAAGCAGGAGGAGAAAATCTTAGCGGCACAAGCGGAAAAAGATTTGACCCATCATAGTCGATGTGACGTATTGGAGAAAAGCAGATTGGATTATTTGCACCAAACGGGTAAAATTTATCAAAAGAATAACATCTCTGAAATGTTGCACCACTCAAATATGCGGTATTTTTTGCAGCAGCTTAATCTTTATGTTACCGTGCTTTCATTGGAGCAAATCAGTGATAATGAGTTCGATAAATCTTCTCTGGACATTGCTTTGCAGTTGTTGGATTTGCCGCAGTATGCCGATGCTCCAATGCTTCAAGTGTACAAAGCAACAATTCATTTGATGAAAACTCCAAATGATGTGACTTGCCATATTTTACTGGATTTATTGGCGCAACATGCGGCGCATATTCCCAAGTCTGATTTGAATGGTTTTTATAGTACTGTTACCAATTTCTATATTCGTCAGATTCTAATCGGGCAGGCGAGTTATCGAGATTTATTTGAGGTTTATCGAGTTATGGAAAGTCACGATTTGCTGGTAGAGGAAGGTTTTGTACCTGCGGGTAAATTGAAAAATGTCATTATTGCCGCTTGTCGGGTTAGTGAATTTGAATGGTCGAAAAATATTCTTGAGAAGTATAAACCATTGATTAGGAGTTCGGTACGAAAAAGCGTTTGTCATTTCACGGTGGGTGTAATTGCTTTTTATCGGAAAGACTATGACACTGCAATACATCATTTTATAAGAGTGGAAAACGTGAATAATGATTACGATTTGAATAGCAGAACGATGATTATGAAATCACATTATGAAAATGATAAAGATTTTGATAATCGTACTGTTCAAATTTTCCGAATCAACGAAAAGTTTTTTAAGGAGAATAAATATTTACCCTACAAGAGAAAAAGAGGCTACAAGAATTTTTGCCAAATACTAATTAATTTATACAAATTTCGGCACCGCAGCACAAAAATGACTTTGGAAAGTATCAAAGAAAAACTCGAAAAACAAGATGTGAATAGCGATAGAAATTGGCTGTTGGAGAAAATCAAAGCCTTATAAAAAAGATGCTGCTGCGGATAAATTGGGTAGTCTTTTTGGCAAATAAAAAATCGAAATCGCACATGGAAAAGCGGTAGAGAAAATTCATGAATTTTCTCTACCGCTTTTTTTGTTTTTGAGAAATTTATAGTAGGGATAAGGCATGGGTGCAGGACAAATTTTTAGTCTGCCTCGTACCGACGACTTTAGCCGTCGCAGAACAACGAAGCTCTTGACGGCTAAAGTCGTCAGTACAGTGGCATTTCAAAATAAAATTAAAATTTGTCCTGCACCCTAAGGCATGCCTTGCCCCTACTGCAAATTTAATTTTCCTAAAACATTATCAATTTTTTACAAAACGAATAACGAGTACACGAATAACCGCTAACACCACTACCCTCTCACCAACACAACTCGTCCACTTTCCCATTTATCATCCTCAAAATGACACTTCACAACATACACGCCGGAGGGAAAATCGCCAATATTGAGTTGGATTTTTTCGGCAGTACGACTATTGCCTGTGCGTCGCATGAGGAGTTTGCCGTTGAGGTCGGTGACGAAAACCTCTTGGATGTTTTCGTCCGAACTGACCGTAAATTGTCCTTTCGTCGGATTGGGATAATATTCCCAGACGATTTGTTGGTTGCCTTGTCCGTTGATGATATCGTCAATCACATCGTCGTAACGCTCATCGCAGTCGGGTATTTCGCTGAATTGCGTGATGACGCGCACCAGCAAATCATTTAGTAATTCTACCTTATAATCATCCGTAGTCGGCTCGATATGCGACCCGCCGATACCACTATGGTCGGTCAGGAAAGTGTATGTGCCATTGGTCGCGAGTGCCATCGCACGCATGAGGTATTCCGTTCCCTTACGAATGCCCGAACACGCCACCGGAATAATGCGAACGCCTTTTTCGGCTGCTTTTCGGGTGAGGGCATCCATCTTTTTATTGACTTCTTCGGAGGTGTGCGGTGGTGCATCCAAGACCAAAAACATCAATCGACTCGTGCTTTCATCGCTCCAACTTAATTCATTCAATGCCACATCCAGCGCATCTTCTACCGCTTCGGGATAATCGCCGCCGCCGTCTGCATTTTGCGCTTTAATAAAATCAATCGTTTGTGAAATATTGGTCGAAAAATCGCTTTTTCGAGTCAAATATCTATCGCCCGTATCACGGTAAAACACGCTGCCGAGATTGACGCGCGTATCGGGCATTTCATCTTTCACACGCGCAATCACATCGCTCAATTCGGCTTTTAGATAGGTAATTTCGTCGCCCATCGAACCTGTTGCATCCACTACAAATGCAATATCAACCTGCGATTTCGCTGCCTTGCACGTTACGGGAATTTGAATGGTATTGACGCCTTCTTGGAAGATGCTGACGCCTTTGAGGTCGTAGGATTTCGCCTTGTGCTTGACGACAATTTTGTGCGCGGCGGCATCGGTTTTATCAAACATTTTATTCCACAATTCCGCCTTGCCCGTATTGTCTGTTTTGGCTTTCCAAAGTACATAGCCCGTTTTCGTTTGGAGTTCGACGGGGGCATTGGTGAGGGGTGCGCCTTCTTCGGTGATGACCTGTACGGCGTAGCGTTTTTCGGGCAACATTGCCCAACGTTCGGCGTGTTCGGCGAGGTCTTCCTGCGAGATGTCTGTCCATAAATCCCACTTGCTGAAGTCATTGACTTCTCCTGCGGTGAGTTGGCGGGCTTTGGGGAGGGGTTCGGGCTTTGGTTCGGGTGTTGGCTTCGGCATTGGGGCGGCGTCACGCGCGGGTTTCTTTTTAGCTTCTTTTGAAGGAGTGTATTTGTAAGATTCGGTAGCATCTCCACCTCCCCAACCATGTCTTGTTCCAATACTTTTGACATCTTCCTCACTATAAACCGTGCTTGCTGCCGGTGGTGGGGGCGGTGGGGGTGGTTCGGCAGTACGCGGTGCTTCCAATGCTACATCATCCCTGTAATCGGCATAACCCGAACTTGTTGTGCTTGTTGTTGTAGTACGAGACGATGACCTTGTAGTTGCCGGAGTCGGACCTTCTGCGGCTTTGCTTTTTGCACCACGATTACCCATAGCAGGTCTGCTGCGGGTATCTTTTGAAGATGCTACGGTGACTTCTTCTAATGCCACATGGTCGCTGCTGCGCTTATCGGCAGTTGCTTGGTCGGCAGATTTGCAGGCAGCTAACCACAAGATAGCCGCCAAAAACATAGTGAATAATGTTAATTTTTTCATGTTGGTAAATTTACTTCGATGTGGAGTTTCTATATTATACCTTTGAAGATGCAAAAGGTAATTGTTTTGGTGTATGAAATGTAGCGCGGCACTTCCAGTCAGTGTCGCATAGTACATACACCTAACGATACCTTTGGACAGAATGGGAATTGGGAAACTGGGAAATTAGGTTAAAATTCGTAATCTATTGATTATCAGTTATTTTAATTTTATTAGTGTAAAAAAACATGTAAATAATTATTTTTCATAAAAAACTAAAAAATAGGGGTTTACCGAATTTCCCAATTTCCTAATTTCCTCTGTCCAAAGTCTAAATAGATAAGACTTATCGTTTAATAAATAAATTACCCGAACTACTCGGCGTCCTCCAATACATCATCGAAGTCAGTAAAAAGCAATTTCCAGAACTTGTTTCAGCAGCCTAAGTATATTGAACGTTTCGCCGTCAGAATAGAAGTCAGATAAAACACAACCTGACTTCTGACCTCTTTTTCTCAAAAAAATACTAACTTACACCCATGAAAACAAGCGTCTTTTTATCCATTCTCATTAGCTTTTTATTCTTGCAAGCTTGTCCGACGACATCACGTACAGCGAATGAAAAGCCAAGCTCTTCCGTTGCCAAAAATTACGAAGAATACTGCGTCGGATGTCACGGCAAAAGTCGGGAAGATTTCCTCAATCGCACATGGCTGTGGGGCGAGTCGCGCGAGGAGATTTTTGCCTCTATCAAATATGGCAATGATGATGACGGAATGCCGGGTTACGATACCACATTCACCGATACGGAGATATACGAATTGGTAGATTTTGTACTGAGTGCAGAAGCAATTAAGATGTCTGACATTGGACGAAAAAAGACATCTAAAAAAGGTATCACTTCCGAAGATTTGAACTTTCGATTGGATACGTTGGCGACAGGTTTGGAGAACCCCTGGGGCTTGGAATTTTTGCCCAATGGCGATATATTGATTAGCGAATTATCGGGTGTTTTATATCGTCTTTCAGGAGAAAAATTAACAAAAATTGCAGGTGTTCCCACCGTAAAATACAGAAATCAGGGCGGCTTAATGGATGTTAAATTGCACCCGAATTATGCCGAAAACGGTTGGTTGTATTTTTCTTATTCAAAACCGAAACCGGAATACGACAACGAATCGACCACCGCTGTTATTCGCGCCAAATTATCCGAAAATCAACTTGTAGATGTACAGGAAATTTTCATTGCCGAACCTTACGCGACTACTTCGCGTCATTTTGGCTCGCGTTTAGAATTTGACTCAGAAGGCTTTCTTTATATCAGTGTAGGCGATAGAGGAATGCGCGATGATTTTCCGCAAAGCCTTACCAATCATTGCGGCAAAATCCATCGAATAAACGATGACGGTAATATTCCGTCAGACAATCCTTTTGTAAAAACAAAATGGGCGATACCATCTATTTGGTCATACGGACATCGCAACCCGCAAGGCATGGCACTCCATCCAAGCACGGGCGACCTCTGGACGCACGAACACGGACCACGCGGCGGCGACGAAATCAACCGCATCGAAAAAGGCTTGAATTATGGTTGGCCCATCATCTCTTATGGTATCAATTATTCCGGTACGCGCTTTACAGATATTACGGAAAAAGAAGGTATGGAGCAACCCGTTTTGTATTGGGTACCGTCAATTGCGCCTTGCGGGATGGATTTTGTCCGCGATGAAAAATACGGAACTTGGCAAGGCGATATTCTGGCGGGTTCGCTTCGATTTGAGTACCTGCATCGCTGTGTGATGGAAGGCAATCGGGTAGTGCGTGAGGAAAAATTATTGGAAGGCATCGGGCGGGTGCGTGTCATTAAGTCTGCACCGGATGGCTTTATTTATTTTGGTGTGGAGGCACCGGGAGCGGTGTACCGGATTGTGCCGCAATTGTAGGGTGGTATTTACCGACTTTAGCTACTCCAAGACACCTTACATCTTTGGACATCTATTGATACCCCACATCTCTAAGTATCCCGTTTAGACGTAAACAACGCACTGATTTTTTTGGGTACAAAATTCTGTGATATGCCTACGTTTACGAAACTTGAAAAGTTTAGCAAACGGAATTACTTATTTTTGTATTTAAAATTTCAATAAAGTATAAAATCTCTAATTGTCAATAAAATACAAAAATGCTGTTGTCTGCCATTTGCAAAATGTCAGCCAACTCGCACAACCGAAAAAGATGTGGGGTATTGATAGATATTTGGACATACAAGGTGACTTATTACAAGTCCGAATTTTGTCATAAAAAAACCTTCCGAACCCTCGTGTTCAGGACGCTTTTTTCGTGTTCCTATTTGCTTGATGGCTTAAAAAGGACTAAAATAGCTCATTCTCTCCACCAATATTCTATCAAATTTTAACAAGCCTTTGCTATTTTTATATAAATTTTAGTGTACATTTACTTTGAAAATGTGTGTAAAACCAACGTTTTATGCACTTCGAATGTGTTTCAATAAAGATTATTTTGAAGAATTTTGCATAACAAAAATGAGTCGAAATAACTGTGAGTTAAATCATTCATAATTCACTCATTCAAAATTCAAAATTAATTTTATTACTAACTATTTTAAATCATTATTACGTATGAAAAGTACACTACAAACACTAAGTTGCCTCTTAGCCATGCTGCTATTTGCAGGTGGACTTTTTGCCCAAAAAGGAACAGTTTCCGGTAAAATGACGGACGAAACCGGACAAGCCATCATCGGTGGTACGGTACGCTGCGTCGAACTCGGCACGGGTACAATTTCTGACATCGACGGAAATTACTCACTCCAAGTACCTGCCGGTACTTATACTTTCCAATTTGATTATTTGGGATATGGTACTGATATACAGACCATTGCAGTAGAAGGTGGTGCTACCAATACCGTCAATATTTCACTCGGCGAAGATGCTGTAAATCTTAATGTGGCAACTGTTTTGGGACGTAGAAAAGACCGCCTTGTGGTCGATTCACCTGTACCGATTGATGTCATCAATGCCGAAGAAATACAAGCGACAGGCGCAACACAAACCGTCGAAGTGCTGCAAATGTTGGTACCTTCGTACAGTGCGCCAAAGCAGGCGATTAGTGATGGTAGTGACCACTTCCGTATTGCAACTTTGCGTGGTCTCGGTCCTGACCAAGTATTGGTATTGGTCAATGGAAAACGCCGCCACACCAATGCACTCGTACACGTCAATGGTACAGTAGGTCGTGGTTCTACGGGTGTTGACATGAACGCGATTCCTGCGTCTTCGATTGAGCGTATTGAGGTCTTGCGCGACGGTGCGGCTGCTCAGTATGGTTCTGATGCTATCGCAGGTGTGATTAATATCGTCTTGAAAAAAAGTACGGACTTGGACATTGGACTCAATATCGGTACACACATCACGACGATGGAGCGCGGATATAATGCCGACGAAGGACTTTTTGACGGGCTGACCAATCAAGATATCCTCAATGCCAACAGTTCTATCCTCGACCCAAGCACGGGCGATTATATCACAAATTGGACAGAAGAAGTTGAAAATGTAAATATTACAGATGGTCAAAGAATTGACCTCAGTGCCAGCAAAGGCTTTGAGGTTGGTGATGGTGGTATAGTAAATGTCAGCCTCCAATATCGCAAACAAAACCCAACGGATAGAGACGGATTAGATAACCGTCAGCAATATTTCCGTGACAGTTTGGGGGCATTAGACCCTCGTGAAGCTACAATTGACCGTTCGCACCACAGATGGGGAGATGCTGATTTTCAGGATATTAGTGGATTTTTGAACGCTGAAATTCCTGTTGGAAATGTAACTGCCTATGCTTTTGCAGGACTGAGTCAAAGACAAGGAGAATCCGGTTGTTTCTATCGTCGTTCACTTGATAATCGTACTAACCGTGCTTTATATTCTGATGGCTTCTTGCCACTTATCGCGCCTACTTTGACGGATTTTTCGGGTACAGTCGGTGTAAAAGGTCAGGTGTCGGGTTGGAACTGGGATTTGAGTCAAGTTGTCGGTGGCAACCGCTTTAGGTTGGACATGGAAAATACCCACAATACATCTATGGGTAATCTCGGACAATTTACTTTTCCCGTTGATTCTCTCACAGGTGAAACTCCGGTACAAAAAACCGAAATGTACGATGGTACTTTGGTATTCAACCAACGTATCACCAACCTTGATATCAGTCGTGGTATTGAGGTCGGAGCTTTTGCAAGTCCTTTGAACTTGGCACTTGGTGCGGAGTTTAGAAGTGAAAACTATCAAATGGAGCAAGGCGAAATATCTTCTTACTACGATGGTAATGCTATTTCAGGCGGTATTCAGGACGGACCGAATCAAGGCAATGGCGCGAGTGCAGGTTGTCAGTGCTTTCCGGGTTGGAAAACTGCTGTTGACCAAAGCCGTAACAACGTTGGTGTCTATGCCGATGTTGAAACGGATATTACCGAAGCGTTTACGCTGGGTGTCGCAGGTCGCTTTGAAAATTATTCTGACTTTGGAGCTACCGTCACCGGAAAAGTTGCTGCCAGATATGAATTAGCCGAAGGTTTCGCACTTCGTGGAGCTGCAAGTACGGGTTTCCGTGCGCCTTCATTGGCACAGGGTAACTACACGGCTATCCAAACGACGACTTTTGGTACAGAACTCGTCGAAACGGGTATCTTCCCATTCAATGCAGCAGATGGTGTAGCGGCTGCACTTGGAGCAAAAGCATTGGAAGCTGAAAAATCGGTCAATCTCAGTGCAGGTTTGACTTTCAACACAGGTCAATTTGCCCTTACAATTGATGGTTATAACATTGCCGTGAATGACCGTATCATCCTTTCTGAGCAATTTAGAGGAGATGACCTCGCTGAATATTTGCTTACGCAAGGTATCCGTGCAGGTGCAGCAACTTACTTTACCAATGCTTTGAATACCAGCACGACAGGTCTTGACATCATTGTGCGTTATGGCTTGCCTATCAATGATGATAGCAGAGTAAGATTCATTCTTTCCGGTAATTTTAATCGAACGAAAGTAACCAATGTAGATGAAAATGCTGACGGCAGCAGATTCCTCCCGACACCGGACGAAATTGCGCCATATACAGACATTCCTTTATTTGGCGATATGCAAATTACTCGTTTAGAAAAAGGTACACCTTCTAATGTATTCAATTTAATGATTGATTACAAAGTAGGAGATTTTAGTGCCTTGCTCAAAAACGTTCGCTTCGGTCAAATCACTTGGGCAAACTTCAACGACTTGGGCAACCTCGTCATGCAAGAATATACCCCTAAAATCCGCACAGATTTAGAAGTCTCTTACAAAGTGATGGACGGCTTGCGCGTATCAATTGGTGCCAATAATCTATTGGACGTATATCCGGACAAAGCACGTAAAGACACTGCTTTTGGTGGTATCTTCCAGTACGGCGGTACATTCCCGCTTGGTTTCAACGGGCGATATATGTACGCAAGATTGAATTATAAATTAGCAGGAAAATAAACGTAACACAGGCTTCCGGCTTGTTTACGATAATAAAAAAAGGTCGTTCCATTCGGAACGACCTTTTTTATGCGTACTGGCGATTTTAATCAACAAGTTGTATTTTATATGTGTAAAAATTTGAAAATGATTGATTTGTAAAGAAATATTAAACTGAAGGGCGCAGTTCTAAACTGATTCCTAATCACAGCTATCCTCTCAAACTAGAACGTCTTGCTGAATTTATTTCAGCATCTCCCGAGCCACAAGCACAATATTAGATGTGAGCTAAGGTTTTGGTAAAGGCATTGTAAATCCAAAACAAACACGGTTTACACGATATTTTGTTGGAATTTGGAATTTGTTTTTGAGAATTTGCAAGTTGTCTGCAACTTGAATTATTTACAAGTTCTCAAAATAAGCGCATGAATTTTGCAGTTAATGTAGCGGCTGCTTTAGCTGCCGAACAAGCATTTTCATGACAAAAACATCTACACGAAAAAAATACCATTACAAAACACATCACAAAAGCACAGGGTTTAAACCCTGTGCTTTTGTGATGTGTATGATTTTTTTCGTATTTTTATTTAATGAAAATGCTTACGCACAGACTGATACCCTTTCCAATTGGCGTACCATCACCATCACCGAAATTAGCGACACGCTCACGCTTGATAGCCTCACAATCCTTCCTTCTACGGTAAGTGTAAAGGACAAATCAAACGGCAATTTTTTAGCGGATAATACTTTCTCAATTGCTGATAATCAATTAATTTTCAACAAAGAAATAAACGCCGAAGAAGGTCTCGAAATCAACTTCCGTGTAATGCCCTTCGCGCTTGGCACAGTAGCGACTCATAAGGATACTACGCGAATTGGAAAGGAGGATTTTTCGGATTATATTTTTCGATATGAACCTGTCGCAAACTCTGATGAACTATTTGAATTTCAAGGACTTGACTATCAAGGGAGCTTTGCGCGAGGCATTTCATTTGGTAATAATCAGGACTTGGTATTGAACAGTAGTTTTAACCTTCAACTCGCAGGAGATATAGGTGATGACATCGAAATACTCGCCGCGATTTCCGATAATAACATTCCACTCCAACCCGAAGGCAATACCCGCCAATTGCAGGAATTTGACCAAGTTTTTATTCAATTAAAAAAGGATAAAAGCAAACTCATTGCCGGAGATTACCAACTCACCCGACCTGCCGGATATTTTATGAATTACAACCGCCGTTTGCAAGGACTTTCCTTTGAAACAGGCGCGAAAATAGGAGAGGGAACGCTCGGCGGACGCGTCAGTGGCGCAGTGGCTCGCGGACAATTTGCACGAAATCAATTTTTCGGACAAGAGGGCAATCAAGGACCTTACAAATTAACAGGAGCGAATAATGAACGTTTCCTTATTGTATTGGCAGGAACAGAAAAAGTCTATATCGACGGCATCCTTCTCCAACGCGGTTCGGAAGACGATTATACGATTGATTATAATGCAGGTGAAATTACCTTTACTGCCAATCAATTGATTACCAAAGATAAACGTATTGTTATAGAATTTACCTATTCGACGGATAATTACCTACGGACGGTTTATGGTACAGGTTTAAATTACAAAACCGAAAAACTGAATACCTATTTCAATCTGTTTTCAGAACAAGACGCCAAAAATCAATCTGTCGGGCAAGACCTCACCGATACACAACGCGAACTCTTTGCTGAAGCCGGAGATGCTGTCGAAGACCGTCTCTTTCCGGCGGTAGATACGCTGGCAGATTTTGACCCGAATCGCATTATGTATGCAATGGTTGATTCGCTCGGATTCGACAGCGTTTTTGTGCATACGACCAATCCTGATTCAGCGCGTTTTGTGTTGCGATTTACGGAAGTAGGGCAGGGGAGTGGCAACTATATTCCTGTACAATCCTCCGCCAACGGGCGTATATACGCATGGGTCGCGCCGCTTGCAGATACGCCGCAAGGTACGCACGAGCCTGTCATTCGATTAGTTGCGCCACAACGCAAGCAATTATACACCTTTGGTGCTGATTATCAGTTGAATAAAAGTACAAATATCCTAACAGAAGTCGCGCTGAGTAATACGGATTTGAATACTTTTTCGGAGCTAGATGCAGGCGATGATGTGGGAATTGCAGTACGAAGTCGTATAGAAAATGAGTTTGTTTTTGGGAGGAAAAATCGCGAGCGTCCACCCCCCATCCCCCTCCAAAGGGGGAGAGTCGATTTACGTGAAAATGACGACAAAACCGCCAACTCCGTACTTCCAAATAAAGATACAAATCCCGATAGCCTATCCACCGAATCGAGGAAGAAAGAACTCTCCCCCTTTGGAGGGGGGCGGGGGGTGGAAACTACGCCAAATCCCAACCCAATCACCAATCACCAATCACCAATCACCCTCACGACCTTCGTAGATTATGAGTTTACAGACGGAAATTTCCGACGAATCGACCCTTATCGTGCCATCGAATTTCTGCGAGATTGGAATACAGATAGAACAGTACGAATAGATGAACACTTGCTCAATACAGGCGTCAATTTAGAGAAAAAAGGCTTGGGGAATATCCGATATACACTTGGTACTTATTTGCGCGATTCGATATATACAGGCATCAAACATTCAGCCGAAATGCGGGGCGGACACAAGGGCTTCGAAGTCGATATTTCGGGAAGTTTGCTGACTTCGCAAGGGCTAAAAGAAGACACCCGCTTTTTTCGTCCAAAGGCGAATTTGTCAAAAACATTTGCAAAGCTAAATGACTTAAAAATAGGTGTTTATGGAGAGCGTGAAGATAATCAGCGTTATGGTGCAGGGCGTGATACAATGGAGATTTCGAGCTTCAAATTTGATATTCTGAAAGCCTATTTGCAGACAGGCGAATCACAAATATTTCAATGGAGAACGGAATATACACGCCGCTATGATTATGCGCCGAGGGGAGCAGATTTTGGATTGGCAACAGTAGCAGATGAGGTTAATTTGAAAGGTTTGTGGGCAAAGTATAAACACTCACGTCTCAACTGGAATTTGACCTATCGAAACATGCGTGCGGATTCGTTGTTCACGCAAGAAAGGTCGCAAGAAACCTATCTCGGCAGGTTGGAATATTTGCTGCTTGTGAAGAAGGGATTTATTCGGGCGAATACGGTGTATGAGTTGGGTTCGGGGCAACAACAACGAATCGAATTTACCTACGTGCAGGTGAATCCGGGGGAAGGTGTTTATACTTGGATTGACCGAAATATGGACGGTGTGCGGCAGTTGGATGAATTTGAAATTGCGAATTTTACGGATAATGCTGACCATATTCGCGTGACGACTTTTACGAATGATTTTATCCGGTCGGATAATGTCAATTTCAGTCAGAGTGTAGAGTTAAATCCCGCGAAATTGTGGCGAACGAGTAAGAAAAAACCTTTACAATTTTTATCTAAATTCAGAAATGTTGCCACCTTTCAAATTCAACGTAAAACCCTCGAATCGGCAGAAGTACAGCCCTGGAATCCCTTTGAATTATCCGTAAATGACACTTCACTCGTATCATTGACTGCTAATATTCGTAATACCTTATTTTTCAATAGAACGAACCAGAAATTTGGCGCACAATTTGGCATACAAGACAATCGCAACCGACGTATTTTGACAACGGGTTACGAAGCTCGACGGCGTACAGAAAGGTCTTTGCAAACTCGCTGGAATCCAAGCAAAAAAGTAGGCGTAAAACTCGACGCCTCACAAGGCAACCGCTTCAATGATTCGGAGTTTTTTGAGGTAAAAGATTACGATATTGACTTTTGGGAAATTGCACCGGAAGTAAAATATATTTTTCGGAAAAATACACGTCTCACACTCGCCTACACATTTGCCGACAGGCGCAATCAAATCAACGAAAAAGAAACGACACAAAATCACGATATCAGCACCGAATTTACCTATAATAAAGTCTCTAAATCGGAAGTGAGTGCTAAGTTTTCATTTGTAAATGTCACCTACACAGGCACACGCAATACGCCCGTAGAATACGCGATGCTCGACGGTTTGCAAAACGGCAAAAACTTTCTGTGGAACCTCACTTTTGACCGCCGTATCTCGCGCAATGTGCTGATGAGTATTTCGTATGAAGGACGCAAAACGGGAGAGAATAAAACGGTACACATCGGACGGGCAAATGTACGAGCTACATTTTAAGCAAATTCATTATGTTTAAACATATATATGACAACTATTGTTTAAGCAATAATTTTGTATTAACTTTGAATTTTAATTTATTTAAGACCAAATTGTTATGAAAAAATTATGTTTTATTTTGCCCCTTGTTATTTTATTTCTTGGGTGCTTTACAGTTGTTAATGCACAGGAATTCTGTGACGACTTCGGTGAAAATAGCTTCACTGATACTTGTGCAGAGCAAATAGGAGACGGGACAAGCGGTCCTGTTATAGCTCCTGCCGTTGACATTTATGACGCTACCACAGGCGGTGGAGGTGCAGATGGTACACCGGATCTTCAAGTCACCATAGAGTCTACAGTATGCAACTCAGGTTGTGGCATGGGTGGACCATATAATATTGGTGGATGTGTAGGTGGAAGCGGTGCATTGGGAACCAGTTCTGACTTTGCAGCCGCATTTAATAACAGTAATGGAGAAAATACTTGCATAAACGCAGGAGGCTATGTTTGCTACACGATAGACTTCTTAAACGGTTTTACAACCACTGCTGCCGGATTTGATTTGGGGCAATCTAGTAATAATGGGTCTTCCGAAGGCTACGAAGGTTCATTCGGTTATGTGACCGCAGCGACAGATGTTAATGGAGTGCCACTCACTAATTTACCCGCTATCAACCTTGCAAATTTTTGTAATTACACCTCCACCGATTATGCAACGACCCAAATGTCAACCTTTTTAGGCGCGACTGGTCCGGGAACTTGGCAAACTGATGCCCAGAATACAAACCAGAATAATACCGGTACAATGGCATCGGATGCCAATGGACAAAATATATGTGGTACAACGACAGCCGAAAACGGTGAAGATACTGCGTCAGGCACAGGACCCGACCAAGGAACAAGTGCAGCAGCAGCGAATCCAAATTTAGGGCTCGCACCAACAGATATTATCACACAGGTAAAGTATATTTACTTTTACAGTTCTACGCCAAGTATTGATTGTGATGGGGATGGATTGACAGCGGCAAATTCTAATCCGAGTGGTTCGTGGACGGGGCTTGACTTTTGCGCACCTCCGATTTGTTCGATAACTAACGCCACAGCTACTGCAGCATGTGACCTAGCCAACCCAGAGAATGCCACAGTAACCGTGACATTCGATGAAGCGAATAGTTCTGGTTCATTCAATATTTTAGATAACACAGGTGCTACTGTAGGTACAGCCACAGGAACAGGCGCAGGAGTTACAGCTACATTTACTATTACAGGACCTACTACCGCTGCACCGGGTACGGTATTTACTATTCAAGACGGTACAGATTTAGGAT
>ENA-ORXR01002652-ORXR01002652.1-marine-metagenome-genome-assembly--contig:-NODE-2652-length-16791-cov-6.924614_pt1 | contig 16791 bp, 14 predicted proteins | sample MGYA00237866_ERZ511479 | MGnify/ENA metagenome assembly ERZ511479 | reverse complement strand
AGAGAGCCCCAGAGCTAGGGCGAGAAAGCAGGCACGTATCATGCGGTTGCATCCTTAGTGGTCGAGGCTTCTTCAGCCTCTCGAGCGTTCCAGAGTTCGCGGCGCGCTGAACGCTCCCGCAATATCATAAGGCCGACGCCCAACCAAATTATAACTAGAAACAGATTGAACACAAAGAACGATTTCGTGTCAGCTGACAAAATACGCGTGCCCACGATCACCGTAATTGCGGCCAATCCATCGGCCACGCGGAAGCAAACTGTGTCGATTGCCGTCTTAGCTTTGTATAGCGCCTCCTTCGCGACGGGCAGCCAGAGGACGTGCCGCGCCGTGTTGGCGATGGAGTAATTCGTCGCGTTTTCTGCGGTTTTGGCAACCGTTAAAACGCCCAGTCCGCCTGTGGCGCTCATGGTGCCATTGGACACTAGCGACACGAAAGGCGGGATCAGTAGAACGCCCGCCACGCCGCCAAAGCGCAAAAGCCGCGAGACGATGAAAGCCTGCAAAAGCAAGCCAATCAAGCTGACCCAAAAGAAGATACCGGAATACGCTTTCGCCGTCGCCGAGGCCCGCGCATCCGCTGAGATTTCTGCATCCCCAGCTATGGCTTCTTGGACAGCGGCAAACAGGATATTCTCGCCATTGGTCTGAACCCAATTCAGCAAAAAGACGAACATAGCGATTAATAAGATATAGCGATTGGTCATTACGATTTTCCAGGCTGAACGCGGGTCTTCGGGACGGGCATCGGGAACAATAGACGGCGTTTTACCCGTCTTCTCGTCGTAGGTTTCCACACGCCATAAAACATAAGTCGCGAGCATGAGGACCAATGGCGCGATAAGCAGCATCGTATAAGTCGGAATATCGAATGCATTGATCAGGCGACTGGCCAACGCGCTACCCGCCACACCTCCTGCAGACGCACCCAGTGCGATGAGCGGAAACAGTCTCTTCCCAGCATCTTCATTATAGAGGTCTGCCGCATAGGCCCAAAATTGGGCCACAACGGACACGGCAAAAATACCGATAAAGATATAAAATGCGACCCCTGCATAAGGAATAGTCACGCTAAACAAATCTGGCTGCAAAAGCCAAAATACCGGAAACATCGCGACAAAGAACAGGTTCACAACCATCAACAAACGGCGACGCGGCCAGATGTCATAAAGCTTTGTGTAGAGCGGCAGTAGCGCAATCAGGACGATGGATTGTAATCCGCCAGAAACCGCTTTGACCTCAATGCGGGACAAATCCCCGATCATGGACACAGCCAACCAACTTTCGCGAACGGGCTTGGCTAAATAATAGGCTGTCAACATTAGAAAAACGGTTGAGAATAGCGCCAATGTAAGCCGAACTTCATCAGCCTTGATATCTGTAAATATGCGGAGACTCTTCGCGACAACGCGATTGACTGAAGACTCATTGGTTTCGGGAGCTGAACTCATTAGGATTACTGGCACAGACTAAACGTCCAGAGATAGGATAAACTTCAGCTTTTAGCTTGCGCCCGAACAGTGGCTTTAGCTGGATTTGTATGGACTTATTTTTGGTATTTATTGCCAATCACCTCACGTCAGCTTCGCCCAAATGGCGGATATCAGTAAAACGTAAGAGTTCTCACAGCGGAGCCCATTTTAGGATGAAGGCCGTCGATCACCTGTCCACATTATATTTGACAAAATTTTGTAAACCAGAAGATGTCCGTGTGCCACAAAATCTAATGTGAACGTGCCACAAATTCAAATTTGACAGTCGTAAGTAACTGTTTTATATGTATTTTTCTACACCGCATCGTGCCGTGTGGGGGCACCATTTTCTCAAAATTGAAACCGCGTAAGTCATTGATAAGACTTATATTTTCCTGAGAAAACCTGCGTCTTCCTCAAAGATACCTTCATTTTGGGCCACACAATGGGACACAAAATGGGCTACATTATGAGCGAGATGAAGACACTCGATCAATATTTGAAACAGCGAAAAGGCCGCTGGTATTACGTGCGGCGCGTGCCGCTACGCTATGCCCATGTCGATAAACGCGGGCTGATTAAGAGCGCGCTCAAGACATCGTCGCGGGAAGTTGCCAGAGCAAGGCGTGACTCACTGGCTGAGGCCGATGATCTTTATTGGTCGGCACTCGCCTCTTCTCGGGCAAAAGGCTCAAACGCGTTGGCCGTGTCGCGTTACCGCGCCGCTAAAGCGCGCGCCTTTGCCCGCGGGTTTATCTACACGCCTGTAGAAGAGCTATCCGTGCAGAACGATATGACGGAAGTCATTGACCGTATCCGCGCCTTGGAAGGCAGTCTGAGCACACGCCAAGCTGTCCCTGAAACGGATGCGCTACTCGGTACGGCTCCCAAAGCCTCGATCCCGATTAGCGAGGCCTTTGAACTCTATTGCGACAAGATCAGTATTGGTGACCAGAAAGGCAAATCCCCGGACCAGCGCCACAACTGGCGCAAGGTAAAAGCACGCGCTGTGAAGAACTTCATTCAACTGCGGGGCGACAAGCCGATGGCAGAAATCGACCGACACGATGGACAAGCTTTCTTTGAATGGTGGGGCGCAAAAGTTGATCCTAAGGACGGCTCTAAGCCTCGTAGCGGTAACAGCGCCAATAAAGACCTGACGAACCTCCGCATCCTGTTCCGGTCATACTGGTCCTATGAGGGAGAACCTAAGCGGGACAATCCTTTCGACGATCTGCGGTTTAAGAATGTCGTTTACAAAGACATCCCGCCCTTCTCCGTCGATTGGCTGGAAAACCGGATTTTGGCAAAGGGCGCGCTGGACACGCTAAACGAGGATGCTCGCTTCATCGTCTACGCGCTGATCGAGACGGGGTGCCGCCCAAGTGAGATTGCGAACCTTCGTAAAGAGCACATCATCTTGGATGCCGATGTTCCGCATTTGAAAATAAGGCCTACGGCAAACCGTAAACTCAAATCGAAATCGGCCAGTCGCGATATACCTTTGCTCGGCGTTTCACTCGAGGCTATTAAGCAAAGACCAAACGGCTTTCCGCGTTATCGGGACAAAGGCTCAATTCTATCACAGACACTCATGAAGCGGTTCAAAGCTAATGGCTTGTTCGAGTCTCCGGACCACCGCATTTACTCAATCCGTCACGCTTTCGAAAAACGGATGCTAGAAGCGGATATTGACTATGGCCTGCGCTGCATTCTGATGGGACATCACAACACTCGGCCAAGTTATGGCGATGGCGGGTCGTTGGAATATAGACGTGACCAGATGGCGAAATTTGCCCTCCAGAAAATAATGGCTGGAAAGCCAGCTTAATCTTCATTGCCGTCATTAGCATACATCCCAATTTAGTCTGAATCGGCGGCAAAAACCGACATCAGGTCGGAGGCAGAAAACGCAAAAATTGGCTACTCATATGGTGTGCCAAAATATTCTTCATCCATCGATTTAAGCCCAAAGAACCTGCTAAGGGAGCTAGTGGAAATATAGAGCTTTTCTCTTTTCTGCACCGCCTTTGTGAAAATCGAACCTGAACATTCATCTCCAATTCATCACGCTAGTGGCACAATTAATTATGCGAAAAATTTGTATCATTTTTGTGTTATTAGCAATACCAAGCCAAAGTTTTTCACAGACTGGTTTCCTCGTTGGAGAAAGTGCTGGAGACCTCTACAAGACCTGCAATTACGATGTCCTTGGCGACATATTATCAGTCAACGTTTCTGCTGCTAAGATTTGTCCTTCTTCACATGACTTCAGTGTAAAAGCGGCAGTCCCAAGCCCTAGAAATTCCATACCTGCATCGCCGAACAAAGATCAAACGTCGGTAAAGCTTAACCTTCAAGATCAGATTGTTGTGGAATGTGTCGATGAGGAAAGCACGTTTAAAGTTACATTCTTCACCAACGCCGGACCAATAACAGTTTATAAAGGTGATAGATTGTGGCATCGATTCAACACACCAAGGGTCGATTCGCAATCGGTTCAGTCCGTTGATTTAACTAGCGTTGGATATAAAAATACTTTGACAGGAAAAACATTTAAAGGTGTCGATTTAGATCGGATTACCGGAAAAGTTCAAATTACATCTTGGAGTGATTACAAGAAAAACAATTTTTTCCTTGGCGGCAGTAAATCAAAAAGAGATTTTCATATGAAATTCAGCGGCGACTGTAGCAAGATAATTGCTGAATCGCCTAAGCAGAAGTTTTAAAAGGACCGAGAAACACTGGTTTGCATACTCTCTGCAACGCATTCGAGCATTGTGTGTAGTTTTTTGATTCTCCCCTTGGAGTGAAGGTAGAGTGAAAAACTTCCGGCGGTCACCCACCAGATTGGAAATGTCAAAATGGAAACAAATATTTATAAGTGGACAGAATTGTCGTCAAAGGGTTTTGATGGCAGAGTTTTTGATATAATTTCTACTACTCCGAACTGCAGCGAACACTATGCCATAAAAATCTCGAGAAACGCAATCGAAACGCAAGGGTTGGGACGATGCAAAGAAAAAGCCATTTCTAAGATAAGAACATTGACAGTTACTAATCAACACAAAGTCACTGTCTTAAGCAGTGATTTCTAGACCCGTTTCATTCAAATTGATTCTCGAAATATTTTCTAAGCGGAAAATTTAGATTTTTTGTGTAAAGGTTCGGACTTGATCCTACCGTTTCGCGGATGTGATGAGTAACCAGTCAATTTAAATTCAGCGTCCTAAAACCGCTCCATCACGGCCTCTCAGGATGTCCGCTTTTGAGTATTTCCGGCTTAGTGCATAGCGTTCTTTTAATGTACGGAAAGCCCCTGAGGGAGTTCTCGGCCTCCTAGCGATTAAACTTTTTACCTAAATGCCGCGCTACCCGTTCTCGGCGACTGCGCACATCTGCCAACTCTCGCTCAAGCCTCTCAAACAAGGGCCAGACCGCATCGCCCTGCGTGTCTATGATCCGCGCAAGAACGCCAAGCCCATATTCTAAATCCTCAACAGTCACCGCCTTATTCATCTAACGACGAACCTGTCTCTATGTCGGACTCACCTTCCTCTTCTCCGGGTGCAGGCCTGTGCAACAAGTCCAGCTCTTCTGCCGTGAAGAACGCACTCTCATCGGAATAGACATCTTCAAATGTCCCAAAGAGGCTCTTTGATGTGCGCTGAAGTCGCTCTTTCAAACTTTTCACAAGATCATCAAATTGTTTGTCTCCGCGCGCGATAGCAGCAGCTCTTTCCGACTCCGGCGGGTAAGGCATCATTCGCATGAAGCAGAGCATAAATCCTGCGAGCGCTTCCGACTGAATGGCCAGCTTCTGATTGAACCGTTCGTTCTCGCGCGTCATGCGGTCCAGCCTGCGCAGAATAGCATTGTCCCTTTGTTCGCTATACTCATCCGAGAGATAGACCTTCAGCGCATTATTCACCGTGTCAGAGATGGACACATGTGGGCGGGTCGTTGCGAACTGAAGTTTGGCGTAGGTGTCGTGGTCAACATAGGCGCGAACGCGCGGTTTGGATGTGGTCATAGATGTCTCCTGCTGGAGATCATAAAATGGGGCCAAATCCGATTTTGAGCTAGATTAGAAAACCGAACAAATCGTCAGCTAGGTTTAGGGTAATTGAGGTTTCAGGGAATTTCGTTAAAGCGAAAGTCCTCGGTCTCGCTGCCGTCCTCTCACATCCCAACTGATGCCGCCGCCTCTGCTGGCGCGTCCTATGATGCTCTGGCCCCGGCGGCGCTCCATGATGGGGCGCCACGGGACGAGCGTAAACTCTCGCGAGCGTTCTATCACCGCGAACGTCCCGCTGGGCCTCTCAATCGTTTTACTAAACACACCTTCGATATGAGACGCGCCTGATGATGACACATAAGCTTTACCAAGAGACTCGGCATGGCGTTCTCCGGTCTCTTTGACGTCCATCGCCTTAAGCTCATTGATGGACTGCTGAAAGAGCCGATCCTTATCTCTAATCGAAAAGCCCATTTGGTTCAACGCAGCGCGGCGCTGTGCAGCGGCGTCCAGTAGCTCTCGAGTGGTCCCCTCTGCCTCAAGGGTCCCCCGCTTCAATTGAGTGTCGAGCCACGTTGCCCCGCGAGCTGTTTCCATCTGGCTTAACGTCAATGTGCTGTTGCGCGATAAAGGGGTGGGCGATGTCTTCGCAATCCGTTTGTGATAATCTCTAACGCGGTCGAGATAGTCATCCGGAATATCCCATTCACTGTTCTTGTTTTTACTCACGACATTTGCACGGCCCAAAGCTTCAAGTCGCCGGTCGAGAGTCTTCGTGTATTCTTCACCATTACCCTCATTCAAATAAACATGGACGAAGGAAAACACACCGCCGTTATTTTCCGCATGGGATTTGATATTGATATCCGACGGTCTGGGGTCAGGATTATAAACGCCAAGCGCGACGGCTTGCCCAACTTTCAGCGAACCAAAAAGCTCGTCCTCTTCGACCTTCGCGTAGATCGGTCGGCCTTTCAAATTCTCAACGACGACAAAGCCGCCCTCGCGGGTGTCGTCGGGCCGCCCAAAGCTTCGCACAATGCCGGACTGCGCGCCTGCCTCAAAGTTAGCCGGGTCGAAGACAACATCGGGTCCAAACCTAAGCGAGGCGCTCCGCTCTCCAAATACACGGTGCAGCGTTTTGATAATGTCGTTCTGCTCGCCCATCTTCGTTAGAGTCTGGGTGAAGTCTGGCTTGATGCGCCATTGCCCGCGCCCTTCATACTCCGCCAAGCCCATCTGCCGGAGCGTCTTGATGCGGCGCGCGATGAGGTGTTTGCGCCAGAGCTGCCCGCTCGGGACGGGCTTACGCAAGTCGAGAGTTTCGCCGTCCCTCTGGCGGTCAATAACCTTGTCCAAGTCTGTCTTGCGCTGCGCTCCAATTGTGCGCGCCAGTTTGGCGCGTTTCTCCAGCTCGCTCATTGGCCCAAGTTCAAGGCTCGCAATCTCCTGCGCCCGCTCTCGCATCCCTTGAGAAATATAAGCGCGCGGCATGACCAGATCTTTGCCGTCATCGCGGACGCCGCGCACAAGTAAATGCGTGTGAGGCTGCGCCGTATCGTAATGGTCAATCGCGACCCAATCGAGCTTCGTGCCAAGATCGCTTTCCATCCGAGAGACAAGCTCTCTTGTGTAAGCCTTTAGGTCGGTCATCTGCTCCGCGTCCTCTGGCGAAACGACAAAGCGAAAATGGTGGCGGTCATCTTTGCACCGCGCGTGAAAACTTTCGGCGTCCGCCTCGTGAATCAGCGAGCCGTATAGTTTGCCGGGGCTGGCGTCTTTCTGCGTCGCGTCTCGCTCCAGATACGAGAGATGATCTTTGAGTTTTGTTGCTCCCGTCCCTGCCATTCGTTTGATCGACGCCTGAACAATAACGCGGCGATGAAAACTGCGCTGCACGGCGCGGCTGGGACGGCTTCGATTTGAGCGGGACCGCCCGCCTCGGCGTGGCGCGAGGGAGTCCAGAAAACTTTGCGGACGCGGGGCGCGCATCCGACCGCCTGCGGACCCTTTGCTGCGCGCAACTCTAATGCGGAAATCATTTTCTCTGTCTTGGCTCATCTGTCTGCTCAATTAAGGGTTCAGACAGTCTAATAAGGGGTGGGCCTACCGCTTTGCGCAAGGTTTACTAAGGAAAATAATGATTGGTGGGCCTACGCCTTTTGAAAAAAGCCCTACCAAAAACGATGTGCAGACAAAGGCCTACCACCTAGGTGGGCCGACCTGTTTTATCTTGCCCTCACTATCGTCTACCCAATTCCAACATTTCTATTTAATTGCCGCCATCGCGTCTATGTCGTCTGGCGGGCCTGCCGAAGCCGCCCCACACGAGCGGAGGCAGGCGCGCCAGACTCGCCGCAAAGCGGCGAATTATTGAAAGTATATTATGCTGAAGTGGCCTTTTTACACTTTTTCGAGTGAGTTTTCGGCTACTACGGGGAGAGACTTAGCGTCTATTCTTGACGATAAAGCATCCATCATGAGCAATTCTTCATTCAGATAGGTATGGAACTTTTCGACTGCCAAGTTAGCTTGTGCGTCAAAAAGGTTTATTGAGGCACCTCGTGAGATTTGAGTTAGGGCTGCTTTCAAATCGATATTTGCTTCACCAGACTCCACCTCTAAAAGTCCATCATGCGCAATAGTTTTGAACCCAAAAGTCCTTAGCGCGAGAGCCAAAGTCGACACTTTGATAGATCCCCACCATGGTGCTATGACGTACTTTTCGCCACCAATTTTCAAAAAATTTGAGCTCTTCAACCCTGAACTTTCGAAGTGACCGCGCGCTTCCATCAGCAGTTCTTTAGCGATGTTATCAAGATATTTGGGCACTTTAGTATCCAAAAATATGTCTCGCATCTTTGCGATTACCTTATCGTGTATGTCCCCTGGATCCCCTCCAAAACGTGGAGGAATACCTGCTTTGGCAGGTTTAACAACGATGACTTTGGCACGATCATCGAGTTCAATAACCTCCCAGCGACGACCAGAGAAAATCAAAGTCATCCCTGGCATCAGAATATTTTCGACAGGAATTGCGCCCAATTGCTTTCCATTCGACACGATTTGATATTCCTCAGGTGTCTTGAAAACAGCGAAGAAGCTGTAATGCTCAACAAGGAGCTCACCTTCTTTTCCCAGTAGCAGAAGCCCGTCAGCGCTTTGTTCAATCAACGCTACATCAGCATCGCCAATCTGCCGCAGCAGCAACAGAAAGGTAGGTTTGTCCACGCCCTTAAACGGGCCCTTGATGCAAAGAGTGATAAAAATTCGTTCAGCGCTAGCGCCACCGTACTGAGCAATAACAGATAAAACTTGATGAATTAATGTTGAAAGATGCAAAGCTTGGGGCTTCGGTGGTTCGCACCAATTACATAAAAGCAACTCTATCATAGCAATAGTTCTTATAAGGCCAAGCCTAAGCCGATCCGCGAGGTGACTGTCAGCGTCGAGTTTATCCTCAATGTCATATTGCCTTAGAATGGCTGCTTGGCCTTGACGTCTACCTGATCTTCCAAGTCTTTGGCGCAAAGAAGCGACGGTGTATGGTGCGCCGATTTGGGCTACGCAGGTAACATCGCCGATATCGATTCCTAATTCTAACGTTGATGTACAAATCGCTGTCGTAGGTAAAGTCTCGTCCTTAAGCCGTTTCTCCACGAACTCTCTATGATTACGAGACAGGCTTGCATGATGGGGGTAAAACTCCTGTGGTAGTTTGGAAGTTTCGCAAAGCCGACGGAGCCGATCTGCGTATATTTCGACACGTTGACGAGATCCCGCGAACACTAGATTATCCGTACCTCTTAGGTTCTTGAACAAATGAGTGGCGACGGCCTCTGTTGCTGCGGCAACATCACTATCATTTTTACCTGCAATATAACCGCGCAATTGTAACCTGAGCTCAGATTGCCCACCCTCTGCTTTTATCAAATCTACATTCTGCGCAGCCTCCGGACGCAAGTATGACTTGGTGAGCTCCATATCACCGAGCGTAGCTGACAAACCCACGCGTCTAATTGAACGCGACGTAACGATCTCTAATCGCGTTAAAAGTGATCTTAGTTGAACACCGCGCTCGGAATCCAAAAAAGTGTGTAATTCGTCGATAACAATCGCGGAAGTTTTCCCAAACAAGAACGGGATAATAGACCCACGCCGGACGAATAAAGCCTCCAGTGACTCAGGTGTTATAAGAAGAATCCCGTTAGGTTTTTTGCGTGCTTTAGATTTTATCGATGAAGAGATGTCTCCATGCCAAGGAGTTATTTTAATTTCAGTTTCATAACAGATGTCTTCAAGTCTCTTCTGTTGATCGTTTATCAGTGCTTTTAATGGGCCAATATAAACAATATCAAATCCAGTTTTTGAACTATTACCTGCGTCCAGTATTTGTGAAATCAACGGGAGAAATGCTGCCTCCGTTTTGCCTGCAGCAGTTTCTGCAGCGATGATAAGATCATTTGTTCCTCCGAGCACCGAATGAATTGTACGACTTTGTATATCTCGCAATTCAGACCAACCTTGATTGCGGATCCATTTTTGAACAGGGCGGGAAAGCTTGTCGAAAGCAGTCATCAGAGCTTAAAGCTCGATAATTCATCATCATTGCTTTGGTGCGAGTTCGAACTCATGTCTTTTATATCTTGAACGTCACTTAGGTCGTCTCCGACATCATCTGCAACCTCAATCTCTTTGATGAGGTCAAACCACTCCGTTCCGGGGTTTTGTTCCAGCACAGCCACCATATTGACGAATGCGGTAACCGTGTTGCGCGGCGTTCTGAAATACGCTTCTCCAATCCGATTTGAACAATGGGACATAAATGACTTTAATGCCTCATCCGGCAAAAATGTTTGTTCGCTCTGCATAACATTTCGAATGTTACTCAATAAAACAAACATGTCTTCAGGTGTCAGGTTCGCCAAACGGATAATAGGACCTGACAAATCGATGAGACCTTCTCGTGCGAAGGTGTTTTCTGTTAAACGAGATTGGAGCGCTTCATAACTGTACAACCCACGACGAGTGTTCATTAAAAACTCTGGCGTTCCACCCATCAAAAAGCCGATGTGACTGGCGCTCCCCTGAAGAACGTCGTTTAAGATGCGCAAAATTTGTTCATAATTCGCGTTGCGTGCTTGTGATGAAGTCAATTTAAATAAATTGACCAGCTCATCCAATGAGACCATTAGGCCTCCGTACCCCGCCGCAAATACAAACGCCGACATCAATTTCATATGATCATAGACGCTAGAGTCATTAATTATGGTTCTAACGCCAAGAGCTTTTCGCGCATCTGTGCGTGTTGCGAATTCGGCACGGAGCCATCTCAAAGAAGAAGATTTGAGATCGTCATCGCCAGTTTCATGGCCTTCCCAGTATTTGCGAACGACTTCAGCAAATTCGAAACCACCGGTCATTTCTTCAAAGTGAGATAATTTTTCGCGGATAATTTCGCCAGTGTGTCTTCCGTGTTCCTCAGCTTCTTTATGGGCCTGACTAACAAAACGCTCGACAATACTTGTTAGCGCCCCTCCATCAGGTTTTGTCCGAGTGGAAATATTGCGCGCCATTTCCGCGTATAAACTTCGCGCTTGTCCACCAGTCGCGTAAATGCGCCTATCTGGCGCTAAGTCGGCAGACATAACAACCAGGCCTTTTTCCAAAGCTATTAGCTTAATTAAATTCAAAAAGAATGTTTTGCCTGATCCATACTCCCCGATAATAAAACGTATGGCCGATCCGCCATCAGAAATACGCTCGACATCTTTTACGAGCTCTTCAATTTCTCGAACGCGGCCAACTTGTATGTGCTGAAGTCCTAACTTCGGGACTACTCCTGCGCGCAAAGCTTGAATGATAGTGTCTCGCTCACGGCGTTTTATTTTTGCCATAGTAAACTCCTATTGAACCAAACTTAGTTGAGATATGACATCACCGTTAATCTCATAGCCGTTGTAATCTTCGATAAGGGCATCGTCGAACTTTTCGTAGGCCCATTCATTAATTGTCTCTAGAGATCCCGAAACCATAAGATCATAACGTTTGACTAAAAGAGAAAAGTCTTCCGAGCTCCAATTTTCTCTCTGAATCAACTCTTCCACTAAAGCCCGGTGCTTTAAATCCAAAGCTGACAATGGAGACGGGTTATCGTCCTGTATCTCAACCTCATCGCTTTCTTCCTCTCCGAAAATATCGCCCAAAACATTTGAAACCCTTTTGGTATCTGCTTGGATCTCCGCAATCCGCGAAGCATCTAACGGAGTATTCGAAATCGTGTTTAGGTCATTAGAATACTCAACATCTATAATACGTTCGCCACCAGCGGAGGATATTTCTGGCCTTACCACAGGAGGGACATCGGAAATTGATCCGCTATGAATATCAGAGTAAATTTCAGAGGATTCAATGCCGAGAACTTTATAGACCTTTTCGATACTGCTGACTTCTTCGGGCCTGATTACGCCGTCAGCATGAGCCATTGATATCATTACCTCTCTAAATTCTCGGCGCTGTATTTCCGTTGCACTTTTTAAGTTCTTTCGTAGTAACGGAATGTTGGGTGGGACAGTTAGAAACCACTCCAAATTTGCTTTTAGCCTGAGAGCCTCGCTAGCAGTTGTATTTTTACCTCTCCCTATGAAGCTCCGTAAAAAATCTTTCTCTTCAACTGCGACAGCACCATCCGCTTGGGCAATAAATGCCCCTAAAGCTAGTTTCAGCAGAAGGTGGCGATATTCATCGGTGACTTCCTCAAGTGCTAGCTGATCGTTAGGTAAGTTAAAGAGTATAACGGGATCATTCGCAGTCGGTGCGCGGAGCGCGTAGCGCGGATCTGGAGCCATACCGACGCCTAGTTTACTTAAAGCGTCCGCAGCACCTACTAAGTTTCGCTTGCCAATTTTACCAAAATCATCCCCTTCGAGTTTACGAATCAAGTCCGTCACAGGCACTTTGCCGGTGCTTGATATGAGATCCTTCAGCCACAACTTGAGTTCATTCAGTTCTTCAGATGGAAAAATTGTCCATAGTTGTGTGGGTAACAATGCTTGAGCTTCAATCGTCCCTCTGCCATTCGGCTTCCGCCCTAAGTATCGACTATATTTATCAAGTTCGGCCATCGCTCGGTCAGCTATAACCTGCATGTCGCTGATTGGCTTACGAAGGCCGGAGACATCAGGTATTTTTTGTTTTTCAGAAGTTGGGGTGATTTCCAGATCAAACTCGCTGGAAGCTGCTCTGTATTTTACACTCAAAAGACGTTTCGGTTTCTTGACGTTCAGTCCCTGCGGATACAGCTCTTTGAATATCTGCCGAAATAATGTCAGAAACTCATCCCGACATCTTTTAGCAGGTGTTCGCAAATGTCGGTCAGGATGACTCATAAACCAACATAACGCCCAATCCGCTTGAAGCGCTTCCCCTTTCGAAACCCTAGTACCGATCTCAATTAAGACTGAAAGAGGTGTCTCATAACCTGAATGATCATAGGAGGGTTTCCGGTCTTCCTTCACGGTTAGTGTAGTCTCGGCAACATCGATAAATTTATCTAAGTAATTTCTAGCTGAAAAGTTATCCTCGAAGAGTGTGCGAAGACGTTTAGCCTCGTTTAACAATTTCTCTTTTTCTTCTGTGGATGGCTTATCAACGAAGAAACGTCTTTCTAATCCATAAAAATATAAGAACATGTACCCAACAGAATAGCTCTTATCTTCACGGCCTGATGCCAACCAGTCCAAGTAGGAAGCGCGCGAACTAGCTGAGATACCAGAATAACTCGGCCAATAGGACATCTGTTTGCCATCAGGGTCTCGACCAGTTTTTGCTACGTTCAAAGAGGGGTCGATGAATGAGCGGCCCGTTTGCTCGTACCCATTCGTTCTCGGCGCAGGCCCCACATATACTAACCCAGCAATCTTTCTTCCTGCGACAACTGTCGTTTCACCATCTTTAATCCATGACGCAGCAGGTCTTTTCTTATCTTTACCTTTGGACTTTGCTCCGCTCCAATAATCGCTTGAAGGTTTGTAGCCTAAATTTGAGCCTGACTTTCTGGCATTCGGTTGCCGTTGTAAGGGCTTGCCAGAAAGAGAATGGTTTTTTTGATGTTTTTGGGCATTGGCACTGCTTACCGCTTTTTGGCCCCCTATTAGCTTCATCAACAAAAAAACGAAAAATCCGCCAACTAATGCCCAGGCAATAGCTGACCCGTTATCCGTTTTTGTTTCGGGGACTGGCGCTGCCGGCTGTAAGACTTCCTGAGGTTGTTTTACGTTTTGTCGAATAGTGAGAAGAGTAGCTTCGTCCACCCTTCCTGTTATTGGTATCTCTCGGTCTCTTTGAAACGCCTCAATGGCAGATCGTGTTTTAGGCCCCATAAAACCATCAGCACTGCCCGGATCATAACCTAACTCTGATAGAGCGCTCTGTACGCTCTGCACATCAGCGTCTTGAGCCGTTGCAGTAGTTCCGAAGATTGAAACTGTTATCAGTAGTAAAAAAACTACGAAGTGTTTGAGAGTCATTGGCTACCAATAGAAAATTTACTGGCGTGCAGATCCCCTTCCGCCTTGTCCAAAATGAACCTACTATAGCATTATCTTAAATGCTAGCATTGGTAGAGATGAAAAGCGGGATTTCCTTGAAGCTTAAGTAAATTCTTAATCGATGAAAAATTCGCTTCTTAGGGTTTGATATAGTTAGGCCGCTACCAGCGGCTCGATCCCAGACACATCGGTTGTCGCTTTCACCGCAACCAGATCATGATTGACCTGCATGTTCATCCAATAAGCGGGTGTCGTCGCAAAGGCCTTAGACAAACGCAGCGCCGTATCTGGTGTCATGCGTGTCTCACATTTCACGAGACGCTCTATCCGCGTGCGCGGAACGCCTAAGCGTTTTGCAAGCGTGATGGCGCTCATCTCAAGCGGGGTGAGATAGAGTTCTTTTAGCACTTCGCCGGGGTGCATTGGGTTTTGTAACAAGCTCATATCCATCTCCTCTAATGATAGTCGACAATCTCGACATCTTCGGGACCGTTTGGCGTCCAGCGAAAACAAATCCGCCATTGCCGATTAATACGTACGGAATGCTGACCAACCCTATCGCCTTTGAGGGCTTCCAAATGGTTGCCCGGCGGAAAGCGTAAGTCTTCCAAGGCAACGGCGGCATCTAGCGCCGTTAGCATTGCCTTCGTGCGTTTGACTAAGTCAGATGGGAAGCCTTTCCCAAATGAACCCGACATCGCGCGCTCTGCTAGCTTGCCTTTTACACTCTGTATCACTTCGATTGTGTATCATATAGTGATACATTTCACAATGTGCAATATTCATTAATTAGGACAAATAAAAATGGGACACAAAATAGCCTACTCACCGGGCCATTTTTTTGATTCTTGACCGCCCTAAGTAATTGTTTTATATAGTAAAAACCGAAATGATTTCTTCCGTGTGGGGGCACCATTTTCCGATATCACGAACCGGATATGTTGTTGAAATCATTAGGTTTTAAATGAACTGACTTTACCTAAACTCTGATTTTCTCAACTTGTGTGACACATCATATGATATAATTGCCAATTATGAACCGGCTCAATCAGTACCTTCTTTGCCGTGGGGGTTTCTGGAACTACCATCGGCGTGTTCCAAAAGCCTACCGCGATCTGGACCCAAGAAGGACCATCCGAACAGCACTCAATACAGACTCCTTACAAATCGCGAGAGCACGCCGCGATGCCCTTGCCAGAGCAGATGAAAAACTCTGGCACGCGCTCCAAGCTGAACGACCTTCCGCACTGGACGCTTATGAAGCAGCCTATGTACGCAGGTGCCACCCCAATTGCATTTTTCGCAGCGCATTGCTTCCTAGGGCCAGACTTTTTCCCACGAGAGACAGCAGGATTGGACCTCCCAATAAAACGGCTAAGTGAATCATCTTCAGGTTGCTTGGGCCGATGAAGAAGGCCAAATATCCTAAGATGGCGACGAAGCCGACATAGAGGAAAACGGCGCCCACATTGCATCCGCAATATTTGCTCATCTCCGCAAATTGCGCCTGTGTGCGAGCATTCTGCTCATGCGTCAGATGTGGAAAGTCAAAGATATAGGGCTGTCTCTGTCGCGCAGGCTGGCGCTTGAGCGCCAGATATGCGTCATAATTGGAAATGGTCAGCATTATCGGCACCGACAATTCGTGAAGGTCACACCAGTGACGGTCCAGACATAGAATTTGCAGGACCAGAGCACCATTGTGGCATAGGCTATACAGACCCATTTCTCGACCCATCGCCAGGTGACGCAAACGATATGGGAGACCCATTCCCAGGCATGGCAGACCATGTTGGAGACCCAATGCCAGCCGAGACAGAGCCACCGGATCCATCTAGACCAGTTGGCACATTTGCTGTAACCCTCGTCGCGAAGGTCCGTGCATCTGTTATAACCTTCGTCACGTTCTTCCGCACATTCATTCCAGCCCTGATCGGCCCGTTCCGTACAAACTCGAACGCGATTAGCGTGCCATTCGGCGCAACGTTGCTGAAAGCTGTAAAGACGGTCGCAAAGCCTGTCTCGCCAATTGCCAGCAGGTTTCAATCCGGGTTCCAGATCGTAGAATGTTTCGTCGATCCGTACGACGCCTGAGCCCGTATTGCGATCAAAACCGAAAGCCTGCAGATCCTTGCAGTTATCGGAGATAATCGTTTTGAGCTGCTGCTGGGTCAGGCTTTGATCATAGGACAGCATCAGCGCGACACAGCCGGATATGACAGGGCAGGCGGCTGAGGTTCCACCATCTTTAGCGTAATAGCCTTTGAACTGTGTGTATCCACAAAAATCGGGTTTGTCCGCATGTAGAGCGGCGGGCCCCTGAGAGCTGTATTTTGCCCGATTGTTGGACAATTTGACGGCACCGATAGTCATGACATCTTCCAGACCATTCGCGCCCCAGATATCTCGGCCCGGCCCAAGATCAGTCCCACAGCGCGAATCGCGTGTCCCGCACGGATTACCGCAATTGCCCGCGGCGAAGACGACCTTGATGCCCATATCGATGACATTCTGAACCAACAGGGTGAAAGGATGATTGGGATTTGTCGCATAGTCAGGATCCCAGGCTTCCTGGAAAATCCCCCAACTATTGCTGAGGATGTGCGGCGTCCCGTCCAATTGGAACCGTGCACGCGCCCAATCATAGGCCTGCATGGCCCGGAAGACGGTGGCGGGGTTGTTCGGCTGTCCCGAAATATTCATGTCATAGAGACGAATGTCCGGTGCAACACCTGTAGCATCTGTCCCACAC
>ENA-ORXR01002651-ORXR01002651.1-marine-metagenome-genome-assembly--contig:-NODE-2651-length-16798-cov-11.247413_pt1 | contig 16798 bp, 23 predicted proteins | sample MGYA00237866_ERZ511479 | MGnify/ENA metagenome assembly ERZ511479 | reverse complement strand
ACTCCCACCCCCACCCCCACCGTCGCCCGCCTCGCCTGTCCCGAAGCCGATGCTCATCACGTCGTTGCCGTTGGCTGCGTCCGTGTCGGGCAGGGCGGGCGGAGCAGCTCCGATCTCGTCGGCGCGGGCGACCCAGTTGGCACAAAGACACACCTTGCGCTCGCAGTGGTTGACGTCCGTCGAGTGGAAGAGGTTGGCCATAGGGCGGTGGTTGGTCTCTTTGCCCAACGCGCCGCGCATCATCACCCGCAAGTTGATGACGGCCGCAAGGATCCTCATCTGTACGATGAGGTGGTCCTGGCGTAGGTGAGTCAGGCGGGTCTTAAACGCCTTGTTAAGGGAGTGCCTGCTCTCGGCGCATGCCGATCGATGCTTGCGGCATAGAAACGGGAACTTGTTGGCATCAAACACGCAAGAGCACTTGTGTTGATCCCCGACATTGTGGAGGCGGTCATCGAAGCAGTGGCACCTTGACGAGTTCAGCAGCCACGGCACGCGGCGCTGCGCGTTGCGGGCGAGTTGGCACGCGGTGTCAAAGAAAACGACTTGGGGCAAGAGGGGGAAGCGCTGTACAAGCGTGGCCAGCGCATGGGCGGGGCTCTCCGCCTCGTCTACAAAGTCAAAGCCAACGAGCAACCCGCAGGGGCAAAGGAAGTTCTCCACGCCGGGCATGAATACATCAGACGTGATGTACTCATGCCGACAGTCGTCCGCCCCGAGCACGCGGCTGAGCTCCTGCTCCAACGCGTTGGGGGTAGCCGCCACCTTGGCCGCCCGGTCCGCGTTAACCTTGTCCGTCGTGGCGTCTGTGATGTACGGCCGCACCTGGTCCAAGTCCGGGAAGACCTGCTCGTTCCGCGTCTCGAGCGCTTGGGCGGCAGCCCGTTTGGCAGAGAAGCGGCCGGCGCTCAGTAGCGTCGGCGGCACCGCCACGGACGGCTGCAGCGCAGCCCACGCGCTATAACGCGCAGTTGACGCCTCCCTCCACTGGGTCTCAAACGCGAGAGACGTGTCGGACGCCAGGGAATGCCACTTGGTCTCCCAGAGGGTGTCCACGCTCTCGGCTAAAAGGAGCAGCTCGCCGATAGCGCGCAGCAGCAGCGGGTCGGCGTTGTTGGTCTTGCCCACAAGCCGTAAAAACGGCCACACGATGGCAACCGACTTGACCGCGCCCGCAGCCGACAGCCACTCGCCCGTTGATGATGAAAAAATGAGCTGCTTGGCAAAGTCAGCGATGGCGGCGCGGTCAAGCCCCGTGAAGGCGCCGACGAGGGGCTCCGCCAAAAACGTGTGGAGGAAGTGACGCACGATGGCATACCGGTCCCTCGTGGACGTGGCGTCGGCTGTGCCCTCCACCACGCCGTCAACGGCACGGCACTCGTAGACGACTGTGCCACGGCGCACGGCCACCAGAGCGCGCAGCTGCTCCACAGAAGCAGTGCCATCCACTGGAAGTGCCTCTTCCACGTCGGAATCATTGCCGCCGTCGCCCCCTCCGTCTTCCCGATTTCCCGGCCGCCGTACCGACGTGGTGATCTTAAAGAATGAAAAAAGATGGCGCCGCACGCCCAGCGGACGGTTGCCGGGTGCGAGAAAACGTTGCCCGTGGTCTGGTCGTCGGGAGAGAGCAGCCCCGCCATGCTCAACTCCGCCATCGCCTTGTACTCATTCTTGGTCAACCGCACCGTCTCATCAGACGGGTTCTTGCTCCGCTTCCACACGGCCGAGCGCGCCGCCGCCACGCCCAAGCAGCAGCCAATGTCGACGTCCATGCGCGTGGTACTTAAGGTGGTTGTCACCTTCAGCAACGGCTCCGACTGGTTCTTCATGACGGAGATGACCTGGCCGTCCTGCACCACGACCTTGTAGGAGCGCACAGGCGAGAGATAGCAGCGCCTGCAGCGGAAAAGGGACGCCGGCACGATGAGCGTGCGCGAGTACCTGTGCACGACGGCCGTCACAGTTTGCCGCGAGAGGCTGTTTCTGCCAGCGGAAAGCGCCTTGGTAACCTCAAGGAGAGAGCACACCACGCGCGACGATGACGAGAGCGTGCTGTGGCCGGAGAAGACCGTCTACGAGACGATGTCGACCAGCGTCCGCGTGAAAGCCGTCTGGGTCGTAGACGCGAACAGCCCGTGCTGAGCTCCGTCGAAGAAGACGACGGTCCCGCACGTACACTTCCACTGGTGCATGCTCACGTAGATGCGCCCGCGCAGGGTGTGCAGGATTCCACCCGAGTACTTGGCGGCCGCGGCGCGGTATCCCGCCCCGCACTTGAAGCACGTGTCCTCATACAGGACGCCCTCCAGCCGCGGGATGCTGCCATGGGCCGCCTGCTCGGCCACACGGTCGTAGCGCTCGCACACGTCCAACTCCCCATGGCACGGCAACAAGTTGCGGGCGCCACGCCAGCGCGACTCGTTGGAATAGCGGGCGTCCGCCTCGGCTTGAGCCGCCACTCTAGCGGCCTCCGCCACCAACGGCCGCCTCTTTCGGCCCATCGGCTGGGCCAGCACGACGTCCGCGTTTTGGACCAGCGCAGGCGCGCCGGCGCCGCCTGCCAGCCCGGCCGCGCGCTGCACCTCCGCGCACCAGTCGTTCACCGCCTTGGCGTGCTTGCACTGCCAATGGTCGTTGCAGCTCAGGCTGGTGCCGGCCGGGCGCATCACGCGCCCCTTCTTGGCCGACTTCCTGCCAGTACGGGGGCGCACGGATACGGCGCACCACACGCCCGAGCTCAGCACGGCAGAGATGCCGCGCTTATTTTGCGTCTTGGTCGCGTAGAAGACTTGCCTGTCCGACGCTGACGGCGTCGAGGAGTTGTCCAAAACCGGGTGCCGCCGGAGGAGGGCGTCCAGCGACTCCTCATTGTAGCGCACGAGGAGGGATTGGATGGTCTTGTGCAGGGCGCGAGCATGCAGGCAGTTCGTCGCCTTGCTCATCCACTCGCGCATCTCCAACGCCTCGGCGCCACTGCGGCCGCCGCGCGAGCACAGGCAGAAGCAGCGGCCACGAGACCGCGTCGGCCAGGTCACAATCGACCGCTCGACCTCCCCGACGACAACTGCACCCCCGCCACCGACGGCCACCAGGCGGTAGATGGGCGACAGGGCGCCGGCTGTCCGCTCAGCGCCGCAGAGCACCACCACCAGCTCGACCGCCATCATGTCCGCGTATCGGTCGACAGCCGCCAACGCGCCCGGCCTGTTGTCCGGCTCGTCGGTCAGGGCGGTGCGCCGGGCGGCCGCTCCACTGCCGTCACCGCCAACGCCACTTCCGAGACCGGCGCCGCCACCGCCGTCATGGCCACCACCGCCACCCCCTCCGTCGTCGTCACCCCCACCCCCTGCGCTGGCACCACCCCCATGCCCCCCCTCGCCGCCTCCCCTCCCCCCCGAGTTTCCACCACCCATGCTACCGGCATGGTCATTGAACAGGTTCATGGGGCCCACCTCCGACGAATGCTCTGACGACGAGTCCCGGACGACCGGTGGGCGGCGAGCACGGGAGGGACGCGGGCGGGAGGGCGCGGGACGTGGGCGCTTGCGGCGAGGAGGCCACTCGGGTGTGTCCTCTACGGGAGCAGGCTTCCGGAGAGCGTCCGGAAAACGGGACCCGACTGAGTCATGGAGGGCGGCTGGAAGCTGGACAGGGTGGCCAGCGCCACAGTGCCTCGCCACTAGGTCCGCGTCATTGCCGTCAAGTCGCTCGTCGGCTGACATGGTGGCGGCGGGCGGGGTGAAAGCCGATAGTCTGGGAGAAAAACCGGGGTGGTAGTCCTTAGAAAGCGGGGCGGCGGTGGAGAGGAGGGACAAGCAACAGAGTGTCGCAACGCGACGCAGCGCAACGACGCACTGGAGATTTGCCGAAGAGGGTGGCGGTGACGCCTGCGGGTCGCAAGACTTCATGCAGGCCAGATAGCGGAAAATAATCTACTGTCATGGCCATGCGCCTAGCTGTACAGTGCTGTGCGCGACTTACACTCTGGGAGCGCGGTGGACTGAGCTGGGACTTTGGACAACTCTAGCAGCCCCTACTCACTCTGAGAGTGGAGTGAGGGCCTGCCAGAAGGCGGTACCACTCGGTGAGAAGCCTGGAACGATAGGCACCAGCCTACCCTTGTGTTCGTTGCGGAAAAGAAATAGGCCGACAGTGGAGAACGGTCCCTGAGCACTGGTCTGGTATGGGGAGGCGACAAGCACAGAGAGAAGCTTCCTGCAATACAATCAGGCCAGAGCTGCAGTCGCTCTGATTGCGTCCGTGCTCTGGACGTCGAGGCTGCGGCAGGTGGCCCACCATCGCACAGTGAATACATGCCCCACGAGCACTCCGAGAGGGCTCACATGTGACCTAGGTAGTGGATGCACGGCGGGTGTCAGGCGGCACTTCCGTAAAAGATAGGCCGTAAGAAAAGGGTTGGGAGAAGGACGCTCGAAGCGAGTAGAGCTCGACGCGCCAGGCGGTATAGCTGCAATGTCCGCGTCTGTATGTGCATACCGCATGTCATCGGAGCGGGAGCTCTGAGCACCTAGGGTGGTTGGCTTGTTTCTGCCGTTGCGACAGTACCTGTATCATTCACGTCGGCACATTTCTATTCACCGCCCTTGTTCCACGAACGCGTCCGTCTCCACCTTCAGCTGCGTACCCCTCCGTGGTATACTAACCGCTTGTTCCCAGCAGTCTTGTTGCCGTCTATGGTGCTCGTTGCACGCGCCCGTCAGGCAACCCATTATATAGAGGAGGTACTCGCAGCCGCAGCGATTGCCTGTGCCTCCCCTGCTCCCCTCTCACGGGTGTCCTACATGGACCCGCCGTCTCCCCGCAGCTGCAACCGCCGTCATCGAGACGCGACCAGTGCCTGCCAGAAAATTGGCGACGCTTATGCAGTGGCAGTCTTCCTTGGCTACTTCGGAGCCTGCACCTTCATGTGCGGGCACGCCTAGTAGCTGGCACAGTCTGGAGGTCCTCTGGGGCCATCCCTCCGCCGAAGCGGCAAAGTACTCCCACTACCTCCATAAGTGCTATTGCATGGCCGTTCAATGTGAGCTCTTACAGAACCTCAACACTGCAATACTGGGTGATATGCGTTCGTAGGCATATAGGCTCGTGGAAAGGGCCCGCACCGCCATTTGGGTGGGGCAGCTCACCTGTCGGCAGCCTGTGGGCATGGCCGTGCCAGGCCCATGCTGTCCGTAGTTGTAGTCTTCTCACAGATAAATACATCAAGCTCCATTGATTCTGCAGCTGAGATCTGGTGGAGGATTCTATTGGTCAGCCAATAGTAAGGCGCCTCGTGTGGAAGGCACTGAATGGCCTTGCCAAGGCCATGGGCGCGGACTCGAGCTCGTGCTCAGCGAGGGGGTCATGTGGGGACGCTTCTTTGTCCCGAGAGGGCGGGCTTCTGCGCCATCAAGGCCAGCCTGCATCCGGGCGCTACTGCCGCTTGGCACTCTGGGAGTGGAGTCTCGCGGCGTCCATGCTATGCTCCCTCCCCAACAGCTGTGTGCGTGGTAAACAGAGACGCGTCGGGCACTTCTTATTTGCTAACAGGTTGACGGCATCATGTCCCATGTCTCGCTGCGGTAGCTCCATCTGCTCCCCGCCCATGTATTGTTGGCCTACACGCATCTTGAGCTACACACCGACTCGTTTCATACCGCCATAAAAACAGCAGCCTCGATTGAGGAGGTCACTGCCTCCCTTTCGGCCTCTGCAGCTGCCTGCATCGCCGCCCCAGCCAGCCTGGTTGGTTCTTCGCCGCCAGTCTACTGCAGTGCACAGGGCATCTGCTGTGGCGATGAGGATAGGGGTTCCTCATCAGCCGTGTATCCCCACCGCCCAGAAACCCCAAAGGCCGTACAACGTGTTTCGGTCGCGGCGCTGGCAAACAGAGATAATCGATAAATCAGAAGAGCACTTCTCCTCACAAGCAACGCTACATATCCATTTTGACCAACAATACCTAAGAGGATCCTCACTCTAGTCCCTCTCATTCGGCTTTTACTTCTCCATCACTGCCGACTTGTCCCACACAATAAAACAGTCGTGCAACTTTCCCATCGGTGGGGTGTCCTGCGTCGCCGGCCGCTCCTTCGGGAAGCGACGCTCATGCTGGTAGGAGTACCCGGGGGATATAACAACTGTGAAGTGTACTTCCGCAGTCCCCCAGGGACAACTGGCCCTTGCGTGTGTCGTAAGTCGTTGTATGTGCCTGGTGACACTGCATGTACTTGTTTGTAGATCTTTCGGCGGGGACCCATTAGGGGTTGAGCTCCGGGGGAGATTTGTGTGGGGAGCGGCGTCTTGAGTGTGAGGCTGTGGGCGCCCTCCGGAGGGGCGGGCGCTGCCCTGGGAGGTGCCGTGCGGGCCTTGTGGGCCAGGCCATTGGGGGTGCCTGGGAAGGCGCTGCGGTCGAGGTGGCCTGCGCGATATCAGGCGCGCCTGCGCAGGCCTGTCAAGACCGTGCTTAGTAAAACAACGCACCCACTCAACATCATCGACTTCACATCCGCGAAAGGAAACAGAGCAGTGACGACCAGGCGTTGCCGATAAAGACAGGCCGCGCACTCGACCACAGTCAAGTGCGGGGTGCGCAAGAGGACGTGGCCGAGCAAAAGACGCCTGGAAGAACCAACCCAGATCAAATCCGGAAATTTTGCCCTGGGGTTTCTGTCAACAAGGTCCCACAAGTCCGAGGAACAACCCCATTTCGAGGCCACGATCGTCATGTTTTGGTGTCCACCAACAGGCAGCGGCACGGACATCTGTCTTTCCACTGGGTGGGACATGGATGGAGACTGACTGTATCCGTGCATTTGATTGGGGGGCGTGATCGTCACCTGTCGAAGCTGCAATGAATGACACATCCCCCCATGACACATGAGGATGTGCGGCCTCTGCTTACTCTGTCAGGGGCCGTTCTGGAAGCACAGTGGGACCGAGTGGGTCACATTACATCATCGGACCGCTGCAGAAGGCCAGTGGGCCGAGAAAAAAAGAAAGACCCGCGATGTCTCATTTTTGGGACACGCACCATAGATCAGAAATACAGAAGGATCTTCAAGTACACTTCGACTGACGAGGCGCAACGTCTCCTTCGACCCGCTATCATCTGACTTTGCTGCGCGGCGGTTCCTTCCCTTGGAACACCAGCATGCACCCGGCCAGGATGCATCGTCAGGAATTCGACCACACCGAACGGGAGCATATCTCGGACACCCTCGGGTACAGGTCCGAGCATCCGAACGGGAGCTTCTCCCGTCATGGACGCGTTCGGGCTGCACGGACCTGGTCTCGAGGCTGCGTCTACATCTGAGGTCTGCAGGCTTAGTTGGGCTAGCAGTGAGGAGGATAAGGACAGCAGGCCGTCATGCTCATTCCTTTGAAATGAGGTGTGCATTTATTTTTTGGCCCGCCGCCCGCGCTGCCAGCCGGCGCCAGCCCGCGCACGGCCAGCATGGTACGCTTTTCTGCAATACCAACCGATCATGCTGCGGTATGATGGGACGCATCGACTCGTGCCTTGCGTTCTCCGTGTGACACCGATGCCGTTGCTCTCAAGCGCAAACCAAAAGGAAGGGTACGCGTGAGTGAGCCAACCACGATGCAAAGAAGAACAGGAGCCATGTCATTAAGCTCGTGGAAAAACAGCGGGGGCAGGGTGCCAGAACCCACGCGGACAAAAAACCAAGCACACGACAACACAGCACTCAGAGAACGATGCTACAAACGCCGATGAACTCGCCAACGGGAGGGTGCACGAGCCCTAGCAGACAGTCAAAAACTAACGGACAAGAAGGTTGCGGGCGGCCACATCACCACCCACAGCAACACATGTCAGGGAAGCCAAAAACACAGCACCCCTATTCAGTCCCTCTCACCACACGACACATAACACGCCGCCCAACCATCACGCATCCCCCGCACTAGTCAACCTCTTCGAGCAGCACGCTTACGGCCGCCCGACGTGCCGCCGTCGCGGCCACCTCCTCGTACGTGCGCGGGCGACGGTGACGCGGGTCCTCTCCATCTCCATCGGTCCACGACTCGGTGACACTGTCTTCATCTCCACCAGCAGTTGCCCCGGAGCCGCCAACATGCCGTCCCTAGCCCTGCGGATCACGCCACCGGTCACAGAGGTCGCTCCCTGCAGACGGAGGGGGCGGAGCCCTCCCACGCGCACGCGCGTCCATTCCGACGTCGCCCACCCCAGAAGTGGGCGCCCTTCCGACGCCACGTGCATCGGTCGCCTGACCCGTGGCAGCAGCAGCAAGTGCGCCGCGCCCGGCGGCGGCAATGGCGGCGACATTGTCAGCCACAGCCGGCGGCAGCTGGGGCGTAGGAGGATGGGTTGTATTGGTGCGACGAGGGTCGCGAAGTTCGGAGATGCGCAAGCCGTTCACCGCTGTCGCAACCAACGGCGAAAAGATATTGTCAACAGTCACGAGGTCGTCCACCCACTCCTCGTGATGCCCGCGGTTGAGCACTTGGCCCATGTCAGCTCCCTCATCGGCCCCCACGTCCATGTCGTCGTCGTCGTCGTCTTCACCTTCCGCATCAGAATCGTCGGCATCGGCGCGTGTCTGGAGGTGCACGCGCACCTTGGTGACGACAAAAGCGTAGTGGGCGAGGAGGCAAACAATGACACGCGGGGCGGGGGGGGTTGCGGCAGGCTCGGAGAAGCGGAATAGCGCGCCAAATGACGAAAAAAGCACCCTCAGCGCCCTGAGCATGCCGACCTTGAGGACGTCGTCAATGAAGAACTTGTTCTCACTCATCAGCGCCTTGGAAACTAGCCGCTTGAAGACCACCTCTAGCTTGCTGCGCGTCCCGCGCATGCGGCGCAGCGTGCCCACGTTGCCAGCATCGTTGGCATGCGTCCAGAAGACAGATACCGCCTAATTGCCAAGCCGTTGGAAGAAGTGAGAAAATACCCGGTGAAGGTAGCGGTACCCTGGGGTCTTCTTTGCCTTCACTGCAGGGGGTGGTGCCGTCGCACGAGCCGTTGGTCCCGCCGGGCGTAGGGGGCGGACAGGCAGGCGCCACTTGATCTGCAGCAGCTCAACCGCTCGCTGGGCGCTCACGTTGAGCCGTCGCATCGTCTGGTCGCGGATGAACATGTTGACCTCCGCCCGTGAGACGGACGCATCTGCGGCGCACGAGGCGTTGACAAACCTGTCCGCGAGCCACTCCTCCAGCAACGGCTTGATCTCGAGCAGCCACTTAGCATCCTGCGCCTCCATCTCTTCCTCGGACCGCGGCGCCTGGGCGGGCAAGACGCTCCCGCTCAGGGCCGGCGCGGCCGCCCCGCTGCCCTGTTTTCTCTGCGCCACTGCCGACGCCTGCACAGCGGCTGCAGTTGACGCGATGGACTCGTTCATCTGGTCGATCAAGCGCCGCTGGACGATGAGGATGAGTGACATGCGGTCTGCCACCGTTGCAATGTCTTTGATCTTCTTGACCAGCGCGCGCATGCTGTTGTTGGTGACAACCAGCTCCCTGCGGAAGGCCGTGATCTACCGCCGCACTCCAGCCGTAGAGTCCCTCATGATGCGCGTCAGCTCGGCTACCAGCGATGGCGATGCAGTCAGCGAGGCAGACGCGCAGGCCGCCGCCGCGGGACCCGGTGCGCTGCTTCGCTGACGTGTCGGCGTCGGACTCTGAGATCCACGCGGCGCTGCCTGTCCGGCCTGCATATGCGCAGCCGCGGCACGCGGAAAAGTTGCCGTCGGCGCCCGCGCGCGCCGTCCCGCATTCGACCGGGATGGGGTGGCGCCCGCCAGCAGACGTGAACAAGACGTGTCGAGCAATGTCCGAGGCGTGTGCTCGCCGTCCGACATGTCGTTGCCGTCCACCTCCAGCCCGGTAGATCCCTGGTACGCCGCCTGCCGAGCCGCCATTGCGTGGGCCGCAGACGGCCCGGCACCCCCCGAGATGGTGGGCGGCGGAGAGGTCGGCTGCGCGATCAGATACACTGGACCCGGCGGAGACAAGGGCTCGTCTGCAGCACCGAAAGCGCCAAACGCGTGGTTGACGACCGGCGATGCCGCACTGGCAGCGCGGGGTCCCTGGTTATTGATCGTTGCTGTCGTGCGGGCCGCCTCCACCGGCGGGCACGAAGCGCTCGTGAGGATGAAGGGGCGCTGGATTGGTCGAGCGGTGCTGACGGGCGGCGACGTCACATGGCTGTCATGGAGGTAGACGCCTTCAGCGGCGCCGTGATAATAGCGGCGTTCTGGCGACAGGCGCGAGGAAGAAGAACCTTGGCGACCGGCGGGGTTCCCCTATTGGCCGGGAGGTGGGCCAGCGACGGCCAGCTCACGGCTGCGCACGGCGCGGAACATGGAGGGCAGCGGCTAGGAGTGAGGTGGACGGGCGAGGGGGGTCCGAGAACAGGGAGGGGAAGCGGGAAGAGGGGAGAGGGGTGGGGGTTTCCAGGACGAACAGGAAATGAGGGCAGTGAGGGTGGTCCTCGGCGTCTTGGGCGGGCACGGAGGAGAATGCAGGGGACCGTGTGGGATGCGTCGGTGTTAGAGTGAGCCCCTGTCGCCGGAAAGCACAGTACATATACTCCTCTGGGCAGCAGGACGGCCCGCTCGAGGCAGCTCGCATTGCGGAGAGACACAGGCAGTCCGAGAGGCACTGCGCGTGCGGCTAGGAATCGCCGGGCGCGCACAGCGGCAGTGGCCAGACCGGCCACTGCCCAACAGACGACAAGCGGGGCGACCGCACGTACCAGAACAAGGGCGGGTGCAAGGCCGCGGAGTGGGGAGGGCTGAGGGGGGGGGGGGCAGGTGCAAAGTCCAGCGGTTAGTCGCCGTGTGACAGGGAACACGGCGGGGCGTGCTGCAGGGTGGGCAGTGAAGAGAGATCGCGGGTCGAGGCGACGAAGGCGTTGAGAGAAAGGAGTCGGCTGGGCGGTGGTGTGGTCAGCGCGAGTCGCACAACGCAGTCCGGTCCTCCTTTCACGCCGCCGCAGACTATTGATTGGCGGCAATTGATAATTGAAACCCAGAATCCACCAGTTTGTGTGGTGCTACAAAGTCTCACCCTGTCGCTCGATTGGCCGATCCCGGACGACGACATCTCATTTCGGCTGAGTGGGAGGTTTCTTCTGCATGCAAGTACGGCAGCTGACCCACTGCAGACTCTATAGCAAGCCCTTGATGTTCCTCGCGCTGGAAACTCGGACAAGGCCGCTTGCGCGCCTGCTCTTCGTCTCTGCGCTCTCGGCCACACCTGGTAGCAACGGCTTCCGTCCTGGATGTACGGGATGGGGTGCTCTCTGCCCTGGGGCATCGTCTGGCGCGAGGACTGCGACGGATGGCGTGGGCGAGCGGACTAGGGGGTGAAGGTGGATCTTGGTCTCGTAGGGGAGTCCCTGTTTGCGGCCATGTGGGCACCGCGGGCGACGCGGGGGAAGGGGGGTGGGGGGACCCGCCGCGGCCACGACGGCTCGCGCAACGCAGTCGCCGACGGCTTTTCCTAGCACTGTGGGGTGCAAGTGGCTGCTCCTGCGCCCGCTTTGCGTGCCGGGCGCTCCACAACGAGCTTTCCATGCTGACCTTCTCCACGGAGGACGTCCTTCCAACAGCCGCTGTGCACGCACATGGGCGCGTGCGCTGTTGCTTGTGGTCGCCCTGGGCGTGGCGAGCAGCCGTAATGACCGACGGTCGCGCAAGAAGTGCTATGGTCTCGGTGAGGGGGCCCTGGTGTGGTCCTCGTGCCCGCGATGGAGGCGATGGCGATGCAGCACGTGCGCACGCCCCTGCCACAGAATGAGACATTCAGCAGCACTGCGGCACGCGTCCGTGCCTACTACGAGGCAATTCCCGAGGCGTCTCTGATCGTACCGGTTGTGGACACCTCCTGGGCTCGCCGACCGACGCGGTTTTCCTCCCCGGCGCTCCACAGCGCCCTGAGGATTGCGCTGACGGCAACCGGCAGCGGCTTGAACGAGAACGACCAAGTCGAGTACGCGCGGACGCTGCGCGCCGCAGAGCAGAAGGCGACGAGCGGCGCGACAAACGCCAGCCCGTTCACGCGCGCCTTTGCAACGCCGAGAAGCTTCGAGACGGCCACACGGCACGAGATGAACCGTGCGCTTGCCGTGCGCGGGTGGCCGCAGGTGCCCATCGTCGTCGGCGGCCGGACGAGCACTTTCTACTTTCGCGACATCCTCCAAGCCGGTCTCGACGCGCTGGCAAATGCCCAGTCGGTGCGCTTTGCGGACCAGTCGCTGCTTGGGGCGGTGGCCTTTGATGCTGAGGACGACGGCACGCGGGTGCGGCACGGGACTCTTGACAGTGACATCTACCTGAGCGATGTGCGCGACGTACAGCAGCTGCACGGGGCGGCGGCGCGGGTTATGGTCATCCAGCTCCATCCCGACGAGGCGGTCGTCTCTTGGTCGGGTGCAAACTACATGTTCCCGGTGCGGGCTAACTTGGTCAACGCGCTGGACGGCGGCGGCTGTTGGAAGTCGGTAGGATATTTCGAGCATATCCCCAAGGCCGTCGAGAAGACGGCGGCAGCGCGGCTCGCCGTCAGCGACGCCAGGAACGACGTCTTTCAGCGGTGCATTGCCCAGTCAACTCGCATGCTGGCGCGCGCCAGCGAGACAGGCATGTTAGCGCCGGTGGCGTGCCACGGCGTTGTACGGCTAGTGCCAAGGAGTGTTGGTCTCGTCGTGGACCAGCTCGAGGAGCGGTGCTTCTACTCCCTGATGGGCAGCAGCTGCCGGTTCTTCTGATCTCTTTGCATGGAGGACCGGCGGCTCAATGGTGCGCTGCGCGGGGTGCGAGCGGTGGAACGAGACGTGGTGGCCACGCTGGACGCGCAGCTGGCGGCTGCAGTCGCTCGGGAATGCGATCCTCGCCCAAGCCGCCGTCGAGTCCTGGCCGAGGAGCACAGAGCCTTGGCTTTTGTCCCGGCGCTCGGCGCTGTTCACGGTCTGGCTTCGGGGCGTGCCAACCTGTACCGGATTACCTCGTTCGATTTGCTCTATGTGTGGAAGCTGGGGATCCTTCGTCTGCTGGCGCAGCGTCTTCCTACAGCGCTTCGATCCTGGTGTCAAGATCCCGGCGGCGCGCGCCTCGGCTCGGTGGCGGCCGTTCTCGACGGGCTCAACTTGCGGGGCTTCCCTCTTTGTCGAAACTGCCTGGCAGCGCCGGCGCCCCCAGGGTACGTTGGGAGCTTCTTCGCACGCGTATTTAACCAATGTAAGATGCGCTTGTGTGGGTTGCGAGCACGTCGTGTGTGCGCGTGGTGCGCTGCTGGGTGCCCCATACGTGAGCCGGGTCTAGCCTCAAACCCGCGCTCTGTTCGACCTGCGCTGTGTCTTCAGGGTCTCTTCAACTTACATTGCTTTCCTTCCTAGCTGCTTCGTGCCCCCGACAGACGCTCAAGCCACCATGAAGGGCCGCAGCTGGCGCCACTTCAGCATCTTTTGGCCCTTTATGGTCGCCGGCGCGCTCGGCCCGCGGGAAGCGCCTGATCCGGATGCATCCATCCTCGATGGAGCTGCTGTCGCGCCCACGGGTGACATGCCCAGGGCGGGTAGGGTGGACTCGGACCCCAGCGCGTCCGACGACGACAGCCATTGGCAATCTGCGGCCGACGGCGAAGGGACCGAAGCGGACACGACCCTGCGCGGCACATTGGGCAGGCTCCCCGGCCCTAACGTCGTGAGCACCCAGACGTACGTGGAGGTGTTTGGGCCCGTGCCCCTGCATGATGCGGTGCTGTACATGTTTTGTGTTGCCGCGCGGCTTGGCAGCGCTCTTTTTGGCGACAATGTGGCCGACACGACGGCTTTGACCGAGAAGCAGATTGCTGACATGGAGGCGGACGCGCACGTGCTCGGTGTCGACTGCGTGCAGACCCTGTATTGAGAGGTCAACACGACCAAACTGCACCGACTGGTGCAGAACTTGGGGGAGGAGCTGCCGTCACGGGACAACCTCTGGGAGGGAGATACCTCTGAGAACGAGAAGGTTCACTCCACCTGCAAGCGGATGTAAAACCGGAGCAACAAGCGAGGTCCGGACGTCTCCCTGCAGATGATGCGCTGTGATGAAGCGCTCTCGTCGGTGCTCGACGTGATGCACGCAGCTGATCAACAAACGTCCGAGGAGGACGTTGGCGACGAAGAGGACGACGCCGACGGCGAGCGCGAGCAGGGAGACCAATGTGCCGGGGGAGATGATTTGGAATCTGGGGGGGGAGCGGGCGCTGACGGCGGTGCAGGAGCTGGCAGCGGGGAGGCCGCTGACGGTCGGGCGATCGATGGCGGACAGCTGGGCTCCGGTACCGGGGCAGGAGCGCACGCCGGAGCTGGGTCGGGCAGTGGGAAGCGCTCATCCGGCAGGAAGGGAGCGGGCAACGGGGGGGAGCCTGGTGCGGAGGCGGCCACACCGCCTAGTCGGACGGCCGACATTTCCTTCACCGGCCGGGGTAAGCGCATGTCTGCCTCGGAGCTCCGTAGCACGCCGGCGCCGGCCAAGATTGGAGCCGCCCTCGGCGGTGACAATTTCACGTGGGTGACACGCCACACCACGGCGCGCATCGTCGCCCGCTTTGAGTGGGGTGCCCCGCCGGTGCTGCAGCACCTGCGCGCCACTTCAAGCTTCCACGGGAAGCCGTCCTACTCTTTTGTGCGTTACGAGACGGCCAGCGGAGGCGTCGGATGTGGCCGCGTGCGCCCCGTTCTCCGGTCAATCGGGCGGCAGCCGCGGAGCTGCGTGGTGCTGCAGCGCATGCAGCCCGTCGAGCCGCGCGATGGGTGTGTTCTGACGCGCTTTCGTTGCGTGCGGCTCGCGTGGGTGATCGGCGTGGGCAACGACTCTTACCCCGCGCTCGAAGTCGTCGATGCTGCACGCATCTATCGCGCCGAGGATATCCAAGTGGATTGGTTTGACCTAGGGGACCGGCTCGGCCTCTTTGCGACGCCGCAGAACCAGAGCGTAACCGCCGATGAGCGACGGGCGTCGCGTTACTTCACCAATCCGTTCTATCCCTGGACGTCCCGTGCGTTGCGACCGGGGCTGTGAGGCCATGCAGCAAGACGTGTGCGTATTGACAGGGAGGGATCTTGTATGTGTTGGGCGGGTGGCGCTGTAGGCGACCCCTCTGTTGGTTTTGTACGACTAGAACCAAGACTGCGAATGCGTGCGTCAAAAGTGTTCTTGCAGTCTCCTATCCCTTATGAATGCCTCTTCTGCCACCTTTGAAGTTGCCTCTCGCACACGACCTTTTCGTGTTGTTAGTACATTTTTGTTCGTGACGTGGCCGTACGCAGCCGCAGGGGTCGCCGAGGAGCAGGCGCTGGGGCAATAGAGCCGGGGGCAGCGCCGTCTGGACGCACACCGCAGTCATGCGAGACGCCCTTTCCCGGGGGAATAGCATTGCGGTGGTGGCGGCACCAATACACAGCATCCGAAATCCTTGGATGAGAGTAGGCGCGAAGGTTCCTGTGGGTGCTCGTAGCGTCTGTGACTTGGAAGCTGCGCCACCGGACTGTTCTTTGTTGACTTGGGCCCACGACCAAGGCACTGAGGGAGGAGTTGGATCAACCCGCGGGTATTGCGCATCCCACCAATCTGTCCTTCTTTGGACAACGTCGCCCGACATGGCGGTCCCGCGCTCGAGGGAGGGGCTGGATGTCATGAATAGCGCCTAGACCCGATCTAAGGAGTATCATTGGTCGTCGCTAAATTAACACGCGCGAGCTGCCTCGCGACTGTGCGGGCGCAACCGTGGAAAACGTGAGGGCCTGGCATTCCAGCACCGCACGGGAAACGGTCCCGTACAGGGTCCCGTCCGGGAACGGAAGGGCGCACGGCCGAGCCTCAGTTCAGCAGTCCCCGGCACGGGAAATTCGTCCGGCCTCTCGTACAGGTCGACGGTTTTCTGATGATCGTGAGACCCAAAGACCTGCTGACTGACGTTTTGACAACACAAGGGACGGTTTTTTTTGGATGCTTTTAGCCCGGAACACTTCGACAGGTAAGGTATGGCTTTCGATGTCGCGATGGCCTGTCGCGCCCGCTGAGACAGAGTCCGTGACCGACGCAATCGGATCGCACGAAGAAGATGAGTCGCACCTGTGGTCTCGACGACTGCGAGTCAGAGACCATGCGAAGTCAACGAAGAGGAATTTGCAATGATCTGGATGACGCCACAAGGCCCAGGTCATAAGATCCAGTTGTAAACCTCTCAGAAGCGTGGCGATGTCGATACACCACGATCAAGCCACCCTATTGGCATGCGTTAGCTACGATCTAACAGATAACATCGAGACCGACTCACGACCTCAAATGCAACCGTCAAAGCCTGGCATCGATTGCGCCGAGCGGGAGCTCATTTCGTTCTGGTTCCCGTTCGCGAACGGGAGGGAGGACGGGGGTCGCTCCCGTTCGGAAGGCCTCCGAACGGGACTCATGTTCGGCCTCCCGTTCTAGATGCAGTCTTTGTGACGAAGAGTCACATGTCCCGTTGGAATTTCAGAGCACGGAGGCGGGCCCGCCGGCCAATTTGGCTGATGGCCCAGTGCGAGGTGGACAGAGACCAGCAGATCTCCTCTTGCGCGCCATTTTGGGACGATGAGAAGTCCATTGCGAAGTCATCGGGAATCGCAGCACATCTTGATCCTTCTTTGATCCATGAACAGTGGCCCGACGTTCGAGATCATGGGCCCGTTCTCGGTCGCTCGAAATTGCATTCTGCAAGTTGTGACGAGCCGGGCGCATATGTCGACCGGACGACGGCGTCGCCGATCCGGTCCATGTCGCCAACGCGT
>ENA-ORXR01002649-ORXR01002649.1-marine-metagenome-genome-assembly--contig:-NODE-2649-length-16802-cov-2.571599_pt1 | contig 16802 bp, 16 predicted proteins | sample MGYA00237866_ERZ511479 | MGnify/ENA metagenome assembly ERZ511479 | reverse complement strand
GGATGAAGCCAAGCGGGCGCAGAAGAAGCGCATAGGCGACCATCAGGCACAGAAGGATGATGGCCTGTCCCAGATGGTAATCGGTCAGGCGGCGATAATCGATCTCGCCGGTCTGCTCTGCGGCCTTCTCGAACCCCAGAAGAATGAACAGCGAGGCGAGGATGGCCATGACCGACAGGACCTTGGGAAATGTGGAAGGCCAGATCGGATTGCGGCGCATGAACGGCGCTAGAGCATCATCCATGGCGAACCAGGCGGTATAGCCATAAACAAGACAGATCCCTAGAAGAATCAATGCAATCCAACGATCCAGCGCCATCGCGATTTACCTCCGGTAAGTAATTGAGGCGAGGCAGCCATCAGGCCACCCCATCATCAAGACTATAAGAAGCCGAGCTTCTTCATCAAATCACCGATAACAGTTTCCTGATCTTCCAGAAACGCCTGAAAATCAGCACCCGGGTTGTGAATGTTGACCCAACCGTTACGGGCACGTACTTCTTCCCACTCGGCCGTGTCATACATCTGGGCGATCGCGTCCTGGTAGGCAGTGACTTTATCGTCAGGCAGTCCGGGTGCACCAAAAAATCCACGCCAGTTAACAAAGCTTGTATCAATGCCTTGCTCTTTCATGGTTTGTGCATCGGGCGCTGCGTCAACTCGCTCATCAGAAGTGACACCGATAATTTTCACTTCACCGGCTGCGGCAAGATCTACGGCTTCGGAGAAACCGGTAGACAGTGCGGCAATTTCACCAGAGAGCAGGGCTGCCATGGCTTTGCCACCCGCGTCGTAAGGAATATATTTCACACTCAGAGCGTCTTTACCAGCCGCTTCCATCACCATGGCTGCAACCAGGTGATCAAGGCCCCCGGGTACTGAACCACCACCGATGGCAGTAGCGGACGGATCAGCATCGAATGCTGCCAGCAGATCATCCATAGAATTGACTGGGCTATCCTTGCCTACCACGATAGCTGCGTAGACGCCGATAGTGCCGGCAATCAGTGTCAGGTCTCTGAAGCTTTGTGGAAATACACCGGTTAGCGAGCGGATTACAATGGGCGTGGAATTGACCATCAATGTGCCGTGATTACTGTCGGCGTTCTCGATCAGGAATCCGATGGCTTTACCACCGCCGCCGCCAGACATGTTCTCGTAGGATGCTGTTCCCACCAATCCTGCTTTGGTCAGTGCTTCACCGGTACCGCGTGCTGTACCATCCCAGCCGCCTCCAGCACCACCGGGAATCAGAAAATGTATGCTCTCTACCACTTCTTCGGCTTGTGCAAATGATGGCGCAGACAGGCACATCGTGGCTATAGCCGTGGCTAACAGGGCACGTCGACCCAAATTGAATTTCATCATGGTTCCTCCAGTTTTGACATCTGTCCACGATACGGGACAATCCGGATAGTGCAACATGGCAACCTGACACGAACCTGTCATGAGCAGGAAAGGGCCGATTTCGCATGAAATTTCTTCTGATCGAGGACAACGTGGAGCTTGCGCAGGCCGTCTCCACGCGACTTGTGCTGGATGGCCATGTGGTCGATCACGCGGAGAGTTTTGTCGATGCCATCGCATTTTCAGACAATGGCGACTACGACCTGATCCTGCTCGATATCATGCTTCCAGACGGTGACGGCAGGGATTTTCTGGCTCATCACCGAGCACAGAAAAGAGACACGCCCGTGATTGTACTGACAGCCCGGTCACAGGTATCCGACAGGATCAGCGTGCTGGATCTGGGCGCGGACGATTACGTCACCAAGCCGTTTGATCACGCTGAACTGCAAGCGCGTTGCCGTGCAGTACTGCGCCGAAAATCAGGTTCAGCAGAAACAGTAACTCGTCTGGGAGACGTTGAATTTGACCCGGTAGCCGGTCAGCTGTCAGTGGCGGGTGAGCCGCTGGTGCTGCGTAATCGTGAGCTGCGTCTGCTGGAGTTGCTGATCAACTCTCCCGGCAAGGTTTTCTCCAAACAGAAGCTCTTTGATCGCCTTTTTTCCTACGATGATGATGCCTCTGAAAACGCCATAGAGGTCTACATTGCACGCTTGCGTAAACACCTTGATAAATCCAGCCTGACGATTACCACGCTCAGAGGGTTGGGCTACCGGTTGGACAATGAGTAAGGGGCAGAGTAAAGCCGGAGTTGCCGCTGGTTCACTACGTAACCGACTGGTTATTACGCTTATCGGCGTCGCGGCCGTATTGACACTACTTTTCTACTTCGTTATTCGCGCCTATGCCGCGCAGATAGCACTGCAAAGCCAAGATAACATCCTCGGTGCATCGGTGACTGCCATGCTCGATGCTGCCATTATCCGCGAGGGGGTGGTTAAGGTGGACTTGCCCTATGCCGCGTTTTCGATGTTGAATACAGACAGTGATGACCGAGTGTTCTATGCCATCTATGAGAACGATTCGCTGCTGTCCGGGTATACGGATTTGCCGTTGCCGCAACGTGAATCAAGAATGAGTAGTACTTACAGATCCGGCACGTACCTTGATGTCCCTATCAGACAGGTCACTGCTTCACGGGTGCTGGTAGGCGCCGATACTCGAACCCGTATTACTGCCACGGTAGCGCAGACTCAAGACAGCCTGTCCGGCACCTTGCAACGCATTGCACGCAATGCCGCCCTTTACGGTGCGGGATTCTTTTCTCTGGCAGTTCTACTGGCCATCTGGGCAATCTCATCTACCATCGGTCCGTTGAAACGGTTGACGGAATCTGTTGCACGAAGAGGTCCCCAGGATTTGAGCCCTATCGTGAAACCGGTGCCTACTGAAATGGTGCCGCTGGTGTCGTCTCTCAACCAGCTCATGCAACGTCTGGACGAATCCTTTACCCAATCCGAAGATTTCATTGCAGAGGCTGCACATCGTGTTCGCACACCATTGGCAACCGTGCGATCGCATGCAGAAATCACGCTGCAAAGAGTGGACAAGGAAGAGAATCGACAGGCTCTCCGGTCGATGATTCGCGCTATCGATGAAAGCTCGCGTGCGGCAGGGCAATTACTCGATCATGCGATGATTACCTTTCGCGCTAATCAGCTGGATTATCAGCCAATAGATCTGGTTGCGCTTGCGCGCGAGTTTGTAAGACGTTTGACGCCGCTTGCGGACATGAAAGACATTGAGCTTCGATTATCAACCGACGAGACAGTCATGGTATCGGGTGACGCCATACTGATACAGAACGCCGTGCGTAATCTGATTGACAACGCACTGAAGTACTCGCCCAGTGAAAGCGCTATCGTGATTCGGGTATATGCGACGCCTGCTCCTCATCTGAGCATTACGGATGAGGGAGCGGGGTTCCCTGACGACGAAATCGGTATGCTGACCGGGCGATTCGCCCGAGGCAAAAATGCAGCGGGTACGATCGGTTCCGGACTGGGTCTGACGATCGCTCAGGATGTGGCTGCCGCGCACGGTGGCACGCTGAGTATCGGCAATACAAAAGAGGGCGGCGCATGCGTTACATTCTGGTTTTGATGCTGCTCTTCTGGGCCGCACAGGTTCAAGCCGTTGAATGGGAAGATCAACAACTTTTCAAAGGCCAGAGTGGTGCCAGGACGCTACGGGTTATCTCCAGTACAGACACCGCGATATTTGCGCCGGTTATCGAGAGTTTCCTGCAGAGCAACCCAAGCCTTGATATCGACTACAAGGTTGCGATCTCGGCGGATATCTATTCTGAGTTTCGTAAAAATCCTGATCAGTATGATGTGGTGGTGTCCAGCGCCATGGACTTGCAGCTGAAGCTGGTCAACGACGGATTTGCACAACCTGTAGAGGGTTTGGAACATCCGGCTTGGGCACAGTGGCGACGCAGCCTGTTCGGATTCACGCTGGAGTCTGCGAGCATTGTCATCAACAAGGCAGCCTTTGAGCATTTGTCTGTGCCCAGCTCGCGACAGGAGATGATAGAAGTCATGCGGGCTAACCCTGATACGTTCAGTGGCCGAATTGGCACCTATGATGTACGTCAGTCGGGGCTTGGCTATCTGTTTGCCACGCAGGATGCACGGGCTTCAGAAACCTACTGGCGGCTGATGGAGATCATGGGCAGCTTACGCACCAGACTCTATTGCTGTTCGGGTGCAATGATTGATGATCTGGCCAATGGCACACTTGTTATCTCATACAACGTGCTGGGTAGTTATGCCAGTGCGCGAGAGGATGTCGCTGACAAGATTGAGGTCATTTTGCCTTCGGATTTTCCTAACATCATGATGCGTACCGCATTGGTGGCCAGCAAGACTCTCAACTCAGGGGCTGCCACCTTGTTCATGCGCCATCTTATCTCCTCACGCTGGAGTAATCCTGACTCTGAGAATATCCCGCTACCGCCGTTGACCACCTTTCAGGACAACTCGCAGCAATCGATTATTGCGTTGAATCCCGGACTGATGGTTTTCCTTGACGACATGAAACGCAAAACATTTATCGATGAGTGGGAAAGCGCTATTATCCAGCCCTGAAATGGCTTGCATAACTGGATCTGGTTAAACGATATGAAGCAATCACTGAAGATCGATTTTGTCTCTGATGTCTCGTGCCCCTGGTGCGCCGTAGGGCTGGGTGCGCTGGAGCAGGCGCTGGCGAAACTGAAGGATGAGATAAATGTTGAGCTGACATTTCAGCCGTTTGAATTGAATCCGCAAATGGGCCCGGAAGGTCAGGACATCATTGAGCATCTGAGGCAAAAATACGGGTCAACGGCCGAACAGCAGGCAGACATGCGAGACACCATTCGCCAGCGTGGTGCTGAAGTGGGTTTTGAATTCGGTGTTGCGGGGCGAGGGCGAATCTGGAATACCTTCGATGCGCATCGTCTGTTGCACCTGGCTGAAATAGAGGCCGCACCCGGTCAACAGGAAGCGCTGAAAAAGGCGCTATTGGCCGCTTGTCATACTCGAGCGGAGCGAATGTCAGATCATGCTGTGCTGACTGATTGTGCAAAGTCTGCTGGCCTCAATGACGAGCGAGTCATTGCAGTTCTAGACAGCGATGAGTTTACGGAGGCGGTGCGCGAAAGGGAAGCGTTTTACAACGCGAACGGTATCCAGTCTGTGCCTGCCGTGATTATCAACGAGACCCACCTCATCTCAGGTGGCCAGCCCGTTGAAGTGTTTGAAAATGCTTTGCGACAGGTTGCCCAAGAGATGGCAGCCGCTCAACACGATGAGGCGGCTCAAATGCTGTCCATGATTGAAGGGAGCAGCAGCAAGGGCCACTGACTAGGTCCCTTTTAAATCTGGCAGCAGAGCTGAATGGCCCTGCTGCATTTTGTCTGGGTAGATTTACTGGTTAAACAATCGAGCGCGATTGAGTGTCAGTACATCTACCACGTCATCCAGCATTTCGTTTTCGGCGTCTGCACTGCCAACAACAACGGCATCCATGCAGATGGTTTCAAGTTCAGTATCAAAAAGCATACCTTTGGCAACGTCTGGCTCTTCAAATCGGTAGATGGAGCGCTTGAGTTCCGGGTGTTCGTCGTTCAAGTCCCAGTCGGTTATATCAACCAGTTCCAGATCGTCGTTTTCCAGCGTGAATTTCAGGTAGCGCTGCTCAAGATTGGTGGGGTCGCTTACCCAGAGAAACGCGTTGATTTCGCCCTTCGGATTCATGGCTAGCTCGTTCAGCACCTGCAAACCACCTTTGAAATGAGTAGCGCCATTGGCAAAATCAGGTTCCAGCTCCTGCATGTAAGACCAGCTAACCGCAGAGCCCGAACCGCGATTCTGCACAGCTACCTTGGCGTTCTTGTTTTTCAAATCGCCTTCGTCCCGGACAACGCTGTTCTTGTTGATGGCCACGTAGACGCATTCAGGGTACAAATTTCCCAGTACCTTAAGGCTGCTTGCCTGGTCCGGGTTGCGATTCATCCACCACGCCAGCGCGTCTAGTTGAGTAAAGCCCAGTGTGGCTTCACCTCCGGCAACGCGCTCGATGTTTTCTATGGAGCCAGCGCTTTTTACCGCCTCAGCTTGATAATCGTATTCTACGAGCACCTCAGCGAGTTTTTCGCCGGTGGCGAAGTAGGAACCGCCCCGACCGCCGGTGCTGATGACGACGTCAGCAGCAAATACAGGCAGAGTAAATGATGCGCACAGAAGGGTGGTGACTAGGGTTTTCAATGTTTCGGGTCCTTTTGAGTGATCGAGTTCAAGCTGGCATTGGCCAGTTTGACCTACCGGAAGAAGAACTTCTCTGTCACCAGAGGTGATAGGGGCAAATTCACCGTTTTCAATTGCTGATCAGGCCCGCCATCAGGCAGCCGATCAATTTTTCGGCGCTTTTGCTGTTGCATTTAAGGCCAACCCAGCGGGGGTGATTCCACAATAGCCTACAAAACGCGAACAATCAGACTGGACCGTGCGTACCAGCGCACTACTAATTGCAGGATTCGACAAAACTCTGACTCTGATGGCAGACGTTGCGTCCGAAACTGGCAGCCAGAATGTGACAGAATGTGTCAGGACACGGGTTGTTGACTATGTGACGATATCCATTTAGCCGCCTGAACCGCGTGTTTCTTCGCTGCGATCGCTATGCCTCATTTACCGCTTTGTCTGTTCTGCTGATAGATGCAACAAGGTGCTGATCGCATTGTCTTTTGCGCAAAGGAGATATTTATGGCGATACAAGCGCCACTAAGAGATTTACCGATCGAAACTGCGGACACGGGTTTCTACACAGATTTCAACCGAATTGTTGCTTTGGCATCAAAAGTTGCCATAGCCATGGTTGTCTTGTGGGCTGCTGTTTTCCCTGATCAGGCGGGAACCGCACTAGGGGAGATGAAGTCATGGTCTTTCAATAATCTTAATTACTACTACACGTGGTCGGTCGCCTTTTTCATAGTGACTTGTATTGTCATCGCGCTACACCCTCGTTGGGGGAAAATTGTTCTAGGTGATGGTGGTAAGCCGGAATTCTCCAATTTTTCCTGGTTTGCCATGATGTTTGGTGCCGGTATTGGTATTGGCATGCTGGGATACGCCACAGGTGAACCTATGTGGCACATTGGCGATAATCCGGTGATTCGCATGAGTGCGCTGGAGATTCAGGCTGCGCTGGATGCTGCGGGTATTGCCATCGCTGAAGGTAGTACTGCGCTTGCCACGTATCAGGCGCAGGTTGCTGCCGGTACGTTTACCGCCATTCCTGACCTGGTTCTGCCTAAGACCGAATCTGCCATAACGTCAACATATCGCTATGCGTTTCTGCATTGGGGCTTGGGCGCTTGGGCATGCTATTCACTGGTTGGAATTTCCCTGGCGTTTTTCGCCTACTCGCGCGGATTGCCACTAACCATCCGATCCACGCTAACGCCTCTATTTGGTCGAACCCTGTCGGGCCCATTGGGGCATATTGTTGACATCACTGCGGTTGTCGCTACTATTCTGGGCATTAGCCAGACCATCGGCTTGGGACTGGATTCGTTTTCGGCAGGACTCTACAACTTCACGAGTGCCGAGTGGCTGATGACCACCGATGCTGAGGGTGTTCTGGTGCCCTCTACAGGCTCCTTGTTACTGGCATTGGGTGTTGTCATGATTCTATCGACACTGTCTGCGCTGTCGGGCGTGGGAAAAGGAATCAAATGGCTCAGCAACATCAATATGGTGCTGTCGTTCGGATTGCTGGCATTTTTCACCATTTTCGGTTCAACCGCTTATGCGATGAAAATTCTGGGTATCGGTCTTATTGACTATGTGATGAATCTACCCGCGATCACCTTTCAGGTATTTCCGGCGGATGGTGCGGGTAGCCCCGGTGAGTGGCAGGGTTGGTGGTCAATTTTCTATTGGGCCTGGTGGATAGCGTTTGCACCTTTCGTTGGCATATTCCTGGCGCGAATCTCCAAGAACCGAAGCATTCGTGAGTTTGTCCTGGGCTCCATCGTTGCACCATCACTGATGTGTTTCCTCTGGTTTGCACTGCTCGGTGGTACAGCGATCGATCTGGAACTCAATGGTGTCGCTGAGGGTACGATCTTTGCCAAAAGCCTCACAGCGCAGCTCTACCAGACTATCAACGTGATGCTGCCGGAAGGCGCAGCGGTGATATCGGTGCTGATAGTCATCCTGCTGTTAACGTATCTGGTCACGTCAGCAGATTCGGCGGTGTTGGTGGTCAACACCATAAGTGCAGGCGGCTCTCAGTCTGCGGCTACCAAGCATCACATCATCGTTTGGGGTCTTATCCTTACGGCAGTCATTGCGGCCCTACTGCTGGCGGGAGGTCTGGATGCCATACAGTCGGCGATGATCATCGGTGCAATACCGTTCTCGTTCCTGATGATCTTGATGGCGATATCGTTGCTTAAGGCACTGATCAGAGATGGCATGCGTGCCAAGCAACAGTAAAAGACGGTTGATTGTTTGTCAGTGACAGTTGCAGGGATCGCCAGTGCTAGTGGCGATCCTTGTGGCTTGTAGCATTCAGGTGTTCGGCTGAGACAGCACGGCCCAACAAGCCCTCATAGTGTGATAGTCCGCTATTCAGCGCGGTGATTTTCGATCATCGATCTGGCAATGCGCCACAAAATCCCCCCGAACTGGTGGCACCAGAGCCCAATGCCACAATTGCCGGTTGCTGATAGGGATTGGGTGGATTACCAATGTAGTCTGCCACAATGAGTATCAGCAATACTGCAAGTCCGGTATTAGCAAATATCTGTCGCGTCATGCTTTAGCCTCAAGCCCGAGCAAGGGGCGTAAGCGAACGCCCTGAATTGAGCCAACGAACGCTGCAATAAACCACGCCCAGCCGTGTAGGCTGCCCGTCGAAATGCCTGAGAAAAATGCGCCTACGTTACAGCCAAAAGCCAGTCGTGACGAATAGCCTAACAGGAATCCGGCTATGACGATGGACAGCCAGGCTCGCAGTGGCAGTTGAGGTAGCATCTGTGACAATCCGCCAGTGCGCCAACTTGCCACCAGAAACGCGCCTGCCATAATGCCGGTATTGGTCAGTGTAGTGTAGTCAGTCAGGCTGCTCGACTGTACGCGTTTAAGCGTTGCAGGCGATGCCCAGAAAAGTGAACCGGAAAGATCCATACCCGCAGCACTGGCCCCCTTGGCTACCCAAAGACCCAACCCGTATACGACGCCCCAGGGTTGCCCTGCTACAACAAGATTCAGTATGGCGAGCAAGGCTATGAGAATAGCCGCTATCAGGTAGCGTTTTGGAATCGTGCGGTTTTCGGGGGCAGCCTGTCGCAAGAAACAGATCGCCACGCCTGCAAGGGCAGTGAGCGTGATCGCCAGACCACTCCAACCGGTGAAAACAATTACGGGCAAAGCGCCGAGTGACGTCCACTCAATTAGATGCCAGGCGCCAGCGAAACTGCCGATGGCGAAAAAAGGCAGTGCCAGCAAGCCCACAGGGTTCCCGGAGCCTGCATTGACCAGAGTGCCAGAGCCGCAGCCCAGCACGACCTGCATGGCTATGCCGAACACAAAAGCGCCACCGATCATCGCCCAGCCAACGGGTGCCTGAGCACCAGACAGCTCGCCACCGCGCAGTTCAATGAGTGGAATGGCAACAACACTGACCAGAGCAATGGCAAGCAGTTGCGCCAGAATTCCGGAAGGGTCGCGGCGCAGAATCATGGCACGCCACGGGCCCGCAAAGCCGAACCTCAGCCCTTCGAGTACCAATCCAAAACCCAGACCGATAGCCAACATGAGTCCGTAGCGGACACCAGCCAAAATGGCCACGGCCAAGACTAATACGAGCGCGCAGGCAATCAGCGCGCTGCGATTCAGGTAGAGACTTTTGCTGTCAAGCTGTACAGCGCGGTTACTCAACGACTATCAGTTGCCGGTTATTTTATTAATGAAGTTCTTGAATACACCCGGCGTGTTTTCCATGGCATTGTCGGTACTGGAGTACTCAACCATAGAGCCTGGGTACAACTTGACGTTGTCCAGGCCAGCGACCTCCGACAACGCAAACCAGTTGATGGCCGCCCAGTGTCCGGTGTTGCAGAATGACACTATCTCCTCGCCTTCTTCAACGCCAAGCTTCTGTAATAGCGTAACGGAATCGGTGCTGGAAGAAATAGCTGAGGATCCCTCATCGAAAAACGCTGTGTACTCTAGGTTGGCAGCACCGGGCAAGGTACCCGGACGCTTGGCGGCACCGTGACTTTTGCGCCCTTCATAGAAGTCTGCCGGGCGAGCATCGAGAAGCAGTGCGTCCACGTCGCCGCGAGTAACCGCAATTACTTGTTCGGTCTGGGCCGTCCAGCTGTTGGAAAAATCGATGTCCAGTTCAGTGGGCTGCGGACTCACTGCGTCCGCCGTGATTGCCATGTTCTGGCTTCTCCAGGCGGCAATGCCGCCGTTGAGAATCGACAGATCCGAGAATCCGGAAGACTTCAAAGTCCAGTAGACTCGCGCCGCAGCACCAAAATCCGTATCGTTCTGGCCTTCCGGGACGATGACGATGGCACGGTCCAGTTCGAGCCCGAGTGTTTCGAAACTGGATTCAAGCGTTGCCACATCCGGCACTTGGCCCGGATTATCAGCCGGTCCTCGGAATAGGCTATAGGGGGCCGAAATTGCGCCAGGGATATGCCCTTCCGTATAGTCGCCCTCTCTGATGTCGAGTATGACGGGTTTTACGGTGTCCAGAGATTCAGACAATTGTGCGGGTGTTACCAATGGTCCGAAGGAGGGTAGTGCGGATACGGTTGAGGCCACCCCTATGAGGATAGCGGACATCATGCAAGCTTTTAATTTCATGGGATCTCTGTTTGCGACAGGTGATGCGCTGGTTGCGTTACGTTAAAGCGATGAGCCTGTACATTGACTCGTGTAAATGCCGTCTGAGCATCATTAAAGTGGGCTGTGGCGATGTAAAAACAAGACCGGGCGAGTACCTGATGAGCGCTTAGTACTGGGCAGGTTTACAGGGATGCATCCTATGCAGCATCAAGTTTCTCTGCGGTCGATTTAACAAGCTCGGCGATACGGGTAATTCGCCTCGCCAGCTGCCGCTCTCATTGGCAGACCAGATAAAGATCGTGCTGACTTTTCTGGCACAGTTTTGCGATGTGCAGCCTGTGGTTTTTGGAAAGGGAATTCACGCCGCTGCGGGGGAGAATGGTGTAGCCGATGCCCTGCGCCACAGGCACCGGAATCTGGCTGATCTGATTGACGAACCCTCGCACCTTGGGTTGCTCTGATCCTTTAAACACGTTGGGGAAATTCAGTGAAAATAACTCATCTGCGTAAGCGTAGCCATCGGGGTGCGCTATGAAGCCTATATCGTCGAGCATCGCAAACGTAACCGATCTCGGCTCAGCAGTATCAGGAAGCACCAGGCACAGCTCTTCTTGTCCAATGAGTTGGGCGTCCAGACGTGCTTGATTTGGAGCATGATAAGCAATACCAAGATCGATCTCTCCTTTTAGTACACCTTTGATTACGCCGTTCTGTGGCATGGCTTTCAGTTAAATAGCCAGTTCAGGTGATGACTGCATAACTTGCAGCAGGTGTGGATAAAGCAGCATGGCAAAGCTGCCCGAACACCCCACTACCACGTCGCCCCGGTAGGGATTGTCGCGATTGATCACATCGCGCAACCGTTTTTCCTGTGCTTGTCGCTCCAGACCCAAGGCCAATACCGCTTCACCTGCGGGTGTCGGGCTAAAGCTTTTCCTTGCCGTGATATCAAGGCTGGTCAACCTGATCCTCAAGCTTACGTAGATGCTGTGAAACCCGCGGTTGCGTCATGGCGAGCCTGTGGGCTGTCTGGGTGAAATGTCCAGTCTCGCCGAGTACGGTGAGGGTATTGAGCCATTGGGGATTCAGGATGTCCTATAACAGCGCGTTATCAAATTCTATTCAAATTTTAATTATATTTCCTCTGCAATTCCTTCTATATTGGATCCTACACTAACAGAGGTAATCTTCCATGCTTCCAACGCCGCGTACATTTTCCCATATCGGACTGTCCGTTCCTGACCTTGACGCTGCTGTCAAGTTCTACACAGAAGTCTTGGGGTTTTACACAATAATGAGCCCGACCGATGTCGTTGAGGACGATAGCGATATAGGTCAGATGTGCACTGATGTGTTTGGGCCCGGCTGGAATCGACTACGTATCGCACACTTGGCAACCGCCGATCGAATTGGCTTTGAGCTGTTTGAGTTTTACGGTAACCACGAACCTGAGGAGAATTTGCCGTTTCGTCAACATGGTACGTTTCACTTCGCCATTCAGGATCCGGACCTCGAAGGTCTGTTGGCCAATATTGTTGCCGCTGGCGGCAAGCAGCGTATGCCGGTGCGTGAGTATTTTCCTGACGATAAGCCGTATCGCATGGTCTATGTCGAAGACCCCTTCGGAATAGTCTTTGAGATCTATAGTCACAGTTACGAACTGACCTACTCAGCGGGTGCTTATACCTGATCAGCCTGTACAGCTATCCTGCACAGCCGGCATGCATCGTTCAAACAAGCGGGTAACGGCATTCAAGTCATCCAGTGGTAACACGGTGGCGATGTATTAATCAGGACGAATATCCACCAGCGTACCATGGACTCTGTCTATGACGCGTGATTCGAAAACGTCTGGTGAGGGCTTCGGGCAAGCGCAGCATATTCGTTCGTAATCTGTTAGCGCATGCAGACATACAGACCCTTAACAGGTTTTTAGTAGCGTCGGCACTGGTTCTAAAGCCAGCTTGCTTGATGTCGTCTGAAACACGGCGCGCACATTGATCACGCTATCAATGTTGGCATATTCAGGAGTGTATCTTGCCAGGGGACTGTCGGGATGAGCGCTAATTCACTACAGGTTTTCCGGAAGAATCTGCATTATCCATTAGCTTAACTGCTGATGCAGTGGGCTTCAAAGCCCATCATATGACACGATTTTCACACGGCGAAAGCGCGTCGTGCCATACTGGATCATCGCAACTACGGATCAGTCTTGTGCCTGTAATGAAAAGGTACTACGTTCATTAATTCTATGTTGTTTACACAATTATCAAGGGCCGACAACCAGGTGTGCAACCGCCTGTAATACGAACGAATAGAGGAATATCTATGTCAGGCATAAATTCAGTACTGAGACCGCTAGCCGTCGCAGCCATGGCCACACTAGCATCCAGTGCACTCTACGCACAGGATGTTACGTTAAACATGCACCAGTTTCTACCGGCACAGGCGAATGTGCCGGCAAAGGTGCTCGATGTCTGGGCAAACAGGGTAGAGGCTGCTTCTGATGGTCGCATCAAGATTGATCGTTTCCCTTCCATGCAGCTAGGTGGCTCACCGCCAGAACTGATGGACCAGGCTATAGATGGCATAGCTGACATTGTGTGGACAGTCGTTGGCTACACGCCAGGGCGTTTTCCTTCCACTGAAGTGTTCGAATTGCCCTTTATGGTTGAAGATGCGCGTGCTGCTTCCTGCGCTTACTGGAACATGTTCGAGGACCATATGGCCGACACCGAGTTTGCTGATGTCAAGATTCTCGGTACCTGGGTGCACGGACCCGGCATGCTCCACACCAGTGAGCCTGTCAATACGCCAGCTGACCTGCAAGGTATGAAAATTCGTGGTGGTTCGCGTCTCGCCAACCAGCTACTCGAACTTTCCGGTGCCACTCCAGTGGGTATGCCGGTTCCCGCTATTCCCGAGGCGCTGTCTAAGGGTGTAATCGACGGCACGACCATCCCGTGGGAGGTTACTACAGCACTGAAGATTCCCGAGCTTGTAGAATTTCATACTGAGTTTGAAGGGCCGGCGTTGTACAACCTGACCTTCGTACTAGCGATGAACAAGGGCGTTTATGAAGCTTTGGAGGATGATCTCAAAAAAGTCATCGATGACAACTCGGGGCTGGATTTTTCTATCTTCGCTGGCGGTACACAGGCTGATGCAGACGGACCAGCTCGCGAATTTGCGGTAGAAAACGGTAACGAGATTATCACTGTCACAGACACCAGTGAGTGGGTGACGCTGGTTAGCCCTATCTACGATACATGGGTAGCTGATCTGGCCGAACGCGACCTGGACGGCCAGATGCTGATAGACGAAGCCAAATCTTTGATGCAGGGTGAATGCAAGGGCGCCACTGCTGAAATGTAATAGTGTAGGCTGCGGCCATTTAGTGGTCGCGGCGTTACTGATAACGCGATAAACCATCAATGCACATTTACGTCAGCAGGCTGGCCCGATTCTTTGCAGTATTAGGAGGGCTCGCACTGAGTGCTTTGATTATCCTGACTTGCCTGTCTGTTCTGGGACGCTCTGTCAATTCACTGTTGCACGGTGATCTGATGCAGACTGTGATACCGGATTTTTCCAAGCTGCTATTGGCCACGGGTATCGGTCCTGTAAACGGAGACTTCGAACTGGTAGAAGTGGGCATGGTGTTTGCCATTTTTGCCTTCCTGCCGTTGTGCAATCTCAACGGGGCACACGCATCTGTTGATATTTTTATAGCGTTGCTACCGCAGCGTGTGCGCGATGCAATCCGCATGATTGTTGAACTCATCTTTGCAGCGGTCCTGATACTGATTGCCATCCAGCTATTTGCCGGTATGGTGAGCAAGCGCGGATCTGGTCAGACCACTCTGCTGTTGGGTTACCCACTCTGGTGGGGATATGCGGCCAGTGTACCCGGCGCTGTGGTTGCAGCGTTGGTCGCTGTGTATATCGCTGCATGTCGATCTGTCGAAGTGTTGACAGGCCGTACGGTGCTACCCGTTGAGATGGAGGCCAGCCATTGAGCGACCTGCTGATAGGCTTGCTGTCGTTTCCGGCTCTGTTAATACTGATCTTTCTCCATATACCTATCGGCCTGGCGATGTTCCTGACTGGACTGGTGGGGCTGATTCTTGTCACAGGCGATACCAGCTTACCGTTCGCACGACTCAAGGCGGAGACTTACACCACGTTCTCAAACTATTCTCTATCCATTGTCCCCATGTTTCTGTTAATGGGACATTTCGCCACGCTGGGCGGCATGAGCCAATCATTATTCAAGGCAGCTGAGAGCTGGCTTGGGCATCGCAAAGGCGGTGTTGCCATGGCCGCCGTGGCGTCCTGTGCCGGGTTTGGTGCGATCTGTGGCTCATCACTGGCAACGGCTGCGACTATGGGCCGTGTTGCGTTGCCTGAATTACGTCGCTATGGGTACGACGGCGGTTTCGCTACCGCCACGCTGGCGGCGGGTGGCACCCTGGGCATACTGATACCGCCCTCCGTCGTGCTGGTTATCTATGCGATTCTGACCGAACAGAATATTGCCAAATTGTTTCTGGCAGCTTTCATCCCCGGCATTCTGGCAGCCGTGGGCTACATGATGGCCATAGCGATCTATGTAAGAGTCAATCCGGGCTCTGCAAGAACGCGATCTCGCGTGCCTTATGGAGAGCGCTTCAAAGCGGTGTTTGATGTCTGGCCTGTCATTATTGTGTTCGTTCTCGTTGTCGGCGGTATCTATCTGGGATGGTTCACGCCCACCGAGGGTGCAGCAGTCGGCGCTCTGGGCACCGGCTTGATTGCCTTTGCTGTGGGTGGGCTCAATCTGGCTTCGTTGTCTGAAAGCTTCTATGTTACCGCTCGTGCTTCGGCCATGATCTTTTTCATCGTATTGGGAGCTGCCTTTTACAACGGGTTTCTTGCGCTGACTCAACTACCGCAGGAGGCCGCTGCCTGGGTGTCTGTAAGTGGCTACAGCCCGGTCATGGTACTGGTTCTGATACTGGTGTTCTATCTACTGTTGGGCTGTCTTATGGATAGCCTGTCAATGATACTTCTCACCATCCCGATCTTCTGGCCGATTATGCAGCAGCTCGATTTTGGTCTGGTATCAATGGTACAGCTGCAAAGTGCCAGGCTTGATGTACTCATAGCCAGCGGAGCAGAAATACCCGCAGCTGCTCTGCAACAAGCACAGGATTTGCTAGCCAGCGGTGAGAAGCTGACGCGGGAGATTATACGTGAGATTGGCTTGCGCGGTGTTACGCAAGGTTCCCTCAACAGGATAAACATTGAACAGACTGCAATCTGGTTTGGTATTCTCGTGCTTATTGTGGTCGAAGTAGGATTGATTACACCACCCGTGGGGATGAACCTGTTCGTCATCAATGCCATGGACCGGAAGACTCCCATGGTGGAGACCTATAAGGCGGTAATCTACTTTGTCATTACGGATCTGTTTCGTGTGGCGTTACTGGTCGCTTTCCCGGTCATCACACTGAGGCTACTACCATGGTAGTTTGCGGGTGCTAACACTATGACGGAAACGCAGCTCAGTGGTTTATTGATCGTCGCGTAGATGAAGGTCGCGCCGACGAAGCAATTTTTCGTGAAGTAGGGTCTGGTGGTCGTGAACTGGCTTATAGCGCTTTTGGCGATGAGTCGATGCTGGTGTACGCCAATGTTATCGCAAACTGGTACGAAGACACTTTCTGATACAAAGACACTTTCAAACGCTAGAGATACGGTTCAATCGCTACAAGCCGTGAGGAAGCGGTGAGCGTTGACGAGTTGCAATCTTGGCTGAATGCGTCACATAAGCTAGCGTCCTTATCTGAATCTGAATCTGAATCTGAAGACGCGCACATGCAGTCAACATTGATGACCACGGGAATGATCGATAGGTTGGTGCGTCGCACCAACGTCAATCTGATTCGCGTCTCTGTGTTAGCGCTCTTTACCCCAATGTTGCATAAAATTTCGGCCTAGGCGGCCCCACCCAGAACCGCTTCGCTGCTTCTATAGCAGCATCTAAGTACCGGAGGC
>ENA-ORXR01002648-ORXR01002648.1-marine-metagenome-genome-assembly--contig:-NODE-2648-length-16803-cov-24.863087_pt1 | contig 16803 bp, 15 predicted proteins | sample MGYA00237866_ERZ511479 | MGnify/ENA metagenome assembly ERZ511479 | reverse complement strand
GCCACTGTACTGACGACTTTAGCCGTCAAGTGGCTCGGTACTTTCCCGCGACGGCTAAAGTCGTCGGTACGAGGCAGGTTAAAAATTTGTCCTGCACCCATTTTTTATACACACTGTCGAAATTCATTAGACATAAAGAAAACATAACATAATAAATAAAATATGAAAACTGTTATCACCGGAGCAACCAAAGGAATCGGAAAAGCTATTGCAGAAATATTTGCCCGTGAAGGAGCAGACCTTGCCGTATGCGCTCGCAATGAAAATGACTTAAAAGAATTGCAAGAAGAATTACAAAAAAAGTACGGTATAAAAGTCATTTATAAGGCTACCGATGTATCGAAAAAGGCGCAAGTATCGGCTTTCGCCGAATATGTCAAATCAGAATGGCAACAAGTAGATGTTCTCGTCAATAATGCAGGTGCTTATCTGCCCGGCGATGTTCACAGTGAAGATGACGGAACGCTTGAAGCCCTCATTGAAACAAATTTGTATAGTGCCTACCACCTGACTCGCGCTTTATTGCCGCTTATGTTGCCTCATCAGAAAGGACATATTTTTAATATGTGCTCTGTTGCGAGTCTCATAGCTTTGCCCGGAGGCGGTTCGTACAGCATTTCCAAATTTGCTTTATTGGGTTTCAACAAAGTCCTTCGTGAAGAAATGAAATCGCAGGGTATTCGCGTTACTGCCGTCATGCCGGGTGCTACGTGGTCACACTCCTGGGATGCCATGAAAGACCAACTCCCCGAACACCGCCTAATGAAAGCATCCGATGTCGCCGAAACCCTTTGGAATGCCTACAAAATAAGCGACCAAGCCGTCATAGAAGAACTCGTCATGCGACCTCAGTTGGGGGATTTGTAACAAGTCAATTCCGCAAGTTTTCCTAAGTAGTCAGTCAATCTAATTATGATATGTTGCTTTGAGTGAAATTTTTTCGAGTACGAGGCGGAGGCTATTCAGCATAGCCGTAGCTACGCTGGATGTTCTCCAACAAAGTAATCGGACAAATTTCGCCAAATGAACTTATCATAATTAGGTTGACTGACTACTAAGGCGAAGCCACTACCATAGTGAATGAATTTTGAATGAAACGAAATTTCGTATTTGATACAGGGAGCGAATATTATCGACATATTCATTCATTCAAAATTCATTCATTCACTCATTTTTTGCCGAAAAAACGCAAAATTTGAGCGCATAGATATTAAGCATAAGGAATCGGGTACTGACGTTTGACTTTGTCAATGTCCGACAATAAATCTTCACTCACAGGCATTTCAAAAGCTGCTAAATTTTCTTTTAACTGCTGCATTTTGGTTGCGCCGATAATAGTTGATGTCACCCAATCAAATTGATTGCACCATATAAGGCTGAGTTGACTTGCTGTCATATTGTGCTTTTTGGCGACTTCTACGTAAGCAGCTACCGCTTGATGTACAGCTTCCTGATTACGAAAATTGCCATGCCTTCCTGCAAAAGACCAACGCGAACCTTCGGGCACCGCACCATTGAGATATTTGCCAGACAAGACACCACTACCAAGTGGCGACCAGGGCAAATAAGCTAACTCATTGAGTTGGCAGGCTTCCGCCACGTAGGGCCAATCCTTGCTTTGTATCAAGCTAAATTCATTTTGGACAGATACCATGCGTGGCAGATTATGCGCTTTGCTCAATTCGGCGTACTTCGCAATGCCCCACGGGCTTTCATTCGATAGTCCGCAATGACGTATTTTACCCGCCTTTATGCACTTATCCAATGCCTCTAAAACCTCAACAATTTCCGCTTCCTCTTTCGCCACATTCACTTTTGAAAAATCGGCTTTATGAAACCAATGTCGATTAAAATGTACGTGTGGACGATTGGGCCAATGCAATTGATACAGGTCAATATAATCCGTTTGCAATCGCTTCAACGAATCATCTATCGCCCCTTCGATATTTTTGCCTTGTATCTTCTCTCCATTGCGAATGTAAGACAATCCCTGCCCCGCTATTTTCGTCGCAATAATGACTTTTGCACGTTTCGTTGGATTTGCTTTTATCCAATTTCCGATGTATTCCTCCGTTTTGCCGTAGGTTTCTTTTGAGGGCGGTACGGCATACATTTCGGCAGTATCAATAAAATTTACATCGTGTTCAAAAGCGTAGTCAAGTTGTTCAGATGCTTCTGTTTGAGTGTTTTGTTTGCCATAAGTCATCGTACCCAAACAGACACGCGACACCTCTAAGTCACTGCTTCCCAGTTTTTTATATTCCATTTTTTCGTTTTTCGTTTTACCGTACTGACGACTTTAGCCGTCAAGTGTATTTTATTTTAATTTATAAATATATTTTCAAACTCTGCGACGGCTAAAGCCGCCGGTACGAGTATTATCCCAAACTAATAATTTCTGCAAACACCCCAGCAGCCGTCACCTCTGCCCCTGCACCCGGACCACGCACCACAAGCGGACGGGCATTATAACGCGCCGTTGTAAATACAATCATATTATCGCTGCCAGAAAGGGAATAAAAGGGGTGATTTTCGTCCACCACTTGTAAGCTGACACTCGCTTTGCCGTCTTCCAATTTGGCGATAAAACGAAGGACACCGTTTTTCTTGGCGGCTTTGTCGAGGAGGTCGTTGAAGTGCGGGTCGGCTTTTTCCAATGCCTTGAAAAACTGCGAAACAGTCTTGGCAGTCACACAAGGTTTAGGCAAGATATTTTCGACTTTTACGTCTTTGGATTCCATCGCAAGTCCGGTCTCGCGGGCGAGGATGAGGATTTTGCGACGCACATCTGCACCTGACAAATCTTCGCGCGGATCGGGTTCGGTATAGCCGAGCGATTGTGCCGCTTTGACAACATCACTGAAAGGTTTGTCAGCGACGAAACTATTAAAAATATATGATAAAGAACCCGATAATACGCCTTCTATTTTCAGGATTTCATCACCCGAATTAATCAAATCACTCAAAGTCTTAATGACGGGCAAACCCGCGCCCACATTGGTTTCATACATAAATCGAACTCCCCGTTTACGTGCCAAACCCTTCAAATTTACATAATCTTTATAGGCAGATGAAGTCGCTATTTTATTAGGTGTGATAACAGAAATACTCGCATCTAAAATTTCTTCGTATTGATTTGGAATATCTTTATTTGCCGTATTATCAAGGAAAATACTATTGCGTAAATTCAGCGATTTCATCGTATCGACAAATCGGCTGATGCTCATTTTTTCACCTTTTTGGTCGAGCTTATTTTTCCAATTATTCAGGTCAATACCTTTTTCATCAAATAACATTTTTTTACTATTCGACAAACCTACAATACGGATTTCGAGTCCGCGTTTTTCTTTCAAATATGCCGCCTGATTTTTGATTTGTTCGATTAACGTACCGCCAATCAAGCCCACACCTACGATAAATAAATGCAGCGTTTTGGTATCTGATAAAAAGAAGGCTTCGTGCACCGCATTAAGGGCTTTTACTTCGTCTTCTTTGCTTACAATCGCCGAGATATTGAACTCCGAAGAGCCTTGCGCAATAGCTACGATATTCACACCATTCACGCCGAGTGCATGAAAAACTTCGCCCGAAATACCGGGACGCGACCGCATATTTTCTCCGATAATAGCAATTGCAGAAAGCTTGGTTTCCGCCTTCGGCGTTTCTATCAGTCTTTCTTGTATTTCGTATTTAAATTCAGTTTTAATCGCGCTAACTGCACGGCGCGCATCACTTGGTGCTATCGCAAACGTAATCGAATATTCCGACGAACCTTGTGTAATTAAAATAATATTTATTTCCTTCGCTGCCAATGCGTTGAATAGTCTCGCGGCTGTTCCTTTTACACCAATCATACCACTGCCCTGCAAGGTAATCAGCGCAACTTGCGAAACAGATGTCACGCCTTTTATCGGGCTATCGTCGGTGCTAGATTCTTCGCCTACGAGTGTACCCGGAAAGTCGGGATTAAAAGTGTTTTTGATGCGTATCGGGATTTTTTTGTGCAGGGCAGGTTGTATGGTTGGCGGGTGGATGACTTTTGCGCCGAAGTGGGTCATTTCCATCGCTTCGGAGTAGGTCATTTTGTCAATCGAAAAGGCAGCGGGAACTTTGCGTGGGTCGGCGGTCATTACGCCATCTACATCCGTCCAGATTTCGATTTCTTTGGCATCTAAGGCAGCCGCAAATATCGCACAGGTGTAGTCCGAGCCACCGCGTCCGAGCGTGGTCGTGATGCCTTCATCCGTAGCACCGATAAAACCTGTGATGACTTGTACGGCGGTTTTTTTCTTGAAATAATTTTTGATGTTTTTGGTCGTATTTTCAAAATCAACCTTCGCTGCACCAAAGTCGTCATTGGTCGTCACGACCTTACGCGCATCGAGATACTCCGCCTTTAATCCGTTTTCTGTCAAGGCATTAGCCAGCAAATAAGCCGAATTGCGCTCCCCGAAACTCAACAGATAATCCATGGTGCGCTTGGAGACATCCTTGACTAAAAATACGCCTTTGAGCAAGTTCGCCATTTCTTTAAAACTGCCTTTGAGGTCACTCTCGACCACAGATAATCGCTTTTTGTCTTGCAACAAAGTACGCGCCGCGACTTTGTGCCGCGACTTAAATTCTTTCAATAGATCCAAGTACCGTTCATCACCTTTTTGCGCCAGTTCGGTCATTTCAATGATAAGGTCTGTCGTACCCGTCACGCCCGTCATGCGCCCCAATGCCGAGACGACCACCGCAAATTTGCGCCGCTTTTTTTTGTAGCTTTTGAGTATCTCTACGACTCCCTGAATACGCTCCGCCGTAGCAACTGACGAGCCTCCGAATTTTAGTATTTTCATTTTTGTTTCAAATTGTTGAAGTCACACGTAGCGCGATACTTCCAGTTCGCGCCGCATTAGCTTTGTATGTATGCGAGGAACGGGCTGGAAGCACCGTTCTACGGTACGCGAACTGGAAGTATCGCGCTACGTGCCGACCAAATTATCAGGCGAAGGGCAAAGATAGGGAATTGGTGGGTAGTTTTGGGGGTTAAGTATGAATTGATGTACCTATTTTTTTCCAAAGTCATCAATAAATATACGTTGACTTTGTGGATCGGTGTATAATAAATTGTAGTTGTTTTTGTTCACATTAATTCAAAAAAATCATACATTCAAAAAATACACTTACGTTTGACATCATACATATCCCATATCATTTCTGCGAAGCAGCTCTTAAAAAATCAATAAATCTCTATTCTCCCTTAATCTGCCTTCATTTTATCCAACATTTTTCATTAAAAATCATTTTACCATAAAATAAGTGTGCGAAAATTAGACTGTTTATCAGTAAGTTACGAAAAATTAGATAGACTTTTTTTGCCGAAATCTTGTTTTTACCAATAAAGAAAACTACCTTTGCAAACCTTTTCAAAGAAAGGGGGTCAAATCAGACAAAATTTATATAAAAAAGCCCGTAACACAGACATTCTTGTCTGTGCTGCATGGCATACAAACAGACAAGAATGTCTGTATTACATAAATAGACATGAAAGCAAAACTATATAAAACAAAATCAGAGCGTAAAGAGGATGTCGTACACGCATGGTGGATTTTGGATGCGGAAGACCAGACACTTGGTCGCATCTCTACCAAAATCGCACACATTCTACGCGGTAAGCACAAGCCGAGTTACACACCACATGTGGACTGTGGCGATTGTGTTATCATTTTGAATGCCGAAAAAGTACGCCTGACGGGTAACAAAATGAATGACAAAGTATATCTTCGTCACACAGGTTATCCGGGTGGTCAGCGTAGCATTACTGCCAAAGAGCTTGTGGAAAAGAAACCACGCGCACTTGTCGAAACAGCCGTAAAAGGTATGTTGCCGAAGACGAAATTGGGCAGAGCGATGTTCAAGAAATTATTTGTTTACGAAGGTAACGAGCATCCGCACACAGCTCAAAAACCGAAAAAAATAGAATTGTAAAATCTGAGTAGCGTTCCTTCGACGCTTTACTCTCAATTGATATTATTTTATGGAAATGATAAATGCACTGGGCAGACGAAAAGCAGCTATCGCTCGCGTATATCTCACGCAAGGAGCAGGCGAAATCAGCATCAACGGAAAGCCCTACAAAGAATACTTCAATCAGGCACACACTCAAAATGCCGTCGTTGCCCCACTATTAGAGGTAGAAGTTGAATCTTTGTACAATATCAAAGTCAATGTAAAAGGTGGTGGATTCAAAGGTCAGGCAGAAGCCACTCGTATGGGAATCTCCCGCGCTTTAGTCAAAATCAATGAAGAATTCCGTTCGCCATTGAAAGCTAAAAAATTCCTCACACGAGATTCTCGTTCAGTAGAGCGTAAAAAATACGGTAAACCGAAAGCACGTAAGAGCTTCCAGTTCTCTAAGCGTTAATCGACGACAGACGAACGGCAGACGGACGCTGCGCTTGACGAGGCGGACACTTCATTTTGAGAGTGTACGAATTTATCGCAAGTATTATTTTGAAAATTATTTTATTAATAAAAAAATACGTGATTCGACCAGTGAAACAACCAATCACTGGTCAACGATCACTAAAACATATAAATCATGCAAACGCCAACCAATAAGGAGATGTTGAATGCGGGAGTTCACTTTGGTCACTTAAAGAAAAAGTGGAATCCAAAGATGCAACCATACATCTTCATGGAGCATAAAGGCATTCACATCATCGACTTGAATCGTACTTCTGAGTGCCTCGAACGCGCTGCAAAAGCGATGAAGCAGATTGCCAAATCCGGTAAGAAAATTCTTTTTGTTGCGACTAAGCGACAAGCCAGACAAATCGTATCAGAGGCTGCAAAAAGTGTCAACATGCCTTACGTCACCGACCGTTGGTTGGGAGGTATGATGACCAACTTCGGTACCATCCGTAAGTCGGTCAAGAAAATGCAGATGAACGACAAAATGCTTGCTGACGGTACATTGACCAATGTTACGAAAAAAGAACGTTTGATGATTACTCGCGAAACTGCCAAACTACGTAAAGTACTCGGTGGTATCGAAAATCTCAATCGTTTGCCTTCGGCTATCTTTATTGTCGATATTTCACACGAGCATATTGCATTGGCAGAAGCGAAGAAAATCGGTTTGCGAACTATCGGTGTCGTCGATACCAATTCTGACCCGACTATTATCGACTTCCCGATTCCGGCAAATGACGATGCTGCTAAATCTGTGGCACTCATTACAGAGTACATTACCAATGCCATTAAAGAAGGACTTGCAGAAGGCAAACAAGCCAAAGAAGCTCGTAAGGTGGCATCTGCTAAGTCATAATTTAGCCAAAGACAATTAAAGAATTGTACTTGTACTTAAAAAATATTTATCATTTATAATTTATCATTAAATTAAAATGGACGTTAAAATTTCAGCAAAAGACGTAGCCGCTCTTCGTAAAGAAACTGGAGCGGGTATGATGGACTGCAAAAAAGCACTCGTCGAATCTGGCGGAGACATAGATGCAGCCAAAGATATATTGCGTAAAAAAGGTCAGAAACTTGCTGACAAACGCGCAGAACGTGACGCAAACGAAGGCGTAGTTATCGCTCAAACCAATAATGACCAAACTAAAGGTATTGTTATCAATTTGAGTTGTGAAACAGATTTTGTCGCCAAAAATGAAGATTTCATTAATTTGGCAAAACAAGTGGCAGCTATTGCACTTGACAAATTTCCGGCTTCATTGGACGATTTACTGGCTACCGATTTCGGTGGTGGTCTTTCTGTCGGTGATAAAGTAACCGAGCAAATCGGGGTTATCGGAGAGAAAGTAGAGGTCAAAAAATACGAAAATCTCGAATCAGACATGGTTGTCCCTTATATCCATGCCGGCTATAGAAGAGGTGTACTTATCGGTCTGAATAAAGTAGGTGACTTTGCAGAAGCAGGTAAAAACGTTGCGATGCAAGTAGCAGCCATGAGTCCGATTGCCGTTGATAAAGCTGATGTAGATACATCGGTCGTTGAAAAAGAAATCGAAATCGGTAAAGAATTGGCAAGAAACGAAGGCAAACCGGAAGCAATGCTTGATAAGATTGCGATGGGACGCTTAAACAAATTCTACAAAGAAAACACTTTACTCCAGCAAGAGTATGTGAAAGGCAACAAAGAAACTGTTGCAAATTATTTGAAAAGTGTAGATAACGATTTGACAGTCAAGGCATTTCGACATGTCGGACTGGGCAATTAATTATATTATTGAAAAGAGCGAATTTTTTAATTCGCTCTTTTTTTATATCTAATAAACGGCTAACGACAACCGAAGAACGGTTATCACTGTATTTCCGTTCGTCGTCAACCGTCCATCGTTTACCATCAAATTATGGCAAAATACAACAGAGTCTTATTGAAACTCAGTGGCGAATCACTAATGGGGCAACAAGAATACGGTATCAACCCCGATATGCTCCAACACTACGCCAAAGAAATCAAACAAGTCGTAGAGCAAGGTGTAGAAATTGCTATCGTGATTGGTGGTGGCAATATTTTTCGAGGCTTAAACGCTCACCACTCCGGTATTGAGCGAGTGCAGGGAGATTACATGGGCATGCTTGCTACCGTCATCAATGGCATGGCATTGCAAAGTGCCTTAGAAGGACATGGTATTTTTACCCGCCTGATTTCTGCCATTCAAATGGATAGAATCGCCGAACCTTATATCCGTCGTCGGGCAATACGTCATTTGGAGAAAAAACGGGTCATTATATTCAGTGGTGGCACAGGCAATCCTTACTTCACAACCGACTCGGCAGCAGCTCTACGTGCCAACGAAGTTGATGCAGACATTATCCTGAAAGGGACGCGCGTTGATGGCGTTTATTCTGCCGACCCGGAAAAATTTCCTGACGCAGTTCGTTATGATGAGGTATCTTTCGATAAAGTTATTCGGGAAGGACTCAATATCATGGACATGACTGCTTTTACACTCTGTCGTGAAAACAATCGTCCTATCATTGTCTTTGACATTAATGAGCCGAGTAATCTGCAACGCATTATCATGGGCGAACAAGTCGGGACGCTTGTAGCTTAGACATCAGTCGCTACCTACTCTTCGCAGCATTAGGTCAAAGTCATTGTTTTTGAACATTGTAGAGAGGTGCAGGGTGTCTGCATAATCATTGGGTTCTACCATAAACACCACCTCTTGAGCAAGATTAGTAATTGAGTTTGCCGTAATTTCAATTGGTACGGTGTAGGGAGTATTCGGAGTGGTCGGAAAATTGCTTTCGAGCGTATCGCCCATAAAATGAAAATAAGTACCTTCCAAGGTCTCAACATTTTTGTCATTGCGTTGGGCGGAATAGAGTTCCCATTTTCCTTGTATGCTTTCTTGAGTACTTTTAGTGCTACTATCTGTACATGCTGCAAAGGCAAACAACATGATAATCAAAGCTGTATAACGAACAATATTCATCATAATTAGGACTTTATCTGAGGGCAAAGAGTTGAAAATTATCTTGGTATCTGGTGGCTCAAGTGCAAATTTAATTAAATAAATTTAATTGTAATTATTTACACTTAATGCAATGCACTTGATTTAAGCCTCAAAGCACAGTATCTACATACTTCAAACATACCTTAAACCCTTTTTCTCGAAAATAAGTTTTCGTCGATTGTGGTGTACGTTGACTGGTGACTAATACAAAATCTCCTCCCCATGCACCGAGCGATTTCACTTCTCCCCAGAAATCATTGAAATACAAATCTTTCGCCATACGTAATTTGAGCGAAGACGATACGATGTCTTCATGTTCTCGAATAACAGCATTGAGTTCTTGCAGACTCGTAGAGCGTTGGAATCTATCGGTCAACATACTAATTTGCTGCACTCGTTGGGCTTTTTTCTCTTCATCGTCCCATGCACGGTAGCGTTCGATACCTTCGCGACTATTTTGTTTTTTATTTAAATGAACAAGGTATAAATTTTTCAAAAAAGGCAAATTCTCACCTGTTTCGGGGTGTTTACCAAAATCAGTAGGTTGAAAGACACGCTGTTTTTCTTGTTTTTGAAAAAAAATCGGCGTGTTCACCTCCGCGCAAATCAGGTCGTATCCCGAACCACCAAAAGTCTTTCCCAGCAATTCAAAGGGATTTAGCTTCGCCCATTTTGCTACCATATAAATCAACGTCGAACTACTCCCTAAACCCCAATTTCGCGGAAATTCGAGTCGGGTCGTGACCTTGAGTTTCGTTTCACCACGCATAAAATCCAAGTCTTTCGAGCGTGCATAGCGCATCATTTTTTGGAGCATTTCGGCAGATTCATTATGGGTAGTAGAAAGAATATCAAGCGTTGGCAATTCAAATCGCGCTTCAAACCACACCTGTCCACGGTGCGTCAAACTCGCCCAATGCAAACCCGGTTCTTCTCCTTGTAGCACACTCATACGCTGCCCCAACCGCACCGGGACTGCCAAGCCCACTGCACCATCTAAGATGAAATATTCGCCCGATAAAAGTAGTTTGCCATTGCCTCGAAAATTGAGGGTAGTCGTATCTTTTGACATAAAGTTGGTTTTAGTTTATCTATAACGTGCAAAACTGCGTATTTTCTACGATATTTGTAGGAAAGTAAGCCAATAATAAATCCATTTAATGAAATTCAAGTTTTATAAAGAGAAAACAAAATGTGAATGTCTCCAAGATTCTTTTGAAGATTATGAAAATGTTTATGTGAGATTAGCAAGACTTAAAGAAGCTAATCCTGTGATGAAGGTCAAAGATTTTAAGGGGCAACGAGAGAATAAAGATGCCGAATATTTCAAAGAATTTGACTGCAAAATGACTTGTGGCTATTTGGGAATTTCCACAAACATATGGAATGAAGAATCGCAGGAAATCGTAAAAAGTAAATTTGAACGAATTAATCTTATTTTATCTCGAAAAATGAAAAAAGTGTTGGTTGTATTTAAGTTAAATGGAAATGCGGGAAAATTTGTTTATGCACCCATTATCGGAAAAAATGGAATGCCTGATGACATTTACCATTACGATTTTTACAAATCTGATGAATTTGATTTTGAAACCCATTTTAATGAATTACAACAAATTGACTTATGATAGCATGGTTAAAAAATAATCGAAAGACATCATACAAAGGCAAATTAGAAATTGTAAAAGACAAAGAAGTTTTACTTTTTCATGAGTATGCTTATCTTTATTTAGGAAAAAATCAACACGATAAAACGGTTGTTTTTTCTTTGATGAATGATGAATTTGCTGACGAAGATGCTTTATTTTATTTGACTTTAATTTTGAATAAAAAACAATTTAATCAATTCAAAAACAATGAATTAGGTTTTGTTGATTTGCTGAAAGATGCCCCCGTGATATATGTTTCCGAGACAAATAATGATAATGAATTGAAAGCAATTTTTGAGTATGATTTTTCGGAAATCCCTGCGGATGATTTGCCGGAGACAAATTTTAAATATGAGCAAATCGTTCATACGGTTGGGATTAATTAAGTCTTCAAATTTTCTAATTTATGCAAGCAACAAAACTCAACAACATCAGCATAGAACAATACATCGCCATAGAACGCGAAAATGATACTCGTTATGAATATCATAATGGGGAAATTCGTATTTCAGAAAGAGGAACGATTAAGCATACATTTATCTGTGGGAATATTTTTGCAGAAGTTGAAACCGAGTTGCGAGCTAAAAAATCATCTTATCATTCATTGAATCATACCATTAAAATTCAAATCCAAAATGAGAACCGTTTTATCTATCCTGATATGGTGGTGATTGATAAAATTGAACGTTCCAAAATTTATCGAGAAGCTATCATTAATCCGGTTGTCGTCGTTGAGGTGCTTTCTGAAAACACCGCAGGCTACGACAGAGGTGGAAAATTTTTCCTATACAGAAAAATCAAAACGCTCCAACAATACATTTTAATCGAACAAGATACACCCGAAATTGACATCTATACTCGCAACCAAGGCGATTTATGGCACATAAAACGTGTGTCAGGACTCGAAAATTCCTTACTTTTGCAATCCCTTGATATCGAGATACCTCTGAAAGATGTTTACCGAAACGTTGATTTTTCCGTTTCACAATAAAAATACACTGTACAGACGACTTTAGCCGTCTGAAAACAATACAATAGATGACGGCTAAAGTCGTCAGTACAAGAGAATTGAAATGAAAGATTACTCCTACATATTTAACGCCCATCCGACCTTCATCGAAAATATGTACCAACAGTACAAAGCCAATCCGACGGCAGTAGATGAAGGCTGGCGCACCTTTTTTGAAGGCTTCGATTTTGCGGTCAATCAGAATGGACACGCGGAAGAAATGTCGGCTACGGCTACGTCGAGTGTGGATTCGGTAAAAGAAATCGACGTGCGGGCATTGATTACGGCTTTCCGTTACAGAGGGCATTTACTATCGACGACCAATCCGATTAAGGAACGTCGCGACCGTGACGCGAAACTCAATCTCGCCGATTTCAACTTGCCGGAAGCGGATTTGAATTCACGCTTTGTGTCGGGTAAGGAAATTGGTTTGCCGCCAAATTCTACCTTGCAGGAGATATTGGATAGATTGCACAAAATTTATGCGGGAAATATCGGTTTCGAGTTTTCGCATATCAATGATAGGGCGCGTCGTCGTTGGTTGCGACGTAAGATTGAAGATCGGATGTTGAAGTCCGATTATGGCGTGACCATAGAGAAGAAACGCCGGATTTTGGAGAAATTGAACGGTGCGGTATTGTTTGAGCAATTTTTGCATAAAAAATATGTCGGACAAAAACGCTTTTCGCTCGAAGGTGGCGAAACAACGATTCCTGCATTGGACGCTATCATCAATGAAGCGGTGGATTTGGGCGTGGAGGAAGTCATCATAGGTATGGCGCATCGTGGTCGATTGAATGTCTTGGCGAATATCATGGGCAAGACCTACGAGGAAATTTTCAATGAATTTGAAGGCACTGCCGTACCCGACCTCAGCTTTGGCGATGGCGACGTGAAATATCACTTAGGTATTTTCTCCAAATTAAAAACACTAACGGGTAAAGACGTTTACCTGAAAATGGCACCAAATCCTTCGCATCTTGAAGCCGTCAACACTGTCGTACAGGGCTACGCTCGTGCTAAGGCGGATATTTTGTACAAGAGCGACCACGATAAAATATTACCGATTTTGCTACATGGCGATGCGGCGATTGCAGGGCAAGGTATTGTGTATGAGACGGTTCAAATGTCGAAATTGGAGGGCTACTACACAGGTGGAACGATTCATTTTGTGATAAATAATCAGGTCGGATTTACAACGGATTTTGATGATGCACGCTCGGCGACTTACTGTACGGCGGCGGCGATGGTCGTAGAAGCACCCGTATTTCATGTGAATGGCGACGACCCGGAAGCAGTGATTTTTGCGGCAGAATTGGCGGCAGAATATCGCCAGGAATTTAATAATGATGTGTTCATTGATATGGTGTGTTATCGTCGGCACGGGCATAATGAGGGTGATGACCCGAAATTTACCCAACCCAAAATGTACGATATTATCAATAATCATCCTAATCCGCGTGATGTATATTTGCAGGATTTGTTGACACAAGGCGACGTAGAGGAGGCATTGGCGAAGAGCATCGAGAAGGAATTTCTCTCTGACCTACAAGCGCGATTTGATGAAGTAAAACAAAAACCGCTACCGTACAAACATCAAAAACCGGAATTGGCTTGGCACAAAATGCAGGTCAAAATTACAGCAGATGACGTGAAGCAATCGCCAAAAACGGGCATTGCCAAGAAAGAAGTAGAACAAATCATAGAACATTTGCTGACCGTACCGGATGGTTTTACGCCACTCAAAAAATTTGGTCGCTTGCTCAAAACTACCCAAAAACTCTACGATGCCGGTAAAATGGATTGGGCAATGGCAGAGCTTTCCGCGTATGCTTCGCTGCTGCTCGAAGGCAATGATGTACGTATGAGTGGGCAGGATGTCAAGCGGGGTACATTCTCGCATCGACACGCTGTACTCGTCGATTCCAATGATAAATCGGAGTATAATCGCATCAACACTATCGAAAAAGAACAAGGGAAATATCGTATTTATAACTCGCTATTGTCGGAGTTTGGCGTGATGGGATTTGAGTTTGGATACTCGCTCGCTACGCCCGATACGCTCGTGCTGTGGGAAGGGCAATTTGGCGACTTTTATAATGGCGCACAAGTTATAGTAGACCAATTTATTTCGTCGTCGGAAAGTAAATGGCTGTGGACAAGTGGCTTGGTGCTGCTACTCCCGCACGGTTACGCCGGGCAAGGACCGGAACATTCGAGTGCGCGTTTTGAACGATTTTTACAAATGTGTGCCGAGTATAATATGAGCGTGGTCAATATCACCGAACCCGCCAATTTTTTCCATGCTTTGCGTCGGCAGATTCATCGCCCGTTTCGTCGTCCGCTTATCGTGATGTCGCCTAAGTCGCTGCTGCGTCATCCGCGTTGCATTTCCGATATTAAAGACTTTACTACAAATACGCGCTTCAAAGAAATCATCGACGACCCCGCCGTCGGTACAGACAAAAACAAAGCGGCAAAAGTGAAGCGTGTCTTGTGCTGCACAGGTAAGATTTATTACGACTTATTGGCGAAAAAAGAAGCAGATAAACGCGATGACATCGCCATTGTCCGCATCGAACAACTCTACCCGATGCCCGAAGACCAAGTGCTAAAATTGCAGACAAAATACAAAGACGCAGAGATGGTCTGGGTGCAGGAAGAACCGCAGAATATGGGCGCGTGGCAGTATATTCTATCGCAATGTCACGATGCGAAAGGCTTGTTGCGCCGCCGATTTACGTTCGATAGGGTGGTGTCGCGCAAAGCGAGTGCTTCGCCGGCTACTGGGTTTAAGAAGCGGCATGATGAGGAGCAAGCGAAGATTTTGGAGGAGGCTTTTGGGTAGAGAAAACTCTAAGAAATTGAAGAAAACAAATATATTCAATTACCTTTTATTTTTTAGATAATAATCTCTAAGTATGCCATTATCTAATACAAAAGCTGCATAATCAGAGTCTTTTGCTCTTCTAAGGCTACCCGTCTAACGTTGGACACAACTGTTACTCAAAGACTTATGCTTTCTTTTACGAGGTTCTTTGAACCCTGTCACATTTCGGCATAGAAACTCAAATAGGTCTGGAAATTCCTTATCAAAAAACCTTTGAGCAGGGGTTGTGCCGTCTGCTCTTCTCACATCGTAATTGTGAATAACTGTCAATACTTTTAATCGTATAGGAATTAGGGAACTGGGAAATTAGGTTAAAATTCGTAATCTATTGATTATCAGTTGTTCTAATTTTATTAACATAATAAAATATGTAAATAATTATTTTTTATAAAAAATTAAAAAAGAGGGATTTACCGAATTTCCCAATTCCCTAATTTCCTCTGTCCAAAGTCTAAATTCTCTTCGTCCTCCTTAATGTAGAACTAAGTAATGGGACAAAAATAGGCTTAGTGAAAGAAATTAAATATCATGTGCCATTATACTCGTCTTTTTTCCGTCTAAGAATCCTTTGAAATCCTTATCCCGAATCGGGGTTCGAGACAGGCTGTGCTAAGGCTATGTGCGGCTTTCAAAAAATCCTTAGACAAAAAAAATACTTCGTATTATGGAACATCTTATTTAATTTCTTTCACTAAGGATATTTTTGTCTCACTACTTAATCCAAATTTTCTAACAAAATCCCGTACATTTGCCCCAAAATAAGCAAAATGTATTTACCTGAATCCGAACTTATCATCAATCCCGATGGCAGTATTTATCACCTCAATTTGCGACCTGAGCAGTTGGCAAAAACCGTCATTACCGTAGGTGACCCTGACCGTGTAGATATGGTGTCACGCCATTTCGACCATATCGAATGCCGGGTGCAAAAACGCGAATTTGTCACGCACACAGGTACGCTTGGTGCCAAACGAATTTCCGTTGTTAGTACGGGCATTGGCACGGATAATATCGATATCGTACTCAATGAACTTGATGCCCTCGTGAATATTGATTTTGAAAAAAGAATGCCCCTCCCCTCTCCTACCTCTCTGGATATCATACGAATAGGCACATCAGGATGTTTGCAAGCCGATGTGCCTTTAGATAGTTTTTTAGTTACTCAATATGGGATTGGAATGGACGGTTTACTTAATTTTTATAGTCAGAAAATATCGTCTGAGGAAAAGGATTTGTTAAGTGAATTTGAAGCGTATCTGAATGAGCCGCACCTTCCCAAGCCTTACATTGCGTCGGGAAGTGCCTCGCTCATCGAGAAAATAGGAAAGAAAGATATGTTGCGCGGTATCACACTGACTTGTCCGGGATTTTATGCGCCACAGGGACGTGCTTTACGTGTGCAGCCGAATACAACTGATTTTATTCCAAAATTAAATCAATTTAAGTACAAAAACTACCGCCTCACCAATTTCGAAATGGAAACCGCCGGCATTTACGGACTCGCTCGCGCACTCGGACACAATGCCCTCTCTTGCAATGCCTTAATCGCCGATCGTATCAATCATCAATTCAGCAAAACACCAACAAAAACAGTAGAAAAATTAATAGAAACTGTGCTTCAACGATTAATGGTTGAGTCTACATTAAGTACAAGAAAATACGATTTTAACGAAATTTAATTTTGTATTTTATTATAAATAATTTAATTAAAATATTTATATTTAAAATAAATTGAATTTATAATTCTAAAAATAAATTAGTTAAAAATTAATAAATAACTTA
>ENA-ORXR01002647-ORXR01002647.1-marine-metagenome-genome-assembly--contig:-NODE-2647-length-16806-cov-3.762628_pt1 | contig 16806 bp, 15 predicted proteins | sample MGYA00237866_ERZ511479 | MGnify/ENA metagenome assembly ERZ511479 | reverse complement strand
CGATTATCGGCGGTACATCAGCCACATTCGTGAGATCTGGGCCGATAAAGCCCCGGCCAGGATCGAAACTCATCACATTTATGAATTGCACCGGGCAAATGCGGATCATTGGCGGCAAGCCAACTATCTCGTGCAGGTCATGGTCGTCTTGATGAACCATGCCCGATTGATTGGCTTCATCAAGAAAGAGCACGGCAACCCGGCAAAGGGAATTCCGCTCTTCAAACAGCAGAGCGACGGGTGGGAGCCTTGGCCAGACGATGTTCGAGCCGAGTTCGAAGCGCTGGCTTCTGAGCGTGCGCGACTGGTCTACGAGCTTTGCGTTGGCACAGGCCAGCGAATTGGCGATGTCGTGAAGATGAAATGGGCGCACTTTTCCGATGAAGGCTTCGATTTCACGCAGGGCAAAACTGACAAGCCGCTCTGGATTCCGCTCACCGACCGCCTGAAAGCCCATCTGGGTGGTCTCGCGCGCACTGAAGGCACCTTGGTTACAAACGCTAAGGGTCGACCTGTAAGCTACCGCATCGTTGCCGAGGAAATGCGCTCCATCAAAAAGAAGATGAAGCACGAGAAGGCGAGCTACTACAAAACGCACGGGCTCAGGAAAAACGCGACGATCGAGCTTTATTTGGCTGGATGTGATGACGAGATGGTCAAGGCGGTCACCGGCCACTCAGGCGTTGAGATGCTGAAAAAGTACGGTGGGCCAATCCGGCAAAGAGAGCTCGCGAAGCGCGCTCAAGAGGCGAGAAATCAAATGGAACGAAGCAAGACCGAAACGTGAAAGTTTCAACGGTTGTTTCAAAAATGGCAGTGAAGGAGAAGAAGGATGGCGCAAGTCATTGATTTTATTGGAGGCGAGTACCGGAATCGAACCGGTGTACACGGATTTGCAATCCGCTGCGTAACCACTCCGCCAACTCGCCGAAGGTGCCTTGCTATAGACCGGGTCAGGAGGCGCTGCAAGGGGCAAGGGGCGGGTTTTCGTGGGGGGTGAAGGGGCGCGGTGGCGCGTGCTATGTGACGTTGCTGCGCGGGGTGGTTTGTGGCACATTACGGGCAATCAGGATTCTGTATGGACGAACATTCCCCCATGAGCGATTTTTCAAAACGGCGCACGATGATGGTCGACACGCAAGTGCGCCCTTCCGATGTGACAAAGTTCCCGATCATTGATGCCATGCTGCACGTCCCGCGCGAGGATTTTGTGCCTACGGCGCAGCGTGAGGCGGCGTATGTCGGGGAAAATCTGGCGCTGGGGCAGGGGCGCGTCCTGCTGGAGCCACGCACGCTGGCCAAGATGCTGGATGCGCTGGCAATCGGTGGTGACGAACTGGTTCTCGATGTGGGCTGCGCGCTGGGCTATTCCACCGCCGTGATCGCGCGTATGGCGCAGGCTGTTGTCGCGCTTGAGCAGGACGAGGACATGGCCCGCGAGGCAGTGGATGCGCTGATGGGCGCGGGGGCGGATAATGCCGTTGTGCACACAGGCGCGTTGGCGCAGGGTGCGCCACAGCACGGCCCCTACGACGTGATGATTATTGAGGGGGGCGTGACAACCGTGCCCGATCAGCTGACTGCGCAGCTCAAGGACGGGGGCCGGATCGCGGCGCTGTTCATGGAGGGGCCGCTGGGCGAGGTCCGGCTGGGCCACAAGCGGGGCACACGGGTGACATGGCGGCGGGCGTTCAACGCAGCGGCACCGGTCCTGCCCGGATTTGAAAAAGACGTGGCGTTTACGTTTTAACGCGGGCGTGTATGTGGTATGCGCCGTCCGGTCTAGGGGGCTTTGGGTGAAATGGTTTTTGTGAAATTTCAACAGCGTGCGGTGGTTTTGCCCCGCTTGGTCGGGGCGGTGGCGCTTGTGCTGGGGCTGGGCCTCGCGGCCGCACCTGCGCGTGCCGACACCTTCGCCGACGCGCTGGTCAGCGCCTACAACCACTCTGGCCTGCTCAACCAGAACCGCGCCCTGTTGCGCGCTGCGGATGAGGATGTCGCCGCTGCGGGTGCCGCGCTGGAGCCTGTCGTGCGCTGGACCGCCAGCCTGACGCAGCAGATCGGGCGGGGGCAGAACTCTATCACGCTGGGGCCGCAAAATGCCGACAGTCTGGTCCTCAGCGGTCAGTTGATCGCAGAGCTGTTGTTGTATGATTTCGGGGCGACCGCGCTGAATATCGATGTTGCAAAAGAAACAGTGCTGGCCACGCGCCAGTCCCTGATCGGCATCGAGCAACAAGTGCTGGAGCGTGCCGTTCGGGCCTATATGGGCGTGATCGAGGCAACCGAATTCGTGTCCTTGCGCGAGAACAACACCCGTGTGCTGACGCAGGAATTACGCGCCGCGCGCAACCGGTTCGAGGTGGGTGAAATCACCCGCACTGACGTGGCGCTGGCGGAATCGCAGCTGGCGCAGGCCCGCAGCGGTCTGTCGAGCGCGCAGGGCAACCTTGCTATCGCCGTAGAGGAATATCGCAATGTGATCGGCCGTAAACCGGGTCGTTTGTCCCAGCCGCCGCGCCTGCCCAAGCTGGGCAATGACGTGGCGGGTGCAAAAGCGCAGGCCGTGCGCCGCCACCCCAGCATGCGCGCCGCACAGCATCAGGTCGCCGCCGCCGATCTGGCGATCCGGCGCGCGCAGGCGCAAAAGCGGCCGACCGTCACAGCGCAGGGCACCCTGAGCCTGAGCGAGAACCTGAGCAGCAGCAACTTCAACACAGGCGCGTCGATTGGCCTGAACGCCGGCGGGACGCTGTATGCAGGGGGCGCGCGGTCCTCGGCGGTGCGCAAGGCGCAGGCCCAACGGGACGCACAGCGCAGCAATCTGCACGTCGTGCGCCACAACATCCAGCAGAACGTGGGCATCGCCTTTGCGCAGCTGCGGTCGGCGCGGGCCTCGCTGGACGCGTCCGAGCGCCAGATCCGCGCCGCGCGCATCGCTTTTCGCGGCGTGCGGGAGGAGGCGACGCTGGGCGCGCGCACAACACTGGATGTTCTGGATGCCGAACAGGCGCTGCTCGATGCCGAGGCCTCGCGCATCTCTGCCCAGACCCTGCTGTATAATGCCGCCTATTCGGTTCTGTCTGCCACCGGTCAGCTGACGGCGCGCAGCCTGCGCCTGCCGGTGCAGCAATATGATGTGACGGAATACTACAATCTGGTGAAAACCAGCCCCACGTCGCAGTCCGAACAGGGCGCGCAACTGGACCGTGTTCTCAAGCGCCTGCAAAAAGACTAGATGGCGGGGCCTGCCTGCGCGTTTGTGCGCCTCGCACCGCGCCCGCTGTGTTGCAACAGGCCAATTTTATATTTTTCCGCGATTTTCGCCCCATTGTGAGAATCCTTTTGACGCGTTATCTTTGATCCCGAGCAGAGAGTGGTGAGCAATGTCAGACCCCGTAACGAGTGAAGAGGTCGAAGATGTCCTGTCTTCGATCCGCAGATTAGTCTCCGAGGACAAGCGTCCTCTTGCGGGGTTGCGCAATGCGCCTGCTGCCGTCCCCGACGAGGGTGACACGGCGCCAAGTGACGTTGAACCGGATGCGCGTCTGGTACTGACACCCGCACATCGCGTGGCCGAGGCCGCGCAGGAAGCGAAAGAGAATGCAGCGCAGGACGGTGATGACGGTTCCGACGACACGTCCCGGTCCAGCGACGCGCCAGAAGAGGCCAAATCCAATGACGCGGGTCCGCTGGATTTGGGATCGGTTGCGCGGGCCTCATGGGAGCAGCGCGAACATGCACCCAAAGAGGCGTTGAACCTGTCGGGGCATGAGGCGCAGGATGATCCCGCCCCGCGGGAGGACAGCCCTGCCGAGAGTGAGATATCCGGCCAGAGCGGCGTATCCGACGACAATGACAGCGCAATGGATGAGCTGGACGCGCTGGTCCACGACACGCTCACGACCCAGACGGACGATGCCGAGACCGAGGACTTCGCCGATTACGCCGACGAAGGATTTTGGGAAGAGGAGGAGCCTGCGACCGAGGAGGCGCCCCGGGTCGCATTGGTGGACATGGAAGATGAGGCCGCGCGCGAAGAGGGGTTGCGCGTGCCACAGGACGGCAATGCCAACCTTGCTGATTACGGTGAGGTTCCAGCGCCAGAGGATCATTCCGACGCTCACCCCGAGGCTCCTGCGAAAAACGACGACGATACCGCGCAGGAGAGCCATGCAGAGCCGGATGAGGACGCAGACCAGCACGAGGATGTGCAGACCGCCGAGGTCAGCCCGCCGGAGCAGCCTGAATCCGTCGAGCAGTTGCGCAGCAAGATTTCGACACTTCCCCTGACAGCAAAGATTGCCGCCCTCGAAGCGGCCGTCGGAAAGATCGGGCAGGAGTGGGAGCCGGATGGCAACGATGCCGAGGCGATGCGCCCCGCTGATACACCCGCGATGGCGTGGGAGGACGATCTGGAACTGGATGCCAAGGGCGCGCCCGTTCCTGATACCGTGCCCGATGCCGTTATCGACGACACGCCCGCGCAGGACACAGCGCAGACGCCGGAGCCGTCCGGCGAGGCATCGCAGGTAAAGGCACAGGCGCAGCCCGATGATCAGGACCAGCACCAGACACAGGACCAGCAACAAACGCAGGCCGGTTTTGCATCCGTCGACGATCAGATGATGGACGAAGAGACGTTGCGCGATCTGGTAACCGAGATCGTGCGCACCGAATTGCAGGGCGCGCTGGGCGAACGGATCACCCGCAACGTGCGCAAGCTGGTGCGCCGTGAAATCCACCGTGCCCTGACCGCGCAGGATATGGAATAGGCTCAGCCGACCTGCGCTGCGGCGGCGAGCAGGGCATCAAGGTCAAAGTAGCTCTCGATGTGCTGTGCCAGCGCGTCGAGGGTTTCGTCCACACGGTCCTCGAAGTCCACACTGCTTTGTGCGCCCAACCCCGCCAGATATGCCGCGCGAAAGCTGTCGGAGGCAAAGATGCCGTGCAGATAACAGCCCTGCACCCGGCCGGTCGCATTGGCGGCCCCGTCACGCACCTGATCAAAGCGGAGCCAGGGACGCGCACAATCCGGCCCCGTCGTCACCCCCATGTGAATCTCGTAGCCGCTGAGCGCCGCGCCACTGTCCAGATGTGTGCCGCTGCGCAGCAGCAGGTTTTTATGCGGGGCGAGGGTGGTCGTGACGTCCAGATGACCCAAGCCCTGCACAGTGCCAGCGGCGCCTTCGATCCCGTCGGGGTCGCTGATGGTTTTACCCAGCATCTGATAGCCGCCGCATAGCCCCATCACATGCCCCCCCCGCCGGATATGCGCGGCGATGTCGATGTCCCAGCCCGCAGCGCGCAACGCGCCCAGATCCGCAATGGTGGATTTGCTGCCCACCAGCAGCACCAGATCGGTGTCGGCGGGCAGGGGGCTGCCTGCGGCAATCATCCGCAGATCGACGGAGGGTTCTGCCGCAAGCGGATCCAGATCGTCGAAATTCGCGATGCGGGGCAGTTGCGGCACCGCCACCACCAGCCCCGTCCCACCGGACCGCGCGCGCGCCGGCAGGTCCATCACATCCTCTGCGGGCAGGCGGGCGGCATGGTCGAACCACGGCAAGACCCCAAGGCTGGGCCAGCCTGTGCGCGCGACAATGTCGTCACGGCCTGCATCGAACAGGCTGCGGTCGCCGCGAAACTTGTTCACGCAGAACCCTTTGATGAGGGCGTTGTCGGCCGCGTCCAGCACGGCCTGCGTGCCGACGATCTGTGCGATCACCCCGCCGCGGTCAATATCACCCATCAGGATCACCGGCACACCCGCCGCGCGCGCAAACCCCATATTGGCAATGTCGCCCGCGCGCAGGTTCGTCTCGGCGGGGGAGCCTGCCCCCTCGATCACGACCAGATCACACTGGCCGGCAAGGCGATGAAAGCTTTGGAGAACGGCAGGCATCAGGGTGTGTTTGTCGCGCCCGAAATCACGCGCTTCGCTGTGGCCTGCGACCTGTCCCTGCACAACGACCTGCGCACCCGTGGCGGTCTGCGGCTTGAGCAGGATCGGGTTCATATCCGTGTGCGGCGCCACCCCGCAGGCCCGTGCCTGAAGCGCCTGCGCGCGCCCGATCTCACCGCCATCTGCTGTGACGGCGGCGTTGTTCGACATGTTCTGCGGCTTGAACGGGCGCACGGTCATGCCGCGTGCGCGCAATGCCCGCAGGATGCCCGCCACGATCATGGATTTCCCGACATTGCTGCCGGTGCCTTGTATCATAATCGCTTTTGCCATTGTGTACCTTCATGTGCCGCCGGGATGAGCGTGGCGCAAACCGGGGCAGAGGAAAAGAGGCATTCAATGAACACACCGGCACATCTGTTGATTGGTGCGGCGCTCATGGGCAAGCGGGGACAACCCGCAGTGATCTGGGCCGCGATGGCGGGTGGGCTGGCGCCTGATCTGTCGTTGTATCTGCTGGCGGGCAGTGCGATTTTTCTGCTGGGCATCGCGCCCGAAACCGTGTTCGGGGAGCTATATTTTTCGCCTGCGTGGCAGACTGTCTTTTCTATCGATAACTCGGTGTTTTTGTGGGCGGCGGGGCTGGCGCTGGCGGTGTGGGCGCGGCGGGCGTGGGCCGTGGCCTTTGCAGGGGCGGGGCTGATCCACATCGGGCTGGATTTCCCGCTGCACCACGACGACGGGCGGGCGCATTTCTGGCCGCTGAGCGGATGGATATTCGAGAGCCCGCTCAGCTATTGGGACCACCGGCACGGGGCAGGGTGGATCGCCCCGCTGGAAGGGGCGCTGTCTGCGGCGGCTGCCGTACGTCTGTGGCTGTGGCGACCGGGCTGGAAAATCATGGCTGTCGTCGGGCTGTTGCTGCTGGCAGAATTGTCGATCACATGGATCTGGGTGTTCGTCTTTAGCAGATGAGGCTTGCGCACAAAAAAACGCAGCCCGAAAGCTGCGTCTTTTTCTGGTTGGTATTTTGTGTCGCCGCCGACAGCCTTGCGCGCTTATGCGGCTTCGGCTTGCAGGGCAGCATTGCGGCGTTCCGATTCTTCGCGCGACAGGGCAACGGATGTCCGAACCCCTTTGCCCACGAAATCCATCAGACCGGTAACCACACGCTCGTTCGGGTCGATGCCCGCACAGCTGAGGACCTCACGGCCGTCACGCGAACGCGCCCAGCGGGCGATCTGCTCAGGGCCGTTGCCGTATTTCTTGTCATCTGCAATTGCATCGTCCAGCGCAGCCAATACTACGGCTGCAAACAGTTTACGGGCACGGTTGCCTTGTTCGTTATTAAAAGCGGTGCCATCAACGAAATCTTTCAACGCGTCGTCCTTCCATTATTCTTGCTCTTGTCATTCTCGGCGTGTCGACCGTTCTTACATATCAAGAGCGATTCGGATACCCTATTAACGCATAGGTCCCATATCAAATTTGCATAGCTTTGACGGGATGTTACGCTAAACTCAGCTCCTTGTGCGTGGTTTCAGTGCAATATATAGGACGCATCAAGATTTCATCAACCTTTTGCCAGAGTTTTGCCACATGCCCAAAATCAACGGAAACGAAATTCGCCCCGGGAACGTCCTTGAGCACAACGGCGGTCTTTGGGCGGCAGTCAAGGTGGACCATGTGAAACCGGGCAAAGGTGGTGCATTTGCGCAAGTCGAGATGAAAAACCTGCGGAATGGTTCCAAGCTGAACGAACGCTTCCGCAGTGCCGACAAGGTCGAGCGGGTGCGGCTGGAGCAGAAAGACCAGCAGTTTCTCTATGAGGATGCGGGGATGCTGGTGCTGATGGACACGGACACCTACGATCAGGTGCAATTGGCCGCCGATCTGCTGGGGGAGCGGCGCCCGTTTCTGCAAGACGGCATGATGATCGTGGTGGAATATTACGAGGACGAGGCGATCAACGCCGCCCTGCCGCAAAAGGTCACCTGCAAAATCGCGGAGACAGAGCCGGTGGTCAAAGGGCAGACGGCCGCCAACTCCTTCAAGCCCGCCATTCTGGACAATGGCGTCAAAGTCTCGGTGCCGCCATTTGTCGGGCAGGACGAGGACATCATCGTGAACACCGAGACGATGGAGTATGTAGAGCGCGCCTGAGCCGCGGCGGAATATGCATTGCGCGCCTAAGGCGAGACGGAATACTTAGAGCGCGCCTGAGGCGCGACCACACCCACCCACGCGGGCCCATCCGGGTCCGCGTTTTGCGTCAGGCCGTGCGGGTGAGCGTGGCGTCCTGTGCCGTCATCTCCCCCTCTGCGCGGTCATAGCGCAAATAGGCAAGCGCCAGATCGCCCGAACGTGTCAGCAACATCCCTGCCGCTTTGCCCTGTGCCGTGATCGGCGTGCCGGTCGGTGCGGCACCTGTCACGGCCACCTGGGCCAGCCCCTTGCGCAGCTCTGTTTTGTGCTTCATGCGCGCGGTGACTTCCTGCCCGACATAGCACCCCTTGCGGAAATCGACGCCGTTCAGCCGCTCGAACCCCATTTCAAGGATGAAGCTGTCGGGCGTCAACTCAACCCCGCTGGCGGGGATCAGATGCGCCACGCGCAGAGCGTCCCAATCTGTCGTATCTTCGGGTTGCGGATGGCTGCGGTAGGCGCGCCAGCCAAGGGCGGTATGGCGCGGGTCGGGCAGGGCGTCCTGCGGGGCCTCGCCGGTGCCGCGGTGCAGGTGCAGATCGGTCGGTTCAATCGTCACATCCGCGCGCAATTTGTACATGCCAAGGCGCTGCGCCAGCATGTCGGCCTGAAGGGCATCGACATCCAGCAGCACGTCGTCCCCCTGCGCCGCCAAAAAGAAATCGGCCATGTATTTGCCCTGCGGTGTCAGCATCGCGGCATAGACCAGCCCGCCTTCCAGCCGTGCGATATCATTGGTGACCAGACCTTGCAAAAACGGGCGGGTGTCGGCACCGCTAAGGCGCAGGATACGGCGGGAGGGGTCTGGCATGGGCTGTCCTTTTGGTGATGCGGTAAATATAAGACGGGCAGCCCCGGGTTTACAGGGGCTTGGTGAAAAGGAGCGGCCATGCGGGCGCAAATTTCGGTCGTGGTGCCGACCCTGAATGCAGAACCGACCCTGACCGCCTGCCTTGGCGCGCTGATGGAGGGGCTGGAGCACGGCCTGATCCGGGAACTGGTCGTGAGCGATGGCGGTTCGGATGATGCCACGGGGGCGGTGGCACAGGCCTGGGGCGCGCAAGTGGTGCACGGTGCGCCCTCGCGCGGCGGGCAGTTGCGCCGCGGGGTCGCTGCCGCGCAGGGGGAGTGGCTGTTGATCGTGCATGCCGACACCGTGCTGCGCGCGGGCTGGACGCAGGCGGTACGCAGCCACATGCAAGACCGCGCGCGCGCAGGCTGGTTCCGGCTGGCCTTTGACCAGCGCGGGCTGGCGCCTTCGGTCGTGGCGGGCTGGGCCAATCTGCGCAGCCGGGCGGGCCTGCCTTATGGCGATCAGGGGCTGTTGATCCACCGCGATCTTTATGCGGCTGTAGGCGGCTATCGTGATCAGCCATTGATGGAGGATGTCGCACTGGCGCGTGCCCTGCGGGGGCGGTTGTCGCAGCTGGACGGTGTGGCTGTCACCTCGGCTGCCAGATACCGGCAGGCGGGCTGGCTGCGCCGCGGGGCGCGCAATTTGTGGACGCTGGCGCGCTATGCCGCCGGCACCCCGCCCGAGCGTTTGGCGCAGGCCTACCGCCGCTGATGCAGGCGGTCGGCCCTAGCTGCCAAAGAAATGTTGCCCGATGCGTTGCAGCAGATTGGGCTGATTGTCGACGGTGCTGTCTGCGTGCTGGGTCTTTGCGCTGCGATGTTTGTCCGAGACTGTTTTGCCGTCCTTGAATTGCAGCCGGTAGAGGTCGGCGTAAATGCCGCCGCGCGCCAGCAGCTCCTCGTGGGTGCCCTCGTCGACGGCGCGGCCGCGGTCCATGACGATGATCTTGTCGGCGTTGCGGATGGTGCTGAGGCGGTGCGCGATGACCAGCGTGGTGCGCCCCTGCGACAGCCGGTCCAGCGCGTCCTGAACCACCTGTTCGGACTGCGCGTCCAGCGCGCTCGTTGCCTCGTCCAGCAGCAAGACAGGCGTGTCGCGCAGCAGCGCCCGCGCGATCACGACACGCTGGCGTTGCCCGCCCGACAGGGCAGAGCCGCGCGGCCCCACGCGTGTCTCCAGCCCGTGCTCGAGCTGCGGCAGGAAGTCCGAGACGAAGGCCGCATCCAGCACGCGCGTCAGCTGCGCATCGGTCACATCCTCACGGCCCAGCACGATATTTTCGCGCAGCGTCTCGTCAAACAGCAGCGCCTCCTGACTGACCACGGAAAACAGCGTGCGCAGATCGGGAATAGCCATTTGCGTGGTGGCCACACCGCCGATGCGCACGGCGCCGCTGGTCGGATCCAGCAGGCGGGTCAGCAAATTGAAAATCGTCGATTTGCCCGCACCCGACGCGCCCACCAGCGCGGTGGTCTGGCCCGCGCGCGCGACCAGTGACAGGTCGCGCAACACATCGCTGTCGCCAAACGACAGGCTCACACCCTCCAGCGTGATATCCGCGTCTGCGCGCGGGGCGGGCACAGGTGCGGCGGGCGAGGTGAGGTGCAACGGCGCATCCATCAGCTCTTTGATACGCTCAAGTGCGGCGGCGGCGGTCTGCCATTGCCCGCTGATCGCGCCCAGACGGCGCAGCGGGTTAAAGGTGAACCCCATCGCGGTGAAGAATGTCATGAACTGGCCGATGGTCTTGTCGCCGGAAATAATCTCGGACCCGCCATAGAGGATCACGGCCATGAACCCGATGCCGGAGATGATGTCGATCATCGCAGGAATGGCGGAACTGCCAAAGGCGGTGCGCACCTCGGTCGAGACGAATTGCTTGGTAATGTCGCGGTACTGGCGCGCCTGATAGGCCTCCAGCGCGTTCAGCTTGATCTGGACAATGCCATGAAACACCTCGTCCAGACGGGTCGAGAGGGTAGCCCCAAGATCGCGGGCCTCGCGGGCGCGGCTGCGCACGAAACGCTGCGCAAAGGCAGCAGGCAGGACCATCAGCGGAATGCCGATGCACGCCAGCAGCGCCCAGATCGGATCAATCGAGATCGCAACCCCCAGCAGCACCAGAAGGCCGATGAAATCGCGCCCCGCACCGGTGATGATCGCGCGCCAGACATCGCCCACGGCGTTCACGTCCGACTGCACGCGTTGCACCAGAAACCCCGGCGGATGCGTTTGGTGGAACGCGCCGTCCTGCTGCATCATCCGGTCCAGCAGATCAATCCGCATATCCGCAGCCGAGCGTTGGGCGATGCGCGTCAGCAGCACCTTTTGCGCCACACCCGAGACTGCGCGGACCAGAAAAATCCCCATCAGTACCAAGCCGACGATCAGCAGCCACGGCTGCTCGCCCGCGACGAAAACGCGGTCGAACATCGGCTCCATCAGTTTGGCCATCGCCCCCAGACTGGCCCCCTCGAGGATCATAAAAAGCACGGCGATCGACAGCTTGCCCATGTGCTGTCGCAGATAGTCGCGCCAAAGCCAGCGCATCAGCACGCCCGAGGTGTAGGTCTGTCCGCTGCTCATGGGTGGGTCGGCTTTCTTTTGGGCGCATGTCTGCGTTTGGCGGACCTTAATGCGCGCGCCCTATAGGGGCAAGCACGCGGCGCGATTGACGCGGACCGCGCGCAGGCTATGGTTTGCCTCGTGCAATGGCCGCCAAGTGCCCGAAAGCAAGGACAAACACCTATGACGAACGCCCCTAACCTGTCGCACGGGCGCGGCTATCTTGCGATTCCCGGCCCCTCGATCATGCCGGAGGCGGTGTTGCAGGCGATGCACCGGCCTGCGCCCAATATTTACGCAGGCGCGTTGGTGGAGATGATGCCGACGCTGATGGCCGATCTCAAGCGGGTGGCACGCACGCGCCATCATGCGGCCATCTATATCGGCAATGGCCACGCCGCATGGGAGGCCGCGCTGAGCAATGTCGTGGCGCAGGGGGAGCGCGTACTGGTTCCCGCCACGGGGCATTTCGGCCACGGCTGGGGGGATATTGCCGCCGGTCTGGGCGCGCAGGTGCAGACCCTCGATTTCGGCAAATCCTCGACGATGGATTTCGATGTGATTGCGCAGGCACTGGCTGCGGACACGGCCCACACGATCAAGGCTGTGCTGGCGGTGCATGTAGATACATCCAGCTCTGTTCTTAATGATATCAAGGCGCTGCGCGACGTTCTTGATGCGGCGGATCATCCTGCGCTGTTGATGGCCGACTGCATCGCCTCGCTGGGGTGTGACCGGTTCGAGATGGACGACTGGGGCGTGGATGTGATGGTCACGGGGTGCCAGAAGGGGCTGATGGTCCCGCCCGGATGCAGCTTTGTCTTTTTCAACGACCGCGCGCAGGCCGTGCGGGAGGCGATGTCGCGGGTCAGCCGCTATTGGGACTGGACGCCGCGCAGCACCGCGACCGAGTTCTGGCAGTATTTCAACGGCACGGCGCCCACGCACCACCTGTACGGTCTGCGCGTGGCACTGGACATGATCCATGCGGAAGGGATCGAAAACGTCTGGGCGCGCCACGCGGTTCTGGCCCGTGCGATCTGGGCGGCCTGCGACGCCTGGGCCGAAGGGGGGGATCTGCGCCTCAACATCGCGGCACCTGCGCAGCGCAGCACGGCTGTCACGGCGCTGCGTCTGGGCGGGGCCGACGGCACGCGCCTGCGCACATGGGTCGAGCAGGAGATCGGGCTGACGCTGGGCATCGGGTTGGGCATGGCGCCCGCGAATGATCCTGCACGCGATGCCTATTTCCGCCTTGGTCACATGGGCCACGTCAATGGCCAGATGATCATGGGACTGTTGGGCGGGATGCAGGCAGGTCTGTCCGCGCTGGACATCGCGCATGGCAGCGGCGCACTGGATGCGGCGGCGGCAGTGATCGGTGGGGCCTAAGTTGGGGCCTGAGTTGGGGCCTAATCCGTGCGCGCCGCCAGACCGGAGACCGCGCGGTTCACGATCCAGCCGCAGGCTATGACGGCCAGTATCCCCCAGACCGCCCAGATCGCCAGCAGAACCCAGATCAGGTTGACCGCGAACATGAAAACGCAGGCTTGGGTAAAGTTGGGCGCGCGTCCTTGATGCTGGTTCATAGGGTGCCTTTGTGCTTTGTCAGTGCCCCATTTGGGGCGGTGGTGTTTAACGTCAGGTTTCACGGGCCTGTGCAAGGGCTGCGGGCAGGGCGCTTGCCAGCAGGTCCAGCATGCTTTCGGTGCCGCAGCTGATGCGGATACAGCGGTTTTGCGGCGCGACAAACGGCATCCGCACAAAAATTCCCTGTGCGATCAACCCGTCAAGCACCGCTTTGGCAAAGCCCGCATCGCGTCCGCAATCAATCGTGACGAAATTCGTAGCAGAGGGCAGCGGCACAAGGCCGTTGTCGCGGGCGATCTGTTCAATGCGCCCGCGTGCGGCGGCGATCTGTTTGCGCACGCCTTCAAGGTGGCTCTGGTCGGCAAGGGCGGCCAGCGCGCCGGCCTGTGCGGCGCGGTTCATGCCGAAATGGTTGCGCACCTTGTGAAAGGCGGTGATCAGGTCAGGCGCCCCGATGGCATAGCCCACGCGCGCGCCCGCCATGCCGTAGGCCTTTGAGAACGTGCGCATGCGCAGCACGCGCGGGTCATCCGCAGGCAGCGGCAGCGCGGTGCCTTCGGGCGCGCATTCCACATACGCCTCATCGAGGACCAGCAGCGTGCCTGCGGGCAGATCCTCCAGCGCCTTGGCGACGCTTGCGCCTGTGTGGTGGCTGCCCATCGGGTTGTCGGGGTTGGCCAGATAGACCAGCTTTGCATTGACGGCGCGGGCTTGTTCAAACAGGGCTGCGGGGTCCTCGTGATCGTCCTTGTAGGGCACGGTGTGCAGTATGCCGCCAAACCCCGCGACATGGTAGTTGAACGTCGGATAGGCGCCCGCAGAGGTGACGACGGCATCGCCCGCCCCCACCAGCAGCCGCGCCAGATAGCCCAGCAGCCCGTCGATCCCTTCACCCACCATGATGTTGTCAGGGCGACAGCCGTGGTGCGCCGCGAGGGCTGTGCGCAACTCGAAACTTTCGGGATCGCCGTACATCCATTGGTCTGCCTGTGCCATCGCCGCGATGGCACGGGGGGAAGGGCCAAAGACGCTTTCGTTCGCGCCTAGGCGGGCGGCAAAGGCTGCGCCGCGCGCGCGTTCCTGCGTTTCGGGCCCGACAAAGGGGACGGTGGCGGGCAGGGAAACCGCGAGCGGGGTCAGGCGTGCATGTGTCATGCGACCAGTTAAGGCGGAGCGGGCGGCAGGGGCAAGCCCTTGAAACATCGCAAAGCCCTGCTTATTTGAGAATGGATCGCAAAAACGGGAGGCGCGAGATGGCCAAACTGACACGACGCGGATTTATCGGCACGGCAGCTGCCGCAGGCGCGCTGCGCGGCACAGGGGTCAGCGTGGCAAAGCCGCCCATGCGCCGCATCCTGACGCTGGTCTATGACAAAAGCATGGGCATGATGCGCGCGGTAGAGCGGCTGGTCCCGCGCTAAGTGCCGCCACGTTTCGCTGGATCGCACGCGCGCGCTGTGCTGGGCTGACCGAAACCACATCGGAGAAAAGCCTATGGCCCGCGTTTCAGTTACCTATGAAAACCACATCGCCCACGTCCGTCTGACCCGCGCAGACAAAATGAACGCCGTCGATCAGGAGATGATCACAGCCGTCATCGCTGCGGGAAACGAGGTCGCGGCCTCGGATGCGCGCGCCGTGATTGTGTCGGGCGAGGGCAAGGCGTTTTGCGCGGGCATCGACATCTCCGGTCTGTCGGGGATGATCGGCAAAGATCCGGCCGAGTTGCTGATGCCGCGCACGCACGGCGCGGGCACGACGAACCAGTGGCAGGAATTCGCGATGGTCTGGGCGCGCATGGATATTCCCGTGATTGCGGCGGTGCAGGGGGTTTGTTTCGGGGCGGGCATCCAGCTGGCGCTGGGGGCAGATATCCGCATTGCCGCGCCGGATGCCAGATTTGCGGTGATGGAAATGAAATGGGGCATTGTGCCGGATATGGGCGGGATGGTCCTGCTGCCCCGTCTGGTCCGCTCGGATGTGCTGCGGCAAATGACATACACGGCGGAGCCCGTGGACGCAGCACAGGCGGAACGGTGGGGGCTGGTGACGCAGATCGCCGATGATCCGCTGGCAGCGGCGCAAGAGCTGGCAGAGGTGATTGCGGGCAAGAGCCCCTCGGCGATCCGTGCTGCAAAACGCCTGATCGGCGTGGCAGAGACGGCCGATGCGGCCAAAGTGCTGGAGGCGGAATCGCGCGAGCAGGTCGATCTGATGGGCAAGCCGCACCAAATGGAGGTTGTGGCAGCGGCATTTGCAAAGCGGGCGGCAGTGTTCGAGTAGCAAGCCGCTACGCGCGCGGAATCCGCGGGATTGAGTTTATTGGAAAAATGAAGAGGGGCGCGGGCGGTGAGGCCTGCGCCCGTTTTCTATCCGATTTCCGCGAGGCGGTTGAGGGCTGAGCGGAGCTGGTCGGCTTCTTCCTCGCGGGCGTCAAGGTTGGCTTGCGCTTCTGCCACAACTTCCGGCGGGGCGGAGGCGGCGAATTTCGGGTTTTTGAGACGTCCGTTCAGGCCGCCGATCTCTTTGGCCAGTTTGTCGAGAGATTTTTGCAGACGGGCCTTTTCCTCTGCGATGTCGATCAGGCCTTCGAGCGGCAGGCCAAAGGTCGCGCCCGAGGCTGGGATCGCGACGGTGCCTTTTGGAAAGGTTTGTTTTTGCTCAAGGGTTTCGACGCGGGCGAGGCGTTTGATCATCGTTTCGTTGTTGGTCCAGGCCGCTTGTGCGGAGGTGTCCATATCTGTCACGATCATCGGGACTTTCAGCCCTGCGGGGACGTGCATTTGCGCCCGCGCGGAGCGGATATTTTCAATGAGGGTGATGACCCAGTTCATTTCCGTATCGGCAGCGGTGTCGAGCAGCGTCGCGGTGGTGTAGTCGGGCCAGTCGGCATGGACGAGCGGCTTGGCCCGCTGAGCGGTCTGTCCCCAAAGCTCTTCTGTGATGAAGGGCATGATGGGGTGCAGCAGGATCAGGCACTGGTCCAGCACCCATGCCATTGTCGCGCGGGTTTCGCGGGCCAGATCGCCCGTCCCGTCATCATCCTGAAGCAGGGGTTTGGACAGCTCGACGTACCAGTCGCAGACCTTGCCCCAGACAAAGGCGTAGAGCGCGCTGGCAGCGTCGTTGAAGCGATAGGTCCCGAGCGCGGCGTCAACGTCCTCGCGCACGCGGGCAGTTTCACCGATGATCCATTTGTTCAGGGTCGCCGTGGGGGCAGGTCTGTCTGCGGCGACTGCCGTGCCGTCGAACACGCCGTTCATTTCGGCAAATTTATGCGCGTTCCAGATTTTTGTGCCGAAGTTGCGGTAGCCTGCGATGCGGGCCGTATCCATTTTCAGCGCACCACCAAGCGAGGCCATAGCGGCGTTGGTAAAGCGCAGGGCGTCGGCGCCGTATTCGTCGATGATTTCCAGCGGGTCGATGACGTTGCCGACAGATTTCGACATCTTCTTGCCCTTGGCATCGCGGACAAGGCCGTGGAGATAGACAGTGTCGAAGGGGATCTGTTTGACCGTGTCGAGCTGCATCATCATCATGCGCGCGACCCAGAAGAAGATGATGTCGAAGCCGGTGACGAGCACGTCGGTCTTGTAGTAACGGGCAAGTTCAGGGGTTTCCTCGGGCCAACCGAGGGTGGAGAAGGGCCAGAGGGCGGAGGAGAACCAGGTATCGAGGACGTCGG
>ENA-ORXR01002645-ORXR01002645.1-marine-metagenome-genome-assembly--contig:-NODE-2645-length-16812-cov-3.792292_pt1 | contig 16812 bp, 16 predicted proteins | sample MGYA00237866_ERZ511479 | MGnify/ENA metagenome assembly ERZ511479 | reverse complement strand
CCAATCTCTGTGTGAATCAGATCTTTAAAAATGGCACTGATGAGCAGCGCGAAAAGTACCTGCCCAAACTCTGCTCTGGTGAACATATCGGTGCTTTGGCGATGTCAGAACCCGGCTCTGGCTCTGATGTGGTTAGCATGCGCCTTAAAGCAGAGAAAAAAGGCGACCACTATCTCCTAAACGGCAATAAAATGTGGATCACCAACGGGCCCGATGCCAACACCTATGTGATCTACGCTAAAACAGATTTAGACGCAGGCCCCAAAGGCATCACCGCGTTTATCGTAGAGCGAGATTACCCCGGTTTCACAAGACACCAAAAACTAGATAAGTTAGGTATGCGTGGCTCGAACACCTGCGAATTGGTCTTTCAAAACTGTGAAGTGCCTGTTGAAAATATTCTAGGACGAGAAGGCGGTGGCGTTAGAGTACTTATGAGTGGACTGGACTACGAACGCACCGTACTTTCCGGTGGCCCAGTTGGTATTATGCAAGCCTGTCTGGACGTGGTGATTCCCTATATTCACGAACGCAAGCAGTTTGGCCAAAGCATCGGCGAGTTTCAATTGATGCAGGGCAAAGTTGCGGATATGTACACCGAGCTAAGCGCTTCAAGAGCCTATCTTTATGCAGTGGCTAAAGGCTGTGATCGCGGCGAAGAGTCTCGCAAAGATGCAGCTGGTGTGATTCTGTACACAGCAGAGAAAGCCACCCAAATGGCCTTACAAGCGATTCAAGCCTTGGGCGGCAATGGCTATACCAATGAGTACCCGACAGGCCGTTTACTGAGGGATGCCAAGCTGTATGAAATCGGTGCGGGTACCTCTGAAGTTCGCCGCATGTTGATTGGCCGCGAGCTGTTTAAAGAAACGAGTTAGGCTGAAGATGACCAACAATCCTAGGATCAATAGTAAAATAAACACTCGCTCAGCTGAGTTTTTAGCTAACAGTGAAGCGATGCAAAGCTTGGTTGATGACTTGGCGGCAAAGCTACAGGCCATTAAACTGGGTGGTGGAGAAAAATATCAACAGCGCCACAAAGACCGTGGCAAACTACTGGTGCGAGAGCGCATCGACGCACTAGTTGATCCCGGCTCACCCTTTTTAGAGCTGTCGCAACTAGCCGCCTATGAAGTTTATGGTGAGGACGTGAATGCAGCGGGTTTGGTCGCTGGTATTGGACGAGTCAGCGGACAAGAATGTATGATCGTAGCTAATGACGCCACAGTCAAAGGCGGCTCTTATTATCCGCTGACGGTGAAGAAGCACATTCGCGCACAAACCATCGCAGAGCAAAATCATTTACCGTGTATTTATTTGGTGGACTCCGGCGGTGCTAACCTACCGCGACAGGATGAGGTATTTCCAGACCGCGAACATTTTGGACGAATCTTTTTCAACCAAGCCAATATGTCGGCGCAAAACATCCCACAAATAGCCGTGGTGATGGGCTCCTGCACCGCAGGTGGTGCCTATGTGCCTGCGATGGCTGATGAATCGATTATCGTTAAACAGCAGGGAACGATCTTTTTGGCAGGGCCGCCGCTGGTAAAAGCTGCGACCGGTGAAGTGGTTTCGGCGGAAGAATTAGGTGGCGCAGATCTTCATTGTAAAACCTCCGGCGTTACCGACCATTATGCGCAAAATGATCACCACGCGCTGCAACTTGCGAGGCAATCGATTGCCAATTTAAACCGCCAAAAGCCCAATCAACTGGATTGCAGGCCAGCGCAAGAGCCACATTACGACAACAAAGAAATTTACGGCCTTATCCCCAAAGATTCTCGACAGCCTTATGATGTGAGAGAAGTGATTGCGCGTATTGTCGATGCTTCGGAATTTAATGAATTCAAGGCGCTTTATGGAACAACACTAGTTTGCGGCTTTGCTCATCTCTATGGCTATCCGGTTGGTATCGTTGCCAATAACGGGATTTTGTTTGGTGAATCCGCACAGAAAGGCGCTCACTTTATCGAGCTGTGCGCACAACGTAAGATCCCACTAATTTTCTTGCAAAATATCACCGGATTTATGGTGGGCGCGCAGTATGAAGCGAGCGGTATTGCCAAGCACGGTGCCAAGATGGTGACAGCGGTTGCCTGCGCTAAAGTGCCAAAACTTACGGTATTAATTGGTGGCTCCTTCGGTGCAGGCAACTATGGGATGTGTGGCCGTGCTTATGATCCTAACTTTATGTTTATGTGGCCCAATGCGCGCATTTCAGTCATGGGCGGAGAGCAAGCCGCAGGTGTGCTAGCTCAAATCAAGAACGACCAGAAACAGGCCAGAGGTGAGGAATGGAGTGAGTCAGAACAAGCAGCCTTCAAACAGCCTGTTCTCGACACTTACGAGCAGCAAGGCCACCCCTATTACGCTTCGGCACGGCTTTGGGATGACGGGGTGATTGATCCCGCTGAAACTCGCATGGTGCTAGGTTTATCACTCTCAGCCAGCCTCAATAAACCGATTGAAGAGACGCGCTTCGGCGTGTTCAGGATGTAGCAGCGATGACGACTCTAGATAGCACGATCAAGCTACGTTCTTCAGGAGGCAACTTTGTTTACTAAAATATTAATCGCCAACCGTGGCGAGATTGCCTGTCGTATCATAAAAACGGCTAGGAAAATGGGTATCCACACGGTTGCTGTTTACTCTGATGCGGATGCCAATGCCATGCATGTCACAATGGCTGATGAAGCAGTGCATATCGGTGCCGCACCATCGCGTGAATCGTATCTATCGATGAATAAGATCATTACAGCTGCCAAACAAACTGGCGCTCAAGCCATTCATCCAGGCTATGGCTTTCTCAGTGAAAACGCCAATTTCTGCAAGCTTTGCGCTGATAACAACATCACGTTTATCGGCCCACCAGTTGGCGCAATAGAGGCGATGGGTTCAAAGTCGGCTGCTAAGACCATTATGGAAAAAGCTGGCGTACCGCTGGTGCCTGGTTATCACGGAGATAATCAAGACCCTGCCTTTTTAAAGCAAGTGGCTAATGAAATGGGTTACCCGGTGTTGCTTAAAGCAGCGGCAGGCGGTGGCGGCAAAGGCATGCGTCAAGTCTGGGCAGAGGATGAGTTTGACGAAGCACTGGCTACAGCTAAACGCGAGTCTAGGAATGCCTTCAACGATGAAATTATGCTGGTAGAAAAGTACCTCACCCAGCCCCGCCATGTTGAAATTCAGGTATTTTGCGACCAACATGACAATGCAGTTTACTTGGCTGAGCGTGATTGCTCGGTACAGCGCCGTCATCAGAAAGTCATCGAAGAAGCCCCTGCTCCGGGTATGACCGAAGCTCTGCGCCAAGAAATGGGTGAAGCTGCGATCGATTCAGCAAGAGCAATAAATTATGAAGGTGCAGGTACGGTAGAGTTTCTGCTAGACAGCGATGGTTCGTTTTACTTTATGGAAATGAACACTCGGCTTCAGGTTGAGCACCCCGTAACAGAAATGATTACCGGGCAAGACTTAGTGGAGTGGCAGCTACGTGTGGCTTCTAGTGAGCCGCTTCCGCTTAAACAATCCGATATCAACATTCATGGTCATGCGGTTGAAGTGCGTATTTATGCTGAAGACCCTGATAATGACTTCTTGCCTGCAACTGGCACCCTATCCTTTCTACAAACTCCAGAAAAAGACAAACACACGCGTGTCGATACTGGTGTGCGCCAAGGCGATACGGTTAGCGTTTATTATGACCCGATGATTGCCAAACTTATTGTTTGGGATGAAAGCCGCACCAAAGCACTACAACGCATGAGCAAAGCATTATCCGAATACCGGATTAGCGGCATCACGACCAATATTGATTTTCTCAGCAAACTGGCTAGCTCAAAACCATTTATGGATGCGGATTTAGATACTGGTTTTATCGACAAACACCATGATGAAATTTTCCGTGAAAGCAAACACGATGTCGTTTATGAGATCTCTCTGGCGGCCTTATATTTAGCGCTGTCACAGAAGCAACAAGAATCACTAAATATCAATAAAAACGACCTATATTCACCATGGAATCTGAGCAATAGCTGGCGTCTTAATGAAACTAATTCCCAAAGATTTGTAATTGCCTGTCATGAACAAGAGCTTAGTGTCGACATTGAAGCTATCAGTGACACAGCACAAGAAACGAGTAATCAATCGCAGCTGAGTCACACTCAATATTTTGAAATATGTTTCGATGGGCAGGAAATTGAAGCCAGCGGCCAGCTTGATGGCAATACGCTGACCAGCAATATCAACGGTTACCGCTCACAAGTCTCTGTCGCTGCTCACGATAAAACCTTTACTGTATTTTCTCAACAATCCACCTTCCAATTCTCAAAAATAGAACCAGATCTGGGGGATGCTGGGGACAGTACAAGCGATGGCGGACTTACCGCACCAATGAATGGCACCATCGTGACATTATTAGTTGAACAAGGTGCCGCAGTCGCCAAAGGCGATGCGCTATTAGTGATGGAAGCGATGAAAATGGAGCATACGATTCGCGCACCTGCCGATGGTGTGGTTAAAGAATTCTATTTCCAAGCGGGTGATCTGGTCGATGGCGGCGCAGAACTTCTGGCCTTTGAGGTCAACGAATAGTGTCAAATATTCCAAGTAAAGTACGCATTGTAGAAGTCGGCCCCCGAGACGGCCTGCAAAATGAAAAGCAATCTATTGATACCTCCGTCAAAATTGCACTCATCGAACGCTTAGCCAATGCCGGTGTGAGTTATATCGAAGCAGGTGCTTTTGTAAATCCTAAATGGGTGCCACAGATGGCAGGCAGCGAAGCTGTTTTTGCGGAAATTAAACGCAAGCTAGATGTCTGTTACGCCGCCCTTACACCCAACTTAAAAGGCTATGAAAGAGCCGCCTCCGTCAAGGCTTCTGAAGTAGCCATTTTTGCTGCGGCCTCCGAAGCATTCAGCCAGAAAAACATTAACTGCTCGATTGAGGAAAGCATTCAGCGTTTTGTCCCGATTATTGAAGCGGCTAAAAATGATCAGATACCCGTAAGGGGCTATATTTCCTGTGTGGTTGGCTGCCCCTATGAAGGCTCAGTCGAACCCGAAATAGTGCGGGATGTTGCGGTACAGTTATTAGAACTAGGCTGTTATGAAGTCTCACTTGGGGACACTATCGGCATAGGAACAGCGGGCAGCATCAAGAAAATGCTAACAACAATTATGCAAGAAGTGCCTGCGGATAAACTAGCGGGACACTTCCATGATACTTACGGGCAGGCACTGGCAAATATTCTTGTGGCGCTGCAACACGGTGTCGCAGTCATTGATAGCTCAGTTGCCGGACTAGGCGGCTGCCCGTATGCCAAAGGTGCCTCTGGTAATGTAGCCACCGAAGACGTGGTTTACATGCTTAATGGCATGGGAATTGAGCATGGGATTGATTTAGATGCATTAATTGATGCTGGGAATTATATTTCGCAGCAGCTAGGCAGAGAGAACACCTCTAAAGCTGCAAGTGCGCTGTCCCGTCAACGTTAGGGTATTGTTAAGAAAGTGTTCAGATCTCAGCGCTAATTGCGCTCACTTTTTCGGCGACTTTACTCACTGAATCTTCCGATAACACCACACGATTTCTCCCACCTTCTTTAGCCAGATAGAGTGCCTGATCTGCATTTTCATTGAGGTCAATAAAACTGGTTTCAGGCGATGGGATAATCGTTGAAATACCAATACTAATAGTGAAGAAAACCTGTTGACCCTGAAAACCAAGGCGTAGCTGTTCAATCTCAAAGCGAATGAGCTCAGCAATCAAAGCGGCTGCTTTCGCATCAACATTTGGCAACATAATAATGAACTCTTCACCACCAAACCGCGCTGCTAGATGATTCGGTTGATAGACGCAGCTCTCAAGGATTTCAGCCACTTTAATTAAACACTGATCGCCAAATAAGTGGCCGTAGGTATCATTAATATTTTTAAAGTGGTCGATATCGGCCATCAGCAGCGACATTGGCTGTTTTTGCTCTGAGCAGACTAGCCATTCCTTATTAAATTCTTGATCAAAGTTACGTCGATTAGAAAGCCCTGTCAGGCCGTCCAAGCGTGAAAGACTATCCAGTTTATGGTTGGCTATCGTTAGGCTTTTCATCGCAACTTCTAACTTCTGTGTGCGCTCCCTGACTTCGTCCTCCAACTGCTGTGTTGTCCTTTCCTGAAGCTTCAACAATGAGTTTTGAGCTTCACGAGCTTCACGTTCATTACTCAAAGCCTGTTCTTGCGCCAGCATACGTGCTTCACGCTCGTCTTTTATATGTCTACCAAGCGCAAATGAGATCAATGCTGCTTCAAATGTTGCGCCAACCAGCATGGCATTTTCAGTTAGCACCATAGGCAATGGCGCCCCAACTCGTCCCGAAACAAACAAAAGAGTGCCAACCAACAGTGAAAACCAGGCAACTGATAAAATCTGTGCTGAACGATTGCCTTTTAACGATAGGTTAACAAGCATTCCCATTACGAGAAGAGTTGCGACCGCGCCTGCTACCACCGATGCAATGACAAAAGCGGAATAGGGAATGATAGTCGATTTAGTGACAAAAATAATCAGCCCCAGAGCGAGTCCCAAAAGACCTAAGTAGATAAAAGCCTTAAAAGCAGAAACTGTTTTCTTGTATTTCTTTTCATCTAAATCAAGCAGTTTTAACATGAAAAGCGAGCTTGCTGAGATTGCGATAAAACTCGATATTGGCACGCTCATACAATTAAAAAAGGTAGCATCGGGCCAAAAATATTGAGAGCCCAGATTTTTTTGTGTTAGCTGCAGGTAGATTATTGAGGCAGTACACAAGCTATAGTAAAGGTAGCTTTTTTGACGAGTCGATGTATGAAGCAGCAGGTTGTAAATCAACATGATTGATAAAAAACCAAAGAATAAGCCTAAGAGTAATACCTCCTGCTGATCCTTAGTGAAAAACTCATTGCTTTCCCAAACTGCTATCGGGACGTAAATAGCGTCAGTACTTTGTACCCGTACGATTGCCTGTAGTTTCCCCTTGGGTGGAACCGTATGCGGGAATAAAAAATTACGGTGATTCAAGGGCCTCTCTGAAAAAGCAAGCAGATCTCCACCATGGAACTTGCTGACAATTTTACCCTTATCCAAAAAATATACGTCAATGCTATCATGCAACGGAAAGGCAATTTCCAGCAGCATAGGACTTTGTACATTTTTTTTATTTTCAAATGGAAAGCTCAACCAAATAGCGCTTTGGGTAAACCCAAAATTAGGATTGCTTCGCTCGGCTTTTGTCCACTGGCTTGATAGATCTTTTTTGCGAATGTCATCTAATGTTAGCTCACCTGACTTATCTTCGATCCAGTACATGTCTAATGATTGGCTTGTCTCTGATTTATCTTGAAAACAACCATTCAAAGAAACTACCAGAACAAGCATTAATAACAAGATATTGCCAGATTTTATGCCACAACCCTTCAAGCCACACCTCCTAATGGAGGCAGCTCTGCTGATAGCCTGTTGTTATATTTTGATGGCATTGATAAGTGGGTTCTTAATTTTTATTGTGGTCTATATCAAAAAGACTGCATTGAATTATGTCATATCAATTGAGAATCAGGAGTGTTTTACGACGAACTGAAGATACAGATTCTCTTCAAATTCATGTTTATTTATTTAATCCATTGGAAAATACAAATTGTTAATCATTAAGATTTCTTGCACTCTAAGCAACTCGCACTAAAACCAATACAAGCAGGAGGTTGCTTTGGCTGGATTCGACAAGGTAGTAAGCAGTTATGAGGAGGCCCTCAACGGCCTTGAGGATAATATGACGGTGATAGCCGGGGGCTTTGGCCTCTGTGGAATCCCTGAAAACCTGATCAAGGAAATCAAACGACGTGGTACCAAGGGTTTAACCATTGCATCTAATAATGCCGGTGTGGATGGCAAAGGCTTAGGCTTGCTTCTGGAAGAAAAACAGATCAAAAAGATGATCGCCTCTTACGTGGGTGAAAATGCCTTGTTTATGGAGCAATTACTCAGCGGCGAACTTGAAGTAGAGCTCACCCCTCAAGGCACTCTCGCTGAAAAAATGCGCGCAGGCGGTGCCGGTATTCCTGCGTTTTTCACAGCGACTGGCTATGGTACCCCAGTCGGTGAAGGCAAAGAAGTTCGTGAGTTTGACGGTCGCCATTACATAATGGAAGAAGCGCTAAAAGGTGATTTTGCGATTGCTAAAGCCTGGAAAGCAGATCGCAACGGTAACCTGATATTCCGCAAAACCGCGCGAAACTTCAACCCGATGGCGATTACCGCCGGAAAGATTGCGGTCGTTGAAGTCGAGGAAATCGTTGAAGTGGGTGAACTGGATCCTGATGAGATTCACCTACCGGGAATCTATGTAAATCGGCTGATCCAAGGCACGTTTGCAAAAGATATCGAACAACGCACTGTGCGCAGCGCATAAGGAGGAATTGACATGGCTTTGACTCGCGAACAACTCGCTCAACGTGTGGCTCAGGAATTTAAAGACGGTTACTACGTCAACCTTGGAATCGGCATTCCCACGCTGGCCGCTAACTACATCCCTGACGATATGCAGGTCATGCTGCAATCTGAAAATGGCTTGCTCGGCATGGGAGAATTCCCACTGGATGAAGAAGTTGATGCTGACCTGATCAATGCAGGCAAGCAGACCGTGACCATGGTGACTGGCGCGTCTATATTCTCCTCGGCTGAATCCTTCGGCATGATCCGTGGTGGCCACGTAGATCTCACCGTGCTGGGTGCTTTTGAGGTGGACTGTCAAGGCAGCATTGCTTCCTACATGATCCCCGGCAAGCTTATTAAAGGCATGGGGGGCGCAATGGATTTGGTGGCTGGTGCAGACAATATCATCGTGACCATGACACATGCCTCAAAGACTGGACAGTCGAAATTACTTAAAGAGTGCACCCTGCCGCTGACGGGCAAAGGCTGCATCAAGCGTGTATTGACTGACCTTGCCTTAATGGATATCGAAGATGGCAAATTTATCTTGCGTGAGCGTGCGCCTGGCGTGACTGTTGAGGAAATTGCAGACCTGACTGAAGGTGAGTTGGTGATTCCGGACAATGTGCCTGAGATGACCGTTTAAGCACTTTGCTTTGATGAAGATACGGCCGTAACTCTTCTTCTTTGAGTTGCGGCCTTTTTAATTCCCTGTCCATGTCTACTACCCGATACTGTGTATAATACTCGGTTAAATACGTAATTCACACAGCATAAGCCATAGAGCTTACTGGGGATTATTTCCGATTGGGCAACCGGAATACGCACATCAATGAACAACTGTAGCTATCGTTTCAATTTTATTTTCTCTCTACTGGTGCTATTGGTTTTTTCACCTCCGATATGGGCAGATCCCGTTGCTGACGATGGCAAACCGCTAAGTACATCTTCTGGCAAAGAATCGAAACCTGAGATTCCCAAAGAACCAACCGCCGTTGAAACATTATCGTCTTTAATTGCTCAAAAGAAGGTGATTGATGCGGATATTTCGACACTCAGTATTGCGTTAAGAAGAGCCTCTACTGACTCAGAAAAAGCACAGTTAAAAATCGACTTAGATAGCAAAGGAGATGAAGCACAGAAAATTGATCGCAGTATCGAAAACCTCGCCGCCAGTACCGACCTGAGTTCATTAAGGGCGGTCAAAGATGAGGTGTTTAACATCCAGAAGGAAATATTCTCACTAATAGAACCCACATTAAAAGAGATGCGACATTTAACTTATGATGTCAGGGCTAAGGCAGAGTTTCGGGATCGAATCGCCTTTGTAAATAAGAGAATACCCGTTGTCAAAACTGCCCTTAAGAATATCAGCCAGTTGGATGGTGCCTCAAAAGACAACAATCTGAACTTACACATCGACAAGTTAAAAAACCGCTGGACACAGCAATTAAGAGGTTATGAAACCGAGCTTAGTTCAGCGACTTTACAACTGGAAAAATTTGAGCAGGACGAGAAAATTCGTGAAGCTAACGAGCCCAGCATCTTCAAGACTTTCTTTGAACAACGTGGCTGGGTGTTGCTAAAAGCATTAGCCGCAATACTGCTAGTCGTACTTATTTCAAGATTTATTCATCAGATACTTACCAAAACCATTAAAGGCTATCAGAAAGCGAATCGTGATGTTCGGTTGCGAGTGATTGACCTGATTCATCGAGGGGTCACCATGGTATTTATGGTAATTGCGCCCTTATTCGTATTCTATTTAGCCGAAGACTGGGTGCTATTTACGCTAAGCATATTAATACTCATCGGAATGGCATGGAGCCTGCGCGAGGCCATTCCCAGATATTGGGAGGAAATTGAAATCTTCCTGAATATTGGATCAGTTCGCGAAGGCGAGCGCTTATTAATGGACGGTTTACCATGGGAAGTCAAAAGCATTAATATGTTCTCAACACTGCACAACCCAAGAGCCAATCTGACTAAACGAGTAAAACTTGGTGATCTGGCCGGCCTGAATTCACGCCCTGCGGAGAAGAGCGAACCATGGTTCCCATGCCAGAGAGGCGACTGGGTTATCTTATCCGATGGGGTTCGTGGCAAAGTCATCGGTATTTCACTGGAGCTGGTTGAGTTGATAGAGCGTGGTGGCGCACGCTGCACCTATACCTTGAGCAATTTCCTTAGCGCATCACCGCAGAACTTATCGCTAAACTTTCGCATAAAAGAACGCATAGGAATTAGCTATGACAATCAAAAAATGGTCACTCAGGAAGCACCTGAAAAGCTCAAAGCTTATCTAGCAGATAGGTTACGAAAGGAGGAGTATCAAGGCATTTTGCTCAATCTGAATGTTGAGTTTGAAAAAGCTAATGACTCATCGCTGGATCTGGTGATAATTGCTGATTTCAAAGGCGAGGCAGCCGATATATACAATCGTTTGCGACGCGCAATTCAGCGTTACTGTGTGGATGCATCAACGGAATTTGACTGGGAAATACCGTTCCCTCAAGTCACTTTTCACAACCCTGCACTGGCTTAATAGATCAGCTCTGACTGCGCCTGATGCTGCTACTTGATCTGGAGATAAAGCTATTGCGCTTTTTTATGAAGCAATACCAAGCTTAACTTTTCGCTCTTTTATCGCCTCTAATGCCTCAAGCTTTTCTTCACGAGGCATTATGATCCACTCCCGAATCTCATCCATATTGCGATAACAACCATCGCACAATTCAGTTTTAGAATTTAAGGTACACAAACCAACGCATGGCGATGGCACGCTGCGGTCTATGACAGGCTTTTCACCGCGTCTTCGTCGGGCACGTCGTGGTGTTTGGCTCATTTCAGAATTCTCTTCAAAGATAAATCATTTTCCTATAATACTGCTAAACGCACTTATTACGCTGTAGTACGACAACCCCTATTAGGCGATAGCGGGTTTGCAATACCCTTTACTTAGCAGAAGCTTTACAGATTTCGAGATATTTCGCCACAACGGTTGGCATGCCCTGCTCAATACACTCGACTGTTAGCACATGACCAATTGAAACTTCTAAAATTTTCGGAACCGTTAAAAACGTTGCCAGATTTTGACTATCCAAATCATGACCTGCATTCAGCTCTAACTCCAGCCGATCTGCCTCTTCGGCTGCTGCTATATATTGAGCTAACACAGCCTTCTGGATTTCCGTGCCGTAAGCAGTAGCGTAAGATTCAGTATATAACTCTATACGATCAACTCCCGTTTTAGCGATTCGCTGAACCTGCTCGACATCAGGATCTAAGAATGCCGCCACACGAATGCCCGACTGCTTCAGCCTGTCCGTTACCATTTCCAGCAACTCACTGTGCCAAGCCACATCCCAACCATGATCAGAGGTCAATTGATCCACAGCATCCGGCACCAATGTGCATTGCTCAGGATTGCATTCCTCAACCAACTGTAGAAAATCTTCTGAAGGATAACCCTCGATATTGTATTCCACATCAGGATATTGCTTTAGCAACCCAGCCAAATCACGGGCATCCTGGCGTGTAATATGCCGTTCATCCTGACGTGGATGCACCGTAATACCGTGCACACCCAAAGCAATAAATTTCTTAGCAAATTCCACCACATTGGGGAAATCTCTGCCTCTGGCATTACGCAGCAGCGCAATCTTATTTAAATTTACACTCAGCTTGGTCATGACAATAAATTCCTGAAACGAATGAGTTAGGCTCATGGTATTCGCTTCTCAGCAAACTGACAATAACTACTCCTTAGAAGCAGTTTTAATCGCTCTCAAATTCGGGCATGATGCAGGCAATACTTAACAGTCAGGAGTGAGCAATGGCACGAAAACGCATGGTAGTAGAAATGGGAATGGGAACCGACCTGCAAGGACAAGACTATACCAAAGCCGCAGTGCGCGCCTTGAAAGATGCCCTTTGGCACAACTCGCTCACCATCGCCCCCGCCTTTGGTTTTGACAAAGAACTCATGCAAATTGAAGTGAGCATTGGTGTGGCTCAGCCAGATCAGGTAGACAAAGAAACCCTAAAAGCCGTCCTACCCTATGGCCAAGCAACCGTTGAAGTTGTCGAAGGCGGTTTGGACATCCCAAGTGATTGCGGTACGAAAACAACCGTGATAGCCAATGCAGCAGCCGTTGTTTATCTTGATTTTGCAGAGGAGGACGCAGCATGAGCTTACAAAGAATTATATTAGAAATGGGCACCGGTAACGACCTCTACGGGGAAGATTACACCAAAGCCGCCGTACGCGCCGTGCAAGACTGCCTACACCACAGCTCAATCTCACTGTTCCGTTCAATGGGTATCGACCACGACACCATGCAAGTAGAAGTCACCATCGGCACACAAAAACCCGAAGCCGTTGACACCGACGTAGTTGCCAAACAAATTCCCTACGGAACCGTAAAAGTGAATACTGTCAAAGGCGGCCTAAACGTCCCTGACCCAGTACAAAACACCGTAATGGTAATTGCCTCCGCCGCAGTCGCCGCCAGAATAGACATACCAGAAGGCAAATACCGCCCAGCCTAATCCACGCAACCTTACAGATGACATTTAGCCATTGGGGATCTTCCTCGTAGCGCCTCTGCTCAGAGCGCAGCGATGAGCAACCGAAGCGAAGAGGAAGATACCCGATGGCTAAATATCCCACCTAATACCCTGTAGTATCAAAGTTATGCGACTTCAACACCTTCTTAATCGTCGCCATAAACACCTCATATTCCTCTTCGGAAAGACACGCGAATGAATCTTTTGCGTTAGTACTAGTAATACCTGACAACCTCTCCCGTAAGGCCTTACCCGTCTCCGTCAGTTTGACACTAACCGAGCGACGATCCTCCACACTCGTCACGCGATGCACCAAATCTTTTTTACTGAGCTTCTCAACGATTCTGGAAATAGGTGCTTGATGCATCCCTGCCAAGTGAGCCAACTCATTGATAGAGATGCTCGGCCGTTCACTGAGAATGGATATGACAACCCATTCTGAGACGGCTACACCCGCATCGGCATTTTTCAACCGCGCTTGTAAATTATTGTTGGTCAACCCTGTTAAGCACCGCAACCAGAAGCCTGGCACTTGGTGAGCTCGCATTGTCTCTGCCATAAAACACCCCTATTATTGGCTTTATTGTCCTATTCTAGGCTATTTTATGTGAAATATCAGTATTATTCGTACCACTCAATTTCTGTCCATGCTGGCTCTGACAAAGTCAGATAAGGTTGACGCAGTAATAACAAGCTTCATTCCATAATTATCATCTGAAACCAGCATACTGCATCAATCCAACCGCTTTGCCAATCAGCTTAGTGCCATGTTACATCTTGTTGCACTTTACCCAGCGCACGCGTCATGGATTCACGACCTTGTGCACCAACAACACGGCTCCAGATGCTCAATGAGGCATCATGTAACGGAAATTTCTCATTCAAAAACTTTTGACCACAAAAATGTTGCCACTCTGGTGATTTTTTCCAAATGTCAATAACATCTGAATAAGGAAGATCATCGATTGACTGTAAATAAAGCAAACCAAGGATCAACCGGGATGGTGGGGCTCGCTCGTCTTTGAACAGATAACCAAGTTCGCTATCTAAATATTTCCAATTAATTAACTTCTCAAGCCGGAAGACCTTATGATCACGATGGATCAATTTTTCCAGGGGTATTGCTGCATCTAAGGCGACAGAGCAAGAGACTTTTGATTTTATGTGGGTCTGTAATGTGTACTGCTTCATGATTTTTATACCTGCTACAGGGGAATAGTGGCCTGAAACTTCAGAACCGTTTAGTCGGTATAAGATATTGGTTAGTCGCGGCGTCCGTACAACCCTCGCCGCTGCACAGTCTAGACACGTCTTACGAATTTGTTAATTTCTTCCGACCTCATTTACTAGTAACGTATGAAAATCGAAATCCTGAGGGGCTAGCGTAAAAAAATTATTTTTTTGGTTTTTGCCAATCTCTGGCCACTCTAAATCCGTAAAGATTGCTGCGATCGTGTTCGCCCCCGCTACTACGAGTTGCCGAACGGATTCCGTTGACAGGCGCATCCCAGCCACCACCACGACGGACTCTGGCTCCACTGTTATGACAATCTGTCACCCACGCACTACCATCGGTCGGTGCTTTTGAAAAAGTCTCGTGCCAACAGTCTTCTACCCACTCCCAAAGGTTACCTGAGGTGTCCTGTATAGAAAAATCATTCGCTGGGAAACGACCAACAGGCGAGGCAAACTCCCATTCGTCCTTGGCACCAACGCCGCCATAATTGGCTTGACTATGACTGGCTTCGGATCCCCAATGGTAGGCAGTGGAATTCTTGCCTCGTGCCGCGTATTCCCATTCTGCTTCAGTTGGTAATCGGTAATCCGTTTTAGTTTCACTAGAAAGCCAATCCACATAAGATTTTGCATCACGCCAACTTACACAAGACACTGGGTAGCCTTCATTCTGCTCATACCCTGGATTTCTCCAATTGAGCTCAGTGTTCATAACAAAAGGCTGCCCTGCGGCACTTACATCTTTATGTACGCACCCTTTTCCTTTTTTTTCTGCATCTGTCGCATAACCAGTGCTTTCAACGAACTTAGCAAATTGCCCTACTGTAACTTCGTGTTGGGATATTTCAAATGTCTTGATATTTACGGTACGCGGGGGAAATTCATTAGTGCGGCAACCTCCTGCTACATCATCCCATCCCTTTACACATCCGATAGTGATACTCCCTCCTGAAACCAGCAGCATGTTTGGGAATAGCCTTGGCATTTCATCAGAATTCATTATTTTATAATCAGAATAATTTAACCCTTCTTCTATAGCGGGTTTAAATTGTGAGTCCGGCGGATTAGATGTATCTCGATAAACAAGGAATAACACAGCAACAGAGAGACCACCAATCAGGGCAGCAGTCCCGTAAGTCTTTAGAAATTCAAACCAGGTATTTTTACCACGCAAGTTGATTTCTTTACGTGCCTGGATATAGATTTCACGTGCTTCTTCTTCAGAAATTGTCGTTAGGTCATCTGTCTCTGAAACCTGACTCAAGGCATTGGCTTCATCCCGCGCAATAAGATATTTACGCATATTGTCAGCATCCACCTGAGCTTCATTGCCTTCAACAATTGCAATTTCCCCATGATATGCTTTTCGCCATTGCTCATCCGCATCCTTGGGAATTAATATTTGCTCTGGATCTTTTTCTGTTCCTGTTTGCCCTGAATCTTCTTTGTTTGACATAGCTTCTCTCAACAACAATCATTCATCAGACTTTTAAGCCGATTTTTTAATACTGAAATACGCTGTCCAATCGCATCTACGGATCGGTTTGAATGCTCCGATATTTCTCGGTAGCTCCAACCAAAGGCGTATTGTGTGTAGATTACAATATCCGCCTTACCTGTCTCCTGCTGTTCAATCCTATCGAAAACTTTATGCAGGCACTCTACTTCTTGAATCATTACCGCACCGGAACTTTCAGTCAGCGGTGGCATTGATCCATGAGTACTTGCTTCTGCCTCTGGATCATCTGAATCTTTAAACACAGACAGTTGCTTCGATTGCCTGCGGATATGATCGATACATTCATTTCTAACAACCACATATACCCAAGACCTTGGGCAGTTTTCTCTCACCTTCTCTCCGTTGCACAGCAGCTTAACAGCAACTTCTTGACGAATGTCCTGCCGTTCGTGGAAATTCAGATTACAGTAGAGTCTTGCAAAGTGGAGGATATAACGATCTACCAGGCTCATCATCGCCGCGCCATTATCATGTTTTTGATCTAGGAGATCGCACAGCATCTGCGTACAGCCGCGATTACTATTGCCAGCGTTAGTTAACGATTTCTTCGCCACTGTTTTACCCTACAAAAACAGAAATTTACAAACTCTTTACACTTAATAGAATACAGCATTCCAGCCAAAACAAATATGACTATGTTTGAGCAGATGTGAGCTATAATTCAACTTAAATGAAGTAAAGTTAAACGTAATCTACAAGGTTCCTGACAGGGCTATCAATACCAAATAGAAAAGTGCTTCCGTCAACTGTTGCGTCGCTCCCAAACAATCACCCGTATAGCCTTCTATTTCTTTTTGATAACTCCGTGCCAGAAGCCACGTTGCCAACAATAAAGGGATAACTGCCGCAGAGAAATGAAGCTCTGCGATGAAAATCAGTAAAACAATAACAGGGACTAAACTCCAAAGCATTTCACTGATACGCAACTTAATCGATGTGACGATTTTCGACTTACTGGTGCTGTCTTCTGAAACATAGTCGTAAAACTGCATAATCAATAAAGCCATTAGACGGCTAAG
>ENA-ORXR01002644-ORXR01002644.1-marine-metagenome-genome-assembly--contig:-NODE-2644-length-16812-cov-13.015835_pt1 | contig 16812 bp, 20 predicted proteins | sample MGYA00237866_ERZ511479 | MGnify/ENA metagenome assembly ERZ511479 | reverse complement strand
GGGGGGGGGGGGGGGGGGGGGGCCCGATCCGTCGGGTGCTCCCGGTTGCCAAGTGGCGGCCGCTGCGGCGGCTGCATCGGCGGCGGCGGCGGCAGCGGCGGCGGTGGCCGCAGCGGCGAGTTCCGATTCGCGAATTCCGTCGCTAACGAGCGGCGTCGTCGGCATGGTGGGCTGGGGAGGGTGGAAGAACGATGGGGGCGGGCGCGCCGATGGCGGCGCAGGCGACCCGTGCGCGTGCCACGGCTACAGCCAGCGCAGCGCCAGGTCGGCTGCGTCGGCGGGGTGGTTGAAGGGCTCGTGGACGACGCCGCGCTGTCGGCGACGACCAGGGACGGGGAGGGCGGCAGCGGCCACGGCGGTGGAGCCCGCATGGCGGCGGCAGACCCCGCGACGGTGTTGAGCGCGTGGGCGGTCGGCGGCAACGGCGGTGACGGCGTTGAGTGTGACGGGGATGTGCACTATGCACCCCCTCCCCCTCTCTCTCCCACTTTCCCCGCCAGCCGCCCGTGGCAATGTCTGCATGAGATTCGACAAAAGTCTGTCGATCCGACCGCCACGTCCTCACATGACCGCCGGTAGATGACCCTCACCCATTTATACCGCGTCGTCCTCAACGGGACAAGACGCAATTGTCAAAAACTGCTTCACAGGGTCCAAGCAGGCACCGCGGAGTAGGATCCTACTGCGAACAGCAGGATATGGAAAGCACCAGCTGCGAGCATGAGCTCAATATCCTGCCCTCTGGACCCCGCACATGCAGATTCCACGCGCAAATGTGGGCCCACATGGCCAAAAGTGGCATTTGTGTCCCACCCCCAGTTACGCGCCACTGCGCTGCCGGTCGAGGCCGTGGCCCCAGATGCCTGGTCACGGCAGCAACTGTCATCCCCTGGTATTAACTGAATTTTTGGTTAAATGTACCCGGTCGCGGAATGAATAATCGTACATTTTATCATGGATTGATTGAAACGTTTTCATGTATACAGTTTTTGCAATCCATCCATGGTCGCCACAAAAGCCAGACGGCGACGGCGGCGGTGCGTCGCCAGCAATCGTTTCAGGGGTAAAGGTTACATACGGCGCGGCGGGGGCGGCGGCAGACGCCGCGGCCGCGGCCGCCGCGGCGGCCGTCGCCCCCCCCCACGCGGGGAGCGCATCCCACACGACCGGCGGGGTCCTCAGCAGATGGTGCCGCGGCTCCACCGGCCGCAGCCGGCAGGCGGGCCACCTCACCGGCTGCCCCGTGGCGGAAATGCTGGGCGACAGCGACGGCGACAGCGGCTATGCCGCTGTCGCCACCGCCGCCGCAGCTGTCGCAACGTCGGCTAGCCCGCCCGCACGGTTGGCAAACGCGCCCGCGCCGTCGGAAAACGCGCCCGCGCCGTCGACAAGCCCGCCCGTGCTGTCAAAATCCTCCATCTCCCCCGCCCCCGCCCCCTCCGGCGCGCGCCAAGAGCGCCGCAGCCACCACCACCGCAGCAGCAGTTCCCCGCCGAGGCGACGCGGTCGCCAGCACCGCGGCCACGGCCGCCACCCGCTGCTTAGTGGGGGCGCGCGTCGCGCGCGCCGTCGTTGTCCGCCCACCGCCGCGTCGGCGGCAGGGGCGGCAGCAACGCCGCCAGGGGCGGTAGCCGCCGCCGACACCCGCCGCACGCGGGTGTTGCGGAAACGGACGCGACCACGCAGACCGCCGCTCATTCAGCACTGACACGACCCCCTGTTCGAAAACTCAAAACGGACGTCTCCTACAGGGCCTCCAGAGCCCGATTCTGGCCAACTACCGCGAAATTGCGGCATCATGGCCGTTCGTGGCCGCGTCCACCTCCCCCCACGACCCCGTAAACGCCGCACCTGCTCACACGTACCTTAATCATCACAAGTATGCTTCCGCAGACCGTACGGGCGATAAAGACGTCGCAACTTCTAGCAACTTCACAGAAAGAATCTGGCAGCCCCGGCGCATGTTCGCATAGTCAAGAATGCGCCGGGCGACATTCCCCAACGGCGTAGGGGGCCCAATGGACCGCCCGAAATGCTTTAGACAGTACTCTGGCAACGAGCATTTGAAAAAAGGACATTGTTCTCGACGTGTGGTTGTGGACAGCACCCTAGACCAAAAAGGTCTCGCAAATAGGATCACGCAAATCGGGCGATTTCAAAATCAGCCAAACATACACAGATGAGAAAGGCGCGAAGCGCAAAGAATAGCCTCGGAGGGTGCCAAGCCAGAACGGTGGGCACTGGTAGTGCCGCTGACAATAAAGAAGGAGACAAGTGCATTGACAATAGATTCCCAGAAGGTGTGCCTCTGCCTTTCGAGGACAGAGCATCCTCCCGGCCCGACTCACCAGGACCCCGCCCCGCTGCCGCCATCGTCACCAGCGCCCCGCGCAGCTTGCCACGCGGGGCTCTCCACGTGGGTTGTAGGCTCCAGCATCCGCTCCGTCCCCGTGGCGCGCCCGAATCCCGCCATGCACCCCCTTTCCCGCGAGGCCCATGGCGGGTCCCCGGCCTCATCGAGCCGCGGCGACCGAGCCACCGCCGTCGCCGCACCGCTTGGCGCCCCCCTTCGGGAGGCAGTCCACTGGCCGATGGACAGCCACTTGCCCGATAAGCCTGCCGCGGGGGTGGCACGCGGACAGTCACCGACGGTCGACGCCACGACGGAGGGCGGCGTGGAGGCCGACGCAGCGGCAAGCATGGCCGCGCGCCGCCCGATGCCCGCTGAAAGGCCGCTCAGAAGCGTGCCTCCTCGTGCCCACCGACCCGCCCCGAGGGCGCTACCGACCGGCTTGTTGTCAGGGGCGGAGAGGTCACCTGGCAAGGCGGCGGCAGCCGCCGACAGCTGCCGCCGCGGTCGCGACGCACCGCCCACCGCTCCGCCCACCGCACCGCAAGACGTCGCACGGACAGCGCCGCGGGCAGCCCAGGGGGTGCGGTGGCAGACGCGTCGTGGCCGTCACGTAATGCGGCCCGGGCACTGCCGCAACCGGTCGGCAGTGCCGCCGCCGAAGGGGGGGGGCACCGCCGCCACGGTCAGCGCGGCTGTGGCGCCCATAGCAGCGGAGGCGGGCTGGCGTAGAGTGCGGCCGGCCGCTCTACCGTGCGGCGGCACCGGTGAGACACGGACGCCGAACCCGATGCCTCGGCCCGCCGACCCGCGTGTGTGGGCGCGCCGCGGCGTGCACGGGCGAGACCGGGCGATACCGCCGCCCTCGGCTGCCACCGCCGACGGAGGGCAGTGTAGGTCGAACAGATGGGGAATGACACTTGGAATACCCTTGCCGGTGCAGGCCGATGTCGAGCTGAGGGCGGCGGACTGAACGAAGAGCATTTCCGGAAGAGCAGAAGCTCACCGTCTGCGGCTAGGTGTGCGCGATGAGATGCGGCGATGTCAACCACTCCGGTCGCGGCGACTTGAGGTACAGTGCCTCCTCGCATCTGTTGGCACTGGCAACATTTCACCTGAGAGGTATTCGAGAGAGTAGCACCGTCGAAGACGCGCTGTGTGAGGGAAGTACAGCCATTATGTGGTCATGAAGTTGAAGATAACCCCTGAGTTTCGTGGATCTCGTTCGCTTTCTAATTTCAACAACGTTTTTTCTGCAAATAAAGGGCACAATCTGTCGCAGTCGCGTCGTCGCGGCAGCCCAGACTGACAAAGCAGGCCACGACCACCACAGAAGCTCAACGCCCGGCTCGAGGAGGGGAAGAAACAGCGTGTGCCACGCCGGTGCTAGAAGACGACCCCCAGTTCTCCCTCGGATGGCCGCCTCGACGGCCGTCCAGGACAGGTAATGCAGGCCACAAAGTCGGTGCATGGGTGAGGGGGGGGGTAGAAAGGAAGCAGGAGATAATGGGGGACGCGTGACACATCCTCAAGAATGGCATCATCATGTGTACTGGGACGGGACTGGGGGGGGATGGCGGTTCAGGACAGCGCGCCCCAACAGTCACCTCTTCCGGCGCTGTCGTTCTGCGGCCAAGCAGCTCGCCTTTGAAATCGATACCGTACTGTTAATGTTTACGTGACTGCGACGACTTGAACATCCATTTGTTAGCAACAAGTGGAAGAGTCATCTTGCAATCCGCTGGCCAGGTCGATTTTTTCTTTTTCCCCTCGCAATGCATGATGGGGTTGAAGGCTACAGTTTGGGGCAGTTGGTGAACAGATGCGAGGAGGCACTGTAGCCCGGCTGTTCATATTGCCCAGAGCCATCATGGGGTGCAGCAATGGCGTGTGGGCATGGAGAAAGGCAGTAGCGTTTACGAATACTCTTCCAAAGCACCAGGGCTCACATTTCAGCGACTGCCCTGCTTGTCCTTCGCTGAGGAGGGGGTGCGGCAGGCGACCACTGACTCCATTACATCGCTTGCCCCTCATCAGATCACGTTTTCAGCACTTGCGGAACTTCTTTTCGGAAATTATTATATTTATTTTTCGCTCACGTACTTCAGCAGTGAACCGCCTCAGTCGGTTTGCTGCCTCGGAGCTGGCAGCTGCAGGATACAGTAGTTCTTCGTTGCCCGGCATCCAGAGCACGCCACTGCACACTCGCTATTGTCGTTGTCATTGAGGGGCACTTCACGCGTCATCTATCACGTCACCAGTTGACATAGAGGCCTTGCGGACAGCGCCGTTTCTGAGCGTGCGCTTTGTCATTCGTGCGAGGTGTTCCTGTTGCACAAGGGGCGCTCGTGGCGCCACCTGAGGGCGCTCTGTGGTCCGACGCGTTGCGTACCTCCCTCTACGGGAAAAACAGGTACGTACCGTCCTTTCCTGGCAACAATGCTGCCACCACCTCGCTGTACCTGCGTCGCTTACTCCAGCAAACGTGCCGTCCTGGCCGTCCCGCAAAGGAGGCGTGGGGCTGTTGCAGCCTCTGCTCATTGGGATAGGATGCCACCGGTTTGCGTCCGGACTGGCACCCCGTGAGACTGCCTGCTCTTCCCGCGTTCTCTTGCCCGCCATTTTGTGAGCTCATGACAGCGACGTGGTGGCGCGCCAGGGCAGGGATATGATTTGGGGCGAACGATGGGGAGTGGGAGGGGGGGACGCGTGCAGAGTGGTCGGCAGTGGACGAGTCGGTACTGTGCTAGCCCTCCAGGTGTGCTTTGCTGGGCACGTACTTGAGCACTCGGTCCACTGAGTTGATTTGCCGTGGTGTTCTTGTTTCTCTCCCTGCCGAGCCGCGAGAGGCATCCCGGGGCGCCCACAAGGCCTCGGCATCAGCTCGCGTGTCAACTGCAGTTTTCTTTTTCCCGCGTGCGTATGCTGGTGTGTGGTTGCAACGAGATCGGCGGCGCTTGTACAGCGCGACGCCGACGTGGGTGCATGCAGGAGGTCTGGGAGGCTGTTGCGAGGCGTGTTTGTGGCCGTGGGGCGCGCTGATTGTTGGGTCTTTGGGGTGACACTTGCCGCAAAGATGTCGCGCGCGCCGGTGCGCCAGAACGGCGATGTTCACGTCGCGTTTTTTTCCGAGCGGACGCGGCTGGTGATGGACGCCAGCGTCCCTGACAAGCTCGCCGAGTTGTTGTCGGAAGTGCTCAGCCTGCGCGGTGCGCAGGCCTACGTGCGCTGCTTTATGGACCCGAACGTGGCCTCCCGCTGGATCCGCGCCCCAGTGCTGCCGGTCTCCATTCGTGGGGTTGGGGGGGCCGGGGCGGCCGGTGGGGTGGTTGCTGCTCACAGCGTGGTCGGCGACGCTGAGCACGCCGCTGTCGTGGACTTGGACGGCGGCAGTTCCCACCGCGTGCCCATTGTCGCTGTCGTCTCGGCCCGCGGTGTAATCCACGAGCAGCTCAGCACGGACTTGCTGACGGCGCGCCTGCTACGTACTCTCACGACGCTCGAAAAAGACATAGCTGCCGTCTTTGCGTGCCCGGCGGCTGCCACCGTCAAAACCTGGATGGAGCATTTGGGCACACCCATCTGGGCCCTCAGGTACATGCCTATGCGCAACCCGCATGCGCCCGCTTTTCCGGCTTTGGTCGGCGGGTCGCCCGGGCGGAACGGCTAGCTTTCCGCATCGGCTTTCACCGCCGTGAATTGCGTCTCCGACTCGGATGCCTCGGACGTTGAAGTCGTGGGTGGTGGGGGCGCCATGTTGACGGGGGCGCGTGCGTCAAGTACCGGTCAGGTGGCTGCGGCTGCTCCACTGGCGGGTACACCGGCGGCCACGTCTACTCCTCGTGCTTCCTCTTGCCAGCCGCCTCTCCGTCGAGCATCGCCTTCACTATCTACCCGCCCTCTGGCTGCCGGAGGCGGCCGCGCGCCCGCTGCCCCGGTTTCTGCTGCGGTCAATGCCGTGCCGGACCGCGTCCACGTTGTCGCTGGTCACGATCCCCAGGGCGTGTTCAACAATGGTGGAGCCTCGTTCCGTGCGCCCGCGTCCGCTTTTGTCGGGGGGTCGTTTGAGATGCCGTCGTTCGCGGCGCGGCGTCGGCGGTTCGGTGCTCGTGGGGGCCGGCGGATTTCGGGGCGGGAGTTCGATGGCGTGTCCCCGTGGACTCCCCCTGCTGCGTCCCCACCGTCTCATCCGACCCCGCACTCCTCGTCCAGCTCTTCTGGTGCAGCGGGATTCAACTCAACCTTTCCGTCCCAGTCACCTGGCTCCAGCTTGCAGCACCACTCGTACTTGAAACGTCTCCCCCACGGCCCGCGGCGGACGCAGCTCGAGCGCCTCCTCACGCATGAGGAGCTCGGAGAGCTCATCTCGCACTCGGCCCCCGCCGCATCTTCCGCGTCCGCAGCGGCACTGCCGACTCTGGGCCAGCCATCGTCTTCATTGGCGGCCTCGTTGGCATCTTCGGCTGGTTCCCGGTGCTCGACGGGGTCGTAGGCCGGGCCGAGCGGCTCTTTGGCTGGCTCGTCCGGTGCCAGAGCGCTAGAACGTCCGGCTCGGCCGCACAAGCGCCTTCGCCCGTCGCATGGGCTGCCGTACGACATGGCGAGGGTCGGAAAGACAATCATGCGGTCGGGCAAGAACGTTTTCATCACTGGTGGCGGCGGCGTGGGCAAGAAGCGGCTGCTCCGCGTGATCAAGCTGTGGTACGGGCGCGAAAACGGAGACTCCCGCAACAGCCTGGTCGTCTTGGCCCCCACCGGCGTTGCGGCGGCCATTGCTGGGGGTGGCACGTTGCATGCCTTCTTGCGTCTGCCCATGAACTGCTTCTCCCTGGACCTGTCAAAGGAGGACGATGCGGCGCGCATTTTCCAGGCGATGGACAAGTGCACGACGAGGCGTCTGGCGTCCACCAAGCTCTTGCTGTTGGACGAGATCTCTATGGTGCCTAGCAGGTTGCTGACTGTGCTGAACCACTGCATGAATAGGGCGAAGGCCGTCATCGCTGGGGCGGCGCCTTGGCGGATGGTGTCGTTTGGAACTTTTTCCAGTTGCCGCCCGTGCAGGCGTCGAGCACTGAGGAGGAAACGGTCTTCGACGCGCGCGCGCGCGACTGCTTTGAAAGCGAGGCATGGACTGACCTTTTCTCCAACGAGATGCTGGAGCTTGAGTACGTGTGGCGGCAGGAGGACTTGAGGTTCATCAACTTGCTGAGCACGTTGCGGGTTGGCACCGTGACGCCCGAGCTCATCGCGTTCATGGAGGCCCGGCAGGCCGCCTACGAGGATGCCGTCGCCGGCGGCGACGACTTCATGCACAACACCACGCACATCTACCCGACAAACGAAGGCGTGCGCGCTCACAATGAGCAGTGCCTGGCGGCGATGGAGGTCAAGAACAAGGTCACCCGCGTGACGTTCCGCTCCACCGACAAGGCTATCGGGGGGGTGCACCTGAGTGACGTGGACTTGGCCAATGTCCTCGACCAAGGGCTCATGCCGCAGCGGGCGACTTCATTGTGCATTGGCTCCCGCGTAGCCATCTGCGTCTCGGACTACAGGAAGGAAGGAGTGCTCAACGGCACCACCGGTGTGGTCGTGGGCTTCCAGCAGAGGTTTCCCGGCGCGTGGCATGGCATGATCGTCGGCTCCATCCCTTTCGTTGAGTTTGACACCATCAATCAAGGCAAGAAGCGCATCGCTGTCGGCCCTTCCAAGATGGAGTTGGCCTCTGTCATGAAGGCCGGCCCGTACGTGACACGCGTCCAGATTCCGCCCGTGCTGGCGTGGTCCGTGTCGGTCCACCGTGTGCAGGGGCTATCGCTGGACCGGGCGGTGTTCGACCTTAAGACTGCGTTCGCGCCGGGGATGGTGTATGTGGCATTGTCGCGTGTCCGCACGATTGCTGGCGTCTTCGTGAAGTCGTTTGGTGCTGAAAAGGTGGAAGCGGACAGCGACGTGGCGGCCTTCTACTCTGCGCAGCAGTCGTTTCAGGCTTCATTTTCCCATTTCGTGTGCGACGGGGCCGATGGAGAAGTTGGCCCGCTCGAATTAATGTGACTGTTTTTGTAGCCGCTTGCATGGGAGTACTCGCTCTTGTAGCTTGGTCCATTCTTGGTTCGCACGTTTTGTGTTGTCTTCGCTGTATGTTCTGATTTGTCCCTTAGCACATGCATTCGCCACAGTGCTCGCAAACGATCGCCGCCTGCATTTCACTGCTGTACGCGACGCCGTGTTACTGGTTTTCCAGAGAGGCAGCCTGAGAAACATTCCCGTCGGCGACCGCTCTGTGGGAGCGGTGGGCTTGGAAGCAATCGCAGTGGTGTTGCTGCTGACAACCTCTGAAGGGTAGCGGCAGCGAGACAGACATCCCGGGGTGGGACATCCACCGTCGGGGGAGTGGCGGAGGCGAGATAAGCAGCGTGGGGGTGGAGGAGGGGGGAGGCAGCCGCCAGTAATGGTGTTCGCGGCTGGGTGCACCCTCGGCGGGGGTGAGGGGCGGCGCCTGGCTTGCGCCCGTCATGGTGGCCAGCGGCAGTAGAGCGCTAGCAGCGCCGGCTGCAGCGCCTAGCCGTCCGCCGGCTGAGGCCAGGTAGTGCTGACCATCATGATGGGGGGACGAAGCGCGGCGGCGACTGACGGGGCGGCGAGTGGCGGGGCGGCGACTGGCGAGGGGGCGGCTGGGGGGCCTGGGACCGACGGGGCGGTGAACGGAAAAGCAGGGACTGACGGGGCGGCGGCCGGCGGGGCGGCGACCGGCGAGGCAGCGACCGGCGAGGCGGCGACGGGCGGGGCTGCGACCGGCGGGGTGGCGACCGGCGGGGTGGCGACCGGACAGGCGGCAACACGCGAGGCGGTGACCGGCGGGGCAGCGACTGGCGAGCAGCGCCTGACGGGGGGGCGGCCGCAAAGTCGGCGACCGGCGGGGGTGTGACCGGCGGGGAGAGGGGATCACGTGGACTACGAGGTGATCCAGGTATGGTGCGGGGAAAGTGCTCCTCGGGCACTGCGGTACAGTAGTTGCAGGTGTTCAACTGTCTTGCCTTGGAGTGGGTGGCCACACAGGCATCCCAAGCACTTTATAGGGAACCTGTTGACACTGACCCGCGAGTTGACAAATACACGGGCCGGGTGGCTAGGCGCACGTGGCGTCCACGAGTGAGCAAACCGTTGCGCGACGAGGTGCAGCCAGTGGTGGAGGGTCTTGCGGCCGTTGGAGCAGTATCAAGGACGTGGACGCGATACGAGCCAGCGATTGGCTCCATTGAGAAATTTTAAGATGTATGGGTGCTACTTGGTCCACAGCATACCAGAATCTCGGTGACTGATGGTGGTCAAAAGTGTGGCCGCGACTTGCTCCCCGTGCGTGCACAGCACGCACCCGACCAGATCCTCACCAGATCCCTGATTGGCACTGTGCCGTGCCTCCTCGCGCTTGCGTTTCCACCTCTCGTGTCTTCCTGGTTCACTGGCGCGTGCCACACCCTACCCCTGCTGTAAACCCTCGCTGTGCTCCCTCGCCCCCAAATGTTGACGTGATGACCCGTCCGTGCTGTGTTTACAGACCCTCTGTCGCCTCTCGTGGCGGCCGCCGGCGTACCTTACGCTCCTCTGACGGGGCTCTGCCGCGGATGCACCGGTGGACGGAGGCGCTGCCGTTGTCCGAGCAGCGTGTCACAACCCCTGTAGTCTCTGACTGGTTCCACACCTGCTTCCTTTCGGTGGGCGCCGACTTCGCCCACATCTTCCGCCTGGAGCACGCGATGCGACGGCTGTTGGCTGACGCCGTGCGCTTCAACACCTTGGCCATCGACGGCCTGTGGATGGTGGACGACGCCACCGACGCCGAGGTGGGGGCAAAGCTGGACGTCGTCATCATCTCTTCCCGCTTCCACTCGTACATGTTCCGCGCGCCTCACGTGCCGACCTACAATGTTGAGTAAGCCAGCATTGCTTCTTTATTTTCTCTCGCGCATGTTGGGTACCTCTGTCTTGTGTCTTGATTTTTCTTGTGTGCTTTTGTTTTCTGTTGTGTGTGCGTGGGTGGACTGGTCTTGGTTGCGAGGATCGGTTATGGTATTTTCTCTTTTTGCATGCTCATAAGCGTCGCATGGCGCTTTTCATGTTTGTTGGCATTCTCTCTCTCGCATTTGTGCTTATTTTCCACGTGTTGTGTTGTCCGTTCCCGGAACTGCTTCTCACTGCGCTCAGTCCCGCCGTGTCGTCGGCTCCTATTTTTTTCGAGTGAGTTGCGGGATTGTCGGTGGATAGAAGCAGGGGAAAGAGCTTTATGTTCCCGCCGCCGAGCCGATACCGTCCCCCGCCGGCACCACGAGCTGTTACGGGGTATCGGGGCGGGCGGCGATCGGGACCTGGACCGCGGCCGACGTCGCACAGGGGCGGCGCGTACTGGCGGGCTTCTCGTTCCGGAAAGAGGGCCGGGGGAGACCCACAAGGTACAACGTGATGGCGGGCAAGCTGCCGTGGTGTGCAATGAACAGGGCTGGTGAGGACCCGCCGCCCGGACTCAAAGAACTGACTGCGAGCTAGGTCACTCAGGACAAAACGGGCGCCGCCCGAGACGGGTGTGACAATGGGACCACCGGGGGATTGCACCGATGGGTGGCAAGAGTATGTGAAGCCCTTCATCCTATGGCTCTACGACCGCGTACGACTAGTGCACGGCTCAGCCGGGTGGAATCTCCACAACAGAGAAAGTGACTTCTTAGTTCGACTTGGTGTGTACAAGCACGGCCCCCTGCCTATCGTGGGGATTGCTCCGCTCCGCCCTATCGGGATTGCGGCGCTTTTGCCTCCTCGACTGTTTCTCTTTTGAGTCGTCGGGTAGCCACTACTATTCTTTCTAATTGTCCCTTTGGTTGTGCATCATCAGAAAATCGCCCTCGAGAAACGATGAACATGCGCAAGAGAGAGAAAAAGCTAGAACGCGCAGCGCACGCTAGCACTTCGCCGCAGCGAGACTGTCGCGCATTAACAGCCGGGAGGAGCAGAGTGTGTGCGCCGATGGCAAGGTCCATTGGGGGCCACCTTCACAACCATTGAATTGGATTCCAAGACTACTTCAAGGCCATTTTAAGTATGGTGCCCAAATGCTACAACACTAAATTTTGAGGAGACTGTTGAAGCGGAAGTCCAAGAAGTAGTATCCCCTCGAGGATGACTTGAACACTTGGGGCACACATGATCCAGCTGCGGGCAGGACGCTCCTCGAACTCAGACAACAAGGGTAGGGTTGGTGTTTCCCTCTGGCTGCATGGCAGGTATGTAAATGCACGAGAAAAAGAAATAGTCACCGCAGAATAACAAGAAGACTAACATGAACAAAGTGTATCAAAATCATCCAGTACCAGAGGGGGGCGTGCCGCCGGACAGGGAACGATCCGGTACGAAGGATGCATTGAGGCCGCCTCCCCGACTCGTCACACCGTCCACCGCCACGCGAGCCGCGGATGACGAGGAAGAAGTGTTACCTCTGCAGCTCGTAGGGTCCGTGGGACCGGGATGCGCCACCGACGTGGTCGTAGTTGCTAGTTCCGTGGCGCCGTCAGAGGGGGCCGCCGAGATGGCCCCCGCGGTTGCCGGCCCCTCAGCCGCGCTATTGGCAACCTCCGGCGCTGCGACGGCCGATGGTATGTGCCGCGGCGTGCGCTTGCGTGGAGTGGCGGGCTTTCGAGGGACGGGAGGCTTGCGCGCCGTGGCCGGCTTGCGACCGACGGGGACCTTGCGGGGCGCGGCGGACTTGCGAGCGACAGCGGGTTTTCGGGGAGTCGCAGATCTCGCGGTACTGGGCGCGCCCACGCTCCCACCCGGCGCCACCGACAGCGCGCCAGTGGAGGTCGATTCAATGGATGCTGCGCCTGCGGCTACCGAGGCGGCGGACGTCAGCGTGTGCTCCAAGACCGGCGCGCCCGTTGTTGCCGTCGGGTTGGAAGCAGTGGTCACCGCGGCCACAGCACTCGCGGTGTTTGCAGGGACGCACGAGTTGGGAGTAGACGCCGAGACCGGCGCGCCCGTGGTCGCCGTCGAGGTGGAAGCCGTGGTCGGCGCGGCCGCTGCGCTCGTGGACTTCGCCGGGACGGACGAGTTGGGTGTGGGCGCCATGGGCGACGCACCCGTGGTCGCGGTCGAGCGACCAGAAGTGTGCGGTCCGCCTGAAGGCGACCAGCCGCCTGTCGGTGCCGTCTTTCGGCGCTTTGCGGCAGTTTTCGTCGGTGTTGACCTGGAAGAGCCTGGCGGAAGGCGCCGCGTCCCCACACCTGCCGGGTTATTCCCGCCGGAGGCCAACTCTGCCGCCCGCGCCGCCATCTTCTCCTTGTAGATTCGCACGGCCGTCCGCTCGGGGGTGAGGGCGGTGCCGTCAGAGCCAACGTCTGCGTCCGTGGAGGAGGCAGTCGGAGCAGGCGAGGCACTCGGCTCTGGAGCCGGACTGCTGGGAGTTTGCAGCGTTCCCGCGTTGCTGCTACCGGGCGAGGTTCCAGCACCTCGACCAGCAGCCACTGCTCCGCCGACCAGACCGTCGACGTCACGGCCGCCAGCCAAATCCGCGGCATGCGCCGAAGCCGACTTCCGCTCCAGCTCCACGACGGCACCCGGCAGCCGCGCCCGGCTCAACCGCGTCCGCGCAGTGACGTTGCTCGCCGAGACGTCCTCCACAATGGCCGCAAATGAATCTTCGCCGGAGGTGACCAGAAGTAAAAGCGGCAGAAGCTTCGTGATGGGCTTGACCTTCATGCTGGTCATGTCGTCTACACACACGACGTCCGGCATCTCAGACAGCTTGAACCGCTTCGAGTCCGCAAAGCAGCCGCCGACGAGAAGTGGCTTGAGGGAGGACACGTAGATGCGCATACGCCCCGTCGAGCGCCACATGGACGACGACTTCGTGCCATTCGGGTTAGCAACGGTGCCCAAGGGGGGATACCCTGCACGCCCGCCGAGTGGCTTCCAAGACTTCCACCATGTGCTCTTGAAATGCATGACAATCTCTCGCATGCTGACTTCTGAGAGCGTGCAGCTCGAACCGCCATCAGCAGCGTTATTCTCGGCGCCTGCATCACCACGTCCGCCCCCGCCTTGGCCATCGGCGGCAGCGCCAGCTCTAGCGCTCGTATCACCACCGCCACCCCCGCCTTGGCCGTCGGTGGCAGCGCGGGCTGGGGCGCTCGCATCACGACCGACACCTCCGCCTTGGCCGACGGCGGCGGCGCCAGTTGAGGCGCCCGCGTCAGCTCCGCCACCCCCGCCTTGGCCATCGGTGGCAGCGCGGGCTGGGGCTCCCGCATCACGACCGACACCCCCTCCTTGGCCGTCGGCGGCGCCGCCAGCTGAGGCGACCGCATCAGCACCGCCACCCCCGCCTTGGCCGTCGTCGGCGGCGGGGGCTGGGGCACCCGCATCAGCACCGCCACCCCCGCCTTGGTCATCGGCGGTGGCACCGCCTGGGGCGCCCGCCTCGCCGCCGTGACTTTCGCCTGGAGCATCTGCGGCAGCATCAGCCGCCGTGCCTGTCGGCGAGCAGCCATACATTTCTGCCAGCTGATTGTGCAGGGCAGTAAAAGCTAGCTTGGCGATCTTGCGGCAGTTGATCTTGGGGCTGTTGCTCAAGCGGATCGCCTCAACGCACGAGGCGACGGCGGCCAAAGCGTTGGCCGGCGGGATGATAATGCCAGGCCGTGTCTGCGATACTTCCATGTCCTTCTTTGCCGGAAAGCATCGTCGTAACTTTCTCTCGCCGTCTGCAGCGCTCCCCCCACTGGCTGAACCAAGGGCACCACGCGGCACCCTCGACGCCAACGCTGCGATGTAGTCGTCAGCCTGCGACATACGCCAAATGTGGCGAAAAATCGCGTCCAACATGCGCGCGCAGTACTCGTCCTTGACGTGAAACACGCCGCATTCGTCGAACACGCTCACCCACGTCACCTGCTGCGACGCCGCGTCGTGGAGAGGGGAGGAAAAGCGACTAACCGCCACGTGGACGCTGCCACCATACGGCTCCATGGCCACGTGAACTTTCTGGGCCGCCACGCGCAGGTCCTGCAGCAGGGCAGCGGTGGTGGATAGGAACTGCGGATCAAAGAAGTCCAGCTCCCTCAAGGCGTCTTGGAAGCGACTCATTGCGATAGAGAAGCACCTTACGAAAGAGAAGAAAAATGTGGCGACGCAAGACAATATCGGCGGCAGACAGGGAAAAAACAAAAAGGAGCACGTACCCGTCAGTAAAACCAGGTCACTGCATCGCAGACACGCAATTAATGGAACAAGTGATTCTCTGCTACTCAAAGATAGAGACCGGTCCAGCACAGACCAGAAGCAAGAAACTTACCCTTTACGAACACGAGCGCGCTGCCGCCCCGCGCTTAGAAAACGCACCGTCTGAAGCAGACCCGCATCGACGCGAGCATTCAAAGAGGGTCTGGCGAGCGCGGTGGAGAGCGAAACGCAACCCTGCCGTCAGAGCGCGCTAGGTACAATTCCCGCGCGCAACACGCACAGCGGTATGCAGCGGCACCCCCGTCCCGCTCTGTCGGGGGGCCTGACCGTCGCGTCGCCGTGATCAACCCCGTCGTCGTCGTCCTCATCGTGCCGCCCACACGACGCGCCGCAGACAGAAACACTGGATTACAGCTGCGAAAGGCGCTGTCAGCCCCCACCCCACCTGGACAAGCGACATGCCGGAAACCAAGGCGGTGCCGATTGTTGTGTCCGTGTCCATCACCTGAACATGACGATGGCCGATCCATGTGCATCATCATGTCCGCCGCAACCACCTCGCCAGTCAATTTGAACGAGAACGGCCGGGCCAAGCTGGCCCCAGCGGCCGACCAAATGCCGACGACGGCTGTGAATGTTTCAGTTTGGGCTGAGCCACGTGGGGATCTATGCTTCCTTCCTTCCTTCCCTCCCCCCCTCGGTATACCAATCCTAGTGTCTATTCTACCAGAAAAAGGGATCAAATGAGGTCCGGCAGGGGATCAAATGAGGTCCTCCCGGAATCGGCGTTTTTGACCCATCTGAGTGGGAAATCGGCTGTTTTCCGACCTACGAACGCGTACAGGTGCCTCTCCTCGCTACAACGCACGTCTGGAGAACCCCCGTTCCTACGGATCGCAAAGAAGATGGACTGAGCTCGTATCCCCTGGAAAGAGCTGCAGGAATGTCGGTCCAGAAGGCCACTGCCAGCGTCGTAAAGAGTCACCCTCAAGGTGCGGTCGCACGGCTGCGCTGACGGGGTGGCGCGGGAGAGCCTGGGGCGTTCGAAGAAATGGGCAGGCGCATGAGTGGACGGGCCTGCGGGGTGTTCTAGGCGGCTCCAAAAGTACTGCAAAGTGGGACGGCGCGACAGCTCCGTCATTGCCTTCGCTGCCGTCCCCGTGTCGCGTGGCAGTCTTTGTCTATAGGCTGATTGTCGCGTCGCCAGCGCCAGTGCGGCGGTGGGAGAGACAGCGGTAGCGGCGGCGTCTCGGCAGCGCCAGAAGCTGGCGGCCGCTGCCCCGCGAGGCTGCAGCGGCGTGACGCCAAAGCTGTAGTCGCGCAGCGCTGACCGCGCTCGTGGGCGCCGCCGCGACAGCGGGCGGTGCCGCCGACCGCCGCCGCCGCCGCCGCCACCACCGCCGCTGCCAACGGTCGCTCCGCCGCTGTACGGCGCCGCAGCGCGTCTCCGGCGGCGGTTGCGCCACCGCCGCCGCGACCGTGGATGCGGCGTCGGCAGCCACGCAGCTCGCAGCCCCCGCCCTCGCCGCAGCCGGCCGCCAGTTACGGGAGGGCGGGCAGGTGGCGGCTCCCGATGCAACCTGCGACGGCCGTGGAAACAACGCGCACACTGCCCGTCGGTGACGAGGGGGGGACCGTCGTGGCCGCCACGGGAGGCGCGACGGCCTCCGCCGCTCGCTGCCACACGGCTCGACAGGCGCGGCATCTCCTCACCCCGCCATCGCCGGTACGGTGCTGTGGTGGTCGCGCGTGCGCTGCCGCGTCGACGCGGGTGACCGATGGTCTCGCGCGGATGCGGCGGCGGCATCGGTCACGCCGCCGTCGCGCCCATGCACTGTAGCAGTAGCGACAGCCCCGCCGGAGCGGACCGCCGCTGGCAAGCGTGAAGCACACCACTGGTGGTGTTCTCTGTGTGTGCTGATATTCCGTCGTACTGTATTCTTTCGCTTTGCAGCTTTGACTATGTTTTCCGGCACCCCCAGCGCGCAGATTTCGTCCCTTTCCGTGTGCTCCTTGTGCACCCGCCACCGCCGCTCTCCGCGCACAAAGGGGGCAACCTGAGGCGGGGGAGTCGGGCGGGGAGGCAGTGGCCATGGTGGCCGGAGCCGCCGAGTCAGCGCTGACGACAGATGCGGCAACAGAGGATGGATGGGGGGGCGTCGTCGTCAGACGGATGGTCATTGAGTGGCAGAGAGGAGCTCCAAGCCGGAAGGAGGGTGGGGGGGGGAGAAGGA
>ENA-ORXR01002643-ORXR01002643.1-marine-metagenome-genome-assembly--contig:-NODE-2643-length-16813-cov-6.550370_pt1 | contig 16813 bp, 13 predicted proteins | sample MGYA00237866_ERZ511479 | MGnify/ENA metagenome assembly ERZ511479 | reverse complement strand
TTTGCGCAGCCTTCGATTCGGCGAAGCCGCTTTTCTATTCAACAATTCCTTCAAAACGACAGGCTGCCGAGTTTTTCAACACCCTGCTAAGCTTTCGTGTAGTCCAGCCCAGCGGCGGTCACGGTAACGTCTTCCTCGCCACCGATCAGTTCGGTGATCGGATCCCAAGCACCATTGAGCAACGCTTCGTGAGCAGACTCGTGAAGGTGAACGGGGAAGTTCTGATCGCCGTAAAAAACACGAAGCGCCGCAACATCGATTTTCACCTCGATCGTCGGATCTGCTTCAATCGCCGCACCCAGAGCTTCGATATCCTCAGCTGCTGCCGCGACACACGGGATCCCGAGGGTCGTGGAATTGCCAAAGAAAATCTCGGCAAAACTCTCAGCAATCACCGCACGGAAACCATATCGGTAAAGGGCCTGAGGAGCATGCTCGCGAGAACTTCCGCAGCCGAAATTGGCACCGGAAAGCAAAATGCTCGATCCATCGAACCGGGAATCATTGAGAGGATGGTCTTGAACGTTGCCGTGCTCATCGTGACGAACATCGTAAAATGCATACTCACCGAGTCCGTCGAAGGTGACGCACTTCATGAAACGAGCTGGAATGATCCGGTCGGTATCGATGTCCTGACCCGGAACATAGACTGCGGTGCCAGAGACGGTGGTGATTTTGTCGAGTGCCATAACTAATGAAGAAAACTGGTGGAGGGTGAATCTGCCCGGATCGGGAACGTGATCAATGCGTTTTGGTCGGAAAATGCGAACTCAACCGACTCCCGACCATCAATCTGGCGAAACTACGGGCGAAACTTCTCTAGACGTCCTGTAAAAGGATCGACTTTCAAGGTGTAGAAATTCTTAGGTATTGCCCCCGCACCTCCAGTAGAGTACGCCAATTCCTCATTAAGAGTAAGAATCGTTAAGTGCCAAGTGTCTCCGACCGATGTGTTTGCGGGAAGGCTGGTCGAGCCGTTGGAGAAGATACGGAAGCCTACCCACCTCGTATCTACCGGTTCGCCCGGCAACAAAGTTCCACCGTCCCCAGGCGCATTCGTTCCGAAGTCGAGCCCTGCGTCACCGGGGGCCATCAGAGTCGATAGGTCAGCGAAACTGCCTGAGATCACAATTCCCGAGGCCAGTGAATAAGGAGTATTTAGGGTCTTGAAGATTCCTGGGCTGACCTCCTCACAGATCAGAAACTTTTTCCAAACCAGAGCAGCAACATCGGCCGAATCTTTGTCAGCGACCTCGTAGAAACGGACTTGAAGTGATCGGGTCTCTCCGACTGCTGTCTGTTGAGCCAAAACTAACTCGCTGTGCAAAAAATCCCCCTGTGACGTTAGCGAATGGGCCCGAGCAATCTCGAAACCAGACGGAACAATGACCGTGAATAGGATCGCCATCACCGCGACAACAATCACAGTCTCCAGAACGGAAAATGCCGCTGATTTAGCCCTTCCTCCAATCAGGAATTCCCTAACAAGAGAATTTCGGATTTTTCCTGTGGTTATTCGCCCCATTTTGATGAACGAATTGAAACAGTGGTGGTAAATACGCGGTAATCGACGTTGGCGGCACGTAGCCTTTCCTCCAGAGCCGCCATATCACTTTCAAAGAGTTGGGCGTCGGTGAACCACTGGGGATCGAGCATCAGCGAAACTGTTGAAAGCTGTGCCGGTCTAGGGCCACTCTGGTTCGCTTGGCTGAGTTCAAGGCGCACCGCGGACGCATTGTCGATGGCGACCATCGTGATGGAGACCTCTGGGGGAAGAAGGTGCGGTTGGTGATTCTGTAGAGGCTCTGCCGAGTTGTACTGGTAGGTTGTTTCGATCTTAGTTATCAGATCTGTGGACTTGGGTATCTGTGGGGAGATCACCAACGCAATGATGTTCTCCGCAATTGGCCGTGAATGCCGCGCGATCAGGGCACCGTCGCCTTCCGCGAACCAAGAATTGGGCGAGGTAGCTGCGGAATCATAAATCCGATTTTCCTCGGCTGGTGGAATGAACTCCATCAGTCGCATGCGATTTCGCAGTGGGATCGGTGACGAAGCCGAAGCAAGAAACGCGGGCCGGAACGACGAATCGTCACCATACTCAAGGTAGTAGCCCCTGCCGTTAAGTAAGTTACCTAGATCGACAAATTTCGGATCTCTCGAATACCCGAGCAACCCTTGAAAAAACAAGGCATGAGTCGGATGAGCTTCATCTTTAAAAATATCAACCGACTGACCTGTAAAGAACTGAAGATCAGAATAACGCTGGTAGGCGATCGGCTTGTCTGGCAATTCTCTGCCGGTGACTGGGTCAGGAACGTTCGTGCCGCTGCGCTCGTAAACGTAGTCCCAGTTAGAGTTGAGAGTCGCTTGGCTGACATTGCGAGTAATCAGCTCAAAGGCTAACCGAGCATCACGAAATTGGGAGACACGAGTGGATGCAGTCCGCCAAGTGCTCTGAGCCTGACTGAGGGCTTGGAGAACGATCGCCATGATTAAAGCCAAGACAGCGATCGAAACCAAAAGCTCAAGAAGCGTAAATCCTCGGCACTGTTTTCTCAAACGACAAGGCTCTTGAGAGCATCTCGCGAAAAACTGGGAGTTCGGCTTACCCCCCGTCATCTTTTGTCAGGTTGCAGACCACCGACGAATACGATCGGAAGCGGTTGCGGTTCAAAGCGTCGTCGAAATCAAATCCCTGAATCGGAACATCCGTGATATCAACGGTCACCCGACGGAGATGAGGATTGGTAAAAGGCGTTATCAGATCCCCCTTGGAATAGGGAATGGTCTGCGATACCGATAAGAGGGTATCGTCTTGATCGATTCGAACGTCTTGACGCGGGACGGAAATCCTCGCGGTGAATGACACCAGGCCTGGCCTCGTTGACCAAATTTCCAAAGGCAACTCGATACCTTGGCTGTCAAAGTAGCGAGGAGGGCTTCCGTCTTGATAGGAAAGCTCTTCCCACTTGGTGCGCATCAATTCTCCTATCAGGTTCTGAGCAATCCTGCGCTCAACAGCCGTTCGCGAAGCTTCACCCATCGTTCCCAAACTTGCTGGCAGCAGCGCCAGAAGTACAACCACTCCACCCGCGACAAGACCGAGAGCGATCGTCACCTCAACCAGCGTGAACGCTTGGCGGATTGTGCCAGGCTTTCGATGCCTAGCACGGTGATTTCTTTGGCGAGGCATCATCGGTTATTGCTCGAAACGTTTCGTATGCGCTTGGCGGATTGTGCCAGGCTTTCGGTGCCTAGCACGGTGATTTCTTTGGCGAGGCATCATCGGCTATTGCTCGAAACGTTTGGTATGAACGACCCTGAATTTGTAGAATCGATCCATCGATTCATCGCTCAACGATGACAGCGTTCTGGGATTGGTGTAATCTGGGACGTTCTTGTCATTGGGGTCGATGTAGCGCTCGATTAGAGCCGACCCACGATACTCGCCAACCGAAAAATCTTCCTCTGGATCAAAAACCGATGGGTCGGTAAAAGGTTTTTTGCGAATTGCCTGAGCGCGTATATGGACTCGGTAGGTGTTCGATTTGGTCGTCAGCCGCGGGTAAATGTGAGCATAGGGGCGCTCGCGAGAGTTATCTCCTGTCAGACTGTGGTCGTTCCAAAAATCCTCCATCACTGCGTCTGCATTTGAGCCATCCGCCTTAAGACTAATCGGCATCGGAGCAGCCATACCCTGATGAATAGGAGAGTCCAAAAGTGGAATCAAATGAATGTCGCAGATCTCAGTCGCGGAGCGGAAAATCTCGTTTTTAGAGAATCTACCATCGAATTGTTTAAGAGTTTCGTCGATATCAATTAGACGCCGGAGTCTAGTATCTGCATCAAGTTCTGGAGTCCAGTAATCCGCAAAAGCGTGGTCCCAATTCTTGTAATAAGCTCCCTGCTCATCAGCAATAACAACCATTTCCTCAGCCTTCATCAGCGCGTGAATGCCAGTTGCTCGCTTGATGTGAGTGAACGGCTGGAGCTGGTAGTTCATGTTAATTTTGCCGGCCGTCGCGAAGGGTTCGCTGATCGCATATGGCTCAACTACTGGCATCCAAAATAGGTCAAGAAAGTAGTGATCGGAGGGCGTCCGAGCACCTGGGTGGTTCCACGGTTGTGGACGGAATAGAAGCGTCTTCCAGGATTCTTGGCGCTTCACATGGGTCGACAGGGATCCGAACATCACTGGTGATGGCACCTGACGGTTCGGAGAGTAGTAGGCAGGACCGGAAATCCCATCGATCCAGTTGTGATCGAAATATGGCGTCGCTGCGTTGTACTTCGCGTAGAGTCCCGAACTACTGTTAAAGCCGCCACCACGGTTTCCGGCATCGGGGCGATTGCCCTCATCAGGCTTGTTAATGAAGGCTCCGTCCGGAGTCAGAGAGACACCGTTATCGAAGTCGCCCGTCAGGATTGGGGAGTTCGCGACAAAGCCGCTGCTACTGGTCGAATAACCTCTAGGAAAATCCGGAAACTTCGACATGTGGTAACTACCGTCGGTCAACTGCGTCGAGACGGGATAGTGCTGGCTCTGGTAAGTTCCATCGGGCGATAGGTGCAGATCAGCATTTCCAAACTGATGATAGAAATGCTGCCCTGCAGTGACGAAATAAGTATGATCAATCGGCTCACTGAGATCGAAATAAGCCGGGCCCGGCTTAAAGAAGCTGGATGGCACTTCCTTTGAAGCCATGATCAGGCGCATGTCCCCCCCCGAACCAGAGCCTGGAAACGGCAGCATTGTTCGAACGGTATCTTCGGGACGAAACAACGATCCTGATCCGAAACGATAGCTGCCAGTGGGATTCGGCACCGTATAGGGACCTAAATCTCCGCCGTTATTCGCCGTCGTCCATGGATAGCCGACACCGGTTGTCCGGCGACCAACTCGGCCTTCCCACCAGTGCGCCCAGTATCTCTCGTTGTACTCGTCCGTGGCGTGAGTTTCGTAGTAGTTCATGTCGCGCTCACCACGCCAGTTCGCCCCCCAAGATCTTGTCCGATCATAGTTATTGGCAGACTCATCGACATCGATTGTTGCGGGGTCGTCGATCGCATTTCTAGTCTCACTTCGGCAGTCGTTAAATCCCCACCACGCCCGACAACTCAGTGCGCTACTACCATATCCAGCGCTAACACCTGTATCGACCATCTCAGGTGCTGGGATATCGACACTAGGAAATTCAATAATGTGCTTCTGAACGAGATCATCAGGGTTGTAGGTGTGGAAAAATTTTACCGACAGAGTGCCGCCACTGAATTCGAGAGGTCCTCGACTAGGTGAACTAACTCGAACGAGTTCACTCACGCTGTGGTCGAAATCGAAGCAGTTTCGAACTCCAAGCGAACCACCCCAGATTCTGCCGTGGAACCCTCCACCTAGATCACCATGGATTTCCCGGCGACGATTTTTATGCCAGTCGGAATAAAGAGATTGTCCTTCCAAAGTTAGAGTCTCAAGCCCCTGAATCTCAAACTGCATTCTGGAACTCAATCCTGTCCATCCCTGACTCACTGAGTAGGCCTCTGGGACGAAACAAACTTGGACAATGCGTTCCCCATCTTTAAGATGGATATCGGTTGTCGTTCCACTCGTTGACGATCCGTTGTGCCAGTTCTCCCAGGCTGGAAGAGCATGATTCCAGTTCTTCGGTTTGTAGCCGGGATGTTCCGGGTCACGACCGTCGTAGGTCACGCCAGTCGACGGATTTGTCCAATCTGGGTAAGGCTTGTGCCCTGCTGCGATGAAGTCTCCGCTGGGACTAGCTGAGTAGTCCGGACTCCAATCAAACGTCGCAGGATTCGGGCTCGGTTCCAACGGTGGGAAATTCGTAAAGACACGTTCGCCACTTACAGGATCGATCCAGCTGTCGCCTCCGTTGGCGACATTGCGAGAATCCGCCAACGTATTCGTCCGATCAGCAGCGACCGCGCAAGTAGTGAACACGAACCCGTACTCAGAAAACGTGTTGTAACGCCCAAACCCCATGGTCTCCTCGCCGTCCACTTCGACTTGAATTGGCATCACCAATCCGTGTCCGTGGTGCACCCCATTCCGATTTTCGTCACCATCGTTACCTGAGTTGCCGCGGTAGTTACGACCATTCGTGAACTGTGTCTGGAGGTTTCTATTGTTCTCTTCGTTCGTGTAGTGAAGCTTCGGGTGATTAGTATCGAACAGATTGGTGCAGCGAATGTAATCAAAGGTTTCCGTGAGGATCTGCCTCCGATCGGCTCCCCACTTGTCTCCGAGACTTTCACCGACCCCGGGAATGTTCATCCTCAAAAGCTTATCGAGATATCCGTAAACTTCTCGATTGCGGGGGATCGCAGCCCAATCACGCGTAGGATGATCGGCATCCATTCGAGTAAAATAGTAAGGGTCGCCGGACGGAGAAGTAGAACAAAAACGAATCAGCTGATCGAAGCCAGTGTGAAAGGTTTGCGACGGATTCCAATTGCCTGTCCTTGGATAACTATTTTTTTCATCGGCATCCGTAGGCCACATCGAAATCCGGGGCAGCCCGAAGAGATTCAGCTCTGGCGCTTCGCTGCTCGCGGTCAGGAAAAAGCGTGATCTCTCAAGTCTAGCGCGATCGATCAGAACGGTACCGTCTTCGGCGACATGCTGCTGGCGATCGGGTGTCATGATGAACTCATCAACCGACGCATAAAGTCGATCCGAGTCCTTGTTCATGTAGACATCGTTCAACGAAGTCGGAACCGTCCCAGCGTTTGAGCCTCCGGAATTAACTTTCGGGACGATGTCGTAAATGGCATTTTTAATCAGCGCCAACTGGTCGAGCTTGGCCAAGTCTTCGTGTTCGAGTTGCGCCTGAGTCTTACGCTCTAAGACATTACCGAACAGGACTGTCGAAAGAGCGGTCGTGGCGGGGTGGCCAGGAAAGCGCTGGTACTCGTTCTGAACGGGTTGAGTGTGAGCATACCATAGATCTTCACGAGCAGCAGTCCGAGGCACATCCCAGAACGTAGGCTCCGAGGCGGTGTTGATGTTGATCTTGCTCGTTTCGTCGTCGGCCCAGAAAGCGATCCTACCAACGATGGGGTTGTCGCGGGTCGGGATAACTGCGCTACTATTCTGATCTGGCCGGTAACCGATGAATTTGTTTGTCGTCTCTTCGAGGTGCCCGGTAGTTCCGTCTTGAAGGACATAGAGCCAACGCACCGGCATCGGCAGCCGAGCATTCGCATCCGTCCGACTCTCTGCAGCAACCGTTCCTGAGACACTTTTGTCATATCCGAAACCTTCGACATCAAAGGTTGCTCTAGGATCAACGATCGGGTAGAAGACCGCGTTATCTCGGGATGATGGCGCGTTGAGGTCAACAAAGTGCTGATCGAGTTCCTGCCAATTCTCTGGTGGAGCATCGTCAGCGAAATCGGACTCTTCGCCGATGATCATGTCATCATCCGAATAGAGCTTATAGCCAGCCAGAAACTCACCTGAAGAATCATATTTTCGGATCGCCCCAGGCTGCGACGCCCACGCCTCCATTTGGCGTCCTGTCCCACTGCGAATTTGGCCGATCGTCAGACTGATCGCGATATCTGCGAGATTTCGGGTCTCGATTTGGTTCGCGTACGTATGGGACGATTTGAGCTCCGAGCGCGCCAATAGGAAGAGTGCTGTGAACAAGACAGTCAGAACAGCCAGCATAAACAACGCTGTAACCAAAGCGATGCCGCGCCGACGCTTCAAAAATTTGTTCCAGACAGTGGGTGTATTCAATGGCTTTAGTACGCTGTCGGCCGTGTTAAACGGTCGCTTATAAATATTACTTAAATGTCAAGATACATCCTAACCTGCCTTCGCTCAATCGTTGCTTTTGTCCGAGATTCTAACCTACCTCAATGCGGAATCCCTGATATGCGGCTACGCTCGGAGGGTGCTAGCCCATTTTTCCATGCCGAAATCTCGGCCCCTCCAGCGTCTTCTAGTTAATAGGTTATTGGTGATCGCTCTCGGTCAGAGTCTCTTGCTGACAGTTGGGTCGTGTTCCGCCGTGCCCCAAGTCCAATCAGGTGCTGATCGCCTTCACGCCCAAGACCACGGAGCCAAATCAATTCTGACTAATCGCAGAGTTGGCTTAATCACCAATCACACCGGCAAAACCGCTCAGGGTGAGACCACCATCGATCTCCTCCACAACGATCCAGAGATCCGACTCGTCCGACTATTCTGCCCTGAACACGGAATTCGGGGACGCGCTGAAAACGGAGTGGAAATCACCGATGGCCTAGATACGAAAACTGGCCTGCCTATCGTCAGCCTCTACGGAGCAACTCGACGCCCTCTCCCAAAACATCTGGAAGGACTCGACGTGCTTGTCTTCGACATTCAAGACATCGGGGCTCGGTTCTATACCTACATTTCGACCATGGGACTCGCCATGGAGGTTGCCGCCGAAGCTGGTATCGCGTTCGTTGTTCTTGATCGCCCAAACCCAATCGGAAATCGTGTTGAAGGGCCATTGCCGGATGGGAAATTAAGCTTTGTCTGCCCCCATTCGATTCCGATCCGACATGGTATGACCGTCGGCGAACTCGCCCGAATGTTTAAAGCCGAGAGAAAGCTGGCGAATCTCGATCTTCGAGTAATCAAGATGACCGGTTACGAGCGAACCATGTGGTTTGACCAAACCGGACTGCCTTGGACAGCACCATCTCCAAACATGCCGGACATCGAAGCTGCCACGCTCTACCCGGGGATTGGCATTCTCGAATTCCTCGAATTGTCAGTCGGGCGGGGAACGGATAGTCCGTTCCGAATCGTAGGGGCCCCCTACCTCGACGGTGCGGCGCTCGCCACCGACCTAGCAGACCGCGGAGTGCTCGCCGGTGTTGCGATTGAGGTGATTGAGTTCCGCCCTACGAAAAGCAAATTCGCCGAGAAAACCTGCTACGGAATCCAGCTAAAAATCACCGACCGCGATCGCTGTCAGCCACTGAAAATCGGAATCGCGATTGGAGCTCACCTTGCACGCCATCATCCGAAGCAGAGCGATTTTGATCGCAAGATTGGTATCCTTCTAAAACACCCAGAAACTGCCGCAGCGATGAAAGCTGGCAATCCTCTCCCTTCGACTTGGGATACCGATACAGCTAGTTTTGCCAACCGCAGAGCCCCGTTTCTTCTCTACCCCCAAGCGACGGAATAGTCGGTGAGAAGAATGTCTAGTTTCCCCCACTGCTTGCCGACCGTATAGACCGTGAACGCAGGACTCCAACTCTATGCCCGCCGAAATTTCCGAACCAACCTCAGACTCCGCTAACTCGCGATCCAACCATGCCGTTGTCATCGGCTCTGGCTTCGGCGGTATCGCCTCAGCGATCCGACTACAAGCACGTGGCTACCAAGTCGATCTCCTCGAAATGCGGGATAAACCGGGAGGCCGGGCTTATGTTTACGAGCAAGACGGCTTCAAATTCGATGCAGGCCCGACAATTATCACCGCTCCATTTTTAGTCGATGAGCTTTACGAACTCGCTGGTAAAAAGGCGGCAGACTTTGTAGATATTCGCCCAGTCAGCCCGTTCTACCGAATAAGGTTCGATGACGGGCGTCACTTCGACTACACCGGAGATCCCGACCATATCGTCAGCGAAATCGAGCGCTTCAATCCCGATGATGTGCCCGGTTACCACGAGTTCGTCAAACAAAGCCACGCAATCTTTGACCGGGCTTTCACCGACCTAGCGGACGAGCCATTTAGCAATATAACCGACATGCTAAAAATTGCGCCAGACCTGATCCGGCTGAAGTCGCACGAATCGGTCTACAAGCTCGTCTCTCGCTACATTAAGGACGACTGCCTGCGCCAAGTTTTCTCGTTTCATCCGCTTCTTATCGGCGGAAACCCGTTTCAGAGCAGTAGTATCTACAGCATGATCCACTACCTTGAACGGAAGTGGGGTGTGCACTATGCGATGGGAGGCACCGGTAGCGTCGTTACCGCACTGATCGAGCTGTTCGAATCGCTGGGCGGGAAATTTCACCTCAATACCAGAGTCGACGAAATCTGTGTCGACAATGGCAAGGTGACCGGTGTGCGCGCTGGTGGAGAGCGGATTGATGCCTCCGTGGTTGTCAGTAATGGAGACGTCGCGAACACCTACAGAAAACTCATCGCCCCAGAGCACCGCCGTCGCTGGACAGATCGTCGCCTTGAAAAGATGCGCTACTCAATGGGCCTCTTTGTCCTCTACTTCGGGACTGACCGGACTTACGAGGAAATCGCTCACCACACGATTTTACTGGGGCCACGCTACCGTGGCCTCCTTGACGACATCTTTAAAAAGAAGGTCTTGGCCGACGATTTCTCAACCTATCTCCACGCTCCGACCCGCTCCGACCCATCAATGGCACCAGACGGCTGCGAATGTTTCTACGTCTTGTCCCCTGTCCCGAATCTTCAAGGCGATGTCGATTGGGAAGAAGTGAAGGAAGACTACGCTGAGCGGATTCTTGAGTCGCTAGAGTGCATTTGCCCAGACCTCAGGAAACACGTCGTGACCAAACGCATCATGACGCCAAACGATTTCGAAACCGAACTCGACGCCTATGCCGGAAGCGCTTTTCAATTTGAGCCGGTGCTTCAGCAAAGCGCATGGTTTCGCCCCCACAACGATGCGGAAGACATCGACGGGCTCTACTTTGCCGGTGCAGGAACCCACCCAGGTGCAGGAATGCCAGGCGTGATCTCAAGTGCTAAGATTCTCGACAAAGTCGTGCCCGACCCGAGCTAGGGGAGGTCTGATTAATTAGGCAATCTGCCTAACTAGTCAGACCTTCCCTAAGTTAACTTCTTGCTATTTTGGTATGAGTCTTGCGCAATCCGCACACTTTTCACCGTCTGATTTGTAACCAAACGCCGGGTTTCCGGTAGAGCATAGTAGGAGGAAAAGATGAACGAAGTGAAAAACAGCGAATCAGAGCACGAAAGCAGCGATCCTGGGACATATCTTCTCGATGGGAACGGTGAAGTCATGGCCGCCACTTACGACTCAGGAAACTGGCCTCATTCGATTGCTCTTGAAATTGGTGGCGTTGATTTCGACAGGGAATCGATCGACTTTCTGATCGATCATCTTCAGCAGCTCAAGAAATGCTTAAAAACTCCGAAAGCTTCGACTCCCCAAGTGAACGATCCGGCCTCAGCGGAGGATTTCTGGGTCATCGACTTACCAAATGTCAAGAGGATGAAACGGCACAACTCATCATCGCCGATTGATCCCCGGATTCAAAAGTCCCAAGAGCCGAGTAAGATCGTTCTATACGACCACTGAGATCAACGCTACATCTGCGGATCTCGGTGATGACAATTCGGTTTCCCTAACCCTAACGTCTCGATGAACGGCCAGAGCGAGGGCTGTCGGCTGACAGTCGAGCCTTAAGAGTCGACCAAAACGCATCATCCTTCTGAGGCGCCTGAGTAGTCACCGTCTTATCCGAGAGTGCTCTAGCCAAGGCGGGATCAACTTTGGCCGCAGGCAGTTTTGCCGAAGCTGAAACTTTCGGAACATCTTCTGGCTTCGGGTCTTTGCTGCCTCGAAGTTTTGAGAACAGAGGAATTTTAATCTTCGATGGCTCTGTCTTCGTCGACTGAGAACTCGACCGGCGGGATGCGGCTTCAGGATCGTAAGCAGCAAAGGTATTGATCGGAACCGGGTAACGACGGAATCCCGCAGATAGCTTTCGACGTGCTTTAATAAACGGGGTCGGACTGTGGTAACTGGAGTAGTCGCGTTTGAACTTCGAACGGTTCATTCCGATCTTCAAGTTCTTCCTGATTTCGAAGTGGAGGTGCGCATAGTACATTCCACGATTGTTACCCATCGTCCCCAGCAATTGGCCGCGTTCGACCATCTGGTAGAGTTTCACTTTCCGCTCCTTCAGGTGGCCATAGAGCGAATCAACGACCCGAACGGCGCCGTCGGTGTCGCGGAAGGCGTGTCGCACAATGACCACATTCCCCCATCCACGCTTGTAGTCTTCAGACAGAACAACCACACCGCGACCGATGCAGTAAATCGGATCGCCCATATCACTGTTACCGCCACCAGTCCCGTTCCAGTCCTCGCCCAGATGACCATTGGGATAGAATCCTCGCGCCTTGTAGTAACCAGCCGCATCGGGTTTTCCGACTGGATAATCAAACCCGTTCGCCAACGGCGTGAGCATCGTGTTCTTGGAACTCCCACCATTCACCTGGGATGTCGACCAAAACAGAACGCTAACTCCGACGACGACCAAGATCAGGATAGAAGACAACGTGCGTCCAGAAAAGGAGCGCCGTCTCTTCGTCAGATCTGTTGAACTCTGCTTGATAGGAAAAGGAATTAAGACAAGGACTCCCGATCAGGCGCCCCCACCGAACTTGAAATACGCCAGAGCTGCCGTTCCTGCAATCAGGCAATAGTAGCCAAAAATTTCGAATTTGCCCCGCCGAATACTCTCAAGAACACCAAAAACGGCAAGCAACCCAAAAAGAAATGCCGCGATGGTACCTGCAATGTAGGGGCCGATATTCGTGGTCTCAATTTCACCGAAGTCTTTCGCTTTGACCACCAACGCCCCGAGAATAGCAGGAATCGCCAAGAGGAACGAGAACTCCGCAGCTCGAGCTGGTTTGACCCCACAGAGCATTCCCAGAACGATCGTCGATCCAGATCGAGAGATCCCGGGCAGGATGGCAATCGCCTGACCGATTCCCATAATGATCGCCTGAAACCACCCGACTTCAGAACCACCACCGACACCAGGCCGATCGAACCAGCGGGGAAGCATTAACAGAATCCCCGTGCAGATCAGCATCGAAGACGCAAGAACCGGGTTTTTATATGACGCCTCCAATTTTTCGTCAAATAGCAGGTAGGCCAAGACGATGGGAACCATCGCTAGCCCCAACTTAAGAATCAGCATGCGCTCCCGAGGCCGATCTTTAGCGAACAAAGACAACAGCATTTCGACGAGATGCTGGCGGAAATAAATCAGCACTGCTAGCAGGGTTCCAGCGTGAACCATGAGTTCGAAGATCGGAGGAGCACCTTCGGCGCTTTCGATTCCAAGCAGCTCTTGCCCAATAACGAGGTGGCCCGATGACGACACGGGCAGGAACTCCGTAAGGCCTTGGACGATTCCGAGGATGATGGCTTCTAGGTAAGTCATTCAGATAAGAAATTTATTAGGGGGAGCGGCTCTAAACCAGAATTAGGCTTGAGGGAATTCAATTTCTTCGCCCTTGTCCTCTTCGAAAACCATCTCGTTTGGCGATCCACCTCCAAATTCCGCTCCAAAGCGGGGCTGCACACCGACCGTAGGGAAAAACAACTGGGCGTGACCGGAAGTTGTCAGTCCGGATTGAGCTCCAGTAGTTGCTGGGACACCGGGTGCTGATCCGCTTCCGACAGTTGGAGTTGGGCTCGTGTCACCTTCCACCGCAACATCCGCATCAGTTGTCGCCTTCGAACCGCGCCCCATCCACATCAGCGCGGCTGTGACTCCCAACCCGATGAGGGCCAACGGGAGAAACAACAGCATCGTCCGCCCGTCAAACCAACGTTTCCGTGATCTGACGGAGTTGATTCTCTCACCTAAATCTGTGGAAACTGTCGTTGCCACTCGATATAAACTCTGTGAGGGGTTCGGCCAAGTTCCCTCAGCGATCATCCGCTCGCGAAACAGCCCCTGCTGGGTCGAGAGCATAATGACGTTATGCATTTCACGAGGTGTCGCGAAGGTCAGCTTGCCACTGCCGCGCTCGAAGGCATAAACCACTCCCAGCCGAGGTTCTCCCGGTGTGATTTCTGAGATCCAAGCGGTCTCAAGAGACCTAGCGACAACCTCTAAGCTGGCATCATCAACGTAGGAAAAAGCCGCCACATAAGACTGCAATCCGGTTTCGCGCTCAAGCTCAAGCAAACGTTCGGACAGGCTACGATATTCGTCAGGGCTGAAGAGGTTGGCATCGTCGTAGACTCGCGACTCGGGACGCGGAGGCACTTCACTATCGATGTTTTGGGCTCCGGCAATTCGAAAAGCGAAGAGGATCGCAATGATAGCGAATCGTAGGGCGCTTGGCCTCAAGTGGTGTAATTTGGCGGACACAGTGGCTTCAATCGTTAGTTCGTTTTTCAGCTTCAGTCGAATTCGGTAAGCGCCTGCGGCACGAACAATCGACTGCGAACATCTTGAATACTAATTGGTTGGCGACACCGCCCCCACATCATCTGGACATCGGCATAGCCAGCGCCTTCCGCCAAGTCCAATGCGAGATCAAAATCCGCTCCGACCCTCTCTGGAACATGAGCATCAGAGCCAATTACTAGGGGAATATCCCTGGCTGCCATCATGGTAAGCATCTCATCTCCAGGATTCATTTCACCCATTGGCTTGTTGAGACCTGAGGTATTGAGCTCCATTGCCACTCCAGTTTCGGCAATGGCGTCCAAGGACTGACCAATGTGATCGGAGATCCGTTCGAAATCCCACTCTTCAAGAGCCATATTTTTAACCAAGTCGGGATGGGCCAAGGTGTCGAACAGTCCAGTCTCTGCCGAAGCCACGAGATTGTCGAAATAGATTTTAGAGAAGTCATGCACATCCTGGGCCGGGAACCGGCTTGTGTATTCCGGCCCGAAGTAGTGAACCGATCCAATTACGTGATCGAGATCGACCTTCCCGTGGAGCTCCTCAAGCCAGCCTTCCATTCCTGGGAACCAGTCACTTTCGATTCCCAAGCCAACATCGATCCGACCTTCGAATGCTTCAGCAGCGGCCCCTACCATATCGCAGTAACTATCGAACTGGTCGACGTCCATCCTCACCCGCGGCCAGAACCCATCTGGCATGGGACTGTGACAGGTGAACACGATCGCATCCAAGCCAATCTCTTCAGCCCGCTCAGCATAGTCCCCGGGTTCGCCGAAGGCATGCTTGCACAGCGGCGTGTGCATATGCGAATCCGTCAGCCGCGCCGCTTCTCGTGAGTTGGATTCGTGCATGGCGCAATGAAAGACGAAAAGCGAGCGGGAGCTATTTTCGAGCAAGAAACTCGGCGGACAACATCCTGCTAGGAATCGCCACGCAGAGCTTTCTCACGCTCAAGCTTCAGACCCATCTTCCGGTAGAGAGTCGCGATGCTCACTCCGAGCATGCTCGCGGTCTTTTCCCTTGAGCCTTCGTTAAACTTCAAAGTCTCGCGGATAAAAATCTTTTCCTGCTTCTTGATGTAATCCGATAGCTTGGAACCAATCGGAAGTTGCGCAGTCATGTTCGCATCCTCGTCAGTGATCTCAACCTTCTGGGTCACATTCGGTGGCAGGTCAACCGGACGAACCCGATCTTCCTCAGCGAGCGCACAAGCACGTTCAACGGCGTTCTGGAGCTCCCAGACGTTGCCCGGCCATGAGTATTTTTCGATAAATCCAATGGCAAACTTGTCCAGCTCTTTGCGCTTGCCGCCAGTCAACTGAGAGTATTTTTCAAGGAAGTGATCAGCGAGAAGACGGATGTCTTCGACCCTTTCGCGAACCGCTGGAAGCTGAATCGGGATGATGTTCAGATGGTAGAACAGATCCTGGCGGAACTTGGTCTCTTTAACCAACTTCTCCAACTTTTCGGTCGACGATGCGATGAGGCGGAAATCATATTCTGGGCTCAAACCTCCAGAGATCCGCCGCTTGTCGATTTCCTCAAGGAACGAATTCAACTGGGCTTGCAGTCGTGGCGAAAGCAACTCGATCTCTTCGATGAGGACGGTGCCTCCGTGGGCGCGTTGGAAGATCGTCTGACTCCCTGGCGCGTCGGCGTGTCCGAACAGCTCTTGCTCCAAAAGTTCGTCGGAGAGGGCGCTACACTGGATGATCTTAAACGGCAAGGCTTGCCGATTGGACGTATTGTGAATCACCCGAGCGATCAGGTTTTTTCCGGTGCCGAACTCTCCTTCCAGTAAAACAGGGCGCGAAATGTCTGCAATCTTATCGACCTGAGTGAGGACAGTTTTAATCTTCTCGCTCTCGCCGATGACCTGCTGGGCTGGAGAAAAAGCATCGATTGGAACCGCAGGAGCTGGGATCGCAAGATCAACCTTAGGCTTACCGATGTTTACACTAGCTAGTCCGCGATCGATTGTTCTCTTCAGGTCTTCGAGTTCGAACGGCTTGGTCAGGTAGTCGAAAGCACCGAGCTTCATCGCTTCTACTGCGGTCTCTACAGTCCCGTAACCGGTAACCATAATGATTGCCATCTCAGGATAGGCAGCTCGGGAATCCTCGATGATCTGGAGACCATTCATGTCCCCGATCCTCAAGTCGACCACGACCAGTTCGGGCTTCAGCTCAGCGAGCTTGGCGATGCCTTCAGCACCAGTCTGCGCGGAGTGGACCTCATGTCCCATCTGCTCACACAGCTTGGTCATGAGGCTCAAAATCGACGCCTCGTCATCAATGATCAGAATCTTTGCCATTCGGTATCCTTTCTCGTTCCTGATCGGAGAGTCTCCCCAATCTTCCCTAAGATTACTTAGAGATTAGGCTCGCCAAACAAAAGTGCAAGCGTGTTTCTCAATTTTGAAAGATAACGCCACGTGGCACCCCCCGCAACTAAATTCTCATCACTGAGAAGGCAACACGCTGATCATTGGGAACTCCGGTCTGCCCCGCTCATCAGCACGACGATGTCATCCAGGGAACAATCAGACCTTCACTAACAGGGTGTTGAAAAACTCGGCAACCTGTCGTTTTGAAGGAATTGTTGAATAGAAAAGCGGCTTCGCCG